>Ga0068859_100000864_pt1 | contig 30854 bp, 23 predicted proteins | sample KBSSwiS22_FD_66585 | JGI IMG/M metagenome (GOLD analysis project Ga0068859, IMG submission 66585) | Switchgrass rhizosphere microbial communities from Kellogg Biological Station, Michigan, USA - KBS Switchgrass S2-2 | ecosystem: Host-associated > Plants > Roots > Rhizosphere > Soil ...
CGCGACGAGATCCGCCGTCGGGGCGCCGGCGGCCACCCGTTGGGCGGCTAGCCTGGTGCCGTAGACATCCACGCCGAGGCGGACGGTGTAGAGCTCCTCGATGTCCCGCATCGTCAGCTCCGCCACAGTCGCCCCGCGCCGCGGCGACGTGGTGATGAAGCCGTCGGCCTGCAGGCGCGGCAGCGCCTCGCGCACCGGAATGCGGGAGACGCCGAGGGCGTCGGCGATCTCCCGTTCGCGCAGGCGCGATCCCTGGGCATAGGTGCCGGCGATGATCCGGTCCCGGATCTCCCGGTAGACCTTGTCCGCCAGCGGTTCGGCGAGCGTCGGGGCCGCCTCGCCCGCGACCGGGGCGGTCACCTCGTCCTCGTCGTCCATGCCGTCCGCATCTCCGCGCTCAACTCCAGCTTCAGGGGGCCCGCCACCATTCTGGCATGCCAATAGGAAGCGAACGACTCTGGTTGATCTTCTCGGAGCACGGATTTACCAAGAAGAAACGGTAGGGCAAGCGGTCCGTCACGCTCGCTGTCTTCACTTGGCATACCAACCTGGCATACCAAGTTGGCATGCCAAACGTGCTGGGGGTTCGATGACAGTGGCGGCACCACCGGGGGCGATCCGTAGCGCCGGCCTGTCCAAGGCGGCGGCGTACATCGCCGCGCTCGAGGACCCGGCCTGTTGGGACGCGTCGAGCCTCGACGCGCTGCGCGACAGCTGGGAGCTGACGCTCACCGACGCCGAAGCCGACCGGCTGCGGGAGGCCGTGCGGGAGACAGGCCGCGTTCACGGCTGGCGGGACAGCCCGTCAGCGCGGGCCTGGCTCGCGGCGACGGAGGAGCTGAGCGAGTTCTTCACGCGCTGTGAGAGCTCGCTCGAAGGTGGCCTCGGCCTCGCGCGGCTGCGCAACCTGCCGGTAAGCCGCCACGACGCCGACACCGCCTACAACGAGAACCTGCTCTGGGCCATCGGCAGCCGCCTCGGGCAACCGGTCAACCAGATGGGCGCCGGGAAGGTACTGGCCCAGCTGCGAGACCTGCGTGATCCCCGGCGGGGCCGGGACACCAAGCCGGAGGACACCAATGATCCGCTGCTGTTTCACACGGACGGCTCCGACCTGCTGGCCCTGATGTGCGTGCGCCAGGCGGTCGTCGGCGGGAACTCGGTCATCTCCAGCTCCGCGCGCACGGTGCGGGAGATCGCCCGCCGGGAGCCGGAGCTGCTGGTCCCGCTGCTGGAGGACTACTTCGCGTTCGACCGCAACGAGGAGGAGCCCGCTGGCGAGGACCCCTTCTACCTCACCCGGCTCTGCGTGATCATCGGGAATTCCATCAGCACCCGCTACTCCCGCGAGATGATCGAGGGTGCCCAGAAGGCCCCCGGCGCGCCGCCGCTCACCGCCCGTCAACGGCGCCTGATGGACGTGTTCGACGAGATCGCCGCCGAGGGCGGGGCGGAGGTCGACTTCACGCCCGGCGATCTGCTGATCGTGAACAACTACAGCGTGCTGCACGGCCGGTCGACATTCCAGGACGCCGAGGACCCAGCCCAGGGCCGGCTGCTGATGCGGCTCTGGATCGCCATGCGCAACGGCCGCCCGTTGCCGTTCGACTGGGATCGCGGCGTCAACACAGACGGTGCCGGGCGCGGCGGCGTACCGCGCAAGCACGTCGGGGTGAGCTGAGATGGGCGATCCCGCGCGCTCATCCGCACCGGTCACGCCGGGTCGGCTGGAGCTGCGTTCGCTGCACGTCCGGCTCGGCGGGCGGACCATCCTGGCCGATGTGAACCTGGCGGTCGAGCCGCACGAGCTCGTCGCGCTGGTCGGCCCGTCGGGCTGCGGCAAGACCACGCTGCTCGGCACGGTCGCGGGATTCGTGCGACCGGAGCGCGGCGAGATCCGCTACGACGGCCGGATGGTCGCGGGCACCGGGCCGGAGCGCGCGATGGTATTCCAGGACGACGCCGTCTTTCCGTGGATGCGGGTCCGAACGAATGTCGGGTACGGGCTGAAGGCGCGTGGGGTGCCGCGTCAGGAGCGCGCCCGGCTGGTCGACGCCGCGCTGGACCTGGTCGGGCTGCGGGCGAGCGCCGGCCTGTGGCCGCGCCAACTGTCCGGAGGCATGCGCAAGCGGGTGGACATCGCCCGGGCGCTCGCGGTCGATCCGCCGGTGCTGCTGATGGATGAGCCGTACGGCGCGCTGGACATGATGACGAAGCAGCGGTTGCAGACGGAGTTCGAGCAGATCTTCGAACGGTCGCGGATGACGGTCCTGTTCGTCACTCATGACCTGGAAGAGGCCGTCTACCTGTCCGACCGGGTGGTCGTGCTGGCGGCGCACCCCGGAAGGGTGGCCGGCACGCTGGCGATACCACTGCCCAGACCGCGTCCGCCGCGGCTGAAGCTCACGCCCGAGTTCCAGGACCTTCGCCGTCAGCTCGGCGAGCTGGTCGAGTCGGCCGAGGCCGCGGCGTACCCGGTGGAGGCGGCGTGACGGCGACCGCGGCGAAGGCGTCCGAGGCCGCCCGGCCGGCGGCGGTACCAGCCGGGAAGGGAACGGAGCCGCGCGTGGGGCATCCGGGCGCCGCCGGGGACCGGCCGCCGGACGGCGGCGACGGCCCCCGCGCGGCGCGGGGAACGGCGCGCCGGCTGGTGCGCGGCCTCGCGATCCGTGCGGTGGTCCCGCTGCTGCTGGTCGCGGCCTGGTGCGCCGTCAGCTACGGCGGGCTCGTCCGGGCGATCTATCTGCCGACGCCGTCGGCGATGTGGTCCGCCCTGGTCCACATGCGGCACGCCCTGCCACGGGCGCTCGTCACCAGCGTCGGGATGACCCTCACCGGCTACGGCCTGGGTCTCGCACTGGGGGTGGGGATGGGCCTCGCCTTCGCCTACTCGAGGCTGTTGCGCGACCTGTTCGGCGGCGTTCTCGACCTCATCCGGCCCGCTCCCGTGTTCGCCCTGATCCCGCTCTTCCTGCTGTGGTTCGGCATCGGCCGCGGACCGCAGATCGCTCTGATCGCGATGGGCACCAGCGTCGTGCTCAGCGTCACGACGCTCGACGCCGTACGCAACGTCAGCCCGACCCATCTCCGGGCGGCGGCGACGCTGGGCGCGTCCAGGCCGGCGATCTACCGCACCGTCGTGCTGCCGAGCATCTTTCCGCACCTGCTGGGCGCGGTCCGTTTCTCGGCGGTGGCCGCCTGGGGCCTCGACGTCGCGGCCGAGCTCATCGGGTCCCAGAACGGGCTGGGCTATCTGATGATGACGCGGGAGCAGTACATCGACACGGCCGGCATTCTCGTGATCGTCTTCATCTACGGGCTGCTCGCCTCGATCCTCGACCGGCTCATCGTGCTGGCTGAGCAGCCGCTCACCGCCTGGACCAACCGAGAACAGCACACCGCCACGGCAGGCGCGCCCTTCGGCGCGCGGTAGCACCGCCGCCCCGTCCGGCCAGCCCTCAGCCCGGGCTGTTCCGCCCCGCCGCGCGGCCCCATCGACAGCCGGCCTGGTGCGCGGTGCGACACGACCTTCATACCTGCACGCCGACGACCGGAGCCGAGTACCTCGGCCTCGGCTCGGGACCGGGAAGCCACGCGGGCGGCGTACCCGTCGACGGTGCGCCGCGGCCGTCCGGGTCCGCCAGGCACTTCTCATCCCTGTCCCCGCCCGACGGCAACTCCGCGCCGAACACGCGCACCCTGCCTCGAAATCGCGACGCCAACAAACGATTGGAGAGCAAGACATGTCGAGAAGACCCCGACGCCTGCGAGTGGGGGCCGTCGTGGCCGCCCTGGCGGCCGTCGCCCTCGCCGCCTGCTCGTCATCCTCCCAGGGTTCCTCCGGGCCGAGCCTGACGACCGTCAGGGTCGGTATCGGCCCGTTCCTCGACAACCAGACGCTGCCGCTCGCGCAGCAGCTCGGGTTCGCCGCCGAACAGGGAATCAGGTTCGACTTCAAGACGCTGCCGTCCAACGACGCGATCTACCGGGCGATCCAGACCGGCCAGCTGGACGTGGGCGCGGGTACGGTCCGTGGCCTGGTGCCGTTGGCGCGGACCGCGCCGACCCTGCGCAACTACATCATCCGCGACCAGTTCCTCGGCTTCTTCCTGGTAGGGCGGACGAAGGACCACCCGCCGGCCTACGCCGACCTCGTCGCGAAGGGCTCGACGCCGGATGCCGCGAAGGCCGAGGTCCTGCGGTCGTGGGTCGGCAAGACGTTCGACATCGTCGGCGAGCAGAACTTCGCGCCGATAGCGGCGGGTCTGCAGGCGGCCGGCATCGACCCGAAGTCCGTCAAGGTCAACGACTTCGCGGACGACGCCAAGGCCGCGGCCGCGTTCCAGAGCGGGGAGGGCGACTACTACACCGGCAGCCTCCCGATCCAGAGCGCGCTACTGCTCGACCACCCGAAGGACTACGTGAACGTCGGCGGCTACGAGGTCCTCGGCCCGGCCGGCCTCGCCTATGACACCTGGACGACCAGCCAGGGCTGGCTGGACAAGAACCCGCGGCTGGCCCTCAAGGTCCTCGCGGTCGTGCTGAAGACGTCGCGCTACATCAACGGCAACCTGGACAGCGCCGCGCCCAAGCTCACCGACCTGGTGAACAGCGCGTCATCGGGCAGCCTCCCGGTCGACCAGGTCAAGCTGCTCGCGACGCAGTTCTCCGACTTCCTGACGCCGCAGCAGCTGACCTCCAAGGTCTTCGCGCCCAGCAGCCCGTACTACTGGCTGAACGAGGTCAAGCTGGACATCCGGCAGAGCTCGCCGGCGCCGCCCGCCGGCTATGACCCGGCCGCGGTCGCGAACGCCGAGACCTGGTTTCAGAAGCTGCGGGCGGACACCGCGCTGCTGGCCTGGGTGAACGGCCCGCTGAACTAGGCAGGCAGCCTGAGTCGGGCAGTCAGGAGGCACGGTGCGGCTCGACCGGCACCGGGGCGCGGTCCGGCGGCGACGCCGACCGCGCCCCGGTGCCGGCGGCCTGCCTCGTTCCCGGTGTTCGGGCGGCTTCCGAAACACCCCAAACCCATCCGGCAGCTGCCACCCCAGATGATGCCGGCCCTCCGCCGCTGCGCGAGAACCCACGACGATCAGCGGAAACCGACGTGAAACGTTCAAGCGGGTGCCCTTACCCTGGTTAGGTGAGCGAGCTCGGACTTGACAGCGCCCCTGTGCATCCCGACGTGGACCGGCCGGAGCTGGACTTCTGGCGGACCCTGCCGGCGAAGCAGCAGCCGAACTGGCCCGACCAGGCGGCGCTGCGAGCTGCCTATGCCGAGCTGGCGTCGCTGCCGCCGCTGGTGATCGCGCCCGAGGTCCGCTCGCTGACCGACCGGCTCGCCGAGGTGGCCCGCGGTGAGGCGTTCCTGCTGCAGGGCGGCGACTGCGCCGAGACCTTCGCCGCGAACACGGCGAACAAGATCCGCGACAAGGTGAAGACGCTGCTGCAGATGGCGGTCGTGCTCACCTACGGCGCGTCGACCCCGGTGGTCAAGGTGGCCCGGATCGCCGGCCAGTACGCCAAGCCCCGCTCGGCCGACATCGAGTCGTCCACCGGCCTGCCGTCCTACCGTGGCGACGCCGTCAACGGCCTGGACGCGACGCTCGACGCCCGGCTGCCTGACCCGTTCCGCATGGTCTCCGCCTACCATCACAGCGCCGCGTCGCTGAACATGATCCGGGCGTTCGCGACCGGCGGCTTCTCCAGCCTTTCCCAGGTCCACGAGTGGAACAAGGCGTTCGTGCGCGACTCGGCCGCTGGCCGGCGCTACGAGTTGATGGCGACCGACATCGAGCGGGCGCTGGCGTTCATGGCCGCCTGCGGCATCGACCTGGACCGCACCGCCGAGCTCGGCGGCGTCGAGCTCTACACCAGCCACGAGGGCCTGCTGCTGGAGTACGAGCGGGCGCTGACCCGGGTCGAGGAGGCGACCGGCGCCGTCTGCGACCTGTCGGCGCACATGATCTGGATCGGCGAGCGCACCCGGGACCTCGACGGCGCGCACATCGACTTCCTGTCCCGCGTCGCGAACCCGATCGGCTGCAAGGTCGGCCCGAAGGCGAGCCCCGACGAGGTCCTCTCGATCGCCGAGAAGCTGAACCCGGAGCACATCCCCGGCCGGCTGACGCTGATCTCCCGGATGGGCGCCGGCCGGATCCGGGACGCCCTCGCGCCGATCATCGAGAAGGTCAACGGCGCCGGCCACCCGGTGGTCTGGGCCTGCGACCCGATGCACGGCAACACCCGCGACGTCGGCGGTGTGAAGACCCGCCACTTCGACGACGTGCTCGACGAGGTACTGGGCTTCTTCGAGGTGCACAAGGAGCTGGGCACCCACCCGGGCGGCCTGCACATCGAGCTGACCGGCGAGAACGTGACCGAGTGCCTGGGCGGCGGCCAGGAGATCAGCGAGGCCGACCTCGGCGGCCGCTACGAGACGGCCTGCGACCCGCGGCTGAACACCAGCCAGGCCCTGGAACTGGCGTTCCTCGTCGCCGAGATGCTCCAGGCCACCCGGTCGCGCCGCGCGTCCCATGCCGGCTGACCGCTCGTAGCGACGAGAAGGGGGCGAGCCCGCCGGGCTCGCCCCCTTCTGTCTGGTTGCTCGGCCGATCGGACCGGTGCCGGACGGCCCTTGTCAGTCGCCGCCCAGCTTCACGGTGACCGTGGTGCCGGACGGGACGGTCTGACCCGCGCGCGGCGAGGTGGAGGTCACCTTGCCGCCGCTGAAGTTCGAAAAGAAGTCCTTCTGCGGGTTGAGGCCGGCCTCCTGCAGGATTCGCTGCGCGTCCGACCAGGACTTGCCCTTCACGTTCGGCACCTTCACCGGCTCGCCCTGCTGGTCGACGACCGACACGGCGAGCGTGACCGTGTCGCCGGGCTGCACCGTCGAGCCGACGTCGGGGTTCACCGCCGCGACGTCGCCCTTGGCGGCGGTACCGCTTGTGTCGGTCGTCTGCTGGACCTTCAGGTTCATCGCCTCGAGCTCGGCCTTGGCATCGGCGAAGCTCTTGCCGATGATGTCGGCGGGGATCGTCAGGGTCGCCTTGCCGCTGCTGACGATCAGCGTGACCTGGCTGGACGGGTCGACCTTGGTGCCCGCCTTCGGGTCGGTCTCGATGACCTGCCCCTCGGCGACGGTGTCGTTGGGCTCGGTCTGCACGCCACCGGAGACCAGCTTCCGCGCCTGCAGCTCGTTCTGCGCGTCGGCGGGCGAGAGGCCGTGCAGGTCCGGGACGGTGACCTGCTTCGGGCCGAGCGAGAGGATGATCGTCACGGTGTCGCCGGCCTTGACCTTCGCGGTGCCGGAGGGGGACTGGCTGACCACGTGGTCCACCGGGATCGATTCGTTGTTGACCGCCGTGCCGAAGGCGGCCGTCAGGTGTGCCTGCCTGAGCTCCTGGACCGCGTCGTCCTTCGACTCGCCGGTCAGCAGCGGCACCTGGCTGCCGCCTCCGCCGCCCACGAGCGCGTTCGCCGCGACGATCATCAGCACCAGTGCCACGGCGGCGGCGAGCACCCCCAGTAGCCAGGTCGGCGGTCGCCGCCGGCCGGAGGGGCCGCCCCGGCCGTGCCGGCTGGCGTACGTGGGCCCGCCTGGCTCGCCGTAGCCGGCGTCGCCGTAGCCGGCGTCCGGGTCGAAGTACTCGCCCAGGCCGTCGGCCCCGGAAACGCCCTCGAGCCTGGTCGGCGCGTAGCCCGGGGTCGGCGCCGGCGTCGAGTAGGTGCCCTGGTAGACCGCCGTGGCGCCGGCGGCCGGCCTGGCGGGATCCGCGGGCTCGGCCACGAACGGCAGGACCGCGCGGACGTTTTCGACCAGCGCCGATCCGTCCGGCGGGCGCTGGTCGGGCCGGCGGGCCGTGGCCCGCAGCACGAGGTCGTCCAGTCGCGGGGGGATTCCCGGCACGATCTGGGATGGCGCCGGCACCTCGGTGTGTACCGCCTGGTAGGCCACCGACATCGGGGTCGCGCCGGTGTGCGGCAGCTGACCGGTCAGCATCTCGAACAGCACGATGCCGGCCGCGTAGATGTCGCTGCGGAAGTCGGCGATTCCGTGGGTGACCTGCTCCGGCGCGAGATATCCGACGGTTCCCATGACGACGCCCTGGGTGAGCGCGGCGGTTGGCTGGCCGAGCGGGCGGGCCAGCCCGAAGTCCGCGACCTTCACCTGGCCGTCGTCGCCGAGAAGGATGTTCTCCGGCTTGATGTCACGGTGAATGATCCCGGCGGCGTGCGCCGCGGCCAGCGCCTCGGCCACCGCGTCGATGATGTCGATCGCCTCGTACGGCATGAGGCGCCCGCGGCTGCCCAGGTATTGCCGAAGCGACCGGCCGCGGACCAGCTCCATCACGAGGTAGTTGAGGACGCCCGCCGGCGTTTGCGCGGAGCCCTGGTCGAGCACCGACACAACCCGCGGGCTGTTCAGCTGGGCGACCGCCCGCGCCTCTCGGTGGAACCGGGCGACGAAGTCCGGCTCGTGCATCAGATTCGGATGCATCACCTTCAGGGCGATCATCCGGTCGAGGCGGTTGTCGTGCGCGACGTAGACCGTCGCCATACCGCCGACGGCCAGCCGCTCCTGCGCCGTGTACCGGCCGTCGAGGAGGCGACCGATGACCGGGTCGGCAACCGTGGCATCCACGCCGGTTAGTTTACGATCGTTCCTTCTTGAGCGAACGCCGCCCGTCCTTTCGTAACCTTTGCGACGTAGCTCGCGGTATCGGGAAAGAAGCCAACACGTCGCACTGAGTCAAGACCTTGGTAATAGGCGCCCACGGCGATCGGCAGATCTGATGACGTCGCGGCGAGCAGGAATCGCAGGAACGCGACGCCTCCCGCGATGTTGTCGGCGGGGTTGGACCGGTCGACGGGCCGGCCGAGCCGGGTGGCGAGCCAGCGGGCCGTCCGTGGCATCAGCTGCATGACGCCGACGGCCCCGGTCCGGCTGACCGCGTCCGGGTCGAAGCCGGACTCGACGGAGGCTACGGCGAGCGCCAGCGCCGGGTTGACCCCCTGACGCCGCGCCTCGGCGCGGACCATCCGCTGGATCGTGCGCACCCGCTCGGCCCGGCTCGCCGGCGGCCCGGCCGCGTCGGGACCGGCCGGAGTTCCCGCGCTCGCGTCGCCCGCGGCGCCGGACCCTGCCGCGCCGGTCGTCGCCGCGCCGCTCCCGGCCGGGCTGATCCCGGCGGCGGTGGCTGCCGCCGCGTCGGGGCCCGCGCCGAGCAGCAGGACCTGGCCGATCCGCAGGCCGTCGTCGGGGCGCAGGCCGTTGCGGGCCGCCAGCTCCGCGAGGGTAAGACCCGACCGCGCGGCCAGCACTGACAGCGACTCCCCGGGCCGGACGACGTGCCCACCGGGCGGCGGCCCGGCGGCTTCGGAGGCCGGCTCACCGGGTGCGGACGACGCGGCCGTGGACCGCGAGCCAGGTAGGAATACCAGTTCGCCGGTGGTCAGGCCGTCGTCGGTGAGGCCGTTCATCGTCCGGATCCGCTCGACCGTCGTGTCGTGACGCGCGGCCAGCGACCACAGCGAGTCCCCGGCCGCGACCCGGTACGGACCCCAGCCGCCGCCGGCCGCCGCGCCGCCGGCCGTCGCCACGAGCAGGATGCCGGCCACCAGTCCGACGCCGCGGGCGCTCGCCCGGCTCGGCCCAGGCCCGCGGCTGGCCGGTCCCGCCGGCTCGGCCGGGCAGGTCGGGTCTGGGTGGGCTGGGCTCGGGCGGGCTGGCGTCTCGCGCCGGGCGGGGGCGGATCGTCGTCGCATGCGCGCGTCCTTCCGGCTTCGGTCGGCAATGACCGACAGTGATGGAGCGAACGCACTACAACAAGATCATTCCGATTCGTCCCACGTGATCCGCGCGTCGGGCCGGCCGTGCCCGGGGCGGCCGTGGGCCTGGGCGGCTCGTCGGGCTGCGCCTGTTCTGGCCGCCAGGACCTAGAATCCTCAACGGAACCCGGGGAGCCCGTGGATGACGGGCTGAGAGGCCGGCCAGGGACTGTCGGCGACCCGTAGACCCGATCGCGGTCATGCGCGCGTGGGGAGTGGATTGCGATGACACAGCCGTTGGGGACGACGCAGCCGGCGGGGATCCAGCCGCCAGCCCCCCTGGTGACGATGTCCGGTGGCGACCATCCGCTGCGGATCGGCGGCCGGGAGTTCGCCAGCCGGCTGCTGGTCGGGACGGGGAAGTTCGGCAGCCATCAGGTGATGCGGGACGCCCTGCTGGCGAGCGAGGCCGAGATCGTCACGGTCGCGCTGCGCCGGGTCGACCTCGCCCGGGCCGGGGAGGGCGACGTGCTCGACTTCGTCCCGCCCCGGATGACGCTGCTGCCGAACACGTCCGGCGCCGTGACCGCCGAGGAGGCGCACCGGCTGGCCCGGCTCGGCCGGGCGGCGACCGGCAGCGGGCTGGTGAAGCTGGAGGTCACCCCCGACCCCCGCACGCTGGCGCCGGACCCGGTGGAGACGTTGCGGGCCGCCGAGCTGCTGGTCGCCGACGGTTTCACTGTGCTGCCCTACTGCCCGGCCGACCCGGTGCTCGCCCGCCGCCTGGAGGAGGCCGGCTGCGCGACGGTCATGCCGCTGGGCAGCTGGATCGGGTCCAACCGGGGCCTGCGCACCCGGGACGCCCTCGAAGTGATCATCGAGGCGGCCGGGGTGCCTGTCGTCGTCGACGCGGGCCTCGGGGTGCCCTCGGACGCGGCCGAGGCGATGGAGATCGGCGCGGACGCCGTGCTCGTCAACACCGCGATCGCGGTGGCCGCGGACCCGGTGGCGATGGCGCGGGCGTTCGCGCTCGCGACCGTCGCCGGCCGGCTCGGCTACCTGGCCGGTCGTGGCACCGTCGGCACCGCGACCAGGGCCGAGGCATCCTCCCCGCTGACGGGCTTCCTCGGCGCAGTCGCCCCGGTCGCCCCGGCCGTCCCGCCGCCGGCCGCCGAACCCGTGGCCGCCGAACCCGTGGCCGCCGAGGCGGTGGCGCCGTGAGCGTGCCGCCCGGCGAGTTCGCCGCAGTCCTCGCCGGCCTCGACCTCCCGGCGCTGGCGGCGCGCGGACTCGACGCCGACGACGCCGCGGTGCGCGCCGCGCTCGCGACCGCCCGCGGCGGCGGCCGGCTCTCCCTGACCGACCTCGCCGTGCTGCTCTCGCCGGCCGCGGCCGACCGGCTGGAGGAGCTCGCCCAACTGGCCAGGGAGACGACGCTGCGCCGGTTCGGCCGGGCGGTGCGGCTGTTCGCCCCGCTGTACGTGTCGAACGCCTGCCTGTCCTCGTGTACCTACTGCGGCTTCGCCAAGGGCCTGCCGGTGGTGCGCCGCACACTGTCGGTCGACGAGACCGAGACGGAGGCGCGGCTGCTGGCCGACCGCGGGTTCCGCCATCTGCTGCTGGTGTCCGGCGAACACCGGATCGAGGTGTCGGCCGACTACCTAGTCGCCCTCGTCGAGCGCCTGTCGCCGCTGTTCCCGGCGATCTCGATCGAGACCCAGACCTGGTCGGACGACACCTACAGCCGGCTCGTCGCCGCCGGGCTCGTCGGCGCGGTCCACTACCAGGAGACCTACGACCGGGACCGCTACCGCGAGGTGCACGTCGCCGGTTGGAAGCGCGACTTCGACCGGCGGCTGTCCTCGTTCGAGCGGGCCGGCGCCGCGGGCGTGCGCCGGCTGGGCCTGGGCGTGCTGCTGGGCCTCGCCGTCGACTGGCGCGCGGACGTCCTCGCGCTCGCGGCGCACGCGAGCTTCCTGTCCCGCCGGTTCTGGCGGACCGAGGTGATGGCCGCGCTGCCGCGGATCCGGCCGAACGCGGCCGGCTTCCCGCCGGTGGTCGTCGTCGATGACGCGCAGTTCGTCCAGGCGCACGTCGCGCTGCGGCTCTACGAGCCGGACCTGGACCTCTCGCTGTCGACCCGGGAAACCGCGCCGATGCGCGACGGGCTGGCGCGGATCGCCGTGACGACGATGAGCGCCGGCTCGTCGACCGAGCCCGGCGGGTACGGGGCCCCGGGTAAGGCGGGCGAGCAGTTCTCGATCAGCGACGAGCGGCCGCCGGCGGCCGTCGCCGCCATGCTCGTCGCCGCGGGCTACGACCCCGTCTGGAAGGACGCCTTCCCGCTCGTCGTCTCCTAGTCGATCAGCCGGTTGGTTCTGCGGGCGGTCGTATGCCCAGGTGATCGCCCGCTTCCCGTGGGTGCCGATGTGGCCGAGGAAGCTGTGCGGGGCCGGCGGCGGGCTCGTTTCGATAGCCTTCGCCCCATGGAACGCGTTGTCGTGGTCGGAGCCGGGTTGGCGGGCGGCCGGTCGGTCGTGGAGCTGCGCGAGCAGGGGTACACGGGCCAGATCACCCTGATCGGGGCCGAGGAGCACCTGCCCTACGACCGGCCGCCGCTGTCGAAGGCCGTGCTGACCGGCCGCACGGACAACACCCAGCTGCCCTACGGCCTGGACCAGCTCGACGGCGTCGAGCTGCTCCTCGGCCGCCGCGCGACCGGCCTGGAGCCGGGCGTCGTGCACACCGACGCCGGCCCCGTGAACTACGACGGCCTGGTCATCGCCACCGGCTCCGCGCCGATCCGGCTGCCGGGCAGCGACAGCCAGCGGCTGCTGCGCACCATCGACGAGGCGCGCGCGCTGCGCGAGACGCTGCGTCCCGGGCTGCGCCTGGTCATCGTCGGCGCCGGCTGGATCGGCGCCGAGGTCGCGACCGTCGCCGCGAAGCTCGGCGCCGAGGTGACCGTCGTCGAGGGCGCCGCCCACCCGCTGCTGCCGCTCGGCCCCGAGGTCGGCGGGCACGCGGTCGGCTGGTACGAGGAGGCCGGCGTCACGCTGCGGCTCGGTGCGCCGGTCGACAAGATCGGCGACGACGGCCTGCTGCTGGCCGGCGGCGAGTTTCTGGGGGCGGACGCGATCGTCGTCGGTGTCGGGGTGCGCCCGGACGTCGGCTGGCTCGGCGGCACGCTCGCCGTCGAGCGCGGCATCGTCGCCGACGAGCACTTGCTCGCCACCTGGGCCGACGGCGTGGCGACAGGCGCGGACGCGCCCCCGGTCGTCACCGTCGGTGACTGCTCGGCCTGGTGGTCCGCCCGGTACAACCGGCGGATGCACGTCGAGCACTGGGACGCCGCCCAGTCGGCGCCGACCGTCGCCGCGAGCACCCTGCTCGGCCTGGCCGCCGGGACGCCCGTCGCCGAGCTGCCGACGTACAACCCGGTGCCCTACTTCTGGTCGGAGCAGTTCGGCCGGATGGTGCAGTTCGCCGGCGTGCCGGCGGACGGCGCCACGCTGGTCTTCCGCGGCGACCCGACGGCGCGCAGGACGCCGGACATGAAGAGGGCGCCCGGCTGGTCGGCCGGCTGGTTCGCGCCCGACGGCACGCTCTCGGCCCTGGTGACGGTCGCCCGGCCGATCGACATGGTCGCCGGCCGCCGGCTGCTCGCCGCCAGCCCGCGGCTCGACCAGGCGGCGTTCGCCGACGTCGAGGTCCCACTCAAGTCGCTCCTCGACGACTGAGGTCCTCCGGGAGCAGCCAGCGAGGCACCACCAAGGTGGTATCCCCAGGCCGAGCCGGGGCTCGTCCCGCGGCGGCCGCGCCCGCCGGTCAGGCATCCACCCGCCGCGGCGGTCCAACGCCCAGACACGGGCCGGTCGGGACGGCGCCGAGCTGGTCGCCGCGCGTGGCGCGGGCGCCGGCCCGCGGTCACTGGGGGTGGCGAGGGGTCGGCACGGTCCGGATGGGGCCGGCGATTCCCGTTGCTCGGCCGGTGATGGCAGGCGGACTAGCTGGACGTTCGGGTCGACCCTGTGTATTGGCCCCGTTGGTGGACGGATGTGAGCCTGTCACTAGAGTCTGGCGCTGTGCCGCGCATTCACCTGGTCTCCAACCTGCCTGGGGTGAGCGCCCTCGGTGACCACCTCCGGGCCGCCGGGCTCGGGCCGACCTCGGCCCGTTCCGCCGATGCCCTCCTGGTCCTCATCGATCGGCCGCTGGACTCCGTCGAGCAGGAGCTTCTCGACCGTGCGCGGCAGTCTGTCCCGGTGCTGCTCGCCGGTCCCACCGTCCGGGCGCTGCCCGTCGAGAGCCCGCTGGTCGAGGCGTCCGGCCTGGTCCCGGGCCGGGCGATCCCGGCGCACGAGCTGGCCCTCACCGCCGGGCCGAACGGCGCGCAGGTGGCCGCGCGGATGGGGGACTTTCGTCCCGTCGACAGCTGGATGCTCCCCGACAAGATCGCCGATGACGTCGAGCGGCTGCTGTTGGTCCGCCACGAGATGGCCGAGTACCCGGTCTGCACCTGGCGGCCGTCCTCCGGCCTGGGCATGTTCACCCTCGGGACGACGGCCTCGACCCTCGCCGACCCGGCCTACCACCGGCTCGTCGGCCGCTGGCTGCGCCACGCGCTCGGCGTCCAGGACGGGCCCCCGATCGGCGTCGGCCTGCTCACGAACCCGACTTCGTCCGGTGTCCACCAGTCGGCCGTCGAGGCGACCGAGGGCCTGAACCTCGTGGCCGTCAGCGGGACGAGCCCCGACCAGGGCAGCCAGGCGCGCGGCCACGACGAGCCCGACGACCTGGTCGCCGACCCCGACGTCCGCCTCGTCATCGTCGAGACCCCGAACAACACCAGGAGCCAGTGGGCGAGCCGCGCGCTGGAGGCCGGCAAGGACGTCGTCATCGCCGCGCCGTTCGCGCTGTCCACCCAGGACGCCGACGACTTGGCGCTGCTCGCCGCCGCCCGCTCGTCGATGCTGGCGATGTACCCGTCGGCGCGCGCCGAGCCGGCCTACCAGGCGCTGCGCGCCGCGGTCAGGCGCGGCGCGGTCGGCGAGCTCATCACGATCGACGCCGCGTACGGCGGGTACCAACGGCCCCCCGGTACCTGGCGGGACGACGAGCGCACCAGCGGCGGCCTGATCCATGACCGCGGCTTCGGTCACCTCGACTGGCTGCTCGACCTGGTCGACGAGCCGGTCGAGTGGGTGAGCGCCACGAGCCACAAGCGGGTCTGGCACCACGTCACCAACGCCGACCACGCCCGCGTCCTGCTGCGCTTCGCCGGCGGCGCCGAGGCCCAGCTCGTGCTGTCCGACCTGCAGGCCGCGCCGGCCGCCCAGGTCCGGGTGCTCGGCAACGCCGGCTCGTTGTTCTCGGCGGGCGCCACCGGGGCCGAAAGCGGGCTGATCTCCACCGGGGCCAAAAGCGGGCCGTTCGCCGCCGGACCGCTCACGCTGGTCACCCACGACGGCACCGACACCCGGCTGCCGTTGCCCGCCGGCACCGGCTCCGCGTTCCACCGGGAGCTGGCCGACGCGCTGCTCTCGGGCTGGCCGCTGAACCCCTACCGGGTGGAGACGGCCCGCAAGGTGGTCGCCGTCGCCGAGGCGGCCACCCGCTCGGCCGCCGCCGGCGGCGTCCAGATCGGCCCGGCCTGACCCGCGACCCCTGCCGCCGGGCGGCTCGGCCGGAAGGGCGGGCTTGAGCCCAGGTCACGGTCATGTTTACTGTTGACCATGAACAACTGGTTGCCGTTGCCCGATGTCGCGGAGGCATTGGGAGTCCCGATCACCCGGGTTCGTCAGCTCGTGCGGGAGGGCAGCCTGCTCGCCCGTCGCCAGGACGACGGCATCCTGCGGGTCCCCGCCGGCTTCATCAACGGGAATGCCGTGACGAAGGGCCTGCCGGGGACGCTGACGCTGCTCGCCGACGCCGGGTACACGCCGGACGAGGCCATCGACTGGCTGCTGCGGGACGACCCGAGCCTGCCGGGGACCCCGCTGGACGCCCTGCGCGAGAACCGCGGCAAAGAGGTAAAACGCCGCGCCCAGGCGATGGGCTTCTAGCCCGCTTCCCGGCCGCGAGCCGACTCGGCCGGCGGGCTGTGCGATCGGCGCCCATGCCCGCGCCGAGCCTTCCACCGCCTGCGGGCGAGCGCGTAGGGTCCACTGCGTGGTCGATGCGTCTGGCGCCAAGCTCCCGGTCGCCGAGGTTCCGGTCGTCGTGAACGGCCAGGAGCGGCGGGTGCCGGACGGGCAGCCGCTGCCCGATCTGATCAGCGAGCTCGGGCTGCGGGTCGGCGCCGTAGTGGTCGAGTACAACGGCGCTGCGCTCACCACCGGCGAGGGCCGCCTGGTGCGGCTGCGCGCCGGTGACCGGCTCGAGCTGGTCCGGGCGGTGGCCGGTGGCTGAGGACGCCGTCGACGCGCCGGCCGGCCTCGTCGACCCGGCCGCCGGCCTCGACGAGCCTTTGGTCCGGCCCGCCGTCCCGTCGGCCCTGGACCGGATCGCCGACCAGGCGATCGCGGACCTGGCCCTGGCTGGGTCGGCTGCCGGCGCCTCGGCGGTCGAAGGCACGGTGGCGTTGCCGCGCGCCGAGCGGCTGGCCCGGCTCGCCGACGCCCGGCTCTACCTGTGCACCCCTCGGCAGCCGGCCTTCGACACGTTCCTCGACGACGTTCTCAGCCCGGCGGGGAATGCCGGCGTCGACCTGATCCAGCTTCGCGAGAAGGGCCTGGAATGGCGCCAGGAGGCGGCGGCGTTGCGCCGGATGCTCGCCGCCGGGCGCCGTCACGGGGCGCTGGTCAGTGGCAACGACCGGGCCGACCTGGCCCTGATCGCCGGCGTCGACATCCTGCACGTCGGCCAGGACGACATCCCGCCCGCGACCGCCCGCCGCCTGCTCGGCCCCGATGTGATCATCGGTCTGTCGACGCACGACGAGTGGCAGCTCGCGGCGGCGATCGAGGACCCGGACGTCGACTACTTCTGCGTCGGCCCGGTCTGGCCTACGCCGACGAAGGAGGGCCGGCCCGGGGTCGGGCTGCGCCTGGTCGCCGAGGCGTCCGCCGCGGCCCCGCCGCTGAAGCCCGGCTCGAAGCCGTGGTTCGCGATCGGCGGGATCGACGCGGCCCGCCTGGACGACGTGCTGGCGGCCGGGGCCCGGCGCGCCGTCGTCGTCCGTGCCATCACCGGCGCCGCCGACCCGTCGGCCGCGGCCGCCGCCCTCGCCGGCCGGCTGCGCGCCGCGGGCTGACCCGCCGCGCCCGCCGTGCGGCATCTGACCTATCTGGCGGTGCTGGCCGCCTGCCTGCTCGGGACGGCGCCCCTGGAGATCTGGCCGCGCACGCGGGTCTACGCCCGCTGGCGGCGGCTGTTGCGCACGCTGGCGCCGGTGGTCGCCGTGTTCGTCGGCTGGGACCTGTACGCGATCGCCCGCCACCAGTGGACGTTCGACGCCCGCGGCGTCACCGGAATCCAGCTGCCCGGCGGGCTGCCGCTGGAGGAGGCCCTCTTCTTCGTCGTCGTGCCGATCTGCGCGGTGCTCACCCTGGAGGCGGTGCGGGCCCGCCGCCCCACCTGGCTCGTGGGCGACGAGCCGCTCGCCGCCGACGAGCCGCCCGCGGCCGAGGCGCCCGCGGCCGAGGCGCCCGCGGCCGTCGATGGGGCGGCCGCCGCCCAGGCGCCGGTGGAGACCCGGTGAGCTACACCGCTCTCGCGATGACGGGCGTGCTCGCGGCCGTCGGCGCGGACCTCTTCGTGTTCCGGGCGCGGCTGGTGCGCCGCCGCGTCTTCTGGACGGCGTACGCGATCGTCCTGGCCTGCCAGCTGGTGACGAACGGCGTCCTGACCGGCCTGCGGATCGTTCGCTACGACCCCGCCGCGATTCTCGGCCCCCGGCTCGTGTTCGCCCCCGCCGAGGACGTCGCGTTCGGCTTCGCCCTTGTGCTGTGGACCCTCGACTGGTGGGTCTGGTGGGGACGCCGCGCCGCCCGCGCCCGGTCACGCTGACGGGCCGTCAGCGATCCGGGGACGGCGGCCGCCGGGCATGCGAAGAAGATCATTTTCGCATGCCCTTTGGCCGTCAGCCCGTCGGGCGGACGCCCTGCATGTCGGCGTTCGGAGCCGCCTTGGCGACCAGGTCGGGGATGACCTCGCCGAGCTCGCCCGGCTCCCACTTGCCGTCGCGGTTCACCGACGGGCCGTTCACCCAGCCCTCGGTGACGCTGATGAATCCGCCGGCGACGGAGAACACCCGGCCCGTGACGTCCCTGGACTGTGGCGAGCCCAGCCACACCACCAGTGGGGAGATGTTCTCCGGGCCGAGCGGGTTCCAGTCCTCGATCGCTGTGGCCTCCTTCATCTCGGCCTCCTGCGCCTTGACGAAGCCCAGCCCCTCGGTCATCCGGGTGAGCGCGGTCGGCGAGATCGCGTTCACGGTGACGCCGTAGCGGGCGAGCTCCATCGAGGCGATGACGGTGAACGCGGCGATGCCGGCCTTGGCCGCGCCGTAGTTCGACTGCCCGACGTTGCCGAAGATGCCCGACGGCGACGAGGTGTTGATGATGCGGGCGTCGTTCGGCTCGCCGGTCTTGGACCGGTCCCGCCAGTAGACGGCGGCGTGGTGCGCCGGGCCGAAGGTGCCCTTCAGGTGCACCTTGATGACGGCGTCCCACTCGGCCTCGGTCATGTTCGTCAGCATCCGGTCGCGCAGGATACCGGCGTTGTTGACCACGACGTCCAGCCCGCCGAACGTGTCGATCGCGGTCTGGATCAGCGACAGGCTGCCGTCCCAGCTGGAGATGTCCTCGGTGTGGGCGACGGCCTCGCCGCCGGCCGCCCTGATCTCGTCGGCGACGGCCTGGGCCGGGCCGGCGGAGGCGCCCGTGCCGTCGGAGGCGCCGCCGAGGTCGTTGACGACGACCTTCGCGCCCTCGGCGGCGAACGCGAGCGCGTGCTGCCGGCCGATGCCGCCGCCCGCGCCGGTGATGACGACGACGCGCCCCTCGCAGATCATGACAGCACTCCCTAAGTCGGTGGCGAGCTCGGTCAGCGGCCAGCTCGGTTAGATGGCCGGGCGGTCAGGCGCCGCGCCGCCAGGCGTCGCCTCCAGGCCCGCGGCCATCGTGTCGTGCCAGGAGCTCTGAGGCCAGTGAACGCGGCCATCTGACGGGGCCGGTCGCCCGGCGCGGCGGCGCGGCACCGATGCGGCCCCGCGGCTGGGCCCGCGGACAGGTGTGCGCGTGGGCGCTCACCTGGGCAGAATGGATCGCGGCGCATCCCGTGGGGTCGCGGCCGGTTCGCCGGCCCGCGGCTCACCGGCACACGGGGCTGGCCGGGCCTCGCCATGCGCGGGGCCGGCGGGCGCAGTGTGCCGACCGAATCCTTCACTGATGCTGGATCGAGACCAGATTCGGACGGGTGCCGTGCAGGAGAGTGACTTCACCGAGGTGCTCACGTCGGTGCGCAGGTTTGTGCGTGAGCGGGTCGTTCCGCTCGAGCCCGAGATCGAGGAGACCGACGCGATACCCGCCGCGCTGCGGGCCGAGGCGGCCGAGATGGGGTTGTTCGGGTTCGCGATTCCCGAGCTGTACGGCGGGCTCGGCCTCTCGATGAGCGAGGAGGCCCGGCTCGTCTACGAGCTCGGCTACACCACGCCGTCGTTCCGGTCGATGTTCGGGACGAACAACGGCATCGCCGGGCACGTGCTGCTGGAGGGCGCGACGGAGGAGCAGCGCAAGACCTGGCTGCCGAAGGTCGCCTCCGGGGAGTGGACGGCGTCCTTTGCGCTGACCGAGGCTGGCGCCGGCTCCGACCCGGCCGGCCTGACCACGGCGGCGGTCCGCGACGGCGACGAGTGGGTGATCAACGGCGCGAAGCGGTTCATCACCAACGCCCCGCTCGCGGACGTGTTCATGGTCTTCGCGCGCACCGACCCGGACGCCTCCCCGAGCCGGGGGATCACGACGTTCCTGGTCGAGAAGGGCACCCCCGGCCTCACGGTCGGCCCACGTGACCACAAGATGGGCCAGGCCGGTGCCTGGACGGCGGACGTGTACTTCGACGACGTGCGCGTCCCGTCGTCGGCCCTGATCGGCGGCGAGGCCGGTCTCGGCCGCGGCTACGCGACCGCGCTGCGGTGCCTCGCGCACGGCCGGATCCACATCGCGGCGCTGTGCGTCGGCATGTGCCAGCGCCTCGTCGACGAGTCCGTCGCCTACGCGTCGACCCGCGAGCAGGGTGGCGCGGTCATCGGCACCTACCAGCTGATCCAGGGGCTGATCGCCGACTCGGCGACCGACCTGTACGCCGCCCGCGCGCTGGTCTGGGACGTCGCGGCGAAGTTCGACGACGGTAGCGACCGGCGGATCGGCCCGTCGTGCGCGAAGTACTTCGCCTCGGAGGCCGTCGGGCGGATCGCCGACCGGGCCGTCCAGATCCACGGCGGCTCCGGCTACATCCGCGGTGTCCCGGTGGAGCGGTTCTACCGCGACGCCCGGCTGTTCCGGATCTACGAGGGCACCAGCCAGATCCAGCAGATCGTCATCGCCCGCGGCCTGCTCGCGCAGGCCGCCGGCTGACAGCCCGGCGGCCCGTCAGCTCGCGCGGTGCTGGCGGCCCGAAACAGGGCCGGCGCGGGTCAGGCGCGTCGACGAACGCCGGCGGCCCGGACCCGACGGCCAGCTCGTCCCAGATCGAGGTTCCACAGCCATGCTGGCCGTTCGTCACGCAAACGAGCAATTTGCCCACGGATCGGCGGAGGCGCCCCTAGGCTCGGCGGCGATGGAGCAACGAATGGCGGCGCAGCGGCAGCGTGGCGCGGGCCTGAACCGACGGGGCAACGCCGCTGGTGGCACGGGCGGCGCCACCGCTGGCGAGGGTGGGAACGGCGCCGCTGCCGGCAGGTTCTACACGGGCGGCCCGCACGGCACCGGTCCCCGGACCGGGCCGATCGGCCCGGCCGCGCGATCCGACTCGACCGAGCCCGACCAGCCGGCCGGGCGCCACCGGTCGCCCTGGGGGCGGCCGGGCCGGATCCTGCCGATCCGGTGGGGCCGCGTCGTGGTCGGTGCCCTCGCGACAGCCGGAGTGATCACCGCCATCATCGGGTTCGCGCTGGTCAGTCGGGGCGGGTCCGGCGTCCGTGGCACGGCCGCCGGTGGCTCCGGCGCGGCCGGCCAGCAGTCCGACTCGACGAACCCGGTCGCGGTCGTCGCCCCGTCGCCGGCCGCGGGCTCGTCCGGCAAGGCGAACAGCGGCGTCGCGAGCCCTGCCCCGGGTGTCCAGGAGATCTTCCCGACTCAGCTCACCACGGCACCGCCGCCACCGACCGGGCCCTCGTCCGCGGCCGTCCTCGTCACCGGCCAGCCCGGGCCGCGTCCCGCCGGCCCGGCGCTGACCCTCGGCCGGACCAGCGTCGACCTCGGAGCTGTCGACTCGACTGACACCGTCACCCTGACCGACAGCGGCACCGCCGCCCTCGACCTGCGGATCGGAGCCGGCCTGCCGTCCTGGCTCACCGCCGTCCCCCAGGCGACGCACCTCAATGCCGGCTACCAGACCCAGCTCGTCATCACCCTGGACCGGTCCGCGGCACCCGTCGGCCAGATCGACGTGCCGGTCCAGGTCACGCCCGCGCAGGGCACCGGCGGCGGAACCATCCACGTGACCGGCGTCGTCACGGCGGGCCCGGTGATCCTCTCCGTCACGCCGCCGCCGGCGCTGAGCGCCTCGGCGTGCGCGACCGGCGAGGCGCCGGCGACCGGGCCGCTGACGGTACAGGTGCGGGACCCGGTCGGGATGGCCGGCGGCACCGTCGCCGTCACCAGCCCCGACGGGACCGCGACGACGCTGGCGCTCCAGCTCGCCACGACGACCGACGACCAGTCCACCTGGACCGCTTCGCTCGGCCCGTCGAGCGCCGGCACGCTCACCTTCACGGTGACCGTCAAGGACCTCAACGGCCGCGTCGCCACCAGGCAGGGCTCGCTGTCTATCGCCCCCTGTTAGCCGCCCGCCCCGGTCGGCCCGCGCCAACGGGCCGGTCTGCTGCGACGCGCGCACGGCCGGGAAGGGTGTGACCGTCGTGAGCCTTTTCCATCTCACCGAGACTCGGTCACCCGGGCCCTGGCCGGAGGCGACGATGGAAAAGGCTCAGTCTGTTTCCGGTCGACAATTCGCCGTTACCCACGGCCCCACGGATTCGTCACGGAGACGTGAACCGAACGCCGGACACGGGACGGAGGCTTGTCGGAATCCGAGACTGGTGTCATTATCAAAACGGCGCCGCCTGGTACCCCCCGAGCCAGGCGGCGTTCACTTTGGGTAACTTCTTTCGGCTTTCCGGTCACGCCGGCCGGCGATGGACGCGCGTGGCGGTCAATACCCCGGAGCCGTCCCCGGACTCGGTCGTGGCGGCGGGCAGGCCCCGGCGCAGCTGTTCGGCGACGCGCAGGTATTTCAGCCCGGCCCGCAGGTCGGCATCGTTTCGCAGCCGAATCACCAGCGGGAACGCGGCCAGCGCCGCCGTGTCGAAAAGGCCGGTCGTATAGACGAGCTGAACACCGAGCCGGTCCGCGACGGCGAGCTGCAGATCCAGCAGGTAACCGGCCGAGGCCCGGCCGATCGGGTTGTCCAGGAAGAGCACCCCGGCGTGCGGCGTGCGCAGCTGACCGCGGTCGTTCGCCCGCAGCGCGGCCATCGTGCAGTACAGGATGATCGCCGCGGTGAGCTGCTGGCCACCGGAGAAGACGTCGCCGAGCTCGGAGACCCGCACGCGTTCGGTGCGCAGCACCGCGTCCGGCTTGAGTACCTCGACTCGCACCCCGCGCGGCAGCGCCGCCCGCACACCCCGCAGCAGCAACGTCATGCCGTCCATCCGGACCGCCGGGCCCCGGCCGCCCGGCCCGCCGGCGGCGCTCCCGCCGGTCCTGTCGGGCTCGGCCGCCGAGCCAGCCCGGGCGACGGTGGTCGTCGCCGCGGCGTCGACGACCGCGCCGAGCGCGTCGGCGAGGGTCGCCGGGTCGGGATCGCTGAACGAGATCCGCAGGAACTCCTGGCCGGACCAGTCGCCGAGCCGGTCGGGCAGCCGGGACAGCCGCTGCGCCGCGCGCAGCGTGCCGAGTGCCGTGCGGACCATCCCCTCCAGCCGGGCGACGATCGCCGCGCGGTTGCGGCCGATGTGCGCGAGATCGTCGTCCAGGCTGCGCAGCCGGGGGGCGAGCGCGCCCGCCCACGCGGCGGCGCTGGCCGCGACGGCCTCCCGCCCGGCCCGCACCATCTGGCGGCGGGCCGGGGCCCGCACGCCGTCGAACCGGTCCTGACCGGCCCAGGCGGCCACCGCGTCCGCAGCGGCCCGTACCGCGCCCGACGCCGTGACCAGAGTCGCCGAGGCCGCCCGCCACGCGTCACGCGCCGCCCGGGCCGCGGCTCGGGCCTCCTCGGGACCGCCGTCGAACGGCGCGACGCGGGCGAGGCCGTCATCCTCGCCGGACTCCGCGGCGCCGGAACCCGTGGCGCCGCCGTCCCCGTCGGTCGACGGCCCGGCGTCGGCGGGGCGCGTTTCGGCGGTGCCGTCGCGACGGCCGGTGTCGGCGAGCGCGTCGGTCATCAGCTCGGCGATGGCCCGGAACTCGGCGAGCACGCCGTCCTGCCGGCCGGCCAGGACGCCCAGCCGCTCCCGGGTGGTCCGGGCGCGGCCGAGCTCGGCCTCGGCCGCGCGGACGCCGCCGTACGCGTCGGCCAGCAGTCGCTCGGCGTGGCGCGCGTCGGCGGGCACCTGGTCACCGGTCAGCGGCGCGGCTCCCCGGCGGCGGGCCTCCTCGCCGGTGGCCCGGGCCTCCTCGCGCAGGCCGCCGATCCGCTCCCGCGTCTCGTCCAGCTCCGCGGCGAGCGCGGCGGCCCGGCGCTGGGCCGCCGCGCCGGCGGCGGCCCGGGCGGCCGCGTCCGCGCCGTCCGGGCCTTCCAGCAGCCGTCCGGCCAGCTGGCGGACCTCCGCGGGCAATGCATCCAGCGCGGCCCGGGCCGCCGCCTCGTCGCGGCGGGCGAGCTCGAGGGCGGCGGCCAGGTCCGCGCCGACCGCGACCTGCTGGTAGGCCCGGCTCGCCGCGTCGTACCCGGCCCGCAGCACTGCCACGGGAACCGGGGCGACCGGTCCGTCCGGGACCGTCGGGTCGTCCGGGCCCGCGCCCACGACGTCGGCGGCCTCGGCGCGGGCCGTTTCCGCGTTGCGGCGGGAACCGTCGGCCTCGCGGCGCCCGTCGGCGGCGGCCCGGCGGGCGGCCGCCGCGGCGGCCCGGTGCTCGGCCGCGGCCACGCCGAGGCGGTCGGCCTCGGCGGCCAGCTCGTCCGCCTGGGCGAGGTCGCCGGCCGGCGTGCCGACGGCCCGGACGAGCCGGTCGAGCTCGGCGGCGCGCGCGGCGGCGCGCTGCTCGACAGCGCGCCGGTCCTCGACGGCAGCCAGGGCCTGGTCCGCCGCGGCCCGCGCCGCCGCGGCCTCGGCCGCCGTGCGGGCCGCCACACCGTCGGCGTCGAGGGCCGCGGCGCGGGCCGCCGCCAGCTGGGCCGTGAGCCGCTCGACCCATCCGGCCGGATGGGCACGGCGCCAGCCGCCGAGCGTCGCCACCAGCGCCCGATCGGCCTCGATCGTCGCGCCCAGCCGGGCCAGCAGCGCCGCCCGGTCGCCCGCGCGGGCCAGCAGTGCCGCCCGTTCGCTGGCCGCCGCGCCCGGGTCATACAGCGCCGGGTTGGGCGGCACCACGAAGGACTGCTCGCCCGCGGCGCCGCCGTTCGGCTCGGCCGCCCCCGCTGTGAGGACCGCGGCGGTGGCGACGCGGACGGCGGCGGCCGGCAGCAGCCGGGCCGCGACGAGGATCTCGCTGGCCCGGCCGAGCAGGTCGGCGGCGGGGTCCGCGCCGGTCAGCACGACTCCGTCGGCGAGGTCCGGGCGGCGGCGCAGGACGGCCTCCCGCTCGGTGGCGGCGACGGCGCGGGCCAGGTAGGACCACCCCGGCTCCGCGACGACGCCAGCCTGCGCAAGGGCCGCGCAGACGGCCAGGGCCTCCGGCCGGGCCGGTCGCAGCTCGTCGTCGCCGAGCGCCGCGAGCACCCGCTGGTCGGCGCCAGCCTCGACGCTCAGCGTGAGCCGCCGTTCCTCGCCCGCCGCGACGGCGTCCCGCAGCGCCGCGAGTGCCTCCTCGACGATCCGGTCAAGCTCGGCCGCGGTCCCGCCGGCGGCGAGGGCGGGCGAGCCCGCGAGGCCGAGGAGGGCGGCGACCCGGCCGTCGGAGAGGATGTCCGCGGCCGCGTCGTCGGCGGCGGCGAGCTGGTCGGCGAGGGCGGCGGCGCCCGCTCGGGCCCCGTCCGCCGCGCGCTCGGCCTGGCGGTTCTCCTCGGTGGCGGCTGTGCGGGCGCGGTCGAGGTGGCCGACCTCCGCCAGCGCGTCCCGGACGGCGGCCGCCGCCGCGTCCGCCGCACTCGCGGCCTCGGTGGCCGCGTCGGCGAGCGCGGCGGCCGCGGCCAGCAGCGACGCTCGGCCGGCCGGTCCGGTCGTCGGCGAGGTCGCGATGCCGGGGAGCAGGCCAGCCGCGGCGAGCGCCGCGGCGGCGCCGGCTGCCCGGCCTCTCGCGACGCGTTCGTCGGCCCGCGTCGTCGCCGCCTGGTCCAGGGCGCGGCGCTCCGCTTCCGCGGCGGTCTCGGCGGCGTGTTCGCGTTCGTCGGCCCGCGCGTCGGCGGCGTCGGCTGCCGCCCGCGACTGGCCGGCGACGGCGAGGAGGCCGGCGACCAGCGCGCGGGCGGCTGCGTCCCGCTCGGCCAAGGCCGGGGCAGCGGCATTCTGGGCCTGGGCGACCAAGCCCGTCAGCCGGGCAGCCTCGGCGCTCGCGGCGGCCAGCCGGAGCGTCTCGGCGGTAGCCCGCCAGCCCTCGACGGCGGTCGCGGCCGCCCTGGCCGCGGTGACGAGCTCGTCGCGGGCAGCCTCGGCGGCGGCGAGGCGTAGCTCGGCCAGGCGGCGGCGCAGCGCCGCCACGTGGTCACCGGCCCGGGCGCGCCCGGTCTCGGCAGCGGTCTCGGCGTCGCGGGCGGCCGCGAGCTGCGTGTCCAGGCCGACGCGGTCCGTCTCGCCCGCGCGTAGCCGGCTCTCGACGGCGGCGACGAGCCCGGCCAGCTTGGCCCGGGCCGTCACCAGGCCGGCTTGGGCCGCGTCGCGTTCGCGCAGCGCCTCGACGAGGACGGCGAGCCGCTCCAGGGCGCCCGCGACGAAGTCGCGCTCGGCGGCGAGCGCCGCCCGCTCGGCGAGCTTCGCGGCATAGCCGTCGACGACCTCGGCGACGCCGGCTGGATCCTCCGGTGGGGTCACGGCGCGCAGCAGGAAGTCGACGAATCCCTCGTCGGTGCTGAACGCGAACGCCTCCGCGGCCTCACCCTCGCCGGCATTCATCGCCCGCTGGTAGCGGAACAGCTCCGGGTCGAGCCCCAGGCCGTCCAGATGCTCCAGCCAGGCGCCCTGATGGGTCTCCCAGGTCAGCTCCAGCGACGGGTCAGCGGCGTGCGCGCGGGTGAGCTCCTCGCGGAAGCCACCGAGCGTCACGAGACGGCCGTCGCGGCGCAGTGGCAGCGACGTCAGCTCCAGGCCGCCCCTCGGCCGCAACGAGTACCACGCCTCGGCGAGCCGGCCGCCGTCCGCCGGGCCGCGGCCGCGCCACTCGCTCACCTTGCCGGTGACGACCCGATCGCCGGTCACGGCGTGCTGCCATTCGCAGATCACCTGGCCGCAGTCGCGGGGCAGCACGAAGTTGTCCAGGACCCGGCCGTTGGACGTGCCGACAACGTGCCGACGCCCCGGCAGAACCACCGAGAAGATCAACTTCATCAGCACGGACTTGCCGCCACCGTTCTCCAGGAACAGCACCGAGGCGGGCGAGGGCCGTCGCGCCGCTGCCGGCTCGAGCCCCGGCCGCGGGTCGGCGGTCGCGGCGGTCTCCGTGCCCGCTAGTGCGGCCTGCGCGCCGGGGGCCGCGGCCGGCGGCGCCGGCGCCGCCCGCTGGGACGGGACGGCGTCGAACAGCGGCTCCTGGCGCGGCCCGGTCACCGGCCCGCCGACCCCGGAGAAGTCCAGCACCACGTCGCCGAACCGGGCGCCGCGGGGTCCGATCGAGTGCAGCCGTACCCGCGCCAGCTCATACATCGGGCGCGCCCGCGTCGAGGAGGTCGGGGAGGGCCGGCACCACGCGAAGGCCGCCGGCCGGGTCTGCGACGGTGACGACACCCAGGGCGAGCAGCTCCTCCATGGCCGCGTCCGCCGCCAGCTCACGGACCTGGATCTGGTAGCGCGGCGTGGTGCGGAACGTGCCGCCGCCGTCCTCGCCGACCGGCACCAGGCAGCCGGACTCGACCAGGAAACCCATTGCCCGCGCGATGATCCCGGTGGTGGAGCCGGCGAGCCGCCTGGAGTCCCTGGTCGTTCCGGTCGCGGGCCGGCGGGCGTACAGCCGCCAGGCGGCCTCCAGCCGGGGCTCGTCGCCGCCAGCCGGCTGCCCGCCGCCCGGCCAGCCGGAGCCGGCCGCGCCGCCGGCGAGCGGGTCGCCGTCGCTGGTCTTCGCTTCCAGCAGCCGGGCGGCCTCGCGGACGAAGGCGTCCACACCCTCGACGCTGACCCGGCCGACGTAGGACGCGTCGATGAGGTCGGCGGGCCGGGGGAACGCGAGCGCGGCGGTCGCGAGCTGGGCGAGGGCGTGCAGCATCCGGTCCGCGGCCCGGTGCTCGCCGCCGGCTCGCCGGGCGTAGTCCCCGATCCGGACGGTGAACGCCGAATCGTCGAGCCCGGCGGCGACCAGCCCGGCCCGCTCCGACACGTCCAGCACGACGACGCCGAGCCCGTCCGCGATCGCCCGCGTCAGCTCCGCGAAGCCGGGCTCGCGAAGGTAGCGGGCGACCAGCTCGCGGTACCGCGGGTCGCGCGCCGGCACCAGCCGAGGCCGCAGCCCGAGGGCGACCAGCTCGGCCGCGTCCCGGGCGACCGCCCCGGCGGGCGGCCCGCCGGCCGGCCGCGCGCCGCTGCCCGGCGCCGTCTCCCACTCCCCGGCGCCGCCGTCAGGCAGGCCGTCGTCCGCGCTGTCGTCGTCCCGAACGTCGTCGCGAAGGGCGTCGTCCCGAATCTCGCGGTCCCGGGGGCCGATGCCCGCCGGGTCGGCGGTCCGTACGTTCGCGGTGCCGGCGGCGCTCATCGCGCACCCGCCAGCTCTGGAGCGGGCGCGGCGGTGGCCTGGCTCGGGTCGTGGCCGGCGGTGACGACCACGGGACCGACGAGGAGGTCGGCGCCCGTGAACTCGGGGTCGTCCAGCGGGGTGCCGTCGTCGACGGCCAGCAGGACGCGCTCGCCGGCCGTGGGCCGCCCCGATTCCTGGGGAGCGCCGCCGGGGCCCGGACGGTCGTGGTCGCGGGCGTGCGCCGCCGCCAGCCGCGGGCTGACGGCGTGCAGCGCCAGCAGGACGAGCAGCTGGGTGGCGTCGGCGGCGACATCGCGACCCCCGCTGGCCGGACTGTCGAGGTGGGGATCGGCCTGGTCCGGATCGGCCGCTCGGGCGCGGGCCGCGGCGAGCAGGCCGGACAGGCGGCGCGGCGCCTCGGGGTCGAGCTCGTCGAACAGCTCGAGCGCGATCGTCCAGGCTGCGTCGCAGAACCGGGCCGGCTCCTCCCAGGCGACCAGGTCAGCGTCCGGCACGGGTGCGCCCAGTGTGTCCCGCTCGGCCGGCGGGCGCAGCAGCGCGTCGACGAGGTCCGCGAGCCGCGGCGCGCGCGGTGGCCGCGTCCCGACCGCGCCGGGGAAGAACGCGCCCGCGACGCGGGCCGCCTCGTCGGCCGGCCGGGCGAGCGCCGGCGCGAGGAGCTGGCTGTAGAGGTCGACGCCCGTGCCGCCGCCGGCCGCGGGCGCCGCGAACTGCTGGCGGTCCTGCTCGGCGCGGAACACGGCGAACGCCTCCTGCAGCCGGGCCTGCAGCTGGGTGTGCCGGCGCACACAGTCCGCGACGATCGACACCAGGTCGGCGGCGGCCCGCTTGTGCGCCGGGTCCTCGGCCGAGTCCCGGTAGCGGCGGATGTGGGTGAGGATCGCGTTCTCGTGCCGGTAGCGGGCCTCGACGTGGCCGAGCGCCTCGTCGACGAGCGCGGGCACGGTGTGCAACCAGTCGACGGACAGCACGTCGCGCCGGGTGCCGTCCAGGCTGCGGCGCAGCTGCTCGGCGTACTGGACGGTGCGATACCGCGCGGCCTCGGCGGCGGTGCGCGCGTCCGAGAGCCGGCCCCGCCTGATCAGGTTGTCCAGGGTGACCTCGGCGGCGACCTGCGCCGACGTGACATCGGTGTCCAGCGCGCCCACCAGGACGGTGACGGCCTCGTCGGTGGCCCGCAGGTAGAGCTCGCCCGCTGGGTCGGCAAGCTCGACGAGCAGCTTGAAGTCGAACCGGCGGCGCTCGTAGCGGCCGTCCGGGTGGTAGGTGCCGTAGACGGCGTCGAACCCGCGGTCGACGCTGCCGACGTTGATCAGATTGTCGAGCACCCAGCCTGCGACCCGCTCGTGCTCGGCCGGCGGCCGCCGCGGCGCCTGCGCGGCGACCAGCGGGTGCAGCCGGCGCAGCACGTGGTCGTGGCTCGCGCCCCGGTCGAAGTCCATCGCGACGGTCACCAGGTCGATCGCGTGCAGCGCCAGCTCGGCCATCGCGTAGACGCCGAAGTCGGCGCCGTCGAGCAGCCGCTTGCGGGCGTCCAGGTCGTGCAGCGGCGCCGTCAGCGCGAGCGCCTTCAGCCGCCGCGCCATCCCGTCGTCCGGCCCGTCGAGCGGCCCACGGCGGGCCATGGGCTGGGAAGGGCTCATTGCAGGAAGATTACCGGCGGGGCGCCGGCGCCTCGAACGCCGTTGCCCGACCGGGCCGGCGCGCGGCGAGCGCCGCCCTGCGTGGCCCACGGGGGCCGACGGCCGGACGCCGGATTTCCTGGCTCGGCGGAGCCGGTCCGCCGTCGGCGGCGGCGGGCTACCGGGCGGGCGGGTGGCGTCGCCCCATTTGGTACTAGGCTTTGTGGGCATGGCCTCTGTGTCCCTGTCCAAGGGCGGCAACGTCTCGCTGAGCAAGGCGGCGCCAAACCTGACCGCGGTGACCGTCGGACTTGGCTGGCAGGTGCGCCAGACCTCCGGCGCGGCGTATGACCTCGACGCGTCCGCGATCGTGGTGGACGACCGGGGCCGGGTCCTCTCCGACCAGTACTTCGTCTTCTTCAACAACCTGACCAGCCCGGACGGCAGCGTCCAGCACTTGGGCGACAACCTGGTCGGCGGTGGCGGGGGAGACGACGAGCAGATCACCGTCGACCTGCGCACCCTGAACGCGCAGGCCGCCAAGGTCGTGTTCGCCGTGTCGATCTACGACGCCGAGGTGCGGCGCCAGACGTTCGGCCAGGTCAGGGACGCGTTCATCCGGGTCCTCGACTCGACCACCGGCCTCGAGATCGCGCGCTACGACCTCACTGAGGACGCGTCGACCGAGACCGCGATGCTGTTCGGCGAGCTGTACCGGTACGGCGGCGAGTGGAAGTTCCGCGCGGTGGGGCAGGGATACGCCTCCGGCCTGCGGGGCATCGCCGTCGACTTCGGCGTCAACGTCGCCTGACACACAGGCGGCGGCGTGCGGAGGTCTCGCCGGAGCGCGCAGCCGACGGAGTGGCAGCGGTGGTACTGACAGGGTTTGCCTGAGGCCGCCGGCCGGCCCGCTTCGTCGGTACCGTCACCCGCTTCGCCGCCGCGCGACGCGGGTGGTCAGCGGAAGCGGTTGACGATCGGGATCTGGGGGCCTGGATCGGCCAGGCGACGCACGACCCGCGGGCGGTGGCCGACGACCATCACCCGGATGGTGCGGGTGTTCGCGTCGACCCGGTAGAGCACCCGCCAGTGGTGCTCGGTCGCCTCGAACATCGTCGAGGACGGCGTGGCGCCCTGCTGGCCGTGGTTTCTCTGCTGCCCCTGGCTCTTCGCCGTCTGCTCGCCGAGCGGCTTGCCGGCCTTGTACGGGTCCTTCACCAGCCGGCCGTCCAGGAAG
>Ga0068859_100000870_pt1 | contig 30819 bp, 31 predicted proteins | sample KBSSwiS22_FD_66585 | JGI IMG/M metagenome (GOLD analysis project Ga0068859, IMG submission 66585) | Switchgrass rhizosphere microbial communities from Kellogg Biological Station, Michigan, USA - KBS Switchgrass S2-2 | ecosystem: Host-associated > Plants > Roots > Rhizosphere > Soil ...
TCACCGCATGTTCGTCTCCGGGCACATTGTTAAAGGCGATCCACTTGCCGTCCGGCGACCAGCTTATAAGAGAGATTTCCCAGACCCTAGGCACTCGGGTGGAAAGTAATTTTCGTTCAGGTCCGCCAAGCGCGGGCACAACATAGATTCCCGTGTCGGCGCCGGCCAGGCGGTGAAACGCGATCTGCGTGCCGTCGGGAGACCATGCCGGACTAATCCATACCGAAGGATGCTGCGTGAGGCGCAGAAGAGTTTCGCTCCCGATGGCCTTCACATACAGATCGAAGCCCTTGGCCCCACGCTTTGGATTACCATTCCAGGCGAAGGCGATTCTAGAGCCATCAGGGGAGAAGGCAGGAGACGTCTCCTCCCCGGGCAACGCCGTGAACGGCAGGACATTCATGGCCGTCTGCTCCTCGGGATGCTCCTGCCGATACCATCGATAGACAGCCAGAGCTCCAAGAGCAAAGACCGCGATCGCGAGAACCGCTGCGGTGATTTTTAGCCACGCTTGATGCGAGTGCGAGCTGCCATCGGGTTTGACGGCAACTACAGGCTGTACCAGTCGTTCCAACTCACCGATAAACCGATAACCCCTCCGCGGCAAAGTCTCAACATAGCGTGGATTGTCTGCCGAATCGCCCAGCACCTCGCGAATCTTATTGATGGTGGTGTTCAGATTGCGGTCGACGTCGACGAACGTGTCGGGCCAAAGCCGCCTCTGCAACTCCTCCCGCGTCACCACTTCGCCGGGGCGTTCCAGCAGGATGGCGAGAACCTGAAAAGGCTGGCCGGTGAGTTTCAGCTTCACTCCGCCCTTGCGCACTTCTCCCGCTGCAAGGTCAACTTCAAAGGTTCCGAACCGGATTAACCGCGGGGAGTGAACAGCTTCTTCCACGGGGGTTCGCCTCAAGTGCAGCCAGTCTAACACCGAATTGTGATCAGGGATTTAGAGGCGTCTCCAATTGTTGTCTTCAGGAGTCCTGCCGAAGAATCGCGCTTGGCTGCAAGAGATTCACTTCGCCTCTCGCCAAATTAAACACCGCGTGGCGAGAGAGTCGCGGGAGCCGGGCTTCCGTTCGGGGAACGGTTTCTCTTTTTCTCCAATTGTCGCCCATACATCACCCGCTGGAACTCGGCTTCTTCCCCGTCGTTGAGCGATACGAACTTACGGCGACGAACCGCAACAACGTAGCCACCCGGTTCTGAAACGCACGCGGCAGCCGTTGTGATGTTCTGGTGTTTGTGACCGCAACTGATGAGACAACAACCGCTATCGGTGTAAACCGCGACGAAGTGTTTGGCCATTGGGGAACCTACCTGACTGATTTCAAATCAATTAGATTCGACAACGGGGAGTTAGAAACACACGAAAGACGGTGAACTAAAGTAATCACCGAGGGGGAGAGGGCGCGAATGGGAAGCGGCCTTTGTTGCTTGTCCGTTGCTTAAGCTTGCGTTTTTTGTTTCTTCGCCGAGGCGCCAGCTTTTACCGGTCATTCCGACCTTCTCCGAAATTTCGCATACAATCGCAGCGGCCCGTTCATGAGCGATACCATCGCCCAAGATAGAAACACTATTGTTTTGGCAGGTCTGCGGATTGCCGTGGGATGTCTGTTCCTGATCTTTGCTGAGTACAAGGTGTTCGGTACGCAGTTCACGAGGGGTGGTGGTTTTGAATGGTGGATCAACCGATTCTTGCGAGACGGGAGCTCCTACCCTTTCATGGTTCCGGTGCTCCAGCGAATCGTCCTGCCGCACGCGACGGCTATCGCGTTCCTTGTGGCCTATGGCGAGCTGGCAATCGGGCTGTCTCTTGTGCTCGGGATACTGGTCAGAACTGCGAGTGCGTTTGGTTTCGTGTACATGATGTCCCTGCTGTTTTCCTCAAACTATCCTGGTGCTCACGCTCTGGTTTGGCAGAACTTCGGAGCCTCGCTGGATCACTCTGTGCTCGCTCTCTGCTTCCTAAGTTTTCTGTCCAGCCATAGCGAGGATGCGCTCTCGTTGAAGCGCTACCTCCGCAACAAACGGCGGCATATTGCAATTGCCAAGTGAGTTCGCGGTGATCGCCCGAGCAGGCGATTCTGGAGTACCAGTCGAGCGTGTTGCGATCGTTCTACTACTCTTCGCCACCAGGAGAAACAACCACATGGACGAGCTGCGCGAGGACCCGATCCTGTAGCAACCAGCGTCCTATTCAATCGAGAGCGCTTGTTTTACTTGCCAAGGGCGGTGTCGACATTCTCTTCCATGAACTGGTATAGCGAACCCGGATCGTCCAGAAAATCAGGAAAATCAGTGGAAGTACACTCAGAATCAAGTACAGAGGTGTATTAAACACAGCTGGGGATAGGTGTTGCCCGATCCCCACTGCCGAAAGCAATCTCAGTGGGCGGTTTGCGCCTCCCAGGAAAAAAGACCCTGCGGCGATGAAGAGCCCGAAGCACATCCGCCAAAGATGGCGCGCGATTCGCTGCGTGTCGGAAAGGCCGCCCCGCAAGAGCATGCGAATGTCCCCCGCTCCCGCCAATAGCATCACAGTACCCATGAAAAGCTGCATTCCGGCGGGGACGCCGTCTGCTGGCGGTGTTGGGCTGCGCATCTTTGCAAGACCAGCGATCCAAGACAGGATACCGACCACCAAAGGGATCAGAACCGCAGCCCAATCGAGCTTGCTCGTTTTCCCGTCTCGGCGCCGAGCGGTCAGCCAAGCCGTTCCGACTAGATAGATGGTTAGAACCCCACCCCAAAAATTACCGGGTTGATGCCTCACGATTGCCAGATACGCCGCGCCTGTGGCCATCGTCAGCATGGATACCACAAACACTTTTCCAGCCAGGGCATGCCAACGGGAACCCTTGGGGAGCGACAATGCTGCAGCACCCGAAGCCAACCCCAGGGTTCCGCCGCAAATGTGAGCAGCCAATATTGGAGACACGGTTCTCCTCCCCTTCTACCTGGCTTTCTTTGGTTTCTTGCTAGCCTAGAAACCGCGTCAGATGGGTCCGCGGGAGCGTCGCAAGTGAACGGTCGCGTAGAGAAATACCGCCGCGAAAGCTAATCCTGTCCAAAGGCCCGGGGTGCTGAGGAAATGATGGGGGATCAGTTTTGATGCAAGGTCTGGCTGATGCTCAGCCGCCATGGCGCTCCCAGGCCCCTCCAAGCGGTACCGCAGCAGGTTGAGGAAATAGGAAGTGTTGAATGCGATCTTCTCTACTCCGTAGATTACAAATGGCGGTAGAAACGCCCATAAGACGGGCGCACGCGGCGCCCATGCGGAGACCAGCAGCAACCATGCATAGAGCGGCGCGTACCAAAGACCATGGACCGTCACAAGGTGGTAGAGCCATATCCCCGGAACGCGGAACAATGACACATGCGTCCATAGCTCCCGTAGGTTGACCCCGCTGCCCGCAAATACAGCGCTGCTCATCACCAGCGTAAGGAGCTGCGTGGCAACCGTGATGACAAAACTTAGGAGGGGCAAAACCAGAATGGGGATGCAGAGCTTTGAGATCACTGCGGTAACGTCCGATACTGGCAGTGACTTCCAGAATAGAATGCTGCGATCGCGGCGCTCTCCGTAAAGAGCGTCGAGGCAATAAAAAATACTGACGATTAGAGCTGCTCCCATGATCAAAGCCGGAGCTAGTTCGAATTGATCGATGGACCAAAGGACTTCCTTGTGGAGTCGCATGCGGATGATGCTGATCGCAAAACCGAAAAGGAAGAGAACCGCGGCCGCCACCGGCGCAATGTAGATCGACCGGTTTTCCCAGAGCTCTCGCCGAATCGACCAGTACAAAGGCCGAGTGGCCGCGGCAATGGCGTTTGCGAAGCCGCCGGATTGCACCCAGGATGCAGATGCGGAATCTGATTGAGTATTCATCTGGCTACTCCTTTTGCCATGCCAGCTTGGTTCCCCATTACGGACACAAAGAGGTCGGCAATGCTGGGCGTGCGTACCTCGCCAAGTTGCAAAAGCCGACCGCGTTCGACGCGATCGAACGTTAGGATCGTCCTGCCGAACACCTGGCGTTCATGCATCGGCTTCAGGGCCCGGGCGGCAGACAGCTGATCGGGGTTGACGGTTAGTTCCAGATAGCGCGATTCGAACTCTTCCATGCTGCAACTGAGCACGATTCGCCCGCGATCCATGAACATTAGATCGGTAAGGATGTGCTGCAGCTCCTCCACCTGATGCGTTGTCACCACGACCGTGCGGTTGCCGTCGAAGTAGTCGTTCAGGAGCGAGTCGTAAAACTGTTTGCGAAATAGAATGTCGAGCCCAAGCGTTGGTTCATCGAGGACTAGCAATCTTGCGTCAATGGCCATGACCAGGGCAAGGTGAAGTTGGGCCACCATGCCTTTCGACAAGTGCTTCACCTTGCGATCAAGGCCGATGCTGGTTCTAGAAAGGAAGCCCTCGGCTTTAGCACGATCGAATCGCGGGTGCACGCCAGCCAGGAACTCTAGCGCCTGTGAGACCCGTATCCAGCGTGGCAACACGGCGACGTCGGCAATAAAACACACATCGCGCATGAGACGATCGCGCTCTTTCCAGGGATCACGCCCCAGCACTCTCAGCTCTCCTTGATATGGAATTAGGCCGAGCACAGCGTTGAGCGCGGTTGTTTTACCCGCACCGTTGGGGCCGATCATTCCCAGAATGCGCCCTTCCTCGACACGGAAATCAACGCCATCCAGCGCGACCGTCGTTCCGAACGCCTTGCGCAAGCCGCGTGCTTCAATGCATGGCATGCTTCAACGCTCCTCCTTCTTGGTTTTCGCAGACGGTGGTCGGCCGTTCAGCAATTCCTCCGAGTCTAGGCCGAGGCGCTGAATGGTCGCTTGAATTCTGGGCCATTCCTCCGCCAGGAATTTCTGGCGCTCGCCCTTCAGCAGCAGATTGCGCGCGCCGTCCTTAACGTACATACCGAGTCCCCGCTTCTTCTCGACAAGCTCCTCGTCCACCAGTTCCTGATACCCCTTGAGAACCGTGAGAGGATTGAGCCGGTAATCAGCTGCGACGGTACGTACCGATGGCAACGGATCGCCTTCTTTGAGTACGCCGTCGAGAATCATCGCGACCACGCGGTCTCGAAGTTGACGGTAAATCGGCTGATTGTCATTCCACTCACGGTCCATCCAGGTTTCCAGTTCGGTTCTAACTTTTGTTTATCTCAAAAACGCCAGCTCATATCGAATTCATGCTAAACGAGATCCCAAGACATCCTCGCGGGAATTGCATGCTTACGCCCCTTTACTTAGTGCATAGAAAAGGAGAGTGACGGCGATGTAGGACACCGTACCCGTGAGTTCAACTATCAAGCTCACCCTACCACCGACGAAGAGGAAGAACCCTCCCATGAGAAAGGTGAGTAGGTAAAAGACGACGACCAACTCGGGTTTGGTACCCGACGATACTTCCGAAAACCGTTTTGTTGCAAAATTCGTGCTCATATTCGTTACCCCCATTGCGCCTTATTGCCGAGCGTTACTGCGCCCGCGTAAGGTCCATGCGCGCGTGGACTGGCTTGTTCCCCGGCATCATAAAGGTCCAATCCTCAATGTGGTGGTTTGCATCGACAGTAGTGAAGACCGCATGGTACATGTTGCCGTAGTCGGTACTGCCGCTGACATCGAGAAAATCAAATTCCACGGTTTTTCCATCGGGTGAGGTCCTGGCAACCATGCGTGGACGGTTGCCGGCGTCGCAGTAATGGATCAGGGTGAGATGATCGTTGTCCAGGTAAAACATCGTGACTGGATGGTCGTACTTTGTCGGGTCATCCGGCTTCGTTGGGTCGTTCATCTCATGTACCAGCGCGTTTCCCCGGGAGGTCACACGCAGTGAGATCTGCGCGGGCTCTCCGTTCTTAATTTGCGGCTGTGGCGGATCCACCGTCACGGGGCCACGCCACGTGCCGGCGAGAGATTTCAGGTGGCTAAAAGACTTTTGCGCATCTGACTGCGGCTGGGTTGCTGATGTTTTCATTTCGTGCTGCGCAAGCGCTGTTGTCGCGGCAAGCAGCACGACACAGGGAAGCATAAATTGAAGTTTCATGGGCATTCTCCTAAGGAATTCTCCGGGGCCAGGTGCAATCACTGGCTGCAATACTGTTATAGTTAACTATAACACTATTGGCCATGTCAAGAGTTTTTTTCAGGGAGTCGCTTGGGAGAGTTCAAAAATCGCACGTTGTTCGTCTGTGCGAATCGCAAGGGGTTCCGCGTCTGTGCGCACGGCAGCGTCCCGCCCCCGATCTGGAGGCTTCGAATCAGATTCTTTTCGCGCTTGGCTCGAGTGACGTTTACTTCTCAAGGACGATCAGTACGCCGCAACGAAAGTCGGGATATTTTCCTTCGTTTAAGAGCGACACACCGTTCGACCATGCCTCCGACACGGCCCAAGGGGTCCCGTCATTAGTTGCCCACCGGGCTTGCCACCTGGCACAAGGGGACCGAGTTCAAGCTTCCGCCAGCAACGCCGGGCGTCTTGTACCGAACCACGTTGTCCTGAACCGCGCAGAATTCCTTTACACCAGTGCTATTTAAGTTGGAAGGATACGCGTTGACATAGTATTGATCGTTCACCGTCCCGCTCGACGCGCTGCCGACTGTGTTGAAGAAGTATCCACTCTTCGGAGTACCACCGGTCGCGGCCTGAGCCAGAGAATAGTCAATGATGCAAGAGTTGGTCGAACTCGGGCCGGCACTGCAGGAGACGTTCCCCGGACCTAAGGCGCCTATGCTCGTAGCGTACCCGACCGATGGATACGAAGTCTGATAGGTAAGTTGTGCGGTAGAAATGGTACGAACCGACGCTGCCGCAGACGATTCATTGGCGGCGATGCGAGCGCGTAGCAGGTTCGGAATCGCGATCGCGGCGATAATCAGAATGATTGCGACTACGATCAGCAACTCAATCAACGAGAATCCCGTCTGTTTTCGCATTCTGTATCGTTCTCCTTCCCTTGGTTGGTTAAGTCTTGTTTTCTGAGTGCCTGTGTTATCCACTTACGAGGCGAGACACGGTTACGTTCTGCTCGGAGAACGACCGAGCCGGGAATCTTTTGGGAACCGGGGAAAAGCTGACAACTCCGGGGGCCATAGGTTCTACGCGTTGTTGCGAGTCGCCTTGAACCTTGGAGATGAACCCCGCTCGCGGTACTCTTCTGTACTTCTCTATACTTCGTCTCCAACATTTCGCTTTCTCGCTGTGGGTCGTTGTTCAGACCTCTCCTTCCAATGATCTTGGTCCTTGAGCCGGTTAGCATCGCGCGCCAGGCCAGGCAGATTTCCGAAGCTGTCCAGGAACTCACGAATTGCACCAGGGAGTGAGTAGGTACTGGGGTAGGTCGGATAATCGAAGAAGGCTCGGCGTGCTGAACGGGGGCCACGCCACATAAAAGTAAAGATGCAACCAAGGGGGATCTCGTGTACTGCCACAACTGCCAGATGCGAGGGGCAACTCCGTGCGATAACTTTGTTGGTAAAAGTTGTCGGCTGCGGATAAATTGTCTCAATGAGATTGCAATTTCTGTGCTGGATCCCCAGCTCGGCCCGTTAAGGCTGCTCAGCTTTCAAGGGGCTCGAGGTCGAGGTGTCCCTCGGAGCTGATAAGGGGGTTAAGAGGAGAAAGAATGTCCACTCACACCCGCTCGGAGTCTCTCACTAGTAGGGTTCATCTGACCTCAGCGTTCGCCCACGAACTTGAGGAACGTTTCATTCGATATGCTCGCATTGACACACAGAGTGATGAGAAATCCAGCACGTCGCCAAGTACCGAGAAGCAGTACGACTTGCTCCGGCTGCTGGTAAGTGAGTTGGCATCTAGCGGAGCCCAGGACGTGAAGCTAACCGACTACGGTGCAGTCTTGGCGACGATCCCGGCCACTATAAGCGACAGAGACGTTCTAACCATTGCGCTTCTGGCGCACGTGGACACCGCACCCCAGTTCAACGGCACCGGCGTTAAACCGATTGTGCACCGCAACTATTCGGGGGACGAGATTGTTTTGCCTGACGACCCTAGCGTCGTGCTATCCCCCGCTGACTTCCCTTACCTTGGGACAAAGCTGGGAGACGACATCGTCACCGCAAGCGGGACCACGCTGCTGGGCGCAGATGACAAAGCAGGGGTGGCCATTGTGATGACTGTGGCTCGACATCTGCTGCAGAATCGAGACCTGCCACACGGACGCATTCGGATCTGTTTCACTTCTGATGAAGAGATCGGTCGCGGGGTCCATGATGATCTACCGAAAGATCTTAAAGCCGATGTGGCGTACACGCTGGACGGCGCAGAACTCGGCGAGCTCGTCTATGAGACCTTTTCTGCGGATAAGGCGGATGTGTACGTGCGAGGAGTATCGATTCATCCCGGGCAAGCCAAAGACAAACTAGTGAATGCACTTCACCTGGCTGCAAAAATCGTCGACACCTTGCCGCAGGTTACCCTCACTCCGGAAACAACAGCTGACAGGGACGGGTTTATCCATATTTACGAGATGAGCGGCACAACCGCTTCCGCTAACCTTCATTTCATACTCCGTAACTTCGAATTGGATGGCTTACGCAAACATGGCGAACTGCTGCGGCAGGTCTGTTCCACGGTTCAAGCCACTGAGCCGCGAGCGCTGATCACCTGTACGATCCACCAACAGTACCGCAATATGCGTTATTGGCTGGAGAAAGATATGCGTCCCGTCGAATTAGCCCAGGAGGCTTGCCGGTCCATAGGCATCGAGCCTGTCGTCCGCCCAATCCGAGGAGGGACGGACGGTTCTCGGCTCACGGAGCGCGGCGTGCCGACGCCAAATTTGTTCACAGGCATGCAAAACATTCACGGACCTCATGAGTGGGTCAGTGTGCAAGATATGGCACGCGCTGCTGAAATGTGCGTTGCACTATTACAGCTGTGGAGCGCGCCCAAAGTTTTATCGGGTGTCAAGCGAAATGGCGACGCTCGCCTAACCGCCCAAGAAGATTTCGTGGACTGGGCTGGTTAGAGTGGATTTGAATTTAGGAGAGTCCCGGCAAGCGACAGTTTACAAACGCATCCAGTGGCCGGTCGGGCCGATATATCGGTTCCAATTGACAGCTTCCCCATCCCTCTTCTGAGCATGGTTAGCACGAACCTCGCATTGCAGCCAGGGAGTTCAAGCGGCTAGGTATGGCGCAGGCTGGGAGAGGAACAAATTCATTCCCAGTTCTTTGGCAAGAAATTTAGCGACGAGTTGTCCTTTTATGCTGTTACCAGCATCGTCCAGCGGAGGGGCAAATGTGCCGAGGCCGCCTTTTCCCGGAGACACGGTAACAATTCCTCCTCCGATTCCACTCTTGCCAGGTAGGCCAACCTCGTAGAGCCAGTCGCCCGAAGTCTCGTAAAGACCGGCAGTCGCCATCACAGCCAGCACATAGCGGCAGCAATCGGCTTCAACCACCCGCTCCTTGCTGACGACATTGACTCCGCCATCGGCCAACGTAGCACCCATTACGGCGAGATCTCTTGCGCACACGTTCACCGAGGATTGCTTCGTGTACAGGTCGGTCGTTTCCGCTGGATCAGCGGAGATTCGATGGCGATTACGGAGTAAGTTCGCGATGCTTTGGTTCTGGAAATTGGCTTTTGACGCTGACTCGTAGACTTCCAGGTTGAGCGAAAGCGAACGCCCCGCGAACCGTGACAACCCGCTCTGAATGAATTCCCATTTTTCCTCGACGTCCGCGCCAGGTACAAGACTGGTTGTGGCAATCGCTCCCGCGTTGACCATCGGATTCGTCTTGCCCTCGGCGCTTTGCTCCATCGCTCCAAGAGGATTGAAGGCAAATCCTGTGCTGTTTACGCCGATTCTTTGCCGCACCTCTTCAGGTCCAAGGTATTCACATACCAAGGCAAAAATAAACGGCTTGGCCACGCTCATAATCGTGAATTCATATTCGGTATCCCCGGTCGCATAGATATTCCCATTCGTGGAGGCTATGCATATACCGAACAAGTCATTGGGTACCTTCGCCAAGGAGGGGTACACCTGCGAGTTCGCTCCTTCTGAGTCGGACTTAAACAGCTCGTACGCTTCGTCGAGCAATGCATCAATCACCTGGCCGGCCGGCAAGTGGCCAGTAGACACGTACGATTCCATGTTTTCGATCTTTGTATGTGTGTTCATTCCAAATCTATTCTTTCGCGAAATCATACTTACCCTACGTACGAGCCTTGAGACTATGCAGCGCGGTTCGCACGCTCATCGATACAGGATTGCTGCTTGGATCCCCAATGAGCATTTCAGCATCGAGTTGTTCCATCATGGGATGCGTTCGCCAATCCCGGTCGAGTCCATAGCCCATCATCACGATTGGGATCCCATCATGTCGAAGATGTCAGCAAAATGGGTATGCTGCTGCCACCCCGCGTGAATACAGGTTGGCATCCCCTTCTTTCTCGTGTCGTAGGCCCGGGAGGCGGCTCGCATCTTGGGCAAGTCGAACGGGATCAGCGCTAGCTTTCCTGTTGTCAAAAGCGCACTTGGTGATTCACGAGCACGTTCTAACCAAATACGGGGTGCCGTTGGCATCCTTCCAGGTTTACGCAGCCTTTGTCTTCTCCGGAGTTTCCAGCACCTCACGCAGGGAGGTTTCGTCATCTTTGCTGAGAGATGTTTGAAAAACTCTTCCCTTTCCTGCGAACTGCTTTAAGCCGTCCAAAACCTTGTCCGCTGTTACCTTTCGAAGCAGCACGATCAATGCAGAAGATCCAGGCGTCAACTCGTCTCCCAATTGCTTTGCCATCGTATTGTCTACGCCGAGATCAGTCAGCTTGCCTGACAACGCGCCTGCTCCCGCCCCGACGGCCAAGCCCAGAATTGGATTGAAGAAAAGTAAGCCGATGAGCATGCCCCAGAAGGCACCGGTTGCTGCGCCTGCTGCCGTAAGGCTCACCGCTTGGTGCAACTTAATCTTTCCCTTAACGTCTCTGGTCACCACCACAGCATCATCCATTTCCAGAAGGTATTGGCCCTGCATTTTGGCCAAAGCCGCCCGCATCTCAAATGCCGTGGACTCATCATGAAAAACGATCGCGATTAGGGTGCTCATGCTCTTCTCCGTTCATACGCTCAATACGGCTTCATGTTGATGGAATGAATTGGTTTCTACAGCTACTCGAACGCTCTGGTTCCCTTGGAGACATCATCAGTTGACCAGAGTGCAAAGTTAACTGGTAGTTGTGGCAGAGGTGGACCGCCTTCCGGCTGTTCGGTGCAACGGGGATCCCGGTCCCCGTCTCACGGCTGAGTAGCTGGCCTGCGCGTTTGTCGGTGCTGAGTGTCTCTACATACCCGTTTTTGACAGATGCAAATGCCCGCATAGGTTGCGAGAATGCCTTCTGAGGTACCGATGGCGAAGCGTGTCAGATTGAATGTTCAAAGGGAAGATGCAGGCCTGAAGAAGAGCGCCATGGAATTGATCAAGGTGACGAGAAAGTTTGCTCCTAAGTGGAACCGGGTATCTAACGATGGCAGAATGGCAGTTGAGCGTTCAACCGCAAGATCACTCCGAGCAGCGAGAGTGCGAGTGAGTCGAACCACTAAGAGAATGGGCGACATCCTTACATGGCTTGACCGCGTCAGGCAGTTGGAAATTCGTAAGCCTCGTCAAGCTGCATAACTTGCCTTCCATTCGCCGGTTAGCTTCCAGCACAGCGCCTACTCGCCAATCAGCTTGATCTGGAATCCGTTCCAGGCATCCAACATCCTGTCGGCAGCTTAGATCTTGGCGGGTCCGGATCGAAGAGAGCAGCGAGGCCAATGCTAACCACGCGCGCTTTTACTCACGGGAAGAAGCGCGTTCGGGGAAGCTATACCCCAAGGCGGATCGCAGTAGGGATGAGACGGCACAGGTCGAGGGTTGCCGCGAACATTGAACTTCAGTCTGTGGCTTCGGACAAATCCGCAGTTCGTGAGCTGCCGTCGGCTGCTCAGGGCAGAGACCCCGGTCATGCTGAAGCGACTGAGAGCTAATGCGTCGGACCCGATCCACAGGAATGTCGCATCCCTCGCCCAATCTCGACATGTGATGCTCGCAGGTACCATAGCCGTAATCACCGGAGTCTTTAGGGACTTTGAACGAAAGCATCTTTTTTTAGTTGCCTCCGGACTCGCTTACAACTTTGTGATGTCGTTGTTGCCAGCCTTACTCTTATTGACTTCCCTGGCCGCTTACATCCCATTGCAGAATGGAGTACATGGGTTTATCTCATTCCTCTCCCCGTTGATACCTCCCCATACCATGACGCTGCTAGTGCAGATTCTTAACCAAATAGGTTCGCACCGTCGCGGGTTGCTATCGTTTGCCAGCATCACTACTCTTTGGCTTACCTCGGTTGCAACGAAGAGCATCATTGCGGGTCTCGACATCGTCTATGCGGTTCCAAGACCTAGACGGCCCTGGACTAACAGAATTCTCGCGGTGGGTTTGAGTTTGGCAGTTGGGATCTTGCTCGTGACCGGGGTACTGCTCACGCTCGTCGGGCCTCTTGTGGAACGCCTTCTAGCGAAAATCGTGCCCGTGCAATCGATATGGATGCAAATCTGGCCCTTCGCACACTGGGCGTTGGCGGCGGTGTTCACCTTAGCCGCCATTGAGCTGCTCTATCTCTTCGCCGCGAACATTCCCGCTTCGCCACGAGGCACCATCGTCGGAGCAGTGACGGCGACGATAGGTTTGTTGGCACTCTCCTGGGGACTCGGCTGGTACTTCCATCATTTTGGAGACATGAAGTTGAGTCGATCACTCGAAGCTCTGACGACACCCATTGCAGTTGCGGTATGGCTGCATTGGTGCGCGACCGTGATTCTGCTTGGAGCAGCGATCAATGTGAACATATTCAAGAAAGAGCGATTAGCGGAGCAGGAGCCAAGCATTTCATAGAAATCGACTCGAGCACCTCATTGTGCACATGGCGCTTTTGCTCTCGCGTCCAAGTTGGCGAGAAAACTCCAGGGTACCAGCAATACGCTAATGACCTGCGGGATCGCAGAGGACGAATCCATTCGGGGACTCGGGATTCGCAGATGCCATTTTTACGCCGCTTCCCTAGGGCGATCTTGATCAATATTGTCCCGCGAATCGAGCGTTGGACTTACCTTTACCCGCTCGTTTGCCGTGACCTGTATTCTGCTGGTCGGGCTAACGCTGAACTCATGAATGATAAATCGTCCGCGGTATTCGTCCGGCCCCAGGGTTACCGAAGGCGCCGAGCATAGAACCGTATCGCCGGTGATCCCCACCCAATCTACATGTCTGTGACCATGGAGGACGACCGTACGCGCGGCATGCGGGGTGATCGTTGCCAAAAGATCCGGTCCGTTCATGAGAGCAAGACCGATGCGATCTCTCAGAGTGATTCCCAGCACTGGATACTCTACAACCTGATGATGTAACAGAATCAGCCAAGCACCCGGGTTTGAGCCCTTGAGCACTGACCTGAGAGCTCGCAACTGAGTTGGGCTCACCACGCCGACCGCATTGGTGAGCGATACATTACTGGGCGCAATGGAATCCAGAAGGATGACTCCGTATCCCTCGTCTTCAACGGCGGGCTCGACTAATGGGAAGATCGCTTTCCAGACTTTCGCAATTTCCAGTCTGCCGCGGAGGCTTCCGTACTCTGCCAATTCGCGCAAGAGTCTTGGTCGTTCGCCGTCCCGCAAGTAATGGGCAAGCGACGGACCCAGTGCGCCCGACTTGTGGTCAACCAAGTGAGCACGCTCGCCTTGGATCTGATCGAGAGCGGACACAAAGCGCAACTTGCGCAGCGCCTTGCCGGCACTCCAGGGAAGATCCGGACGCGCGGTGTTGGTGCGATCCACAATGTTTATGTCGTGGTTGCCAGGCACCAATGACATGCGCGAACGCAACTCAGGAAAGTGGCTGAGGAGGTCGAGGAACTCAGTCCATTCCGCGCGCGTTCCGGCATCGGTGATGTCGCCGGTAACAAGCACGCGATGAAGCGGGCGTGAACTATGTATCGCAGACAGGCGTTCGAACGCGGCATACACGCATTGGTTGCCTTGGGCACCGTGGGTCCCGGTCTCCATCCTATAACCGTAACGCTCCCCAACTACATGCAGGTCCGACATATGTGCGACCCGCAACAGTGACGTGGCCGGTTGCCGCGGATGTGGCCAGTCCAGTACCGGCTCATTCACGCTGAGTTCTCGCCAAAGCCAGAAGGTGCTCGCCACCGCAGTGGAAAAACCGAAGACCATCGCCGCATTCCCAAGGGCAGCTCTGGCAACTGCCCACGGTGCGACGCGCTCGGCATCGACCAGACTTAACCCTATTGATAGCTCGACCGACACTGCGAGTGCCAGTCCTGCGCCGCCGAGCAGAAACGCTGCCAAGATCGTCGCAACCAGACGTCTATAGTGGATATGCTTCTGCTCATATTTCTTACCAGGGAACCGTTCAGAAACCGTTTTAAGAATCTCCCGCAGGACAACAAAGATTGGAAAAACGAGGGTGTAGTGAAGATGCCAAAAATTATCAATCGCAATGGCCAGGAATCGTGGACCCGCCCATAGAGGTACTAAGAGCAAAGCCGCAAGGATGAGAAGCAGGATGAGGGTGGGGTTACGCCCAAGGGATACGATTGTTCCCAAGGTATGGTGGCTGTAAGTGAAAATGATGGATGGCGCAACGCCTACCAGCAAAGCAGGCATGATGATAAGAGCAAGAAAGGCGAGTACTGCTTTCAGGTAACTGAATTCCAGCACATTGAAAAAGATGAGGCTGTCCCACCTCGTTCCGTAAGGACTGGTTCGATTATCGTCAGCGTCGCCGCAACGTAAGTCCCAGATTGGCACAAATCCCATCAGACTGTCTCATTCGAACTCGCTCAGCGAATGCACGTAAGAGGTGCGGACCCGTTCGTGAAAGCCACTCAGGCTAGCCGCATGAATCCCGGACAAGATCCAATCGCTCAATCCATTTGATTCGCTTCGGATGGCCAGAGCCTCTGTCACAAATGACAGGTGATGGGTTACGTGGGCCATGGCATGTTGGAAATGTTTACCTCAACAAAGGAGATCATCATCGTGTTCCGACTCTTGTCTGCAAGGTCCGTCTACCGGTGGTCAGCTTTGTTGAACGTGGGAGCCTTGTTAGCGCTGCTTTCGGCAGGCACCAGTGCGGTGGCTGCCGACGTTAGTAGCCTTTTTTCAAGAGGCGCGCACCACAGCAGCCCAATTACAGCGAGATGCTGTGACAATGGAAACTTATACGAGATCCAACGTCACCTGGCCAAGCCACAGTGCTCAGATATCGCAGATTAAGGACCACATCAATAAAGCTGGTGAGATCTTGGCGCAATTGCAATCAGCTCGTGCGGAAGCTCAACCATGGCATCAGGATACGATTGATCGAATTACGCCAGTGCTGAAGCAATTGGCAAGCGATACCGAGGCCATCATCAACCACCTGAACGAAAATCCTAATCGGCTCAGGGATCCCAACTATATGCAGTATCTCAGGTCGAACGCGCAGTCGGCGGGTGAGTTGTCCGCCGCGGTGGGCAACGTAGTTGATTACGACAATACGAGAACCCGGATGGAGGATTTGAAATCGAAGTAAGGCCTTGATGACGGCAGCCGTAGACTGCAAAGCCAAGGGATTCGGCGATGCAACAAGTCGCGCTGATTCACCGCACGGTCCGACAAACCGTGCAGTCCTTTCCTAGGAAGCTGGCTTTGCAGTTGAGAATCTCGAACAGACCTCGAGAGTAGCTTGGGAGAGCAGGAAACTTATGATCGGACGATATACAAACGCTATCAACATAGCCAGTTTATGCTTGGTTCTTTGTGTTTGCTTGGCAACTGCTCAGGAGCAAACCAACGCAAGTGCGACTGCTGGTCAGGAGAACCTTCTAAGAATGGCGAAGCAAGTTCGCAAGGCGATTGTCACTCTTCCGCAGTACGGGGTCTTTGACAACATCCATTTTGCTATCAAACCCGATGGTACGGTCACTCTTCTCGGGGAAGCGTCGCGGCCCACCCTCAAGTCCGGCGCCGAAAATGTGGTCAAGAGGGTCGAGGGTGTCCAGAAGGTAGATAACCAAATTGAGGTATTGCCCAACTCGCCGAATGACGACCGCATTCGTGCCGCGGTTTACGCCGCCATTTACGGTTTCGCTCCGTTACAGAGATACACTTCGAACCGTGGGCGATCCATGCCATCAATCGCTCGAGCTGCGGGCGGGATCACAAACGATCCTCCGATCGGCCGCCACGCCATCCGCATCATCGTCAACAACGGCCACGTCACCCTGACGGGTGTGGTGGACAATGAAAGCGATATGGCCATGGCTGGAATCCGGGCCAACGGAGTTCCGCTTGTGTTCAGCGTCGACAACCAGCTCCAAGTGGTAAATGAAGAGAAGTAGGCTCGGAGCTACCAGGCTCGAATTAGCAGGCCGGCGTATACGAAAATCGCGGGATCCTCAATTTCTCGTGGATGCGTTTTCGAGATCATTCCCCGCGGGCTTGATAAAAAGGTAGTTGTTTCGTCCTGCCCAATGTTGGTGACGCCAGTAACGCACGATACGGAGTCCGGCTGAGGCTGCCATTGCGATCAACTCCTCCGGGCCCGCATGGAAAGAAACTCCAATCCCGGTGCGGATCACAAGGGCACTCCCGGTGAGTTTCGAATAAGCCACCCTTCGAGCCATTCCCAGGCACGTTCGCAACCCGCGTTTGCGGTACAGATGGGCTAAGGTTTGGCGCAGATTGTCGAACTCTGGCTCGGGTGGCGGACCAGGGACAAACGGGATTTCCCCTAAATAAATCCTTGCTCCTGGCCTCGCAATCCGGTGTATTTCACGCAAGCTTGGCGGTATCTGCTCTCTGGCCACGATGAGGAGCACGCTGTTGCAGACGACGACCGAGGCAGAGGAATCCCGGAGCGGCAGTCGGTGGCTCAACCCTTGCCTCGCGTCTAAGCCCATGTCGCGCACAAGAGCGGCTTCTTCTTCGGTGGCGTGCGTTCCAATTGCATGGTTTACACCCAGTGCGCGAGCCATCTGAAGAAGGGTGCCATCCCCACAGCCTATATCAACCAAATCATCCCCCGGGCCAAGTTCTACGACGCGCGCGATTTCTTCGTGCACGGCCCGGGTCATCGTGTGCTTATCACGACCACGAAGGGCGAGATCGTGAGGATCGCGAAGTTCGCGGGCGGTTTGGCGGCAGTACTCGATGTAATTGTCGGCTTGGCTGATCATTGCTGGTTCTGATCTTACTTGGCGAGGCCACTCCTAGATTCAGCAAGCGATTGACTTCGTTGGTTCCAATGGCTGACCTGTTTTTCTCGCCACCCAGACGAGGATTCGATCAAACGGGGAAGATAACCCCACGGCCCGGAAGTACTCCGAGGCGACCGCGAGGCCCAAGAGCTCGAACTGGCGGCGGGGATTGGGATCTAGAGCCAAATTGGCCTTACATTCTGCCAGAGCAGCAGCTCGAGACCAGGAGAGGTCCCTGAGTGCGACGTCTGGCCCAAATGGCAGACTACGGTTTCCCCTGCAGCGGCATCTAAGGTCTCTTTCGATCCGTAAATAGCACAAGCGGTTTCTTTGGGTTCCGCTATCTGCCACAAACCGTTCCAACTTGCTCTTGGAATCCGAGTTGCCGTCCTCTGAGGACTGGGGTTGATTAATCACACCAAACTAATTGTCTGGCCCGGCAGACCGTATCCACTTGGGGCAACGTGGGACGGCGAGGGTGTCAACTTCGCAATCTTCTCCGAATCGGCCGAAAAGGTCGAACTCTGCCTGTTTGACAGCCTCGGCCGGCGGGAAACGCATCGCATTACAATCCGGGAGCAGACCGACCAGGTTTGGCACTGTTATCTTCCGGAGGGACGGCCAGGGCTAGTCTACGGATACCGGGTACACGGACGGTACGACCCGACCGGCGGTTTAAGATTCAATCGCAACAAACTGTTGCTCGACCCCTACGCCAAGCAGATTCATGGTGGCCTTAAGTGGCACGATTCTCTCTTTGGTTACAAGGTGGGACACCGAAACCAGGACCTCTCGTTTGACCGACGCGATAGCGCGCCGGGCATGCTGAAAGGAGTTGTTGTAGATCCCGCTTTTACCTGGGGAGCCGATAGTTCGCCGCGAACACCCTGGCACAGCACCGTTATTTACGAAACCCACGTAAAAGGATTTACGATTCTTCACCCGAACATTCCATCACCACTACGTGGAACATATGCAGCGTTAGGCACCGCTCCGGTCATTGATCACTTGACGCAGTTGGGAGTCACGGCGGTCGAATTGATGCCCGTACAAACGTTCATTGATGACCGAAACTTGGTCGAGCGCGAGTTGCGCAATTACTGGGGATACAACTCCATTGGTTTCTTTGCTCCCGAACCACGGTACTGCGCAACCGGCGACATCACCGAGTTCAAAACCATGGTCAAGAGCCTGCATTCGGCAGGGATCGAAGTCATCCTGGACGTGGTTTATAACCACACCGCTGAAGGCAACCATCTGGGACCGACGCTCTCGTTCAAAGGAATCGATAACCCCGCGTATTACCGCCTGGTCCCCGAAGATCCTCGCTACTACAAGGATTACACGGGCACGGGCAATACATTGAACATGCGCCACCCGCGTGTGCTGCAGATGATCATGGACAGCTTGCGGTACTGGGTCCTCGAAATGCATGTGGACGGATTCCGTTTTGATTTAGCGGCAACCCTTGCGCGCGAGTTGCATGAAGTGGACCGCCTGGGTGCATTTCTGGACATCATCCATCAGGATCCTGTGCTGTCACAGGTGAAGCTGATTGCAGAACCGTGGGATCTAGGCGAGGGTGGATACCAGGTTGGAAAGTTCCCGGTAGGCTGGGCGGAATGGAATGACAGGTATCGGGACGCGGTCCGCTCCTACTGGAAGGGTGACGGCGGTTTGATAGGCGAGCTTGCATACCGAATCACCGGGTCCAGCGATCTCTACGCGCAAAGCGGTCGCCGGCCCTATGCCAGCGTGAATTTTGTGACTGCCCACGACGGCTTCACATTGCAGGACCTGGTCAGCTACAACTCCAAACACAACGAGGCGAATGGTGAGCAAAATCGCGACGGTACGGACAACAATCGCAGCTGGAATTGCGGCGCTGAGGGGCCTACTGACAATCCCGACATAAATCGTCTGCGTGCCCAACAGAAGCGGAACCTGGTGGCGACGTTGCTGCTCTCTCAGGGTGTGCCCATGCTGCTGGCTGGCGATGAGCTAGGACGCACTCAGGACGGAAACAACAACGCATATTGTCAGGACAACGAGGTCAGTTGGGTCAACTGGACCTCGGACAAAATTGACCATCAAACGCTTGCTTTTGTCCGGCAATTGCTTGCCTTGCGAAAGCAACACCCCGTATTTCGGCGGCGTAAGTTTTTCCAAGGTAGAAAAATCAAAGGTGCTGAAATCAAAGACGTAATCTGGTATCGCCCTGACGGCCAGGAAATGACCGATGAAGAGTGGAACCAGGATTTCGCGCGCTGCCTGGGAATGGGCCTTTCCGGCGTTGCCATCGATGAAGTAAATGAACGAGGCCAGCGAGTATCAGACGAGAATTTCATCCTTCTTATCAATGCACATTTCGAACCGATCCCGTTCGTATTGCCGGTTCCCCCCACCGGCGCGGGCTGGGTCGCACTGATTGACACTTCGTGTCAGCTGTCGGGAGAGGTCAGCCGATTCCATTTCGGCAATGACTCTTATCCTCTCCAGGCACGATCCCTGGCACTGCTGGTCGAGCGAGCCACCAACCGGGTGCGCGGCGAAGACCGAAGGCGACACTCTGCGGCATGAAACGAAAGCACGTAATGCCCTTCGGCACCGAGCTGCGGTCGCGCGGAACAACGCGCTTCAGGTTGTGGGCTCCGAAAGCAGACAGTGTGGAGTTGCGGCTTTCCCCGCTCGCCCTCTCCATTCCAATGACGGCGCAAGAGGGAGGATGGTTTGAAGTTGAGACCGACTCCTTGGCTGGCGCCCAATATCGATTTCGGATTGATTGCGAGCACGACGTTCCAGATCCCGCATCGCGTTTCCAGCCGGAAGGTGTCCATGGCCCGAGTGAGGTGGTGGATCCTGACGGCTTTGATTGGGGAGACGACGCGTGGCGAGGCAGAAGTTGGGAAGACGCCGTCATCTACGAGCTGCACGTCGGCACGTTCTCTCCGCAGGGCACCTTTGCCGAGGTGGAGCGAAAATTGGATTACCTGGCCGAGCTGGGAGTTTCTGCCATTGAACTCATGCCGATTTCCAGTTTCCCGGGAGATCGCAACTGGGGATATGACGGGGTACTGCCCTATGCGCCATCACAGTCCTACGGCCGACCTGAGGACTTGAAGCGGTTGGTAAATTCCGCTCACGCCAGGGATCTCATGGTGTTCCTCGATGTGGTCTACAACCACTTCGGTCCGGAGGGTAATTATTTATTCCTGTATGCGCCACAATTTTTTACCGAGCGTCACCGCACTCCTTGGGGACAAGCAATTAATTTCGACGGTGATTGCAGCCGGACGGTCCGCGACTATTTCATCCACAACGCCCAGTACTGGCTGGAGGAATATCATTTCGACGGCCTCCGGCTCGACGCAGTTCACGCCATCGCGGACGATTCTAGTCGCGATATTCTCACCGAGCTGGCGCAGACCATTCGAGACAAGTTTGCAGACCGCCAGATTCATCTTGTGTTGGAGAATGACAAGAATGCCGTTCGATATCTGGAGCGTGGGGAGGACAGGCGTCCCCGCTGGTACACCGCACAATGGAACGATGACATCCATCATGCCGCGCACGTGCTCTTGACCCGAGAGAGCTACGGATATTACTCCGACTATGCCGACGATCCCGCCGATAAGCTGGGCCGCTGTCTCACGGAAGGGTTTGCATTTCAGGGTGCGCCTTCGCCATTCCGAGGCGGAGCGCTGCGCGGCGAGCCCAGCCGCCATCTTGCGCCGGAGTGCTTTATTTCCTTCCTACAAAATCATGATCAGGTTGGAAATCGCGCTTGCGGAGAGCGCATCGCCTGCCTCAGCTGTGCCGCCGCACTGCGGGCGATGGTTGCGGTCCTGCTGCTCGCGCCCTCTCCTCCTTTGTTATTCATGGGGGAGGAATTCGGTGCGACAACACCGTTTTTGTTTTTCTGCGATTTCAGTCCGGACCTGGCAGAAAAGGTCCGCCAGGGGAGGAGAGAGGAGTTCCGAAACTTCGAGCAGTTCCGCACTCCTGACGGGCAGAGCCGAATTCCCGATCCTAATGATCCGGCAACGTTTTTGGGATCAAAACTGGACTGGAATTGCCTCAACCGCGGGGCTCACGCCGATTGGCTGAGAACATACCGCGCCCTACTTTCGGTTCGGCAGCGGAAGATTGTGCCTGTGTTGCGCGACATCGCCCCGGGAGCGGCACGGTATCACACTCTCGGGCCAAGTGCCGTGTTTGCCTCATGGGAATTCGCGAGAGGTGGCACTCTCGAATTGTTCGCCAATTTCGGGCGGGACCCCGTACCCGGTCTCAGTAAGCCCACCGGCCACCTTATTTATGCCACGTCCCGCGAGGACGAATGGTATGGCGTACATGTGCCCGCATTTTCCGCCGCCTGGTTTCTGAACGATGACAGACTCTGAGATTCCACAATCGACTTACCGCCTCCAGTTCAATCGCGCCTTCACCTTCGCCGATGCGATTCTGGTCATCCCTTATCTGGCGGAACTGGGAATCTCGCATGTCTACGCGTCTCCTTATCTGCGTGCCCGGCCCGGCAGCCTGCACGGTTATGACATAGTCGATCACCACCAGATCAATCCCGAAATCGGAACACAGCAAGAGTATGAGCGCTTCGTTGCGGTTTTGCACGAGCACGGCTTGGGGCAGATCCTGGACATCGTTCCCAATCACATGGGGATCATGGGCGGAGATAATGCCTGGTGGCTCGACGTCCTGGAGAATGGAGAAGCTTCCGCTTATGCCGATTTCTTCGATATCGATTGGTATCCGCTGAAGGGCGAATTACAAGGCAAGGTCTTGGTTCCGGTACTCGGTGATCAGTATGGCACCGTCCTCGACCGGGGTGAACTGAAGCTCACCTTCGATCAGACAGCCGGCGAACTCAGCATCGTCTACTTTCATCACCGCTTTCCCATCGACCCTCGGGAATATCCCCGGATTCTGGGTAAAAACCTCGGCGAGCTGGAAGATCGGCTGGGCGCCCAAAACCAAGACTTGCTCGAACTCGAGAGCCTGATCACAGCCTTCGAGCACTTGCCAAGCAGGGAGGAGGCTTCGCCAGAGAAGCGCGCCGAACGGGTTCGAGATAAAGAGATCCACAAGCGACGGCTTGCTTCCCTGTGCTCCCGTTCGATGGCGGTCTCGGAGTTTCTGGAACGCGCGGTCGAGAAGATTAACGGCTCTCCCGGATACCCGAGCTCTTTCGATCAGCTACATGAACTGATCAAGAAGCAGGCCTTTCGCTTGGCTTACTGGCGAGTGGCCGCCGACGACATCAACTATCGCCGGTTCTTCGATGTCAACGACCTTGCAGCGATCCGGCAGGAAGACGAACGCGTTTTCCAGCAGACACACGAGTTCATCTTGCGAATACTCCATGAGGGGAAAATCGACGGGCTGCGGATCGATCATCCCGACGGACTATTCGACCCTCAGCAATACTTCGCACGCCTGCAACAAGCCGGGAATGGTTCCAAACGTCCCTACATCGTTGCTGAAAAGATCCTCACCGGGGATGAGGCGATCCCCGAGAACTGGCCCATTGATGGGACCACGGGCTACAACTTCCTGAATCTGGTGAATGGCCTTTTCGTCGAGTCGGCAAACGAAAAGAAAATGAATTGGATTTATCGGAGGTTTATTGGAGAGAACGTCAGCTTCGAAAACTTGGTATATGAGTGCAAAAAATTAGTGATGGACACTTCCCTCAATAGCGAACTGAACGTTCTCGCCAATGATCTCAGCCGCATTGCCCTTTCCGACCGCCACACGTGCGATTTCACCCTGACGAGTTTGCGCGATGCGCTCACCGAGATCGTGGCACTTTTTCCCGTGTACCGGACTTACCAAAATCAGCAAGACCTGTCGTCGAGCGATCAGGTCTATATCCATCAGGCGGTAAACAGCGCCATTGCCAGAAACAGCGCGGCCGAGCCTTCGGTCTACGAGTTCATTCGCGAACTTCTGTTGCGGGAACGGCAGGAAGGTCGGCCTCAATATTATCAACGCGCCGTGATGCGCTTTGCCATGAGGTTTCAGCAATACACCAGCGCTCTCATGGCGAAAGGCTTCGAGGACACCAGTTTCTACCGCTATAACTGCCTTGTCTCGTTGAACGAGGTGGGGGGGAATCCTCTCCGGTTTGGCATCTTGGCGGAAGAGTTCCATCGGCAGATGGCGGAGCGGGCGCGGAATTGGCGGCACGAAATGAGCACAACTTCCACTCACGACACCAAGCGCTCGGAGGATGTGCGCGCCAGAATCGACGTGGTGTCGGAGATGCCGCTGGTGTGGCATCGACACGTAAGACGCTGGCATCAGCTCAATCGCGAGAAGAAGACCCGTTTGCGCGTTGACGATGCTCCGGATGAAAACGATGAGTATCTGTTCTACCAAACATTGGTGGGTGCGTGGCCTTTCGAGCCAGCCGAGTTGCCTGACGAGCCCTTCGTGCGGCGGATGCGTGAATACATGCGAAAAGCCGTACGCGAAGCCAAAACGCACACCACCTGGGCCAATCCCAATGAAGCCTATGAAAGCGCAGTCATCAGTTTTGTGGAAGCCGTTCTGCAATCCCGGGCTTTCCTTGAGAGTTTCGTGCCCTTTCAAAGAGACATCGCATACTTTGGAATGCTGAACAGCCTTTCCGAAACCTTGATCAAACTGACCGCACCGGGAGTTCCAGATATTTATCAGGGTGCGGAGATATGGGATTTCAGTCTGGTAGACCCAGATAATCGTCGGCCCGTCGACTACCAATCCCGATTTGCTGTCCTACAGGAGCTTAAGAAACAAGTCACGGCAGGCGCCGAATGCCCGGAAACCCAGTTGTGTTCTATGACTCAGAAAATGGAGGATGGCCGCATCAAACTGCACACCATCGCAGCGACCCTCGGTTTGCGCAAACAATGGCCGAAACTGTTTCGCGATGGCGACTATCTTCCCCTCCCTGTAAGTGGACCTAAGTCGAGGCATGTGTTGGCATTCGCGCGAAGATGGGAGAATCAGTGGCTGATCGTGGCGGTTCCTCGGCTTTGTGCCGAATTGCTCGAGTACAAGCGTCATCTACCTTGCGGGGGAGACATCTGGCAGGAAACCAGGTTGGAACTCCCCGAGATGGCGCGGGTGAGGTTCCGCAATGCGCTGACCGGAGAATGGGTAGACGGAGGTCAGGGTGATTCGTCGCCTTCGATCCCGGCAGGCAACTTGTTTCGCAGATTCCCTCTCGCCTTGCTCACGGCGTCGTTCTGAATCGAAGCGGGTGCAGCCTCAGGCGTCCGCCGGCCATGTTCCTCATCAGGCCACGCCAAGCTCGCAAACCAGGAAGCGCGACTTCGACTGAGGCCAATCGGTTTCGCGCGTGATCAAACGGCGCGAGGTCCGCGAATGAAGTGCAGGACCAGTGCAATCAGCGCTACGACCAGCAAGATGTGAATCATTGCGCTGGCTACGTGAAAGACACCCCAACCAAGAATCCACGCGATCAAAAGAATAACGAACAGAATCGTGAAGATACTCACAGAGCCTCCAGTGAATGTCTCGGATCTCCCGAGCAAGCAATACGATGAGCCTTTGGGTGGCAGCCGATGCATTCTTAGGCGCTCCTACAGAATGACCCGATTCAGATTGCAACCGAATATTTGCTGCCTTCAGGGGCGAGAGCGGGCAACCGAAAAGCTTGCAATTCGTAACAAAACAATGTAAAAGGAAACTTCGCTGGAGGAAGGCTTGTCTCGAGCGGATGGAATGCTGAACGAAGAGCGCCGTCGCGAGATTCTGCAAATGCTCGGACGCGATGGCCGGGTGCTGGTCAAGGAGCTTTCCGCACGCTTCCGCACCTCACAGATCACGATACGCAAAGATTTGGAGATTCTCCAGGGGCGTGGACTGGTACACCGCACCCATGGTGGAGCACTGACTCCACCGAGCGGTGCGCTCAATGACCTTTCGGTGCAAGAGAAAGAAAAGATGCATCGGATGGAGAAGATCCGGATTGCGCAAGCGGCCGTGCGGATGGTCGAGGAAGGTCAATCGGTGCTGCTCGACTCGGGCACGACAACTCTGGCGATTGCACGAGCTTTGCGCAGCTTTCGCAATCTGACGGTTATAACCAACGCGGTAAACATCGCCGCCGAGCTTGCCAACTCGGAAATTGAAGTCATTCTCACCGGTGGAACAGTGCGCAAGAATTCGTTCTCGCTAGTGGGGCCCCTGGCGGAAGAAACCCTTCGGCAACTCAGTGCAGACGTGCTTTTTCTCGGTGTGGATGGTTTCGATACGAGGCTAGGGCTGAGCACTCCGAACCTCCAAGAAGCAAAAGTCAACCGCGTGATGGTGGGGATCTCGAGGAAAGTGGTAGCGGTTTGCGATTCCAGCAAGTTTTCTCGCCGCAGCTTGTCTTCGATCGTTCCTCCCAATGCAATTCATCACGTAATCACCGACCGAAAGATTGTGAAATCGGACCAACAGAACCTGAAGGACTTTGGAGTTCAGATCACGATCGTCTAGTTGGAGCTATGGCGCTTACCGAACTTCAATCGCAGACGCACATGGAGCGGGAGATCCTCTCGCAACCGGAGTGCTGGAGCGAATGTCTGAGGTCCTTGGAGACCGATCCTATCGTGCGCGCCATCGCGGTCGACCTTGATCCAGGTGCTGAATGGCTTTTCATTGGGTGTGGTACCAGCTACTACCTGGCGCTCGCGGCGGCAGCTAGTTTTTCTGCAATTTGTGGGCGCCCGAGCCGTGCCCTTCCGGCATCAGAGGTCCTTCTGTTTCCCGAGATCGTAACTAAACGAAACACGGTCGCCGTTTTGATTTCCCGTTCCGGTCGCACCACGGAGACGGTGAAGGCCATGGACCTTCTCAACGCTCGTGATGATATTAGGACCATCACGGTGACCTGCGCTTCCGATTCTGCGTTTGCCACCCGGGCGGATTATCCGCTCGTGCTTGCTGCGGCCTACGAAGAAAGCACGGTGATGACACGTTCATTCAGCGCCATGCTGCTTGGCTTGCAGTTTCTTGCCGCGAAGCTGGCCAATAACCCCGAAGTTTCCCGACAGCTCGGACAACTTCCACCGCTCGCGAAACCGCTCTTTGCGTCTGTACCCGAGCAAGTGCGAGAGTTTGTCGCGAAGCATGAGTTCGATGACTACGCGTTTCTCGGGCAAGGTCCTTTCTACGGCGTGGCCTGTGAAGCCGCCTTGAAAGTCATGGAAAGCTCATGCAGCTACGCACAGAGCTTTCACAGTCTGGAGTTTCGCCATGGGCCGAAATCGATTGCCGGTCCAAGGGTACTCGTGGGTTTCTTTATTTCTGAAACAGGATACTCGGCTGAAATCGATCTGCTTGAGGAAGTGAAGAGTCTTGGATCGAAGACATTCGTGGTTTCACCAAAATCCGAGACGCGTGTAAGAGCCGCTGCGGACATTCTCATTGAGGTTCCTAGTCTCGGCGTGGAGTGCACACGACTCGCTGCCTGCATTCCCTGGGGCCAGCTTCTCGGACTTTACACCGGGCTGAAGAAAGGACTTAATCCCGATTCCCCCCGCAACTTGAGCCAAGTCGTCATTCTCAACGACATCTCCTAGGACCTGATTGCCCAACTTCGACATCACCATCGCTGGCGAGATTAATCTTGACCTGATTCTGTATGGGCTACCCGTCGAGCTGCCCCTGGAGCAGGAACTCCTGGCAAGCGGCCTCGAGGTAACCCTCGGGAGTTCCTCGGCCATCACCGCGCATAACTTGGCCGCCCTAGGATCGAAAGTTGGATTCATTACCCGCGTCGGGCGTGACCAGCTGGGAGAGATCGCCGTGGACCGCTTGCGCGCGATGCACGTGGACCTTGACCGCATCACCCACTCGGAACTGTCCCAAACCGGATTGACCGTGCTCCTGACCCACGGCGGGCCGCGCCACATTCTCACCTACCCAGGATGCATGTCCGAGATGTCGCTTGCGCATCTGGATATCGATTATTTGAAATCAGCGCGCCACTTTCATCTTTCATCGTACTTTCTGCATCGGGCTCTGCTGCCGGAAATGGCAAGCCTGTTCAAAGAACTCAAGCAGGCGGGACTCACCATTTCACTTGATACCAACGATGATCCGGCCGACCAGTGGGGGGATGGAATCGCCGGGGTACTTCCCTACGTAGATGTGCTGATGCCGAACGAGCGGGAAGCTTGCAAGCTGGCGGGTACGGAAGACTTCAAAAAGGCGGTAGAAAGCCTACTGAAGGATATTCCCTTGCTGGTCGTGAAGCGTGGCGCAAACGGTGCGACGGCCTTCACGACGGAGGAAGAAGTCTCGGTGAAAGCGATTCCGGTCGAGGTGGTCGATCCGGTGGGCGCAGGCGACAGCTTCAACGCGGGATTCCTGCATAAGTGGACGCAGAGTAAGCCGCTCGTTGAATGTCTGGCCTACGGCAACCTTGCTGCCGCCTGCTCTACCACCAAGCCCGGCGGCACCGAAGCATTTCGCAATGCTCCCTATTGGAAGGCGTTCTTTGCCGCCCACGCTGCACGTTAGCTATTCCTTTTCCGCCTCAACCAGCAAGCTGCCTTTGAATCCCACGTTCAACGTGGGAGAGGAAGCGTCGACTTCGCCGAGTTCTCGAAGGTTAACGTAATCTTTCACCCGGTACTTCCCCGCCGGCAGTCCTCTTAAGTCAACCTTTCCTTTCCATGATGTCTCCGGCGTTGCTGCGTAAAAGGCGTAATACATGCGGCCATCTTTTTCGATCGCATACGCCTCGGGAACGTCGTAGCCATAGACGTAGAGGTTCTTGAAGTCTCCACTGGAAAGCATTTTGGAGTTGTAGAGGTCGGTCCACTTTTTCCAGTGCTGCTCCTTATCAGGCGTAAGTGCAACCTTGGCGAACTTGGGGTTGCTTGTCGGCCAAGTGAACTTCGTGCCCAACACTCCACCGGTGCCCAAAGTGGATGAGAAGTCGCGGCCGTGCTCCGTCCATTGACCTCGCGCGTCCTTGGACATCTCGGAGAGTTCGACGTGATCTCCATACACTGCGGCTGCCGGCCCGAGGACCGCTTTGTACATCTTGACCCGGCGACGTACCTGAACTCCGCCGACGGGGTCCGCGGTGACCGCCTGGTCCATGTAAGGAAGCCACGCCAAGTTCGGCGCCGTCCCACAGGGACAGATTTGCGTGACGCTGTCGGGCTTCAACTCGCGAGTGGTTTGGTAGATCACTCGATAGACGTCAGCCACGGCTTGAACCGAATCCTGCGGCGACTTGTGATGATGCTTGGGGTTGTAACACGCCGGAACCGTGTAGATATTGTCAAGCTTGTGGCCGTCGAAGCCCCAGTCACGAATGAACTTCTCGGTGAGTTTCTTGTGATACTCCTGCACCTCTGGAAGCGCTGGGCACATTACCGCCAGGTCACGGAACATGTGCGCCGGCTTGCCATCTTTGTTCAGCACCAGCCAATCGGGATGCTCTTTGGCTACCTGCGACACAACATACTTGTGGGACTCCCATCGACCGATCCCATCCTCAGCCGTGAGCGGATACCACCAGATTTGCGCCTTGATTCCCTGTTTATGGAAATCATCCACCATCTTCTTAATGGAGTCGTCAGGAAAGGTTTCCTTGCGTGGCTCCCAGTCACCGTAAGTGTTGAACCAGCGATCGTCGAGTGTTGCCCAATGAATACCCAGTTCTTTCAATTTCGGAATCGTTCCCAGCATGTCTTTCGGCGTCACGTTGAATTCGTAACCCCACCCGCACCATGCAATGCCGAAATCTTCGCGATTGGGTTTGGCCAGTTGCCATCCTTCTTTTTGCAGAGCCTCTGACCAAATGTGTAAAGGCTCATAGAAATCACCTTGATAGATCGCGAGGAAGGTGCGCGGCGTCGCAAAGTCGTGGCCTGGCTCGATGGAAGTCTCGGGCGCCATGCTGACCTTGGTATTGATTCGCTCGTCCTGGGAAACGTCAACTGGGAGAGAGAGCACTTCGGGAATGGTCTCAATGTGTCCGATGGCGACACCCAGGGACCTAGTCCAGAACGCCACCACGGGAACTCCGCCACCCACCCCTTCATGAACTACCGCGCCCATCACATTCGGCCGGGAAAAATGTGCCGGCATGGGCAAGATCTCGTCTTGTCCCCATTCGTAGCTCGCGCCCTGAAACGACCAGAGCTGATGGGGCTTGGCCGAGGGATCGGCAAGTGAGGCATTGATGCGGTGTTCCTGAAGCGAGAAGCGGTTGAGCTGGACCGGCTTCGATCCGCTGTTATGGAAGGAGGCAGACCAGATAGCGAGAGTTGGAAAATCGTCGTACACCTCGAGGGAGATTCTTTCCTCGAGGGGCGACCCGGTACTCTTCGCGGTGGCTTCAACCCGTTTGCCTGCCGGGCCGAGCTTCCCATTGCTGTCGGCGATCGAAACAGTTGTTGGGTCAATCCGAAAATCATCGACTGGTCTTCCGTCCACAGTGACTGCGCTGCCGCTTTGATTGGGGCGGGGATCGTCAAGCGTCTGCTTCACACCGTTTGCCACGAGCGATGCCCGAACATATGTGCGGGGTGAGAGATCGAACTCTGCAGAAGATGTCTTGATCCTTACTGAACCGTCATCCTGCTTCGTGACCTCGATCTTCGAAGGTACGCTCGTCTGGGCTGGGGATTGGGGTGCCTTCTCGCATCCCGACAACACGGCGACAAGGAGCGCCGCCAGCGTTCGAAGAAGAATATGCAGTCGCGGAATCATTGTGCCCCTCCTGCCTTGGCGCCGGCGCTCTTCGTCTGAGCGAACAGTCGATCGGCATTGCCATGGTAGATCTTTTCGAGCACCTTGTCGGGCAGACCGAGACCATAGATCTTCCAGCGGCCTTGCGCGGGTGCATCGTAGTAATCGAAGTATTCATCCTCTGTTTCCAGCCACCGAAAGTAGTTCTGGTACAGGTCAGCTTCGAAGTTGTTGTCAGTGCCAAACATCACCCGGTCCTGAAAATCGGTAAACAGCTTGTAGGTCCGGCGAGGCTGGCGGCCGAGTTCAGCTTCGCGAGCGCCGAACTCGATGTCCACGTTGGGGAACCTTCGGAGCAGGGCCTCGATGTTGTCGAGGTTTTCCGGCCAATTCCCCACATGCAGTACCACGAAATGCGTGTGCGGATGTTTCGTAATCATGCGGTCGCGGGCGGCAATCAACTCCTCAAGCGGCGGAAACTGCGGACCGTAAAAGCTCCAGTCGGGATGGGAAATCAACTCTTCATATCTTTCATTCTTGCCATCGATGGGATGGAAGAACGCTTCTGGATCTGCAATGTGGATGCTCACGGGAACGCCCAGGCGGCCACACTCTTCCCAAATCGGATCAAGCCGCGGATCGTCGATCGCGAGCAGCTTTCCGCTTTTGTCGCGCACGCCCAGCCCCAGTTCTTTCAAGATCTTTAAGCCCCGCGCGCCCCGACGCACAGAATCATCCAGTTGTTGGACCATCAGCTGGCTAAAATTCGGATCGTCGATTTTGCTCCA
>Ga0068859_100000872_pt1 | contig 30780 bp, 32 predicted proteins | sample KBSSwiS22_FD_66585 | JGI IMG/M metagenome (GOLD analysis project Ga0068859, IMG submission 66585) | Switchgrass rhizosphere microbial communities from Kellogg Biological Station, Michigan, USA - KBS Switchgrass S2-2 | ecosystem: Host-associated > Plants > Roots > Rhizosphere > Soil ...
CTGAGTGCTGACAATTACTTGTTTTTCCCCGGAGATTTTATGGTGCTTACAGAAGACCCCGCCATTGTAAAAAGAGATTTCATCACAACAAATATGGATGCGTTCCTTACTGTTGCACCCATGCCTTCTTATAATGATGATAAAGGCGATGTAATTATCTTAAATGCACAGGGCAATATCACCGACGAATTACAATACGACGACAAATGGCACTTTAAATTGATTGATAATACCGAGGGGGTTGCACTGGAACGAATAGATTACAATGCACCCACACAACAACAGGATAACTGGCATAGTGCTGCTACATCAGTTGTCTACGGTACACCTACTTATAAAAATTCCCAATATAAAATTAACGATGGTGTACAGGGAACAATAACCGTTACACCTGAAATAGTTTCTCCTGACAATGATGGCATGGATGATTTTGCTACCATCGTATACGCTTTTCCTTCACCGGGATATGTGGCTAATATTATAGTTTTTGATGCAGCAGGAAGGCCAGTACGTTATTTACAACGTAGTGCTTTATGTGGTACCACAGGCAATTACCGCTGGGATGGATTGGGTGAAAAGAATCAATCGCTGCCAGCAGGTATTTATATTATTTATACTGAGATTTTTAATTTGGCAGGCAAGAAAAAACAATTTAAAAATGTGATTGTACTGGCGAGACACCGCTAACTCGTCCTCGTCTCTGACGAGGATGAGTTGGTTGTAAGTCTCCGACTTACAATTTTGAGACAAAGTCTCAAAACCATTGCATCCTCGTCAGAGACGAGGACGAGAGCACGAATACTTCTTTAACCACAAAAATAAATTTTATGTCCGGAGACCGTTATGTTATTACCGACCAAAATGCCTGCTATTTTGTAACCTTCACTGTAGTAGATTGGGTGGATGTTTTTATTCGCCCGGTATACAAACAAATTATCGTTGACTCTTTGAATTTTTGCATTGAGAAAAAGGGATTAACCGTATATGGCTGGTGCTTAATGACCAATCATCTGCACCTGGTAGTAGAAGCAAGGCAAGGCTATAAACTATCACACATCATAAGGGATTTTAAAAAATTTACTGCCCGTACTATTTTAAAAGCCATAGAAGATGAACCTGAAAGCAGGAAGGACTGGATGCTCTACCGTTTTGAATTTGCAGGAAAATTCATGCAGCGTATTGAGAAGTATCATTTTTGGCAGGATGGTAATCATGCTATCCTTCTCGACCCTCATAGACCGGGAATGTTAAAAAAACGATTAAATTACACTCATGAAAATCCGGTAAGGGCCGGCATTGTAGAGAATGAAGAGGATTACCTGTATAGTTCTGCAAGGGATTATTGCGGAAGAAAGGGGTTGGTGAATGTGGTGCTTGTTTAACGTCGTCCTCGTCTCTGACGAGGATGTAATGGTTTTGAGACTTTGTCTCAAAATTGTAAGTCGGAGACTTACAACCAACTCATCCTCGTCAGAGACGAGGACGAGTTGCACGCTGTAAATCTTATCTGATGCATAAAAAATACCTGGTAATGGCTGCAGTTATTGCTGTAAGCACATCAGCATGCAATAACCAAAATGATATGAAACGAACTGCATACCAATGGCCGGATAGTATTAAACCCCCTGTTTGCGAAAAAAAACCAAAAGAATTGATTGCAAATGGGGATACAAGAATTGACAATTATTACTGGCTGAATGACTATTTTAAAAAAGGACCCGACAGCAACAAAGTAGTGGATTACCTGGTGGCGGAGAATAAATATTATGATACTATGATGGCCGGATCTAAAGGGTTGCAGGAGAAATTGTATGAAGAAATGAAAGCCAGGATAAAAGAAAAAGATGAAAGTGTACCCGTTTTTAAAAATGGCTACTATTACTACAGCCGTGTGGAAGAAGGTAAAGACTATTATGTGTATTGCAGAAAAAAAGGGACACTGGATGCTAAAGAAGAAGTGTTGCTGGATGTAAATACAATGGCGGAAGGACATAATTATTTTAGTGCAACCGGTTTTGCTATAAGCATAGATAACAAACTGATGGCTTATGGAATAGATACATTATCGAGAAGACAGTATAACATTCATATCAAAAATTTGGAGACTGGCGAAGTCTTTAAAGATGTGATCCCAAATACAGAAGGCAACCCGGTTTGGGCAAACGATAACCAAACAATTTTTTATACCTCTAAAAACCTGGTGACATTGTTATCAGAAAAAATAAAAAAACATACACTGGGTACTGATGTGGCTGCAGATAAAACAGTGTACGAAGAAAAAGATCCCAGCAATTATATTGGCGTAGAAAAAACAAAATCGGATAAATATATTTTAATTGGTTCCAGTGCCACACTCTCTTCAGAATACAGGTATATCAATGCGGGCAAGCCCGATGATGCATTCCAGGTTTTTCAACCCAGGATGAAAGAGGTGTTGTATAATTTGGATCACGCCAACAATAAATTTTATATCCGAACCAATTTAAATGCAAAGAATTTTAAAGTGGTAACCTGTACCGAAGAAAAAACGGACAACAGCAACTGGAAAGAAATGATCGCTCACAACGACAGCATTTTAATACAAGGCATTGATGTATTTAAAAACTTTGTAGCCGTATCAGAAAGGAAGAATGGACTGACACAAGTACACATCATCAATACGCAAACCAATGCCAGCCATTACCTTGCTTTTGATGAACCGGCGTATACTGCCGGTTTGGCATACACGCCGGATTATAATTCGGATGTGGTAAGGTTTAATTATTCATCATTGATTACGCCTGCTTCGGTGTATGACTATAATATGGACACCAAAGAAAAAAAACTGATGAAGCAGCAGGAAGTAGTGGGTGGTTATACAGCAGGTGATTACATAACAGAACGTTTGTTTGCCACGGCAAAGGATGGTACAAAAATTCCTGTTTCAATAGTATATAAAAAAGGATTTAAAAAAGATGGAACAGCACCCTTGCATTTATATGGCTATGGCAGCTATGGAGCAAGTATGGATGCCAGCTTTAACAGTGCCAGGTTGAGTTTACTGAACCGGGGTTTTGCATTTGCTATTGCGCATATACGCGGCGGCCAGGAAATGGGCAGGTACTGGTACGAGGATGGCAAGATGATGAAAAAGAAAAACACCTTCACCGATTTTATTGATTGCGCTGAGTTTTTATTGGCTAATAAATACACCACTAAAGAACATTTGTATACCAGTGGTGGCAGCGCTGGTGGTTTATTAATGGGTGCTGTGGTAAATATGCGGCCAGATCTGTGGCATGGTGTAATAGCAGGCGTGCCCTTTGTAGATGTACTGACCACAATGAGTGACCCTTCTATTCCACTAACGACTAACGAATACGATGAGTGGGGTAACCCGGCTAATAAAGAAAATTATTTTTACATGAAATCCTATTCGCCTTATGACAATGTAGAAAAGAAAGCTTACCCCAACATGTTAGTAACAACGGGGCTGCACGACAGCCAGGTGCAATACTTTGAACCTGCAAAATGGGTGGCTAAATTACGGGAGTTAAAAACTGACAATAACAAACTTTTACTCTATACGAACATGGATGCAGGCCACGGCGGAGCAAGCGGAAGATTTAAAGCATTAAAAGACCGGGCCAGGGAATTTGCCTTCTTTCTTACTTTAGAAGGGATAACAGAATAACAAACATGCAACAAAAAAACGAAGCTGGGTTGCTTCGTTTTTTTTGTTTTAAAAATTGTATCTTTTTGAAATCACCAGTAACACTATCGGTAATCATTAATCAAAGAATTTTTCTTCCCTGGTAAACTGGCCAAGCCTGTTGATGCCTTCAATAACCACCCGTATCTTCTTACAATTATCGGTATTGTAAAACGGAATTTTTATACGCCTTGTTTTTTTATCGAAGATCAGGTACGGGTTCCAGTAAATAGTGCTGCGGTAATCCGGAACATCAGCAGCATTTGTTTTTTCATAATCAGGCATATAGAATTCCTTTACAGGTGAGTATCCGTATATGTTAGTAAAATCCAGTCCTTTTACTTTGGAATTATCACTGCCGCCTTTTTTGGTATACACGGCAATAGCGCCACCCGCCCCGCCACCAGAAGCACCAAAGAATGGTGGACGAAAAACTTTTATCAATGCCACATCGCTCATAGAAACACCATCCAGCATGCCGATATCACTACTCATCTCATTTAAAAAGATACTCGTTTGGCTGCCTCTCCAGGAAGCACTTTGATTGTCTGACGCAATTTGCAGGCCAGCCACTTTTCCCCTCAGGTAATCTAATACACTGGTGGCCGATTTGCCAAACGGATCATTATCTACATCAAATGTGTAGCCATCATCACCAGTGAAAAAGCCCGAAGTATATTCGTCATTTAATTTTTCCTTGGGGGTTTTTACTCTGCCATACACTTTTACAACATCCAGTGTTTTTGCTTTATTATCAAATAAGGAGCGCTGTAATGCCGCCAGTTTATTATTCTTCACTAATGAAGAACTGTCTGGTTTTAAATTTAAAAGCAGGGAAGAAAGCCATTTAGCTGACGGTGCAGGAGCATTGGCCAGTTCATTTTTAAAAGTAAAGCTTGCCAGCGAGGTAAGTTTTTTATCCTTATCGTTGTTGATCTGGTAGTACAGTTTTGCAGTATCAAATAAAAACATACCTGTTAACCTGAACTGTCCATCTGCATTCAGGGGAATAGTTAAAAAATCGCCGGTCTTGCTTTTCGTTTTAATATACCCTATCAGCTCTTTATTGGCCAACTGGTTTTTTGATAAACCATACACGCTGCCTTTTACGGAAAGATAGTTATCAACCGGGAACACCAGTTTGGGCCATTGCTGTGCCAATACATTTTCCCACCTGAACCTCCTCCATCCATTGGTCATCAGCACCAGGTCTAAATGTTGTTTTACTGAATCCTCATCACTTGAAAAATAATAAGCGGGGTTATAAACATATCCTTTAAGATCGCTGGTAAATAATAAATTGGAAAAAATACTTTCTTCATTATCAGTTGCAGGATTAATGGCAGCATCGGTTACTGCAATAGATAAATTACTGAATATTGTATCGCCAACATCTACCTGCAGCACATTATGACCATGTTTGCTAAGGTCTTTTTCTACTGCATGAAGATCGGTAGCAAAAGAATAGTTATTATGATTGATAAAGGCCAGCCTTTCTGCAACGGGTACCTGTAAGGCATTAAAAATTGTTAACTGTAAAACGCCATCCTGAAGATTGGTGGTGATAATGGGGGCAGTGATCTCTTTTTTTACTGCCATATTTACTTTGGCAATATACACTACCTGGTGCTGCATTTGTGCAATCACAGTGTAAGCGGTGAATTCAGCATTAGCACTATCCGGCCTTTTTAACGTATACTTCAAAGTGTCCGGAGTATTAGCAACACTTAAAACCACACCTTGTTTTTTTGCAACTGGTAATGGTGTTTCGTGTGCGGTGCCCTTTTTATCTTTCCAGACGGCTTTATATTTTTCACCTGGCAGCGGTGTTATAGAAAAATAACCCATGCCATCATGTACAGCAGCAAATGAAGTAACCTTTTTACCCGATTCCGTTACGATATCACCTTTTACAAAAGTTGGTATACCCTCCTGGTCATTGGCTTTAAAGGCAACACGACCGGAAATATTTTCTACCATATCGCCGCCTTCAGGAAAAAGCGTTATGCTATAGGAAGCAACAACTGCGGCAACTGTTTTTTTTGCGGCATTGCCTGCAGGAATTACCTGCAATGGTTTTACATATAATAACGAAGAATCAAAATTCAGCATCCAGGAAGTATAAGCCCTTACAAATAAGCGTGTATTCGTTATCGTATCCGGCAGGTCAAAATTAGAGGCTGCACCAGATTCATATACCGGTAGTATCTTTTTTTGAAGAATACCACCTTTGTCATCAATTAATTCGGCATAAACTGTTTTGCTAAGTGTTGGTGCAATGTTGTCCGTAGTAAGATAAGCCTTGAACCAGATAGTTTCCCCGGCATTATAATAACTTTTATCAAACTGCAGGTAGATCTTTTCCTGCGGATATTTTTCACCCAATTGTGCTATCAGCGAATCAATACGAAGCTGTGCCTGCAAACTATTGCCAATAACTGTGCAAAATACAAAGAGTAAAAAGCTTTTATAAAAAATACGGTATTGCATAAGGCATTATGGTTTTAGATCGTCAACACCAATCCTGTTGATATCATCATCGGGGGTGCTGTCAGGTTTATTTTGTAAAATGGAACGGATCAATAAGAAACCACCAAAAGCACAAACCAGGCCAAGTAATAGCAACGCTACTATGTCAGATTGATGAAGCAGCGCCACGCCGGCTGTAACACCGATAAATTCAAAAACAATCCAGCAAACAATAGTGTAAGCTTTCCAGGTAACTGGTTTAAGGCCTTTTTGAATAGCTAATTTGCCAATATGCTTTGTAATAAAGATTAATGCAATTATTTCGAGCATGATTTACTTTTTTAATTGAGCTGTTTTTTACTGCTGCAGCCTGTACATTGTTTGAGACAAAGTCTCAAAACCATGGCATCCTCGTCGGAGACGAGGACGAGTTATACCAGGTCAATATCAAAATTCACCAACTGTACAAATTCGCTTAACCTGGTATCAATATCTGCTTTAGTAATTTCCTTTAATCTTTCCGGCCCAAATTTTTCTACACAAAAACTTGCCATAGCGCTGCCAATAATAATGGCAGTTTTCATATTTTCAAAACTGATGTCTTTTGTTTTAGCCAAATGGCCTATAAAACCGCCTGCAAAAGTATCACCGGCACCGGTTGGGTCAAACACTTCTTCTAACGGTAACGCAGGAGCGAAGAAAACATGGTTTTCATGAAACAGCAAAGCGCCATGCTCTCCTTTTTTAATGATCAAAAACCTTGGTCCCATTTTCATGATGCCACGGGCAGCCTTTACCAGCGATAATTCACCGCTCAGTTGCCTGGCTTCACCATCGTTCACTAAAAGCACATCCACTTTTTTCAATACTTCTTTCAGGTCATCCATTGCAATATCCATCCAAAAATTCATGGTATCCATTACAATAAGTTTAGGGCGTACCTTTAATTGGTTGATAACACTCAATTGTAATTTCGGCATCAGGTTACCCAGCATTAAAAATTCTGCACCCTGGAAGCTGTCGGGAACAATAGGGTTAAAGTCTGCCAGTACATTAAGATCAGTTACCAAAGTATCACGGGTATTCATGTCAATATGATACTTACCACTCCAGAAAAAAGATTTTTTATCCGGTACAATTTCTACGCCATCCAGTTGTATGCCACGACTTTTCATTTCATCCATTTCTTCTTGTGGAAAATCGTAGCCAACAATAGATATTTGCTGAATAGGAGTAACAAAATTACTGGCCGCATAAGCTACATAGGTAGCCGATCCGCCAACAATTTTATCGGTTTTTCCAAAAGGGGTTTCAATAGCATCAAAAGCCATGGTGCCAACAGTAATAAGTGCCATAAATTAAAAGTTAGATGTTAATAAGTACAATGTACGTGGGTAAAATTAGTTTAAGTGCAAAAGTAATAGTTTAATGTAAGATGAATGGCGGTAATTTTATAAATGCCAGCCCCTTTTGCAATTAAATAACAAACGAATATTTACCAATGAACTAAAGGTTGCCAACCTTTGTAAAACTGTACTGTAAACAGAAATCATTTGCAAGGCTGGCAATCTTGCAGGCGCATTAAAAACAAATTAAAATTTTAAAGTCAGGCCCATGCTTATACAAGTACATCCGCAGGATCCGCAGCCGAGGCTGGTAAAACAGGTGGCAGAGTGCCTGAAAGACGGTGGTGTTATCATTTATCCTACCGATACTATTTACGGGCTGGGCTGCGATATTGTGCAGCACAAAGCCGTAGAGCGCATTTGCAAAATAAAGAACATTGATCCGCAAAAAGCGCAACTGAGTTTTATTTGCCGCGACCTTAGCCACCTGAGCGATTATACCAAAAGCATTGATACACCACTGTACAGGATGCTGAAAAATTATTTGCCCGGTCCGTATACTTTTATTTTGCCTGCCAGTAAATTAGTACCTAAGATATTGCAGAATAAAAAAAGTACCGTTGGCTTAAGGGTGCCGGATAATAATATTTGCCGGCATATCCTGGATGCATTGGGCAATCCCATTTTAAGCGCTTCCCTGCCGGGAGATATGGTGGAAGAATATACCGATCCCGAAGTGATGAATGAAAAATTCGGTCACCTGGTTGATTTTGTAATTGATGGCGGCATTGGAGGAATGATACCCTCTACCATTGTGGATTGTACCACTGATGACTGGACAATTATACGCCAGGGCCTGGGTGAATGGGAATAATCCAATTTAAAATAAACGGATGAAAATTAAAGACATTACTCCTTTAATAGAGACCAGCGATGTGCTGGCCACCATTACTTTTTATACCGAAGTGCCGGGGTTTACTTTGGCAGGCAGTTTTGAAAAGGATGGCCAAACAGTATGGTGTACACTACAAATAGATGATGTGCATATAAGTTTGGCATAAAAGATAATAATGGCTACGTACTTATTTTGGAGAATCTATTGAGTAAGGTTGTCAACCTTTAGAAGGAATTCTTTATTTATTGGATAGTCTTGAATAAGGTTGACAACCTTAATAACAAAACCCCGGAATTTATCCGGGGCCTTGTAATCTTTATCTTGTTATCTATTATCAGAGGTGCTAAAATTAATTTCTTTCCCTGTTATTATGTTTTTTGCGGTATATCTTACGGCTCTCTTTCCTTTGATCTTTTTTAATATCTTTTCTTTCATCTTTTGTTACCACACCATCAGCTTTGGCAGTTTTAACTTCCTGGTGAATTTCTTTTTGATCTTTTACCAGGTTTTTGGTTTCCGGCCTGGTTAACTCGCCACTTTTTACACCCTGTGCAATGCGATGACGTTGATTTTTTGATTTTTGATGAACAGTTTGTGCGCTGGCAGTATTAAAAATGGCGCCTAATACGATAGCTACAGCTAATACAGATGTTTTCATAATACTTGTTTTAAGTTTTGTTTTTTTAATAAAGGTGAATAAATACGCTATTCATAGACTGGCAATGGTAACCGGGGTTTAATGGCCGGGTAATTTTTTTTTGCCACAAGGGCACCAGTTTTCACGAATAAAAAAACGCCATTCGTGAAAATTCGTGTCATTCAGGGCCAATTAATTCACAACGTGAATAACGAAATTATTTTTAAGCGATCTTAGAAAAACTAAAATATTTTTATTTGTGCCGGCAGAATATTAAAACTTTTACGGTGGTATTTACATAAACCATGGGCTTCAATAGCATTGCGGTGTTGCAGGGTGCCATAACCTTTATTTTTATCCCAGCCATATTGTGGAAATGTGGCGTGGGCATTTTGCATAAATTCATCCCGGTAGGTTTTGGCTAAAATACTGGCTGCAGCAATAGACGCATATTTACCATCGCCTTTAATGATACAATGGTGTGCAATTTTTTTATACGGTTTAAAACGGTTGCCATCTATTAATAACAACCCGGGTGTTACGGATAACTTATCTAAAGAAAGCTGCATGGCTTTAAAGCTGGCCTGTAAAATATTAATGGTATCAATCTCTGTATTATCAACAGCGGCCACTGCAAAAGCAATGCTTTCTTTTTCTATTATTGGCCGCAGCTGATCCCTTTCTTTTTCTTTTAGCTGTTTACTATCATTTAGTAAAGGGTGAAAAAAATCTTTGGGTAAGATGACTGCCGCAGCAAATACCGGTCCTGCATAGCAGCCCCGTCCGGCTTCATCTAAGCCGGCTTCAGTAAAAATGGTTTGATAATGTGGTAAAAGCATTTTGCTACAGCAAATATCTGCTAAAAGAATAAAAAAATAATTGTTTTATACTCACTTGCTCAGCTATTCCCGCTCTTTTATAATGTAAGCAGTTGTCTTTACAAGTGTTATAAAATTTAATTTCGGAATAATCAGTGCAAGTGAGTATAACAATAATACCCGGTGGTTTTACATTAATAACAAAATTAATTTTCAGAATAAGCTGAACAAGTGCGATTAACAACTATTGCTGCTGTAAATTTGCACCATCCATTTATGATACGCATTAAAAACTGGGCGGTTGCCACGCTTATCCTTTGTTTCCTGGTGATCATTGCTGGTGGCGTGGTACGTACCACGCAAAGTGGCATGGGCTGCCCCGACTGGCCCAAATGTTTTGGTAAATGGATACCACCCACCAATGCCAGTGAACTGCCTGCCGATTTTGAAAAGTATTTACGCAAACAAGATATCGACCATACTTTTAATGCACTGCATACCTGGATAGAATACTTCAACAGGTTACTGGGCACCCTGTTAGGCGTATTTGCAATTATCCAGGTAGTATTATTATTTTTTAAACGAAAAGGATTTGCCAGGCCATATAAACTTGCAATAGCGTTTTTAGCAACAGTGATCCTTACCGGTTTATTTGGAGCCATTGTAGTAAAGCTGAACCTTGCACACCTGAGCATCTCGGTGCATTTATTATTTGCCATTGTACTGGTGCAAATACAGGTAGCCCTGTTGCTTTCTCTTCAGTCAAAATTATTTTCCATTACTATCAGCAGCAAAACAAAAAGATTGATACTGCTGTTTTTAATACTGTTATTTTGCCAGAGTATTTTAGGTACCATGGTAAGGATGTATGTGGATGATGTTTCAAAAACATTGCACTACGAACAAAGGGAAACCTGGCTTGCCAGCATACCGGTAGCATTTTTAATACACCGCAGTTTTTCGTGGTTGGTTTTATTGACGGGCCTGTACACTGCATGGTATTGCAGAAATATGCAAGCCATAAAAAATAAAGTGTTTGTAATTGCCGTTATCATTGTGCTGAGTATGATAACGGGTATAGTTTTATTTTATGCTGATATGCCTGCTGTGGCCCAGCCTGTTCATTTATTGCTGGCCTCGTTAGCCATTACACAAAGCATTGCTGTATTACTGCAAACCAAAACCGGCCTTTTACAACCCGGAAGTATGTAGTGCAGCAATCATAATCTTCTTATAAGTTTATGTAAATTACGTTATCAACTTGTTACATGAAAGCATTGCTGAACAATATCTACTATTCTTTTCCCGTACAGCTATTTATCATTCACTTTAGAAAGTACCAGGTATTGCTGGTGTTCTGGTTTGTATTAGCCAGTACCATCAACAGTGGCTTTATGAAAAACTTTGGCGCCGATGCCTTGTTTTTTGCTCCTGAATATTTAGGTAATGTAAATGCACTGGGTGCTGCAATTGTAGGTGTGGCCATGGGTGTTTTTATGATGAGCTGGAATGTGACCACATTTATTTTACACAGTAAACGCTCTAAATTTTTAGCCACTACCTCCAAGCCATTTTTAAAATATTGTATCAATAACGCAGTATTGCCTTTATTGTTCATTATATTTTATTTCATCAAACTTGTTGCTTTTGATGATTATAAGGAACTGATGAACCCCGGGGAAATTTTATTGGTAATGGGAGGCATTATGGGAGGCTTTATTTTTCTACTGGCTATTTCTTTTGCTTATTTTTTTGGGGCAGAAAAAACGATCACCAGGAGTGTGGCACCAGTGGTGGGCAATCCCCAGCAATTTAAACAAACCTACGATCCTAAAGTGAATGCACAGCAGGAAGGTTTTGGAATGAAAGTGGGGTATTATTTCAGTACCCGTTTTCGCCTGGTAAAAGCCAGGAATGTATCGCACTACAGCCAGGAATTTTTAGATATGATCTTTAAGCGTCATCATTTTTCTGCTATCATCAGCATTGCACTGGCTTTTATCTTTTTAGCCACCGTGGGTTTTTTTATGGACGACAGGATTTTCCAGGTGCCTGCGGCTGCAAGCATCTTTATTTTTTTTGCAGTAATGACTTCTGTTATTGGAGCACTCACTTATTTTTTGCAAAGCTGGAGCCTGCCCTTTATTATAGTGCTTATTTTTCTGTTGAATATTTTATACACCCACGATGTTATAGACCCTCGTAACAAAGCTTATGGTTTAAATTATACCAATAAGGAAGAACGTCCGGCTTATGATAAACAATCGCTGCTGCAATTGTGTACGCCGGATAAAATAGCTGCAGACAGAGCCAACATGCTGGCCATTTTAGAAAACTGGAAAAAGAAACAAACTACAGCAAAGCCGGTAATGGTATTTATAAATGTGAGTGGGGGTGGCTTACGCAGCGGCACTTTTGTGATGAACACCCTGCAACAATTAGACAGTATTACAAAAGGCCAGCTAATGCAACACACTATGTTGATGAGCGGGGCCAGCGGGGGCATGTTAGCGGCTACTTATTACCGTGAGTTGTACCGGGCCAATTTAGTTAGTGACCCTGCACTAAACCTTCATAACCCCAGTTTAACTGATAATATTGCACAGGATCTGCTTAACCCGGTATTTTCTTCTATGATAGCCAGGGATATTTTTTCGCCGGCGCAAAAATTTACCGTGGGCAATTATCAATATGTAAAAGACAGGGGTTATGCTTTTGAACAAAAACTTAATGAAAACAGTAACTGGCTATTCAATACCCAAATAAAAGATTTTGCGGCAGATGAAAAAGCAGCCAGGGTGCCTATGATCATTTTTAATAACACCATTTCAAGAGATGGCAGAAAGATGATGATTGCATCGCAACCGTTAAGCTTTATGATGAAACCGGTGCTGTATGCCAATGATACCACCGCCAGCCCCGATGCTGTTGACTTTACTGCTTTATTTGCCAAACAGGACCCGCAGAATATCCGTTTACTTACAGTGCTGCGTATGAATGCCACTTTTCCATATGTGCTGCCCAATGTATGGCTGCCCAGCAATCCTGTAATAGATGTAATGGATGCCGGGCTGAGGGATAATTTTGGCCTGGAAACCTCTTTGCGGTTCATTGAAAATTTTAAAGACTGGATAAAACAAAACACTGGCGGTGTAGTGATACTGCAATTGCGTGACCGGATGAAAGACAACTGGCAACAGCCTTTTGAGAGTGGTGATATTACAGATATTCTCATCAAACCCGGAACCATGCTGCAACATAATTGGTATAAACTGCAGGACTACGCAGAGAACGACCAGTACAGTTATATGCATGAAGAACTGGATTCTGTATTGCACCGTGTAACTTTTATGTATGTACCCGAAAATGGGGAACAGGGCGCAGCCCTTAATTTTCACCTCACCGCAAGGGAAAAAAGAGATGTGATCGCTTCATTTAATAATACTTTTAACCGGGCTTCAACAAAGAAGGTAGTGGAATTGTTGAAGTAAGCCATCTATTCCGGCATTAATAACCTGAATGCCTGCTCGATGATCTCCACTTCAAATATCGGGGCGGTTGCAGCCGGGTCGCCATCAATATGCAGCGGTGCCTGCTGAGGATTTTGTATAGTTAATTTCTTTGTTTGAAAATAGCCAATATCTGTACGATGGTACTTTTTATCTTCATAGGGCCTCACTTCTCCTTTGCGAATTTGCTTAATTACATTCCACAGCATACGTAGTTTGCTCATTTTATTTACCACTACAATATCCAGCAAACCATCGTGTAAGCTTGCCTGTGGCGCAATAGTAAAATTATTACCAAACTGGTTACTGTTGGCAATGCTGATAAAAAAAGCATGGGTTGTAAATGCATTACCGTTTACTGACAACTCAAAAGGGTATGTCTCTGCTTTAATAAAATTCCTGGTGGATTGTTTTACATAAGTTGCCAGCCCGCGCTTTTTTTGTTTGGCAAAATCATGCGCTACCTGTGCATCAAAACCTACACCGCAAAGCATGCAGCTAAATTTTTTATTAATATAAAAACTATCAATGTGTACCGCATGGCCTTTAAAAATAATATCCAGCGCTTTATTGATCTGCCTGGGGATCTTTGCCGCAAAAGCCAGGCCATTGCCGCTACCCATGGGAATAATACCCACATTCACATCCACATTTAAAAGCGCACCGGCAATTTGATTAACGGTGCCATCGCCACCGCAAATGATCACATCAGTAACGTTTTCTGCGGCAATTTTCTGCTGCAGGTAACTGTAATCCCCTTCGGCATTGGTAGGTAAAATCTCGAAAGGTATATTTTTTTCGGTAGTACTTTTTTTAATGGTTTCTAACAGCAGAATTTTTCCCTTGGTGCCGGAAATGGGATTGATAAAATAGATAAAGCGACGTTGCATGATTGCAAAGTTCAGGGAAAGCAGCTATATAAATTGCTAAAAAATGGTGCTTTAACGTTGCAGCAAATTTTTAAGTAATTATTTCATGATTAAATTACCCAGAAATATTCTTTTAGAAGGGATCATCATCATTGGATTTGCCGGGTTGAGCATTAGGTAAAGCGGAACCTTTTTACCGGATAAAAATAGTTTATTAAAGGTGGCATTTACAATATTAAAATGACCGGGCTTATCTTTTGTTTCGGCTATAGAAAGGATATTATTTTCCGCAATTTCAAGCGTGCCTGCATACAGCACATTTGAAGTGATTGGACCCTTTACCTGCAATTCTATTTGTTTTATATTTTTAGCGGCAGCCTTTTTTATGGGGAAAGTAGTTGTTGTTTCACCAGGTTTAAAAATGTATTGCGCTATTTTTTTTGTATTGATAAAAATAGTGATGGTATCTTTTTCATTTTCGTTTTGTGCGGCAATTTGCGACAACATAAAAAAAGAGATTATAGTTAAAATGACATTTTTCATATGGCTTTTATTTTAATGATTCCATAGGGTAGTAAGTTACATAAAGAATGCCAGTTTACCTCGTCCTCGTCTCTGACGAGGATGCAATGGTTTTGAGACTTTGTCTCAAAATTGCAAGTCAAAGACTTGCAACCAGCTCATCCTCGTCAGAGACGAGGACGAGTTTACCACCTTAGCAACGCACTGGCCCAGGTAAAGCCACTGCCAAATGCAGCAAGGCAAACCAAATCACCTTCTTTTACTTTTCCCATTTCCCATGCCTCACACAAAGCAATAGGCACAGAAGCTGCCGTGGTGTTGCCATATTTTTGAATGTTGTTGTACACCTGGTCATCAGACAATTTTAATTTGTGCTGCACAAATTGTGCAATGCGTAAATTGGCCTGGTGAGGAATGAGTAAATTGATATCACTGGGTTGTAAACCATTTGCTGCAAGCGCTTCCATGATCACTTCAGGAAATTTTACCACCGCTTTTTTAAACACCGCAGGGCCGTCCATATTGGGAAAATTCTGCGCTTTGTCTATCATAGCATGGCTCATAAACATTGCCCCCATTTCGGCAGTATCAAAGTCGGCAACTTTATCGGGTGTCCAGTGGTTGGCATGTGTGCCAGGGTTATACATGGCCAATATCTCTGCACTTTCACCATCGCTGTGCAAATGTGTACTTAAAATGCCCTGCCCTTCTTTTGTGGTGGGTTGCAATACCACCGCACCTGCACCATCACCAAAGATCACGGAAATATTTCTCCCCCTTGTACTGAAGTCTAAACCAAAAGAATGTTTTTCACTACCCACCACTAAAATATTTTTGTACATGCCGGTTTTAATAAATTGATCGGCTACCGAAAGTGCATACACGAAACCGCTGCATTGATTACGTACATCCAGGGCGCCAATTTCTTTCATCTTCATAGCTCGTTGTAATAAAACACCGCAACCCGGAAAATAATAATCGGGGCTAAGGGTGGCAAAAACAATAAAGTCAATATCCTGTGGTGTAATACCTGCTCTTTCAATAGCAATAGTGGCTGCTTTTACGCCCATGGTGGTAGTGGTTTCTTCGGTGCGGTGTGCATAGCGGCGCTCCTGTATACCGGTACGTTCCTGTATCCATTCATCACTGGTGTCCATAAATTGGGTGAGGTCCCTATTGGTAAAAACATTTGAAGGAACATAATAGCCGATACCTGCAATCTTGCTTTGTGGCATACAATCGTTGATTTAGTAGAGCAATTTACAAAATCGGGGAGATTTGCAACTATTTCAATTGCAACTACATTAGTTGCAAACAGCGAATATTATTTTAATGGGATTTATTGCAAAACATAATTAAAGATGAACGAAGAGATATAGTTGAATGGAGCGTCGCCAATGAAGTATCATCGTAGTACAAAAGTTCGTTCCACCAACATGGTCAGACGTGGGCGTCAGACCATGTTGGTGGAACACAGTCTGACGTCCTCGTCTGACTGTGTTGATGATATGGTCGCACGGAGACGTCTGATCATGTTAATTCACCCTCACCATATCCCGCAAACAAAAATCATCATCATACATAGCATGCACACGAGTTTTGTAATGGAACTCAACGCAGTTCCTGAGTTCAGAATTATTTTGTATCATCTTGGCGGTGAAATGTTCGACTAAGGGTAACAGTGAGAGGTTACCATCTTTAAGTTTTAATTCAGCAATATAATTAATGCCTTTGATGCTGATATTTAAAAATTGGCGACCAGCTACCGTACTCATAAATGCAGTACCGGTAATAGAATCTTTAGATACTAACCGGAATGGTTTTAACTCATCTATTTTCCCTGTAAAGGCAATATTATATTCGGTATCGGTCCTTTTAGTGAGAATAAGTTTTACCGGTTCATCTTTACCACTCACCGGTTTTTTTACAAAAGTAGCCCAACTGCCCAGCAGATCATCTTCAACATAAATGTTGGGGTTTTCGTCTAACTGGTAAGGAGAGCTGTAGGGACAGGAGCAGAGAAGGGTAGTTAAAAGAAATAATAACGATATGGTGAAAATTATTTTCATCCAGTAAACACAAAATTAATAGTGAAATGTTTTACCTGCAAGAGTAAAACTCTGTAAAGAGCAGTTAATTTCCTGGGTAAAAGATACAATAAATTTTTCGCTTCGGATAAAGAAGTTATTACTGCTTAATAGTAAGGTAATAAATCCTTAACGCTAAGTTTCCCTGATAAGATGCCCGTTTAAATACTTTTGCTGTCTCTTAAAAATTATTAATTACTGCGTTTGCCTGCTGTTTGATTAGCATCACTATAGCTGTGATATGAAATAGTGTAGCGAAAAATATTACTAACCACGAATCTAAAACAACATCAACCAAAACTTATGCAAAAGTCATTTTTGTGCCTGTTGATACTTTTATCAGTCACATTTTTTGCTGCACATTAAAAATCCCACGTATTAAAATTAAGAAGGTATTCGTTGTCATTTAAATAACGCTCCCAACCAGCCCCCGATTTCCATTAACCAGGCAATACCTAAGTGTACTATCAATCCGCCCCAAATGCTGCGGGTGTTATAACTTACAATGCCTAAGAGCAGCCCGCCCCAAAAACTGCTGATGGCTTCTCCCATTGGTTTACCCAGGTGAATACTGCAATAAAAACAAGCTATGGGAATAATGCAGTGCTGGCCGCAAATTTTCAATAACGATAAAATTAAAAATCCACGAAAGAAAAATTCTATACTCACAAAATCAAAACCATAACACAACTCGTACACTACATACCGCCATTTTTGGTGCCCGATTTGTAAACCGGTTATAAATTTTGCTTTGGGATACATCTTTAAAAAATCCCGCTGTGTGCTGGCTAATACTATTAACGGCACCATAATGAGCAGCATCACCAGGTAAGGCTTAATCTCCGTTAATGCTTTGCTACCATAAAATGCCTGGTTATTTTTATCTTTTATCATCCATATAACGAATACCGGCATCAATAAAACAAGCACACGGATTATCCAATTGATACACCTTTTCCAAAAGCGCAATTCATCGCCGCTCCATATTTTATTTATGACAGCATCCTGGAAATTGAAATTTACACGGAAAGAAAAAAATGCAGGTGCCAGGATAAGAATGATCCAGAACCAAAAGTTTTTATAATAGTTGCAATCTTTAAAAAAAAACAGCTGCAAAAAAAATGCTGTTGCAAATGGAATAAAGTAGATGAGATACTGCCCTGCAAAATTACTCCACCATGTTGCACCATTTTCTGCATAACGCTCTTCTAAAAAATGCCAGTAGTTTAAATAGATTAAAGTACCTGCCAGCAACAAGATCAATAAAAAATAATAGCGGTTAAATTCTTTCGCATAAAAATCCCCAATGTATTTAAAGATAAGGTTCAAAATAAAATAAGGTTTAAAAAAATCCCCTGCCGATCTTATCAACAGAGGATATCATGCACCGAAATTAAAATTTATTTACGGGCTTTTCAATTAAACGTTACTTACGGTATATTTTACTTTTCAGCGGTATTCAATGTTTTCCAAAGCAGGTCTTTTAGTTCTTGTAACCCCTGGCGGGTTACAGAAGAAATAAAAACATGCGGAATATTTTTAGGCAGTTCTTTTTCAATAGCTGTTTTTAATTCGTCATCCAGCATATCAGATTTACTTATGGCTATCACAAAATCTTTCTGCAGCATTTCGGGATTATATTCTTCCAGCTCATTATGCAGTATTTCAAATTCTTTTTTATGGTCTTTACTATCCGCAGGAATTAAGAATAATAAAATAGAGTTGCGTTCAATATGCCTTAAAAAACGGTGACCTAATCCTTTACCTTCTGCAGCACCTTCAATAATTCCGGGAAGATCAGCAATGCAAAAACTTTTACCATCACGATATTCCACCATGCCCAGTTGTGGTACTAAAGTGGTAAAAGCATAGTCAGCTATCTTTGGTTTGGCTGCGGTAACATTACTAAGCAAAGTTGATTTTCCTGCATTGGGAAAACCTACAAGGCCAACATCAGCCAGCACTTTAAGCTCCAGTACCTTCCAGCCTTCTTCGCCCTCTTCGCCGGGTTGTGCATAATCAGGCGCCTGGTTGGTGGCCGTTTTAAAATTGCTGTTGCCCAAACCACCACGACCACCTTTTAATATGATTATTTCCTGGCCATCTTCTAAAATTTCTGCAATCACTGCATCTGTTTCCTCATCTTTTGCAATGGTGCCTAATGGTACTTCTATAATAATATCTTTACCGAATCTTCCGGTACTGTTATTCTTACTGCCATTTTCTCCATCTTCTGCCAGTACATTTTTAAAGTAGCGCAAGTGCAGCAAAGTCCATAACTGGCTGTTGCCTTTTAAAATTATATGGGCACCACGGCCGCCATCGCCACCATCGGGGCCACCCATTGCAGTAAGTTTATTGCGCATAAAATGCTTACTACCAGCACCGCCATGTCCGCTGCGGCAAAATACCCTTATCTGATCAACAAAATTTGATTTTTCCATTTATGGCGCAAAGGTCTGTAAATTTTAAAGATTACAGCAATTAATGGCGAATATTATAAAACAGCAGTTTGGTATTACATTTGCAAACACACCATAAATACCGGCATGAAAAAAATATTCTTTTTACTGATCGTTATTGCCATTTGCTCTTCTTTTCAAAAAAAGAAACAGAAACCGGCACTTCCCTCATGCATAAAACAAAAGATTGAAGCGTATAAAAAAATGCCTAAGCATGATCAACCACAAAATGTAATTGAATACGAATACAAAGGCAAGAAAGTGTATTATGTGACGATGCCCTGCTGCGATTTTTTTAATGAAGTATATGATTGCAGCTGCAAATTATTAGGCCACCCCGATGGTGGCTTTACAGGCAGGGGCGATGGTACATTGCCCGATTTTAATAAGGAAAAAAAGAAAGAAAAAATTATATGGCAGGCGCCGAAATAATAATTTTCACATGGTCTGACGCCCTCGTCTGACCATGTGAAAATGATCTGACGCCCTCGTCTGATCATGTGAAAATTATTTACTCTCGTTCCAGGTTTTATAATTTGAAGCCTGTTGCTTTTTATCGGTAGGGATTGCTCTTAAAGGTTCGCAAACTTTAAAATGCTGAATCATATCGGCAGGTAATTGTTGATAGAGTTTGGTGCCTTCGGTTTTCCAGGCAATCATTTCATCACTCACTTCTTTTATTTTTTTTGCCGGATTACCCACAATTAAACTTCTTGCTGCAAACTTTTCATCAGCTTTTATAAAACTTAAAGCACCAACAATACATTCATCTCCCAAAACAACGTTATCCATGATCACCGCATTGATACCTACCAAACAATTTTTGCCAATAGTAGCACCATGAATTACTGCACCATGCCCGATATGAGCACCAGCTTTTAAAATTACTGTTACTCCCGGAAACATGTGTACGGTACAATTCTCCTGCACATTACAACCATCTTCAATAATGATCTGTCCCCAATCGCCACGTAATGCAGCGCCCGGGCCGATGTAACAATCTTTACCAATGATCACATTGCCAGTAACAGCCGCTTGCGGATGAATAAAAGAAGATTCATGTATCACCGGTATGTGTTCATGAAAAGAGTAGATCATACTAATGTTTTATTGGTTCTGAAACAAGTGCCTTTGAATAATGCGACAACATGTTCTTTCTGATTAGTAATGGTGATATGATAGAGCCCCGTTGATTTTCCATTATGCAATTCCTTTGCTTCAGCTGTTAATACATCACCTACATGTACTGGCTTTATAAAATTGATGGCCGTGTCTAATGCAACAGATAAAACATTACGATTGTTGCAGGCAAATGCAAAAGCACTGTCGCCTAATGAAAAAGCAATACCGCCATGCACAATACCAAAACCATTGATCATTTCTTTTCTTACAGTCATTTGTAATTTACTGTAACCTTCTTTTACTTCAATAACGGTAATGCCCAACCATTGGGAGAACAAATCGTTTTCCATCATGTGGTCAACAACTGATTGAGCGAAAGCATCTTTATCTGAATTCATTTTTTAAGTGTTTAGGTATAAAAAAAGTGAGTCAAATTATTGTATTGCGTGAAGTCCCCGGAATTTATCCCGATTTTTTAGGGAGGGGATTTAGGGGTTTATTGACCTTTAAAAGTTGACGTTCTCTTTTCTAAAAAAGAATTGATGCCTTCCTGGTAATCTGCTGTTAATGCTGCTTTTTGCTGGTATTCATCTTCCAGTAATAATTGCTGTTCCCACGAATTACTGAAAGCGTTATTCAGGGCATGTTTCGTATATGCCAAACCTTTAGTAGGCATTTGCGAAAGTGTGGCAGCGATCTTTTTACTTTCTGCTTCAAAATTTTCATTGGTAAAAACTTTGTAGATCATGCCCATTTTTTCTGCATCTGCGGCACTTAGTTTATCACCCGTCATCATCAACGCACTTGCCTTTTGCCAGCCGATCAATCGTGGTAATGTAAACGTGCCACCGCTGTCTGGTATCAAACCAATTTTACTGAACGCCTGGATGAAAGATGCGGACTCAGTTGCTACCACCACATCACAACACAAAGCAATGTTGGCACCGGCGCCTGCAGCAACGCCGTTTATGGCTGCCACAACTGGTTTGGGTAAATTCCTGATACGTTTTACAATGGGATTATAATGTTCGCTGAGTATTTGTTTCAATGCTATTTTATGTTCACCCACCAGCTCACTAATGTCTTGCCCTGCACAAAATGCTTTGCCTGCGCCGGTGATGTATACACAACGTACATCAGGTACAGAAGCACATTCATCCAGGTGCGCCTGCATACGCAATGCCATATCACGGTTAAAGGAATTAAATTTTTCAGGACGATTTAATGTGATGTAAGCAACGTTGTTTTTTATTTCAAACAGAATAGCGCTCATAAAATAAAATTTATAAGCAAAGATAAATATTATCCTGCCCAAACTGAATAGTCTTTGTCGTCTTGAGCTTGTCGAAAGACGTAAAAGGCGTGTTACACTCCTAAAGATTGATCTTTTGCCCGGGCATTGGTATTGTCGCTTCCAGGCCTTTTAATCTAAACAATTTATAGATCTACACTTCAAAACTTTTTACTTCATTATGCTTCAATAAAAAAACATCTACTGCATCATAGTTCCTGTCGCGGGAGCTTATCCGGTACAAGTAAATCGCATCATTATCTTCCTTCAATGTTTTCATACAACGAAAAGTCATATCCTTGGATAAAAAGAAAGTTTCTATTTCTGTTTTAAAAGTATTGCCAATCCCAACCGTCTTAATGCGGTAATCTTTTACGCGGTGAAATTTATTGATGAAACGTTGCACTGGTTCCAGTACAAACAATGCAATTACCACCATAGCTGTTACCACAATGGCAATGGGATAATTATGATAACCGATAGCCATGCCTAATGCGGCTGTAACCCAAATGAGTGCAGCAGTGGTTAATCCATTTACTGAAATACCTTCTTTAAAAATTACACCGGCACCAATAAAGCCAATGCCGGTTACAATATTACTCGCTATCCTGTCGGTAGTGTTGCTCTCTTTAGATAGAATGGTATATAAGCAGGAGCCCACGCAAATGATGATCATAGTTCTGAAACCAGCAGGCTTACTCCTGAATTCTCTTTCTATACCAATGATAGCACCAATGATAAAAGCTGCAGATACCTGTGCGGCTTCTTCAAAATAAATTGATAAATCCATGCTATAAATTTAATGAATGTTTGCAGTAAACACAAATCACAAGATCAGACGTGTTTTTCTCACAAGGTCAGACGAGGCGTCAGACCTTGTTAACACAATCGTTGCTTTCCTCACACGGTCAGACGAGGACGTCAGACCGTGTGAGGAAAATTAATGGCACTTAAAATAATCAAAAGGCTCTTTACAATCGTTGCATTGGTATAATGCTTTGCAGGCGGTGCTTCCAAATTGACTGATGAGTTTGGTATTGGTGGAGTGGCATTGGGGGCATTCGATTACAAGGTCAGACGAGACGTCAGACCTTGTAATCGGCGGCGCAATACCATAAGCTTTTAATTTTTGTTTTCCTGTTTCAGTCATCCAGTCGGTTGTCCACGCAGGTGAGAGAACAGAAGTTATTTTTATGTTGTGATAGCCATTTTGAATAAGTGCAAGCCGGATGTTCATCGCAATCATATCCATCGCCGGGCAGCCGGTGTACGTGGGAGTGATGATAACCTCAATTGTTTCACCATCTGTTTTAACATCACGTACAATGCCCAGGTCTGTAATGGATAATACAGGCACTTCAGGATCACAAACCTCCTGCAGTATCGACCATATTTTTTGTTTATCAGTATCCAAGGTATATAAATGTTAAAGCGATCGTATCAAAAACTGCATGACAAAAAATACTGTACCAGATATTTCTTTTATAACGAAGCATTAAAGCATGGTAAACAATACCAGCCATAAATGCATTGATGACTCCGCTGGTACCCAGTTGCAGATGATACAATGCAAAGATGATATTACTGAGCCAGAAACTTATTGTTACAGCATATTTGCCCGGCATTAATTTTTCAAGACGGGTAAATATGAAACCATGAAAAACGATCTCTTCATAAAATCCTCCCACAACCCAGCCCATTGCAAGAATGAAAATATAGAAGGGTGTATTATGCTTTAGTTTATTGTAACCACCAAGGTCAGCAGGAGCCAGCTTAACTATTTTTGCAAGCAGTGGAAAGAAAGCATAATTTAAAAAAGCAAACAACACTATTGCTGCTACCGTTCCAATTAAAACAGCTTTTATTTCAAACCGCTTAAAACTAAAACCAAGATCTGCAAAGTGCTCTCTATCTTTTTTTAAAAACAACCATATAAAAAGCAATACCGGTATAGTGTAAACGAAAGGTAAAGGGACTATACCCGACTGAGGCACCAGGGTTACAAAAGCAATGGCAAATAAAGTAAATAGTATTTCTTTAAATAGTTTCATCAGTTTGTTACCATACTGAATTAGGATAAGTCCTTTGCATATATTGTAACTCTGTTAAAATATAGCCCAGGTGTTCAGTATGGATGCCTTCTTTGCCACCAGTTTGCATAAAAACTTTTTCAGGTATTGGTAGTGTAGCTTCTTCAAAAACTAGTTTTACTTTTTGCGTCCATTCCTCTTTTAATAAAGAACAATCAAAACCTCTTCCTTCTTTGGCACTTTGTACTTCATAGTTTGTACTGGTGAACATTTCACCAGTATATCGCCACAATTCATCAATGGCTTTCAGCATTCTTGTTTTACTTTCTTCGGTACCATCACCCAGGCGTATCACCCATTCGCTGCTCCAGCGTAAATGGTATTTTATTTCTTTCAGCGCTTTGGCAGTAATGGCGGCTACCTGTTCATCTTTACTATTTTGCAGTTGTTCAAACAAAAGATATTGATACTGGCTGAATAAATATTGGCGTAAAATAGTTTGCCCCCAATCGCCATTCAATTGTTCAACTAATAACAAATTTTTAAATTCTCTTTCTTTTCTTAGATAAGCCAGTTTATCTTCATCGATATCTCCGCCAATTAAAGTAGCAGCATATTGATAAAAATTTCTTGATTGCCCCAACAAATCCAACGAAATATTGGTGATGGCAATATCCTGTTCCAATATTGGTCCATGGCCGCACCACTCTGCATTTCTTTGTGCAAGAATTAATGTGGTATCAGCAAGATGAAGTATATAGTCTGTAAAAAAATTATCCATTATTCATTAATAAATTATCCATTAAAATCACATGTGGTTTACTTCATCGGGTAGATTATAAAATGTGGGATGGCGATAAATTTTATCTGCTGCAGGTTCATACAATTCTCCGGCTTCTTCAGGATTAGATGCAGTAATGTATTTACTTTCCACCACCCAGATGCTTACGCCTTCCTGCCTGCGTGTATAAACATCTCTTGCATTTTCAATGGCCATTGCAGCATCTGTTGCATGCAGGCTGCCCACATGTTTATGATCGAGACCTTGTTTGCTTCTTACAAAAACTTCCCATAAAGGCCAATTGACACTATCATTTTCTGTTTTATAAACGTTACTGCCCGCTTTTTCCTCAGGGATATCGCCGTAATAGAATTTTTTTATTTGAATGTTCATTAGTGAAACGAGTTTTAAATTATTATGCCTCTTCTGTTTGGAGTTTCTTTTTTTCGGCATAAGCCATTGCTGCTTCTCTTACCCATTTACCTTCTTCATGTGCTTTTCTTCTTGCTTCCAATCTTTGTTTATTGCAAGGGCCATTTCCTTTTACCACAGCCCAAAATTCATCCCAGTTGATTTCCCCAAAATCATAATGTTTTCTTTGTTCATTCCATTTTAATTTATTATCAGGCAATTGCATACCTAAAACCTTTACCTGCTCTGCGGCCATATTAACAAACTGCTGGCGCAGTTCATCATTGGTCTTGCGTTTTATTTTCCATTTCATGCTTTGATCACTGTTGGTAGATTCGGAATCTTTTGGTCCAAACATCATCAGGCTTGGCCACCACCAACGGTTGATCGCATCCTGGCACATGGCTTTTTGTTCATCCGTTCCTTTGGATAAAACCAGCAATGATTCAAAACCCTGGCGCTGATGAAAACTTTCTTCTTTGCAGATACGCACCATCGCCCTTGCATAAGGGCCATAACTTGTTCTGCACAACATTACCTGGTTTAAAATAGCAGCACCATCAACCAGCCAGCCAATAGCACCCATATCGGCCCAGGTTAAACTTGGGTAATTAAATATGGAAGAATATTTTGCTTTACCGCTGTGCAGATCGTTGATCATTTCATCTCTTGAAGTACCAAGTGTTTCTGCGGCGCTGTATAAATATAAACCGTGCCCTGCTTCATCCTGCACTTTTGCAATTAAGATGGCTTTGCGTTTTAAAGATGGTGCCCTGCTTATCCAGTTACCCTCGGGAAGCATACCAACAATTTCACTGTGGGCATGCTGGCTTATCTGTCGCACATTGGTTTTACGATACGCCTCCGGCATCCAGTCTTTAGGTTCAATTTTTGTTTCCTTATCAATCTTGTCATTGAAAATAGTTTCTCCAAAGGCTTCCTTATGGGCAATATCCTGTACTGTCATAGCTGATGCATTAAGGTGCAAAAATAATACAAAAAACTAACAGTTGTTAGTTTTGTATGTTACCGGGAATACCAGGTTTTTTAATGTTACTATATCTTATTTAATATCAAAATCCACTACTACTTTTTCTGTTAGCGGATGGCTTTGGCAGGTAAGGATAAAACCCTGTTCCACCTCTTCGTGTTCCAGGCCCCAGTTTACTTCCATTTCCACTTGTCCTTCTAAAAGCTTTGCTTTACAGGTACAGCATACACCGCCTTTGCAGGCAAAGGGGAGATCCGCACCTTGTTTTAAGGCGGCATCTAAAATGGTTTCGTTATTAAAACCCAGGTCAAAATCAAAACTTCTGCCATCAAGCTTAACCGTTATTTTGCTTTTAGGGCCGCTGTCGTTTGTGCTTTGTACTTTAGTTATTTTATTTATTTTACTGCCAGGGGTAGTAAACAATTCAAAATGAATTTTCTTGTTATCGATACCATACTGCATTAAAAAATCTTTTACGCAAAAGATCATTTCTTCCGGGCCGCAGATAAAGAATTCATCAATGGTTTTATAATTCACCAGTTTATTTAAGTCATTTAATTTCTGCGGATCAATCCTTCCTGAATTTATGGGAGCGTCTGTTTTTTCTCTGCTTAAAATATTGATAAAATTAAAACGCTGCAGGTAACTGTTCTTTAATCCTTCCAGCTCTTCAAAAAAAATAATGGAAGCACGGCTGCGGTTGCCAAACACCAATGTAAAACTGCTATGCGGTTCGGTTTGTAAAGTTGTTTTAATGATGGAAAGCACCGGCGTAATACCACTGCCTGCTGCAATAGCCAGGTAATGTTTACGGTTTGCTATATCCAGTTGGGTATTGAATTTTCCTGTTGGTGGCAGTACTTCTATTTCATCACCTGCTTGTAAAACATCATTGGCATAACAGGAGAATTTTCCACCATCTACTTTTTTTACGGCCACTTTTAATTCGTTTTCAAATGGTGCTGTACAAATGGAATAGGAACGGCGCACTTCCTCGCCATCAATATTTTTTTTAAGGGTGATATTTTGCCCCTGCTCAAATACGAACTCAGTTTTCAATTCTTCGGGAATAGTAAACGCAATTGATACGCAATCGGGTGTTTCTTTTTTAACCGCTTTGATTTTTAATGTATGAAAATGAACTGCCATAAAATTATTTTTTGTCATGTTGAGTTTCTCGAAACATGATAATGCCTTTTAATAAATGTGTTACCATATCATCCTGTAAAACTTTGGTGCTGATATTTTTTTTATGCCGCTGCCAAAATTCCAGTCCGCGTACTGCCGATAATAACGTAAGCACTGCAACATAAGGGTTGATGTTTTTTAATTCTTTTTTCCTGGTACCTTCTTCCAATATGGCTACCAAACGTTTTTCGTAATTACGGCGTTGGTTTAAAAAGTTGCTGAGAAAAGGCTCCTCCAGGTGTTTCCACTCGTGGTTGGCTACAAATACTTCATCAAATTCATCCAGCATCATGGTAATATGAAAACGTATGATACTTTCTATTTTATTAATAACGGCAACGTTTTGATTCTCGGTTTTGGTTAACTGAGTGTTAAATTCATTGGCCACTTTAAAGCAAATGGCTTGCAACAGTTCGCTTTTACTGCCAATATGATTGTACAGGCTGGGTGCTTCCACACCTACAGCTTCGGCAAGTTCCCTCATTGAAGTAGCGTTAAAACCCTTTGTTCTGAAGAGGACAGAGGCTTTGGTTATGATCACATCCTTTTTGCTGGCATTTTTTCCCGGCTTTATTTTGGCCATGCAGTATTTTTTACAAAACTAACGCTTATTAGTTTTTGTATTTTATTTTTTATCTGTTTTTGGCAAGCAGAAATTACTAATTTTGCCGTGGAAAAAACTAAACTATGCAATTACAAGCTGTGGATACGGTTGATAATATCTCCCCTGAAGATTTCAGGAAGAACTATTATAATACCATGAAGCCAGTGGTAATAAAAAATCTTTCCAAAGAATGGCCGGCTTATAAAAAATGGACCTGGGATTATTTTATTGATATTGTTGGTGATAAGGAAGTGGGTGTCTACAATAATATTAAGAGTGATGCTTATACTCCGATCAATACTGCGGATGCGTACATGAAGTTTGGTGATTATCTTAAAAAAGTAAAAGAGGGGCCGCTGGACCTGAGGATATTCCTGTTTAATATTTTTCAGCATGCACCCGGGGTAGTTACGGATTTTACCTGGCCCGAAGAGTTGATGAAAGGATTTGTAAAAAAATATCCTATGCTTTTTGTTGGTGGCCAGGGCTCGGTTACGCATATTCATTTTGATATAGATATGAGCCATATATTGCATACGCAGTTCATTGGCCGAAAAAAAGTGCTGCTGTTTCCTTTTGAAGAACAGTATAAATTATACCGTAAGCCCTGGGAAGTATTAAGTCTTGCCAATTTTGCCAACTACAGCCAGGATTTTGATTATGAAAACTTTCCGGCTGTTAAGCTGGCTAAAGGATACGAGGTGATATTAGAACACGGCGACACCCTGTTTATGCCCGCCGGCTACTGGCACCATATGGAATATATTGATGGCGGTTTTGCTATGAGCCTCAGAGCTTTACAAGGCAGTGTGGGGGGTAAACTGACCGGGTTGTGGAAACTTTTTGGCATGAGGAATATTGATACTTTAATGAAAAAAACGGCCCCCAAATGGTGGTACAACCGTAAAAGGCGCAAATTGTACGAGCTTGCGGAAAAGGAATTAAAAGGTGCAAGAAAAATTTAATAAAATAAATTCCTTTACTTCAAAAAAAACATTACTTTTACATCCTGCTGGTTATTTAATCCACTCCAATCTTATTTAAAGCTTTCGGGGAATTTGTATTGTACAAGACCCATCATTATTATCCAATTACATTTTATTAACTCCAGATAAACTAACTTTTTAAGAGAGTTTAATTTTATATATATCATTATATACCTTTTTTTCTTGTGGTTTCAGAGGTAAGCAAGGCCGGAGATTTTTATCTCTGGCCATTTTGTTTATAAGGGACAAGGCACAAGAAACAAGGCACAAGAGGGAGCATGCTATCACGAACTCTTGTGCTTCTCCCTTGTGCCTTGACCCTTGTATCTTGCACCTTGACTCCTTGCAGCTATTCTATGGCATGATTTAAAAAGTCAATCAGTGGCTTCATAGTTTTAAAAGTAGTAGCTACGTTTTTTACAAAAGCTTTGTCCTGTACTTCAGCATCGGTAAAAGCCTTGGTTACAATAAAGCTCTTGAGTTTTAAAAATGCAATAGCCGGGTTGCTATCCTCATAACCTTTGGGGGGCCTTACCAATGCATCTCCCTTTACACCTCCGGTAAATGTTTTTTTAAAAGCGGCACTGCCCGTTAGTTTTTTAAAGTCATCAAAACTATAATCAATTTCCTGTCTTATTTTAACAAGGTCCTTTGGTTCGGGCATCCACATGCCACCAGCAGCAAAACTTTTACCGGGTTCAACATGTAAATAATAACCGGCACCGTTACCCTTTTTTCCATACCGGTTAAAATAAGCGGCAATATTATTTTTGTAAGGGCTTTTATCTTTACTAAACCTAACATCACGGTTGATACGAAAAATGCAGTCTTTTGCTTTTAAATGTGCCAGTTGCGGATCAAATGCTGCAATACCTGCAATCAATTTTTCTGTCATGGAAAGAAAATCTTCTTTAGCTGCTTCATATTGTTTGCGGTGGCCTTCAAACCAGGGCCTGTTATTATTTTTTTTAAGGTCTTTAAAAAACTTTAAGCTGGATGCCTGTAACATAAAAATATTTTTTAGAGAACGAATTTACATAAAACAAAAAAGGAATCAGCATGTGCCGATTCCTTACTCCAAATTATTTTATACTCCGTACTTATTACTTCACCTTTCCCCAGTTCTCGCCGCTTTTAATACGATACAAAGTCATTTCACTTACTTTGTATTTAGTGGCAATCTGTTTGTAGGTAAGTTTCCGCTTGGGATTTTTGATCATGTCCTTGATCGTTTTTACCTGTGTGGCATTCAGTTTTAATCCTTCAGTTCTGTTTGCCTGCCTTTTTTTATAGGCAATTTTTTCAGGACTTTCCTGCTGATGACTACTTACCTCTTCCAATGTAGACCATTTTAAATTCTTAAAACTATTATCTTTCTTTTTATGGTTTACATGGATTACGTACTTGTGTTTAGGTGATGCTTTTTTACAAAATAACCGGGCCACTTCCCTGTGGATATAGATGGTGCCATTGCCACCATTAACATGCAGGTTAAGTGTTCTGTAGCCTGATGTGATGGAACCGGTTAGTAATTTTCCATCTTCTGCAATATCTTCACTAAAGCTGGCCGCACGGCCCATTGATGATACTGCGTACTTTTTACGTAGCGTTTTGGAGCCGGAAAATTGAATAGGTTTCCAAGTTTCGCCGGGAATTTTTTTAATCATTGCAATATGATTTTAAGGTGGTGTTCGGGCTGTTGCGCCTACCCGAACGAATAAAGTTCAATCGCTCAAAGATAAATATAAAAAGAATTTTATCAAGAAGAAAGCATTTTTATAAAATCTTCTTCACTTATTATTTTAACGGTAGTTATCTTTTTAGCTTTTTCCAGTTTACTGCCTGCATCTTCGCCTACCACAAGATAGTCTAATTTACTACTAACACCACTAACAATCTTACCGCCATTCTTTTCAGCCATCGCTTCTGCTTCACTTCGCTTAAGCTGGCTTAGGGTACCGGTAAACAAAAATGTTTTACCCGATAAATTACCATCACTAACCAGTTCCTTATGTTCGTTTTTTAGCTGCACACCCAGCTCCTCCAGCCTTTGCAGCAGGTGTATATTATC
>Ga0068859_100000880_pt1 | contig 30643 bp, 21 predicted proteins | sample KBSSwiS22_FD_66585 | JGI IMG/M metagenome (GOLD analysis project Ga0068859, IMG submission 66585) | Switchgrass rhizosphere microbial communities from Kellogg Biological Station, Michigan, USA - KBS Switchgrass S2-2 | ecosystem: Host-associated > Plants > Roots > Rhizosphere > Soil ...
TGTCCGCCGAAATCATCGCGCTCGATCCGAGCGAGGGCACAGAGGTCGAGTGGAAGCCGGAAAAAACGAAGGGTGCGTGAGGGCGCATGGATCTAATCGTTCAACCGGCCGACGGCCTCACACCGCTCATCGTAGCCATCAAAAAAGCGACCAAGACGATCCACGTTACGATTTTCAGATTCGATATCAGGGAGCTGCAGAAGGCCCTTGAAAGCGCGGTGACGCGCGGCGTCAAGGTGCATGCGCTGATTGCCCACACGACCGGGAACGGCGGCAAGCGCCTGCGGAAGCTCGAAATGGAGCTGCTCGACGCCGGTGTCACGGTCTCGCGAACAGACGATGATCTCGTGCGGTACCACAACAAGATGATCCTGATCGATCACGAGGTGCTCTATACGCTCGGGTTCAATTTCGCGCGGCTCGACATCGAGAAGAGCCGGAGTTTGGGCGTCGCGACGAGAAACCCGCGGGCGGTGGCCGAAGCGGAGAAGCTGTTCGAGGCTGACTCGACGAGACAGCCCTACACGGCCGGTTACGATTGCTTTCTCGTGAGCCCGGAAAATTCGCGGACCGGTCTGGCGAAGCTCATCAAAAGCGCAAAAAAAGAGCTGCTGATCTACGACATGAAGATCAGCGACCGGCAGATGCTCAAACTCCTGCACGATCGGGTCAAGGCCGGTGTCGATGTCCGCGTCATCGGTAAAGTGAGCAAGAAAGGTGAGAGCCTGAACGCGGAGAAGATGCCAGGCATGCGGCTGCATCTCCGTGCCATCCTGCGCGACGGGCAGGAAATGTTCGTCGGCAGCATGAGCCTGCGCGGGCTCGAGCTCGACAGGAGGCGCGAGGTCGGCATCATCCTGAAGGACCGGACGGCCGCGCGCCAGTTCAAAGAACTTTTCGAGGAAGACTGGGCGAAGACCGAGAGCGCGAAGAAAGCGCAAGAGGAAAAGGAGAAAGAGAAGGCGCTCGACGAGAAGAAGGAAGAAAAGGCCGCGGCCGCCGCGGCCTCCTGATCTCTACTGCAGGAACCCTCCGAAGCCCCAGAAGAAGTGCATCCCCTCGCCGCTGCCGTAGCCGACGTCGAGCCGCGCGAGTGCGGCGCCCTTGCGCATGTAACTAAGGCTGAACCCCGTTCCTTTTTTCCAGTCGTTGAACAGACGCGACGCCGTGGGCGCGACCTGTCCAGCATCAACAAACACCGTCGCATCCACGGACTTGTGCAGCGGAACGCGATACTCGCCTTGGAGTAAGACGATGTCTTTGTCGCGGAATCGATAATTCTGGTAGCCGCGCAGCGTGGCTCTGGTCCCATCAGTCCCGATGGTGTTCGCTCGAAACGCGCTCAGGCCGCCTCCGCCCCCTAACGTGTACTGCAGATAGAAGGGCACATTCGCGTCTTCGTTCGTCACGGCCATCAACCCGTGTACGGTGAAGCGGTGTCCGGGCCGGAATCCGGCGAACCGCTGCTGTACCTCGGTTTCCCACCTGTGAAAATTGTAAGCACCGGCATCGGTGTCGCGAACCGATTCGACGGCGAACTGATATGTGCCCTGATAGCCCCGATACTCTTCGTTGGGCTGATCGGGATCGGTTAAAACGGGATACACAAACTCTGAGTACCCGCGGTACCGGGCGAATTTCGGATCGGCGTTAAATCCAGGCACCGCGGCGGGCGTGAAAAACTGCTCGAGCGAGAGCAGGGCCGGCGACTGGCCGCTGCCAAGCTCGGGAGAGTAAATCTGTGCACTTCCACCGAAACGGAGCGCCGGCGTCGCCCGGATCCACCCTTTGGCTCCGGCAGATGTTTCACGCAGGCGGAAGTCTGTTCGATCTGCACGGAGGCTGTCGGGCCCGATGCCAAAAAAATCGAGCCGGTTCATGTGGCGGATCTGCCCGAACACGCCCACGCGCGAGCGTTGCGTTTGCCGGCCGGTCTCGCCTGTCAGCGCCCAGTACCTGTTGATCGTGATTCGCGCTTCGGCATCGTGAAACCAATTTTCACTCTTTGGCGTGTCGTAGCCGATGCCGACGCCCATTCCTCCGCCTGGCGCGACACCACCAACAATCGGATGCAGCGGCTTGTTGAATGCGTCGAATACCCCCTGAACCGCAGGCGGCAGGGGGAGTGCGTCGTCTTTGGCCGAACTCTGTGCCGCCGTCGACTGGGGAAGGATCAGAGCAAACAGGATCGCAAGGAAGACGGATGCTGCGTATTTCATCGTGATTCGAGAATGCACGTGTCATGCCTTCGTCATGACAACGACAACACGCAGACCTCTCGGTGTCCGTTCTACGGACACATTCCGCCTTCTAACGTCGGGACAGGGCGGCACAGGGCTTGCCTTGTGATCTGGCGAGAGGAGTGAGCTGTGATGTTCAAAAAAGATGACAAGAATAAGGTGCCGGGTGATGTGCTCGGGCTGACGGACGACAAGACGGGCGTGAAACTGCCGCACCCGCCGTCAGATGGCAGTACTCCAGCGGGAATTGAGCTCGAAGAGAACACGAGGCACTGGGGAGCTGATGAGCTGAACCGGGGTGGCGGTGCGACAGGCGCCGACATGGGCGCCGGCGGCGAAGGCACCGATATCGCCCCGTCAAGAAGTTCGAAAGAAGAGAGCGAAGAGATCTAGGGTTCGCCGAGAAGCGCCAGGAACTCGTCGCGATCAAGGCTGCCTTGCAACAGAAGAGCCTCCGCCATGCCGTCGAGCACGGCGCGGCGGCGGCTCAGTGTTTCGCACGCGCCGTCGAATGCGCGGGTGAGCAGCGCTTCCACCTCCGCCTCAATACGTCCGGTGGCGTCCTCACTCCATTCACCGCTTCCGGAATCGGTGGTTCGGCGTCCACGACTGTCAGTTGACTGATACGTTACCGGTCCCATGACAGTCGACATCCCGAACTCGCAAATCATTCGGCGAGCAAGACCCGTGGCGCGCTCGAGATCGTTAGCGGCGCCAGTGGAAAACTTCCCGAACGCCACTTTCTCGGCCGCGCGTCCGCCCAGGAGCACCGCGAGGCGATCCATCAGCTCATCTTCCTGAAGCAGATTGCGATCTTCGGGCGTCTGCTGCATGTACCCCAGTGCTGCGAGACCGCGCGGAACGATCGAGACCTTGTGAACGGGCTCGGCGCTGTCTGCGAGCTCCGCCACAATGGCGTGACCCGCCTCGTGAAACGCCACGATTCTGCGTTCCTTCGCGTGCACGAGCCGGTTTTTCCGTTCCAGTCCGACGACAACGCGATCGATGGCGGCATGCAGCTCGGGCATTCCGACCTCGAGCTTTTCGCCTCGAGCGGCGAGCAGCGCAGCCTCGTTCAACACGTTCTCCAGATCGGCGCCGACCATGCCGGGCGTGCGTCGCGCGACATATTCCAGATCGACATTACTCGCGAGCTTCACCTTTTTTGCGTGCACCTGCAGAATGGCATGGCGTCCGGTGCCGTCGGGCCGGTCGACGAGTATCTGCCGGTCGAAGCGCCCGGGTCGAAGCAGGGCAGCGTCGAGAATCTCGGAGCGGTTGGTCGCGGCAAGGACGATGATGCCGTCGCGGGAATCAAAGCCGTCCATTTCGACCAGGAGCTGGTTCAGGGTCTGCTCCCGTTCGTCGGTTCCTCCGCCGCCGTGACCACCTGTGCGGCTTTTACCGATGGCGTCGATCTCGTCGATGAAGATGATGGCGGGCGCTTTGGCTTTCGCCTGCTCGAATAGCTTCCGGACGCGTGATGCGCCGACCCCGACGAACACTTCGATGAACTCCGCGCCGCTTGCCGAAAAAAACGGCACGCCGGCTTCGCCCGCGACCGCACGGGCGAGGAGCGTCTTTCCCGTGCCCGGAGGTCCGACGAGCAGTGCGCCTTTCGGCACACGGGCGCCGAGCGACGCGAACTTCAGCGGGCTCCGCAGGAACTTCACGATTTCTTCGAGCTCTTCCTTCGCCTCGTCGACACCGGCCACCGAATCGAACCCGGTCTTGTCGCGTATCTTCTTGCGGTCGCGTGCGCGCAGGCGGCCGCGCGTGAGACTCGACATCGACTTCACGGGATTCATTCGCTTGTACGACATGCCGATGACGACCACGAACGCGAGGCCGGTAAGAATGCCGAGGAACAGCGCGACGTGGGATTCGTCGCTTTTAATCCCTTGATAGGTGATGCCTTTGGCTTCGAGCAGCGGCACGAGATTGTCGGACCCGACCGGCATGGCCAGCCACATCGGCGGCGCTCCCGCGCGGCGCGCGGCATCGGTGGGCACAGCCTGCACCTCGGTCGCCGACATCTTCACTTCGCGGACGTCGCCGTTGGTGATGTGTTGTTTCAGGGTGCTGTAAGGAATCTCCTGGGCGCCGCGGGGTCCGCAGGCCCCGCTTGAGAGCGCCAGAAAGGCGCTGAAAACGAAAACGAGAACAGAGGTCCGGTGCATGAGTCTTTGTCCTGGTCGAGCGATTGTCTGGGAGCAAAACGGGACGGCGGGGAGCCAACCCATGAACTAGTGTAACTCAGTTGCCTCTGGTAACTCATACAAAAATAAGGTGTTCCGGAAAGGGACATCTCAATTTTTCCACAGGCACTGGTGCGGTATCGTTATGCCGGCCAGAAAAAGATAAACAATAAAATAAAATATGACGAGCCTCCTTAGTCCGAGTCCCGGGTACAGCCTCACTATTCGCGTCAGAATCCAGAATCGGCCTGGAGCCCTCGGCAGGCTCACGACCGCCATCGGCCGCGAACACGGAGATATTGGCGCCGTCGATATTGTCAGCGTCGATCACGGCATTCTTGTCCGCGACATCACCGTGAATGCCGCATCGGTCGAGCACGGCGAGCAGATTGTCAAGGCGCTGCGCGAGCTCGAAGGTTTCGAGATTCTCAATATCTCCGACCGCACATTCCTGATGCACCTCGGCGGGAAAATCGAAGTGGTACCCAAAGTTGCGCTGAACACGCGCGCCGATCTCGCGATGGCTTACACGCCAGGTGTTGCCCGCGTGTGCCAGGCCATTCATGAAGATCCCGAAAAGGCGTTTACGCTCACCATCAAGAAGAACACGGTTGCCGTCGTCTCAGACGGCACGGCGGTGCTCGGCCTCGGCGATATCGGTCCGTTCGCGGCCATGCCGGTGATGGAAGGCAAGGCGATGCTGTTCAAGGAGTTCGGCGGCATCGACGCCTTTCCGATTTGCCTCAGCACGAAAGATCCCGACGTAATCGTGCGTACCGTTACGGCGATCGCTCCGGGGTTCGGCGGAATAAACCTCGAAGACATTTCGGCGCCGCGCTGCTTCGCCATCGAGGAGCAGCTCAGACGCGAGCTCGACATTCCCGTGTTTCATGACGATCAGCACGGGACCGCGGTGGTCGTGCTGGCGGCGCTCATCAACGCGCTGAAGCTCGTCGGCAAGCGGATGGAAGAGGTGAAGGTTGTCGTCAGCGGCATCGGCGCGGCCGGCGTGGCCTGCACGAAGATCATCATGGCTGCGGGCGCACGCAATATCGTCGGCTGCGATCGCTCAGGGATTGTGTATCGCGCTCGCACCGGGATGGACGAATTCAAAACCTGGTATGCCGAGCATACCAACCCGAACAACGAGCGCGGCACGATCCACGACGCCATGAAGGGCGCCGACGTCTTTCTCGGGCTGTCGGCGCCCGGCGTGATTGGCGTTGACGACCTGAAGGCGATGGCGAAGGATGCGATCGTGTTCGCGATGGCCAATCCGACGCCGGAAATCATGCCTGAGGTGGCGGAGTCGCACGTGGCGATTATGGCGACAGGACGATCGGATTATCCGAATCAAATCAACAACGTGCTGTGTTTCCCCGGTATCTTCAGAGGCGCGCTCGATGCACGGGCCACGCAAATCAACGAGCCGATGAAGCTGGCCGCCGCTCACGCCATCGCGTCGGATATCTCAGACGACGAGCTGCATCCCGAGTACATCGTGCCGTCGGTGTTCGACAAGCGTGTCGGCGAGCTTGTCGCGCGCCGTGTGGCCGAAGCGGCGCATGTGACGGGCGTCGCGCGCAGTAGACGTTAACGCCCTTCGACCGGCGGCTTGAACGCCAGTTCCGCGATGGCGGCGCCATCCTTCCGCGGATCTGACGCGCCCGAGTTGAGTCCGGTCGAGAAGTTGCGCTGCACGGCCTGTCCCGAACCCATCCGCGACGACGAGTAGTCGCCGCGCATCACGAGCTGATGTCCGAGGCTCGTCAGTTGTTTCCGCGTCGATTCAGGAATCCGCGATTCGAGATTCACATCGCAGCCTGCGAAGGACTCCTTGCAGAACCGGGCGGCGTCAAGCGCCGCCTGGACGTTCATGCCGTGATCAACGACGTTGGAGACGAACTGCGCATGGGCTTGCGCCTGGTTCCAGCCTCCCATGATGCCGAAGGCGATTCGCACATCGCCCTTTTCCATGAACGCCGGAATGATCGTGTGGACGGGGCGTTTGCGGCCGGCCAGAACATTTGGGTGCGACTTGTCGAGCGAAAACAGCCCACCGCGGTTCTGCAACGCAAAGCCGGCGCCGCCGACGGCGAGTCCGGATCCAAACCCCACCGTTGAGAAATTGCTCTGGATGAGCGAAACCATGTTGCCTTCGCGATCGACGACGGATAGATAGGTGGTGCCGTTATCGGTGCTCATCGGCACACCCGGGTCGACGGAGCAATTCGCCTTTGCCGCATCGATCAGCTTCGCGCGCGTGCGGGCGAACTCCTTTGAAAGAAGACCCGCGACGGGAATCTTGGCGAATCGTGGATCGGCGTCGTATCTGATCATGTCCGCGTAGGCGACCTTTTTGGCCTCGATCATCGTGTGAAGCGATCGGACGGAATTGTGGCCGAACTGCGCGAGCGGAAAGCCTTCCATGATGTTGAGCATTTCAAGGGCCGCGATGCCTTGCCCGTTCGGCGGCAACTCATACACCGTCCAACCTCGGTAGGTCGTTGAGATGGGGTCAACCCACTCGCTCTCGTATTCCGCGAGATCCGCTGCGGCCATGGTGCCGCCGTGCGACGACGAGGTCGCGAGAATGCGTTGAGCGATCGCGCCCCGATAGAACGCGTTCTTGCCGTGCGCCGCAATTTGACGATAGGTTTCGGCCAGATCGCGATTACGAAACACTTCGCCGACCGCCGGCACGTGGCCGTTGATCAGAAAGGTTTTCGCGGTTGGTTCATCCGCTTTCAGTGTCTTCTCGCTGTCTCGCCAGTACACGCTCACGACTTCGCCGACGGGAAATCCTTCGTCGGCATAGCCGATGGCCGGTGCCAGCACATCGGCGAACTTCCTGCGTCCAAATCGTGTCAACAGCTTGTCCCAGCCGTCGACCGCACCCGGCACCGTCACCGAGTTGATGCCCGATTGCGGCATCGAGGTAATGCCCTTGCCGAGAAGATAGTCTGCGGTGAATGCCTTCGGCGCCCAACCCGACGCATTGAGCCCGTACAACTTTCCGGTCTTCGCCTCGTAGACCAGCGCGAAGAGATCGCCGCCGACACCGTCGTTCATCGGCGCGACGAGGCCCATCATGGCGTTGGTTGCGACGGCCGCGTCGATCGCGTTGCCGCCGCTCTCGAGAACTCTGGCGCCCACCTGAGACGCAAGAACGCTCTCGCTTGCCACGATGCCCGATTTCGACATCACCATCGAGCGTGTTTGTGAACGGTCCTGCGCGAGGCCGATGGAGATCCCCATGAAGACGCAGGACACGGCACCGAACATTGTCAGTTGTTTGAGCATGGCGTCTCTTTCTACGGCGATGCTACACCCGACGGGAGCGCGAGGGAAACTGCGAGGTGGAGGGGTTGTGATGGTGCGGAAGCGGGGATTTGAACCCCGATGAGATTGCTCCCACTAGCTCCTGAGGCTAGCGCGTCTGCCAGTTCCGCCACTTCCGCGTGGGTCCGATTAGTATACTCATTCGATACCCTTTGCTGCACGTTCCAGCGCCTGACGGAGTGACTCCCTTACGAACGGCTTTTGGACGTACTCAATCACGCCGACATCCTTGCGGTTCTCGACCGTCCCCATGTCTCCCACTCCCGTCACCATGATGACGGCGGTCTTGCTCCATTTCTCGCGGATGCGCTCCGCCAGCCAAAGCCCATCCCGTCCGGGCATCAGAATGTCCACGAGCGCAATCGCCGCGGGTTCCGCGAACATCAATTCGAGCGCCTCCTTCGCATTCGATGCGGTTCTGACGTTGTATCCCCAGCTCGCAAGCTGTCTCCGGAGAAGATTTCTAATCGCTTCTTCATCATCCACCACCAACACATAGGACATCAGGGCACCACTTCCGCCTCGGGACGCGGACGCAAAAAAAGTTATTTGGCATTCCTACGACTTCACCAAGCGCATGCTAGCAACAAGACTCAGATTTGTGCTAGCCAGAAATAGTAACAAAGTGTATTGGTGTCCACATGTTGCGACCGTTTAACGCTTAGGTGAAAACCCTTGCTCCTCGCCGAAACGTTGGCAGTCTTTGGTAGACTCGAATGAAGGTTCTAACTCGATCACTTGACTTCATCTGAGAGCGGAAAAGCCGACATCATCCGTTTTTGGAAGCGGGCCGACGGGGCATCCTGCCTCGTCGCGCGCCGGGGGAACGTGCTTTACATTCGCATCGAACAAAACGGGACGGTTCTCAAAGAGCAGGCGGTCGAGTCCCCACAGCACGCAATGCAGTTAGCCAAGCTGTGGGACAAGGAATACCGCTGACCATGGCGAGCGTATAGTTAGACCCTGGGAGGTTCGCCGTGGCCAAGCGCCGCCTGTTCAAATTCTTCGTCACCCTCATCGTGATCTTCGCCGTGGTGGCGCTCCTCGCCACGATCGCGGGCTGGATGCTTGTCGTCCGTGGCCCGAACGTCGCCGATCACTCCACGCTGATTCTGCGGGTCGGCGGCAATCTCGTCGAAACGCCGCCAAACGATGTCATCGGACAGGTCACCGGTGGTGCGCGCGCACAGACGGTCCGCGGCTATGTCGAGACGGTGCGGAAGGCAAAGAACGATTCGCGAATCGACTCGATACTCCTCGTGCCGACGGGTTTCGACTCCCCGTATTGGGCAAAGGTTCAGGAGATTCGCGACGCCGTCGTCGACTTCCGGAAATCTGGCAAGCGCGTGAATGCGTATCTCGAGGATGCTGGCGAGCGCGAGTACTACCTCGCCACCGCGGCGGATCGCATTTTCATGCTGCCGATCAGCCCCCTCAACGTCAGAGGGCTGGCCTCGTACGACGTGTTCCTCCGGGGGACGTTCGACAAGATCGGCGCGCAGGCAGATTTCGAGCGGATCGGCGACTACAAGACCGCGGTCAATCAGCTGACCGAGCGCGGGTTCACGCCTGCGCACCGCGAGATGAGCGAGTCGCTCAACCGCGACATGTTCGAACAGCTGGTGCGCGGCATCGCCGAGGGCCGCAAGAAGCATGTCGACGAGGTGAAGGCGCTGATTGACGACGGGCCGTTCCTGCCGGAGGAGGCGTTGAAGGCCGGGCTGGTCGACAAGCTTGCGTATCAGGACCAGCTCGACGACCTCGGCGCGATGACCAAAACCTCGATCGAAGGCGACGATTATGCGCGGGGCCGGCGGCCTTCACTCGGCTCGAGAGCTCCACGGATCGCCGTCATCTATATATCTGGTGTCCTTACGTCGGGGAAAGGCGGTTTCGATCCACTCAACGGCGACGTGATTGGCTCGACGGCGCTGCTGAAGGCGATTCGCGGCGCGCGCGCCGACAACAGCGTGCGCGCGATTGTGCTGCGCATCGACAGCCCCGGCGGAACGAGCACTGCGTCCGAAGTCATCTGGCGCGAGCTCGTCGTCACACGCGATCAGAATCCAGGCCGGCCGCTCGTTGCGTCGATGTCGGATCTGGCGGCCTCGGGCGGCTACTACCTGGCAATGGCGGCGCCGCAAATTGTCGCGCAGCCTGCGACGCTGACGGGCTCGATCGGCCTCTTCGCCGGCAAGTTCATCACCGGCGGCACGTACCAGAAGCTTGGCGCAACCATCGAGTCGGTAAGCATCGGCAAAAATGCGGGCATGGAGTCGCCGACCAGGCCGTTCACCGACACCGAGCGCGCCAAATTGCGCGAAGAGCTGCGGGTCTTCTACGACCAGTGGATTCAGAAAATCGCGGCGGCGAGAAAAATGCCGGCCGCCCGTGTGGACGAGCTGGCCAGAGGCCGCGTGTGGACAGGCGCGCAGGCACGGCAGAACGGGCTCGTCGACGAGCTCGGCGGCCTCGATCGCGCCGTGGCCCTCGCGAAGGAAAAAGCCGGCATCAAGGCCGACACCGAAGTCGAGCTGGTGAATTTCCCGCCGCGCAAGACCCTGCTCGAGCTCCTCGGAGAGCAGTTATCGGGATCGGGAAACTCCGAGATGCGTCTGCTATCGGATTTTGTTGGAGTCCGCGATCGCCATGCGCTCGGGCTGCTGACGGCGCCCGCGCGCCTCTTCAAACCAGGCGAGCTGCTGGCGTTGATGCCAGTCAGCTTCATCCGGTGACAGCTTCGACGCAACGACGCAAAGGACACAGGGTCTTTCTTATTCAAAATAAAATTAAGATTGAAGATTGGTGATTTCGAGATTGACTGATGATTGATGACTGAGGAATGAAGATTTATTTCAGATTTTCTAATCAGCAATCGCAAATTGGCAATCGACAATCAATCTTCAATCTCCAATCCGCAGTCTTCAATTTTTCTTCAAGAACAGAATGCTCTGTGCCCTCTGTGTCTCTGTGTTGAGTTACCGAGAGGCTAGCGAAATCTACGAGCCGAGCGCGCGCCTGAGCGCTTCGTCGTTGACGTCGATCTTCATCCTCTCGCGCGCCTTCTGCATGTAGGTCTGATAGAACCGCGCCCTCCGCTCGCTCAGCACCTCGGCGCGGAACTTGTCCTTCGCCGTCGCGTAATCGGCCGGCGCAATCTCCGGCCGGCTCGCGACTTTGATGATGGCGGCGCCTTGTGCGGTCGCGATGGCGTCGCTCACCGAGCCCACCGGCAGCGAGAAGGCGATCTTGTCGATCTCAGGGCTCTTGCCGATATTCGGAATCACGCCGTCGCGGGCGAGCGCTTGTGTCGTCACCGCTTCGAGCCCTGCCGCTTTGGCCCCGGCTTGAAAGTTCGGCGCCGTCTTCAGCTGCGCCGCAAGCGTATCGGCCTTCTGCTTGGCCAGGGCAACGGCCCGTTCCTGAATGAGGTCGTCGCGAACCTTGCCGCGAACTTCCTCGAGCTTCGGAACGTAGGGATCCCTCTTGCCCGACACGTAGAAGATCACCTGGCCCATTGGTCCCGGAATCGGCTCGCTCACCTTGTTGTCGGCGAGCTGGAACGCCGCTTGAGCAACAGGGGACTGGGGCCCGAGCGCCGTCACCATTCCGTCGCGTGAAAAGAAATCGGACTCTTCCACCTTCAATCCAGCACCCGCTGCCGCCTTGTCGAGCGCCGCGGGAGTCGTCCCCTGGGTGACGAGCGCGTTCGCGAGTTCCGCCGCCTGGGTGTCGGCTTGCTGCCGAAGCAGCTGCGATTCGATTTCTTTGTACAACTCGGGTTGGGCGATTGTGCGCACGATGGCAGGCTTTCGATCAATCACTTTGATGATGTGATAGCCGAACGGCGTCTTGACCAGGTCGGACGTCTCGCCGGGAGCGAGCGCGAACGCCGCGGTTTCGAATTCGGGAACCATGCGGCCGCGCGAGAAGTAGTCGAGGTCGCCGCCCTGCTCGGCATTCGACTCGTCTTCCGAGTATTTTTTCGCGAGCGCCGCGAAGTCGGCGCCTTTCGCCTTCGCTTCCTTCAGCACCTGCTCGGCTTTCGCTTTCACCTCGGCGTCGTTCTTGCCTTCGGTCTTGAGCAGAATGTGGCTGGCGCGAATCTGCTCGGGCGTCGTGTATTGACCGAGGTGCTCGGTGTAAAACGTCTCGACATCAGCTTTCGAGATTTTGATTTTGTTCGCCAGCTCGGCCGGACCGACGCGCACGAACTTTATCTTCCGCTGCTCGGGCACACGGTAATTGTCCTTGTGCGCCTCGTAGTGCGCCGAGATCTGCGCATCGGTGGGGTTCACCTGGTTCTTGAAGTTGTCGGCAAGAATTGCGACGACGTCGAGCGTGACTTTTTCGTTGCGCTTCTTGTACTCGCGCTCGAGCTCGGCATCGGCCACCGACATCCATTCGGTGAGACCTGCGCGGAACTTGTCGAGCATCAGCCCGTGTCGCACGTTGCGCTCGAAGTCGGCGGGCGTCATCGGCGGATCTTGCGCGCGGAGCAGCTGTCGATAACGATCTTCACCGATGAAGTGGCCGTTCTCCTGCAGCCCGGGGATCGCGAAAATCGCCGTGCGCACTTCGGCGTCGCTCACCGTGATCCCCTGACGCTCGGCCTCGGTGACCTCGGCATTCTCCTGAATCATCTGCTGGAGCACCTGTTGCGGCACCTGCATCTGTCTGAGCAGCGCGTCGGTCAGATTGCCGCCGTACGACGTTCGGTAGGCGTTCACCTGTGCCTGATACCGGCGCCGGAAATCGGCGGCCGAGATGGTTTTGCCTTCAACCGATGCGAGCGTGTCGGCCGAGGCAGCCCCCCCGGTGGCGGCTCCCGTGTTCAAAAAGCTGGGGATATACAAGAGCACAAAGGCGAGAACCACGAGGGCCAGGGTCCATTTCAGGATGTTCCGGTGCCGCCGCATCGTATCGAGCATGGTCATTACGTGACAAACCCCTCAGAAAAAGTCGGCTTGAACCGATAAATAGCGATAGAGACAGAGCTGACTATCGTACGTCATGCTTTTGGACGCTGCAAGGCGCCTGAAAAGTCGGCTGTAGGGAAGGCTTTTGCGACCGGAACCGGACACGCCATGTGTTAGTATTTACGTGGTACAGAAGCACTTACAGGAGTTTGACCTCGAAAGAAGATGCCCGGAGCTCCGCGCACGAACCCAGCCGCCCCCCGCGGCGCTCAGGCAGATCTGGCCGTACGCCTCCGCCAAGGGGCTGATGTCCTGCACGATCGGCTTAACCGCCGCGACACGCTGGTCGAATTGATTCGTTCGGTCAACGCGCCGGTCGACCCCCGCAAGGTCGCCGATGCCTTGTTGGTGCACACGCAGGAATGGTTTCCCGCGGGCTGTCTGGCGGTGGTCGTCGACGATCCCCCGGAGCGCACGGTCCTGATGGCCGAACGTGGCGCATGTGAGCAATTCAGGGAAGGAATACGTCGTGTTGCCCGTTGGGTGACCGACCACAATGAAGAATTCATGAGCGCAAGCCTCCAGACCGATCGCCGCGTGGGCGAAGGGCCGGCTGCTGCCGTGGTGGCATTCCCGCTCCGATGCCGCGCGCGCACGATTGGGGCCTTGATTGCGCTCGATCCGGTTCCGTCGCTCGACGTGCCCAAGCTGTCGGCGCCGCTGCTGGCGACGCTGCGCGTCATGCTCGAGGCGCCTGCGCTGGCGATCGACACCACGCTGCAGCTGCAGCGCGTCCACGCGTTGTCGGTCACCGACGATCTGACGGGCTTGTACAACTCTCGCTATTTGAATCAGGTCCTTCGCCGCGAGTCCAAGCGTGCATCGCGAAGCGGCCGGCCGTTGTCGCTGTTGTTCATCGATCTCGACGGATTCAAGTACGTGAACGACAACCACGGTCACCTGTCTGGAAGCCGCGCCCTGGTCGAGGCGGCAAGCGTGATGCGCGGCTGCGCGCGTGAAACCGACATCGTCGCGCGCTTCGGCGGCGACGAATTTGCCGTCGTGCTGCCCGATACCGGCAGCGAAGGCGCGGTCGCCGTCGGAGAACGCTATCGCGAGCGCATCAGCGCGCACCCGTTTCTCGGCACCGAAGGCCTGGACATTCATCTGACGGCGTCGGTCGGCGTTGCGACGCTGCCCGACGTGGCCGGATCGGCTGAAGAGCTGATCAAAGCGGCCGACACCGCCATGTATCGCGTGAAGGATCGCGGCAAGAACGGCGTTCTGCTGGCGATCATCTGAAGGAGTTAATGTGAGTCTTCGCTCGGTTTTTTCCCTGTTCTCGAGTGACCTGGCCATCGATCTCGGCACCGCGAATACCTGCGTGTATGCGCGAGGCAAGGGCATCGTGGTCAACGAGCCGTCGATTGTGGCCATCAACAAGCTGAACGGCCGCGTCGAGGCGGTCGGGCGCGATGCGAAGGAGATGCTCGGGCGGACGCCCGGCAATATCGTCGCAATCAAGCCGATGAAGGACGGCGTCATCGCGGACTTCGAAGTCACCGAGAAGATGCTCACCTACTTCATCAAGAAGGCCCACAACCGCAACGTGTGGGTCAGGCCGCGGATCGTCATCGGCGTGCCGTCGGAAATCACGCAGGTGGAGAAGCGCGCCGTCAAGGACAGCGCCTATCGCGCAAAAGCGAGCGAGGTGCACCTTGTCGAAGAGGCGATGGCCGCGGCGATCGGTGCGGGCATGCCCATCACCGAACCGTCGGGCAACATGATTGTCGACATCGGCGGCGGCACGACCGACATCGCGGTGATCTCCCTCGCGGGCATCGTCTACAGCAAGGCGGTCCGCGTGGCCGGCAACGAGATGGACGAGGCGATCATCCAATACATCCGTAAGACGTACAACTTGTTGATCGGCGAGCGGACGGCCGAGGCCATCAAGATCGAGATCGGCTCGGCGTACCCGCTCGAAGAGCGCATGACGATGGAGATCAAGGGCAGGCATTTGATCGAAGGCGTGCCCAAGACCATCACGATTACCGACGAGGAAATTCGCGAGGCGCTCACCGAAACGGTGAATGTGATTGTCGACGCCGTTCGCGTGGCGCTCGAGCGCACGCCTCCAGAGTTGTCGGCCGACATCGTCGACCGCGGCATCGTGCTGACAGGCGGCGGGTCGATGCTGAAGAACCTCGACAAGCGTCTCAGAGAAGAGACAGGGCTTCCACTCGCGATGGCCGAAGATCCGCTGTCGTCGGTAGTGCTTGGCGCCGGCAAGATGCTGTCGGATTTCAACCTGCTGCGGAAGATTTCAATCGATTGAGGCTTTAGGCTTTTGACTTTAGGCTTTTGGCCTGGCCAAGAGCCCGGAACCCAAAGCCGACAGCGAAGTTTCACCATGGCCCTCGCCGATATCCGCCAGCGCACAGCCGTCCTGTTCATCGCCGTGATGCTGGGCCATGTCATTCTCATTTCCGCTCAGGTCAACTCGCGTTCTGGCGTGCCGCTGCTCGAAGTGGTCACCTTCGGCACGTTTGCCGAAGTGCAGCGTGCCGCATCAGGCGGGACGGGCGGCATACGCAATGCGTGGAAGGGATACATCAACCTGCGCGGGGTCCGCGCCGAGAACGAAATGCTGAAGCGGCAGCTTGGCGAGCTGCAGGTGAAGTTTCAGCAGGAGCGCGCCGCCGCCGAGCGCACACGGCAGCTCGAGCAACTGCTCGGGTTTCAGCAACAGATAGCCATCCAGTCGGTCGCGACGAGCGTGATTGGCGCCGGCGCGAGTCCCGACTCGCGCACCGTGACGATCGATAAAGGCACGAGCTCGGGCGTGCATCTGAACATGCCGGTGATTGCGCCGACCGGCGTCGTCGGCCGTGTCGTCACGCCGACCGGGCATGCGTCAAAAGTTCAGCTGCTCGTCGATCGCAACGCGGGAGCCGGCGCGCTCGTCGATCGGTCGAGGGCGCAGGGCGTAATACTGGGCTCGGGGGAAGAGCTGCTCTACATGAAGTTCGTGTCGGCGACCGCCGACGTGAAGCCCGGCGACACTGTCGTCACGTCGGGCATCGACGGGATTTATCCCAAAGGGTTCGTCATCGGAAAGATCGAGACGGTCGAAAGCGGCACAGGGCTTTACAAAGTGATCCGCGTGCGTCCGGGCGTCGATTTCAACCGTCTCGAGGAAGTGCTGGTGATTACGTCGCCTGTTGCGCAGGCGGGTGCCGCCGAGGGGCCGTCGTGAGGGCGCTCGGAATCGCGCTGTTCATCGCCATCGCCCTGGCTCTTCAGACGACCATTGCACGATTTCTCACCCCGGGCGCGAACCTGATCGATCTCGTCCTGGTGGCCGTCGTCTATATCGCGTTAACCGGCGGGCCTGGCGCAGGCCTCATTGCCGGGACCATCGCCGGGCTGGCGCAGGATTCCCTGGCCGCCACAGGCGTGTCGATGGTGGCGATCGGGGCTGGCGTGATGACGGCCCGAAGCATCATCGGCATCGGCGGACTGGCGAAGACGGTGGTGGGGTTCCTGACGGGGATTATCGGCTCGCAGTTCATCGTCGCCCGGCCGCTGCCCCGGGCGCTCGTTTTCTTCACAGCGTCGGTGAGCCATGCGATCATATTTATGGGCCTTTATGCCGTGCTGGACCCGGGTTATGTCCGGACGCCCTACGGGACGATGGCCAGTCAGGCAGGGGCGAACGCCGTCGCGGGCGTGCTGATTTTTCAAATCAGCGAGTCGTTCCCTGGATTCATGGACAAGCGGCGTATGGCGGGCGGCGGGATGAGAATTAACAGGAGACTGGATTAGTGAGCGAGCTGAACTTTTCGGCACCCATCGAGGATCGCCGGCGCGTCACAATTCGGATCGTCGTATTGCAGGTACTGCTGGGCGTCAGCTTTACCGTGCTGGCGTTCAGCTTCTGGTATTTCCAGGTCGTTCAGAACGCGAAGTACGAAGAACTGGCCGCGAACAATCATCAGCGGACCATCGCGCTCCGCGCCCCGCGCGGCGTGATGTTCGACCGCGAAGGGCGGCCGATCGTCGAGAACCGCAGCTCCTTCTCGATCTCGATCGTGCGCGAGCACACGAAAGATTTGAATCGAACGGTCCGCATGCTGTCCGAAGTCGCCGGGCTCGATCCGAAATGGGTGCAAGGCGAAGTCAACAAGCATCGCCGCGAGCCGACGTATCAGCCGATCGTCATCGTGAACGATGCGTCGATGGCGCAGGTCGCCTCGGTGATGGCGCGCCGGCTCGATACGGAGCTCCCGGATGTGCTCGTGCAAGAGGTTCCCACGCGCCAATATCCGGTCGACGAAGTTGCCGCGCATCTGTTCGGCTACGTGGGCGAAGCGAGCGAAGGCGATGTGACGTCCCAGGGCGTGCAGAGCGGCGACATTATCGGCAAGTCGGGTGTGGAGCGCGTCTATAACAAGTTGCTGATGGGGGAAGACGGCGCGCGGCGCGTGGTCGTCAACAGCGTAGGACGTGAAATCCGGACGCTGGAGGAAATTCAGCCCAGCGAGGGGCGCCGCGTCGAGCTGACCATCGACATGGACCTGCAGCGGGCCGCCGAAGAAGGCTTCAAAGCCGCCGGCTTCAACGGCGCGGCGGTGATCCTCGATCCGAACTCGGGCGAAGTGCTCACGTTCACGAGCCTGCCGGCGTTCAACCCGAACGATTTCGCCTCGGGCATCAACACGACCGTCTGGAACGCGCTGAACACCGATAAGCAGAAGCCGCTCATGAATCGCGCGATTCAGGGCACCTATTCGCCGGGATCGACCTTCAAGATTGTGGTCGCCACGGCTGCGCTCGAAGAAGGCATCATTACGCCCGATTTCCGGGTGTCGTGCGGCGGCGGCGCGACCTTCTTCGGACGGTACTTCCACTGCTGGAAGAAGGGCGGCCACGGCAGCATAAACCTGCCGCACGCGATCGAGCAGTCGTGCAACGTGTTCTTCTACACGGTTGGCAACATGGTTGGGGTCGACAGGATTCACAAGTGGGCGACCCTGCTCGGTCTCGGAGAGAAAACCGGCATCGATCTGCCGAACGAAGTGTCGGGCCTTGTGCCGTCCACCGAGTGGAAAAAGGCGCGGACGGGCGAGAAGTGGTATGCCGGCGAGACGATCTCGGTGTCGATCGGTCAGGGGCAGGTATCCATTACACCGGTTTCGCTGGCGGTGATGATGGCGACCGTGGCCAACGGTGGCACCCGCTACGTCCCGCATCTCCTCAAAGCCATCGACGAAGGCAACGGCAAGGGTTGGAAGCCGGTGCCGCCTCCGCCGCCAAAGTCCAAGGTTGTGCTGAAGAAGGAGACAGTCGAGGCCATACACAACGGGCTGTTCCTCGTCGTCAACGGTGCCGGCACGGGCGGCCGCGCGCGCATTGTGGGCAAGGACGTCTCGGGCAAGACCGGAACCGCTCAGGTGATTTCGCTCACGGGCGGCAGGCAGGCGATGGGACGCACCGATCGCGACCTGCGCGACCACGGATGGTTTGTGTTTTTCGCGCCGCGCGACAACCCGCAGATTGCGGGCGTGATCTTCGCCGAGCACGCGGAGCATGGCGCCAGCGCGGCCCCTATCGCCAAGCACGTGATGGAAACGTTCTTCGCGAAAAAGGAAGGGAAGCCGCTGCCCAAGCTGAACATGCCGGCGCCCATCCCAGATCCTGAAGGCCGGACGCCAGAGCCGATCCCGGTGGCGCCGCCGCCGGCCGGTACGATCGCGGGAATGAACTGACGCATGTTCGAACGCCGCCTGTATCACCACCTCGACTGGCTTCTTCTCGGCGCGACGATCGTCCTCTGCTTCATCGGCGTCGCGATGATCTACAGCACGACGGGCAGCACGAATCCGCGGCTGGCGATGACGCAGGTGTACGCGATGCTCATCGGCATCGTCGCCTTCATGGTGTGCCTCACGATTGACTACCGCGCGCTGACCGATAAGTCGCACTTCGTGTACCTGGTGCTGCTCGGTCTGTTGATTTACGTCCTGGTGTTCGGCACGACAGCCGGCGGCGCCCGCCGCTGGATTTCCCTGGGAGTGTTCAATCTTCAACCATCGGAGTTCGCCAAGGTCGGCGTGGCACTGGTGCTCGCGAAGTTTTTCGGCGAGAACCGGCGCGGTAACCCCACGACGGGCGACCTGTTCATCGGCGGCATTCTCGCCGCGGTCCCGCTCGTGCTGATTGCAAAAGAGCCGGACCTCGGCACGGCCGTCACGATTCTGCCGATCTTTCTCGGCATCGCCTATGTCGCCGGGATGCGCATGCGCATCCTCGGCATATTACTGGGGGTGGCCATCGTGGCGGCGCCCATCGCCTGGAATTTCGCGCTCAAGGATTATCAGAAAGGCCGCATCGAAACGTTCCTCGATCCCTCGCAGGATCCGAAAGGCGCCGGGTATCAGCAGATCCAGGCGCAGATTACGGTGGGGTCGGGCGGATTGACTGGGAAAGGTTTTCGAAAGGGCACGCAGGGGCAGCTTCGGTTCCTGCCGGTCGCCCACAACGATTTCATTTTTTCCGTGCTCGCGGAGGAACAGGGATTTGTCGGAGTGCTGGCAGTGCTGAGCCTGTACCTGTTCGTGATATGGCGCTCGCTCGAGGCGGCCCGTCTTGCCAAGGACCGGCTGGGCGTCTATCTCGTTATGGGGCTGCTGGCCAGCTTCACGTTTCAGGTGATTTACAACATCACGATGTCGGCCGGCCTCGCGCCGGTCAAAGGTTTGACGCTTCCGCTGATGAGCTATGGAGGGTCTTCGATGATCGCCACGCTGGCGACCTTCGGGCTCGTCCAGAACGTCCGGATGCGTCGGTTTACTAATTGAGCTTTCAGCCACCAGTTGCCAGCGGAGCTGGTAGCTCGGAGCTGAAAGCTACGGATTGAGATTCATGAGCAAGGTTCTTCGTCGTGTAATTACGCTCATTCGCGTGATGCGTTCCATCACGGATCTCGATCCGCACGCGGATCCGCGGCGCGGCAGCCGTGCACGGGATCCGCTTTGGAGTTTCGCGAATGCAGAAGGAAATGATTGTGACGTCGAATGGCCACGAGACCCAGGTGGCCATCCTCGAGGAAGATCTCGTCACCGAGATGTTCGTCGAGCGAGAGCGGCAGCGCGGGGTCGTCGGGAATATCTACAAAGGCCGGGTTTCGAAAGTGCTGCCCGGCATGCAATGCGCGTTCATTGATATCGGCCTCGACCGCGACGGATTTCTCTACGTCTCCGACGTGGTCGACACGATCGAGGAATTCGACAAACTCGATGCCGAGGACGACGACAAAGAAGAGCCGGCGGCTGGCGGTTCCGGCAGTGGCCGCGGCGAGCGCGGCGGCCGCGGGCGCGACCGCGGGCCCCAGCCCAAAATCGAAGAACTGCTGAAGGAAGGCCAGGAGATCGTCGTCCAGGTCGCCAAGGAGCCCCTTGGCACCAAGGGCGCCCGCCTCACCTCGCACGCGTCGCTTGCCGGACGGTTTCTGGTCTTCATGCCGACGGTCGATCACGTCGGCGTGTCCCGCAAGATCGACTCGCGCGAAGAGCGCAACCGCCTCCGCGGTATTGTCAGGAAGTTCCGCGAGGATCACGGGTTCGGCGGCGGCGTCATCATCCGCACCGCGGCCGGCGGCCGTCCCGAGGTCGACATCCTGAGCGACCTCGAATACTTCAACGAAATCTGGAAAGAGACGCGCCACAAATTCGAGACGGGGCGCGCGCCGTCGGTCATCTATCGGGAGCAGAGCCTCGTCGCCAAACTGCTGCGCGATCTCCTCACCGAGGAGTTCTCGGCGATCCGCATCGACAACCCGCTGGAATACAAGCACGTAATGGATCTCGTCTCGCGCATCATGCCGAACCTGGCCGGGCGCGTGAAGCTGTACACGAAGGACTATCCCATCTTCGAGGAGTACGGCGTCCAGACCGAGATCGACAAGGCGCTGAAGAGCAAGGTGTGGCTCAAGTCGGGCGGATCGATCGTGATCAACCAGACTGAAGCGCTGGTCGCCATCGATGTGAACACGGGGCGGTACGTCGGCAAACGCACCGGCCGGCTCGAAGACACGATCGTGAAGACGAACCTCGAGGCGATCAAGGAAATCGTGCGGCAGATTCGGCTGCGCGATCTCGGCGGCATCATCGTCCTCGACTTCATCGACATGGAAGAGCGCAAGAACCGCCAGAAGGTGTTCCAGGCTGTGGAAGCGGAGCTGAAGAAAGACCGGTCACCGTCGAAAGTGCTGCAGGTCTCGGACTTCGGGCTCGTCATCGTCACGCGAAAACGCGTGAAGCAAAGCCTCGAACGTGTGCTGACAGAGCCGTGCCCTTACTGCTCGGGCACCGGCGTGATCAAGTCGAGCTCGACGATCTGCTTCGAGATCCTCTCGGAGGTGAAGAAGATCGGCTCTGACCTCAACGGTCACGGCGTGGTCCTGCGCGTGAACCCGGAAATCGCCCGCGCGCTGAAGGAAGAGGAGCGCGCGGTGATGGCCGATTTGAAGCACGCGCTCGGCAAAGACATTGTGATCAAGCCAGACACGCACCTGCATCACGAGCAGTTTGATGTGATGGCACAGTAAGGCGGCTTCGGGCTCCTGGCCTCGAGCCAGCCCTTCGACCGGCTCAGGGCCTCCCGAGCGCAAAGCTGATTTCGACGCAGAGACGCAGAGACACAGAGTCAAATACGGCCGGATCGAGAACCCCGCGAAGATTGGCACTGATGTTGTGCCGGGCCAATTCTTGTTCCGGCTCCGAGACTCGGGTGAGATGTGTGACTGTTACGGCGCATTTTCGCGTTGAATCGTTGTCGCGTTGAAAAATCTGCAAAGTCGCACGCCGCGACTGCTTGCAGAAAATCACATAATGCTCGGTCCGGACCGAGTTGGTTTCTTTTCGTGCCTTGTCAGGTCTTTTGACGTTCTTCGTGCCTTCGTGTTCCTCGTCGTTGTTGGCTACAGCGAGAGCCAGTAATTCATCTTCACCACGAAGACATGACTGCCGGGTGCCCGGAAGGCGTCGGCTAGATCGCGGCGCGCCGAAAATACGCCGGGCCGGCTCCCGTCCGACGTTGACATGTTCCAGACGACAAAGAGCGTGCTCCCCCGCATGTATTCCCACCGGAGCACGACATTTCCGCGGAGCGATTTGCGGTTGAAGTCCGGATCATCGTCGGCGGCGAGCGTCACCGGCGTGAAATCGAACGACATCGGGCGGGCGAGCTTTCGAATATTCGTGTAGTCGCCGACGGCAACGAACGGTTGCATGTAGAGCTCGAGCGTCATGTCGCGCGAGAACGCATACGTGCCACGCGCGGTGATATTCAGCACGTTGCGTTTCAGCGTCCCGTAGACATTGTCTTCGATGGCGTCGCCGTCGGCGTCGGTGTTGTCTATCCACTGAGCGGAATCGACCGCTTTGTTGATGCGTATGCCGACGTTCGTCTGAAAGCGGCCGGACGGCTGCAGACGGATGCCGAGATTGACACTGCGCTGCCATCCTCCAACGGCGTCGCGCTGACCGTTGGTGCCCACGTCGAGTCCCCATCGCTTCCGCGAGTCGCTGTTGACGCCGACGTAGTAAAAATTGTTCGCCGGCTTGATAATCGTTGGACCGCCGCGGGCGTCGAGGTCGTCGTAGAACTCGAAATTGCGCTCCCCGCCGCCGTACAGGTTCCAGTAATTACGGAGCTGCAGCGACATGCCCCAGTTGACGTTCTCGAAGATCGACAAGCCGTCGGCGTTCCACTGCTTGTTCGCATAAAAGTAGCCGTCGGTCCTGCGCGAGAATTTCCACGGGTCTGCCTGCGTCAGGCGAACGCCGCCGTAGACCCAGTTCTTGTCGACACGAGCGTTCAGAAATCCGAGATCGGTGTTACGAAAATTCTTGCCGATGTGATCGTAATGACCGTCTATGCCAAGGCGTTTGCCGATGTACGAGAAGTTGCTGACGGCAGCGACGTCGGTCTTCTCCATACCGTCGATCGGTGCGCGCGCCGCGTACATCCCGCTATTCCAGACGTAGAGGTTGTTGTGCCAGCGCAGATTTAGATCTCCACCGCCGGTAAATGCATCGAGGTCCTTTTCGCGAACTACCGATGTTGCCATCGCGCCCACGGTCGATGTGCCTTTCAGAATGTCGCGCTGGACCCTGCCGACGCCGTACATCGTCGCCGGTTCGATCAGGCGGGTGCCGCGGGTGACGACGTCGGCCCCGTTGGCATCGGTTGTCGTGGTGTCGACGACGGCATACTCGCGCGCCGTCACCGCTCCGAGGCCGGCGTACGTCCATCCGTTCGCCTTGCCGCTCAGCTTCGTTGCGCCAAGGATCGTCGTCTGATCCGGCCCCCTCACGATTTCCTGGTTGTCGGCGAGCAGCCGGCCGGGGGCGGCGCCGATACGGCGCGAATGGAACATTGGAAACTGGCCGAACGGCGACTGGAACGCGCGACTGTCCTCGAGAAAGAAGGGCCGTTTCTCAGGGAAGAAGGTTTCGAATATCGAGAGGTTCAGCACCGCCGGATCGAGCTCGACCTGGCCGAAATCGGGATTGATCGTTGCCGACAGCGTCGCCGAGGTTCCGAGGCCCACGCGCATATCGAGGCCGCCATCGATCCCTCGGTTCCTGGTGCCGTCGGATGAGCGCTCGCTTCGTGCGAGCGCGAACGGGAGCAGCTCGATTCGGCGTGGAGGCGCTAGTCGATCCTCGAAGACCAGCGTGCCGAATCGGGAGACCGTGCCTTGTGTTCCGCGCGGGGCGGCGTTCCAGAGATCCGATTCTCCCGTTTCGCGGATCTCGCGACGAACCTGAAAGCCCCAGATTGATCGCTCGCCGTCGGGCACGGTGAATCGAATCTGTGAAAACGGAATTCGAAATTCTGCGTTCCACCCGTCGGATGTCACGAGCGTGCCGACTTCCCAGACGGCTTCGTAGTCGTTGTCCTCACGCGTGTCGTTGAACAGCGACATGTCGCTTTGTACGCCTGAAGGATTGGTCGTAAAAACGTAGCCCGTCAGATGATCGTGTCGCGGGTCGAGCCCGATGCCGATCCGGTCGCTTGCCGGAATGCTGCCGCGCCGGCCGAGGCCGGAACTGATGCTGTTCGCATCCTTGGTATAGCAGCGCGCGGCAACATACAGATACCGATCGTCGTACGCAACCTGGACGACGGTGCGTTCGCCGGGCGCCGCCATATTGTCGGGCTCCTGTTGAACGAAATCGTCGATCTTGTCGGCCGCCAGCCACACTTCTTCGTCGAGCCGGCCGTCGATTTTCGGGGACTCAGCGGTAACGCGCCGCGCGTGAAGCTCTTTGGCAACCTGAGCGTCTGTCTGGCCGGCGATTGCGATACTTGGTGCGACACAGATCGTTAACGCAGAGATCCAGTGCCCAGCCGGTCGAAGCATTGGAAGCTTAGACGCCACGGAATGGCAACTTGTTGCCCCGCGTTTTCTTCCAGCGAACGACGTCGAAGTTTCTGACTCGTCCATTGGACACCAGCAGGCCCTCGGCCACGAGCAGGTCGCGTTTGGCGTGGAGGTCGCGTCCGTAGCCGCCGAGCTTGCCTCCTGCGGCGATCACGCGATGGCAGGGGATTGACGAGTCCTGGCAGGTGCGCATGATGTTGCCAACGGCGCGGTGAGCCCTGGGCCGCCCGGCCGCGGCCGCGATATCACCGTAGGTCGCCACACGCCCGCGAGGCACCCGGCGTACCGCCGAGCGAACACGCGCCGCAAAATCGCCAGGCTTCACTTCTGGAAAATTATCCGCAGACCGCCCATGGCGTGCAGGCCACCGGCTTCCACCTTGAACGGCGTGCCTCCAGGCGGCGTGAATTGTTTGTTTCCGCCAGCGTAACGAATCAACATGCCGGCGCCGGCGTTCTTCGAGAAGCGCCACGTCAGATCGACGCCCGCGTTGTAGCCGATGATATTGCCCTTGAACGTGTCGGTTCCCGCGCCGGCGAAGGCGAAGCTGTCGAACGGATATATTTCCCTGTCGAGGCCGAGCGCGAGCTCGGTGACGTAGGTCTGCTCAGTAATGAAAAGCGACGGCCCTCCGAAGACGGTGAACTCCAGTTTGTACGCCGAAGGCACCGTCCAGGCGACTTGAAAATGCTCTCCGGCTTCAAAGCGTGTGATGTTCTGCACCTCGCCGGTGGCCGTGCGCATCTGATTGAACAGCAGCGGATGCGGCACCTGCGCCGTCACGGCGCCGTTGCCGGTGTTGTTCAGAACCGAAATCGCCATCCCGGCATAAAGGCGGCGATGCACTCGAACAGCCAGGCCTCCGCCGAAAATTATCGGTTTTCGAATCGTGCGATCGAATTTGAAAGACCCGTTCTCCAGGTACAGCGGGAAGGTCTGATTGCTTTCGAAGATGCGCTCGGTCGCCTGCACGCCGACGTCCAGAGACAGGCGGAGAAAATCCTGAGGGGGACGGCGCGGGCGCACTGGAATCGGCGGCGGGCGCCTGATTTGAGCCTCCAGGATGGCTGGGCACCACGCCGCCAGGCACAGACCGGCGATGAGCATACGGACGATGGACGCTGGACGATCGACGCTGGACGCTGGACGATCGACGATGGACGATGAACCATCCATCAATTCACCCCCACAGCCGCCCATGCCGCCGCTACCTGGTTGCGCTCGTTGCTGTTCGCGCCGTAGAGGTCGGAAGCGGCCTGCAGCGTCGCGGTACGCGCATCAGCGAACTGGGAGTTCGGGCCCATCAGGAACACCCATCCGCGATAGAAAATTCTCTCCATCCGCTCCAGGTTGTTCATCCCAACGCCGGTGACCGTCACCCCAGACACGCGATTCTGTCCGCCGGCGACCGCCAGGTAGAACGCATGCGTGGCGATCGTCATGTTGAAATGCACGCCACCGTTGTCGTCGTCGGTGCCAATAAACCGGCGCAACGAATAATGATCGGGGTCACGAACCGCGTTTGGGTTGCTCAACGATCTCAAATAGCCAGGAGGGACGAGCACAACATCCTCGGCGATCAGCCAATCCGCTTTTTCCGGTCCGCTACCTGCCGGCTGATAAAAAAATTCGACCGCGGCTCCCATGATGTCGGAGAACGCTTCATTCAGCGCGCCGGGTTCATCCTGGTAGACCAGATTGGAGCTGAATTCGGTCACGCCATGACTCATCTCATGGGCGACCACGTCGAGGCCGCCCGCCAGGTAGGTGTAGATCCGGCCGTCGCCGTCACCATAGAACATGACGCCATCGCAGCAGAAAAACGCGTTGTTGATGTACGTATTGACGACGTCCGGCGGCTGCGAGTTGGCTTGCGAGCGCGCAAGCGGGTGGACAATCCCGTCGATTTCCAGGTTGTGGTCGTCGAGGCCGCGGCGGCCATATCGTTTGAAGTAGTAGTCGTGCACGTACCCCTGGTAAACGTGCGCGTCCACTGTCGGGCCGTCCGTCCAGACGTTGTCGCTGTCGGTTGCAACATCCGAGTTGAACAGCAGGCCCGAATTCAGGAAGTCGTTCAGCCGCCTGACGGTGCCTGGAAAGGCGAGTGTGTAGGCAGGCATCGGGCGCAACAGATCGGCGGCGCGGAAAGTTGAACTCGTCGAGTCGGTGCTCATCTTACGGAGCCCGCCAAGCACTCCCGTGCCCTGCCCGATGGCCCATGACGTGCGAATCGTGCTGAACGAGCGAACGATCTCGCCGGTGTTGGCGTCGACCGAGATCTCCCGGATGTCCCAGTCGGCGCGCACTTGCATTTTGTAGACGAGGCGATAGCCGGCGCCCGCGACCGGCAGAATCCCGAGGATTGCCTCGCCGTGCACGTTGGCGCCCGATCCCGACCCGCTCACGGCAATCTCGGCCGCCCGCTCCGGTGAAATCTGCGGCGTGACGTCGACGTCGATACCATCGTAAAGGCGGCCGCTCACACTGACGAGCGATCGGCCATCCATCTGCCGCGCCACTTGTCCGCCGAAGACAGGAACACCTTTGAACACCTGCTTCAGCCGCTCATGTGCCCGCCCGGGAATCATCGTGTCGTCCTGAACGCTCGCGATGTCGAGCTCTCCAGCGCGCATCATCGTGTTGACGCGCGCCATGGCCGACGCAAGCGTGGCGGCAGCGCCGTTGACGGCGCGGGATCGGCCGTTCTCCGTGGCGGGTGCCGACTGACCGGTGACATGAGCGCCGCCAACGAGCAGAAGCGCCGCAATTCCGGCTGCGCAGGGAACAACTCTACCGACAGTCGACATTCGTCGAACTCCTTGAGACAGGCATCCCTCAGAATATCAGTTAAATGAAGCTGAGCGGGTCGACACCGTAGTCGGCGGGATTCAACGGAGCGATCACCGAGGAAGCGCGCTTGGTGCCGGCTTCGGTTTCCCACAGGTTGACGTCTCGGGGGATCTCGAGCCGAGTACCGTCGGCAGCAAACAGCACTCGGACCTTCGGTCTGTAGGGGTCAGGTGCGTGCGCCTGCAGAACGATCGCGATTTCGTCGGTGTTGAGCTTCACGAGATTGCCCACGGGATAGATACCGAGCAGCTGCACAAAACGGCGGACCAGGTGCGGGTCGAACTGCGACCCGTCGTTCTTTTGAAGAACGGTGAGGATCCGGTCGGACGGAAAGGCCTGCTGATATTTCCGCTGAGAGCGCATCGCGTCGTACACGTCGGCGATCCCGCACAACATCGTGGCCAGGTTCAACGACGGCCGCGACACTTTCTCCGGGTATCCCGTGCCGTCGATCCGGAGATGATGCTCGAACGCGACCACTGGGGCCAGCGGCGGAATGTCGGGTGTGCCCCGAAGGATCTCGGCGCCGTCCACCGTGTGGCGCTTCATGATGGCGAACTCTTCGTCGGTCAGCTTGCCGGGCTTATTGAGAATCTCGGGCGGCGTTTTCACCTTGCCGATGTCGTGCATCAGCGCCGCAAGGCCGAACTCGCGGAGCAGGGGACCGTCGATTCCCAGCCCTCGCGCCTGTCCCATGGTGAGAATCGAGACATTCACCATGTGCGTAAACGTGTAGTTGTCGTAGTCCTTGAGCGCCGTCAGCGCGAGCAGCGCCGATCGGTTCTGAAGCACCGCCTGGGCAAGGCCGTCGACCATGTTTTGTGCCTGCGTCGGATCGGGCCGGGCCTCGGTCTTTGCGTTCTCCCACACCGTGCTGGCGACGGAAACGGCTTCCGCGTACATCTTCCGCAGCGTCGAGGCGTCGGTCGTCTCGTCCGGTGCGCGTTCCTGCATCATGACGCGGCCGACTTTGATGTTTGCGGATTCGAGCTGGGCAGCAGCGTCTTCGGTTTTCTCTTTCCCGGCGGTTCTTTCGATTCGCCCGAACTTTTCGACGAAAGCCTTCAGCTCGTCGGGCGTGACCTCGCGCGAGAACGTGATGCGTTCGATGCCGAGCGCGGCCAGCCGGCGGATCAGCTCTCCCATCGAGGCGCTCGCTTTGCTCATCGGGAGATCGCCGACGATCAGCTCGTCTCCGAGCACTCCGATGACGACGGTGCCGTCGTGCTGGGACAGGCCGCGAAGCGACTCGTTGAAGGCCTCGAGATTACGAATGACGATCGGGTGGGTTGGCGCATAGAGCTGCCCACCCCGCAGCGCCGCTCCAAAGCGGCGCAGGAGATCGTCGGAGAGTTGAAACCGCGTGCTGGGATCTAACATTAGTCGCGGGGGCCCCTCGCCCCGCTCCAGCCGCTTCGCTTGCGGGGCCCCATTGCCCCGCGCCGCTCGCGGCTTATGTCGCTTACAGCCCTAACCGTGTGCAGCTTTGACGGCCGCGCGGACCCCGCGCGGACCGCCGCTTGCGGCATCCTCGAGCACGCGCAAGGCGTTCGGCGTGCCGATCTGAAGCAGCGCCGCCGCGACCGTGCGGCGGACCTCGGCAGTGCGAAACGGCGACCAGAAATCGCCGGCGTACAGCGCTTCTTTCAGCAGATCGACCGACGGCTCTGCTTTCAGTGCACCCAGCGATTCGACAGCGCGCAGGTACGCCTCCCGCAGCGGTCCTTTACGATCAAACCTGCCGACAATGAACTCGAAGAGTGGAATCGCCCGTTCCGTGCGCAAGGCGATGACCGAGCCCATCAGCGCATCGCGCGATCGGTCGGTGGCTTTGACGAGTGCCTTTTGTAACTCGGCGTATGCCTCCTCGGTCCCGATCATCAAAATCGCGCGCACCGCTTCGCGTTGAATGTGCGGCTCGGCGTCGTCGAGGAGGGCGGTGAGATCGGGCAGCGCTTCCGATCCGCCAAATTCGCGCAGCAGATGAATAGCCGTACGGCGCACGGCCGGATTCGCCGAGCCTTTCAGCTGCTCGACCGCCTGCCGCCCCGCCGCGCCGAAGCCGAGCAGCAGCTGCGTGAGGCGCTGGCGTGTCATCGTCCGCTTTTCGACACTGAGTGCCTCAGCCAGCGGCCGGACGACAGCCGGTCCGACGGCATAACAGATCTCCTTGAGCTTCTCGACGGTCTCATCATCCACGCTCTTCAAGTGCGACGTGATGTGCACCATCATCGAGCCCTGCACGAGGGTGAAGAGTGCCGATTCGGCGGCATCCTTGTTGGGTGTCTCGTTCTGGATTTCACCCGCCAGCAAATGAATCAGATGCGACGCGCCGTCGATGTCGCCGACGTGCAGCAAGTCTTCGATGTGGCTGATCGTGGGAATGGTGACGCGCCGCCACCGGTCGGGGTCGCGCTCGATGGTCAGCAGATCGAGCAGCAGTTGGAGATCCAGCGAGCGCACTTCTGGAGGGCCGACCGATCGTATCCAGGTCCCGATGCGCTCGGGAGGATCGTCCGACACCCGTTCCACCTCGAGCGCCTGCGCACGTGCGCCCGACAACTCACGCGCGTACGATTCGGACACGAATTGCTCGTCGCTGTACGAGGTGAGCATGTCGGCGGCGTTCTTCCAGACATCGAGGAATCCGTCCTGCGCGCCCATCGGCGATTCGGCGACCTGGTCGCGCGCGATCTCGAGTAGTCCGGGCCGGCGTTCCTTGTCCGGCACAAGCGCCTGGAACGCCTGCGCAAGACGCGTCGACGCTCCGCCCTGGGCGATGACATCTTTTGCCACGAACCCGCCGACCGACCTGTCGGTCATCCGGCCCGCGACTTGAAGCACCAGGTCGGCCGCGGCGTCCGCGCGCCCCGCGTCATTCGAGAGCAGTTCGAGCAGCAGCTCTGGGGACAGCGTTCCAAACCCATCGGCGAGGCTCTTCAGTAACGGCTCGAGTTTGCCCGGTTCGGTTTTCGCCACCATATCGACGACGCCCCGCAGCATGCGCAGCAGTGCCGAGGCCTTCGTGCCCGTGCCGCCCTCGCTGTTTTCGTCGAGAGCAAGGACGAACTCGCTGAACTTCTCGGCATTGGTGAACACGTCGAGCAGGGTCTTCAGCGTCTCTTCGTCGAGCGGCGAGTCGAGATTGAGACAGGCACGGATGATGTCGTTCCAGTTCGATTCCTCGCCCTTGCCTCGGTCGCGCAGGATGTCGGCGTAATCGATTTCGGTGATATCCAGATGACGCCGCCCCGTTGCCGCCCACAGACGGCTCACACCGCCGCTCGCGCGGATTTCGTCGAGCGGTTTGGCAACCAACAGCAGAAAGGGCAGCCACCCTTCGGGATCGGGGCTTGAATGGAGCGTCAGGATCCCGATCATGTGTTCGTGAAACATCGCCGCCGTTTCGCGTACCGATTGATCCGGTTTGGCGGAGCCGGCGCCGTTCATCAGCAGATTGTCGGGCGTGACGCCGATCGTCACCGAGCCGCCTCCGGCGATGCGCGCCGCCGCGTCGACAAGCCGGCTCATGGAGAGACGAATGGCCGGGTGGGTTGACGGGTACAGCGTCACCGCGCGAGCTGCGGCCTTGCAGGCTCGTGCGAAGTCGGTGAGCTTTGCGGTCTGCTCCTGATCGAG
>Ga0068859_100000882_pt1 | contig 30613 bp, 27 predicted proteins | sample KBSSwiS22_FD_66585 | JGI IMG/M metagenome (GOLD analysis project Ga0068859, IMG submission 66585) | Switchgrass rhizosphere microbial communities from Kellogg Biological Station, Michigan, USA - KBS Switchgrass S2-2 | ecosystem: Host-associated > Plants > Roots > Rhizosphere > Soil ...
CGGCGTCGGGGGAAGTACGTCCGCACCTACGGCCAGCCCCGCGGCGGCGAAAGCCAATCCCACGGCAAGCGCGCCGACCGCGGCCAAGCGGAAACCTATCAATCCAGCCTCCCTTTGATGGGCCGCCAAGGCGGAGCTTGCGGCGGGCCTCGCCAAACTCAAGGCCGCCCTTCGTAAAGCCGGCCAGCCCACCGTCGATGGGCTTTGGGACACGATTCATTCTCGTGGACACCTTCACGGCCGGCGAATGCGCCGACTAATTCGCGGCTTGGCTATGATGCGGACTGATCGGATTGCGTTTTAGCGCGCCCATCATGTCTCAGCCGAAGCGCGTGGATGCGCATCGGCTCGCACGCAAATCAGAACCGCTTGGAGACTTCCACGCCGTAAGCGCGGCGTGGTCCCCAAGTGCCGTAGATGTAGCCCAAGCCCGAAGCTATCGCGTCGTTGGTATTCCCATGGTGCTTCTTGTCCAGGAGGTTCGAGCCCCAGAGCGAGATCTCCATATTCGGACCGTCCAGATGGGCCGCCAAGCGGCCGTTCAGCAAACCGTAGGCGGGCTCTTGGGTTAGGCTCTCTGGCGCGCCGACCGCCAGCGCGGAGGTCGGGATGCCCGGTGGCCGAGTTTCCGGCCCACGGATACCTTCAGTGAGGCTTTGCTTGTCCACCCAGCGCCAGTTCAGGTTCGCGCTGACGAAACCGAAGTCAGTGGGCTGCTTGTAGTTGGCCCACAAAGTGTAGCTCCACTTCGGAAAATGGGCGACGCGATAGCCGCCGCTAACGTCCACGCCTTGGACGATGAAGCTATCATACTTGCCTTTCATGTAGCCCAAGGTGCCGCCGAGGGTCAGCCTCTCGTTGACGGACAATTGGGATTCCACGTCGGCGCCCTGGATCGTTGCTGAGGCGGCGTTCCGGATAATGGTGACAATGGTGCCGGACGGTGCAAGGACCGAGATTACCTTTTGAGCGTCGTCGAACTTGTCGACGAAGTAGCTAGCGTTGATGCGCAGGCGGTGGTCGAACCACTCCGATTTGACGCCGCCTTCGTACTCGGTGACGAACTCGGGACCGTAAGGTACGTTACCGGCGGGATTGGTGCTGACGCGTGACTGATTGCCCCCGCTCTTGAAGCCGCGCGTCGCCTTGAAGAACAGCATCACGTCCGGAAGCGGCTTGTAGTCGATCGTCGCCAGCCAGGAGAGCGCCTTGCTCTTCGTCTTATTGCTGATGTCGCACGGCAGGGTCGGATCGGGGATATTGCAGGTCAGCGGCGTGGCGAACCAGTCGCTGAAGATGGCGCCCTGCTGGCGCATCGTCTGCCGATCCCAGGTGTAGCGCAGGCCGCCGGTGATGTTCAGGTTCGGCAAGACGGCGAAGGTGCCCTGGCCGAAGACCGCCGGCGCGCTCCTCTTAAGCGACGGCTGGACGGTCGAGGTCCTCCGGCCTTGCAGGAGGTACAATGTCGGGCTCAGGAAGTTGTCGCGACCGTTGACGTGATAGTAATAGCCGCCGCCGACCAGCTTCAGGCGGTTATCCAGCAGGTTGGCGTTGACCTGGACCTCCTGGCTGATCTCGGTCATACGCCTGGTGTGGTACGACTGAATGATCGTGAATTGGGTGCCATCGACGTCCGCTTGCTGACCAGATCTTAGCCGCCGCCAGCCGGTGATCGACCGGATCGAAACATCGTCGCTCAGTTCGTAGGTGATCTCGCCCGAACCGCGATAGCTCCTGACGGTCTCGCCGCTGCTGGCGCCATTAAACGTCATTTCATAGTCGGGCGCGTTGATCGCCGCATTCAGCGCCGCGGCGCCGGCGGCCAGGGTGGCTGCGTCCAGCACGCCGCCTTCGGTCAGCGTCTTGCCCTGCAGATCAAGAGCCGCCTCCCGGTGAGCCGAACCTCCAGGCGTAAAGGCCATGACATCGATCGGGAGCGCTTCCGCCAACAGGCGATTGTAGCTGGCGCGCAGCAGCACATGCAGGCGGTCGGTCGGCTCCAGCTTCAGACCGGCGCGGACCATGTAGCTCTTGTTGCCGCCGGCGCTGTTGCGGTTCGTGCCGCCGCTAGCCGGCGGGGCGGGCAGCAAGCTATCGCTGAAGGCCGTGTGGTTCACCCGGCCGTAGCCGCCGACCTTGTCGTATTCGGCGGTGACGCGTAGCGCCGCCTTGTCGTTCAGCGGCAGGTTGACGAAGCCGGCGAGCCGGGCGCCGTTGTGAGGATGGTGGCCGATGCCGCCCAGGATCTCGGCCTCGAAGTGGTCGACCGGCGACTTGGTGAAGATCTGCACCGCCCCGCCGGTGGAGTTGCGGCCGAACAGGGTGCCCTGCGGGCCCTTCAGCACCTCCACGCGATCGACGTCGTAGAGCTTGGTCCCCACGACTCCGCTCGCGCCTTCGTTGAAGACGTTGTCGATATAGACGGTCACCGGCTCATCGACGCCCACGATGTTGGAAATTTGGGTGAAGCCGCGCAGGATGAACATGCCTGATGCGGCATTGGTCGTGGTCCGCGTGGTCTGGAGTCCAGGCGTGATCGCGGTCAGATCGCCCACCGAGCGGATCGCGCTCTGGGCCAGCTGTTCTCCGGTCTGGGCGGCGATGGTGATCGGAACATCCTGCACGCGCTCCGCGCGCTTCCGCGCCGTGACCACCACTTCCTGCAGCGCCGCACTCCCGCCCGGCGCAGTTTGCGCCTGGACTGTCGTCACCGACCCCAAGGCGATGACGCTCGTAGCCGCCATCAGCGCACAAACGGGCTTAGTATTTGAATTGCCCATTTAGATTCCTCCCCCGACTTTGTCGGTATTTAGGGGCATCTATAGTCACAAATCGGCGTTGGTCAATGGCGTTTCCAACATGACGTCGCATATTTTAAATGTAGTTTTAGGTTAACGATCCACATATCATAGACATATGGCGTGAACAGGAGACCTGATCACCATCAGAAAAGCCGAGCGTGATAGTGCGCCTTAAATTCTTAAAACAACTAGAAAACAAATACTCGTTAGTTCTAGCTTCGGAATCGGCCTCCGGCTTTGCGTTTCCACGCCCCGCGCCGTTGAAGCGGCCGACTTAATATAGGATCAATATCGCCATTGCTTCCGAATTGCAACACTTGACTTATTGTGCGGTCGGCGGCTTTGAATCGGTCTCTTAGCGTCTCTTGAGGTGATCCAGCTGGTGGCGATGCTGTAGGTCCGCTACCCGCTCTCGCTGCGCAACGTGCAGGACCTGGACTTCGAGCGCGGCACCGACATCTCCACGAGACCATCCGCAAGTGGGGCGACCGCATTGGTCCGATGTTCGCGGCCAAGATCCGCAAGCGCCGGGTCGAAGGCATCCGCCATCACGCCCACTGGCGCTGGCATTTGGACGAGGTGTACGTCCGCGTTCAGGGCGAGGTGCTGGGGTCCTTCATCACGAAGACGCGGGACAAAGCGGCCGCACTGAAGTTTCATGAAGAAGCTGATGAAGCGGCGCGGCTGCGCCAAGACCATCACCACCTATGGGCTGCGCTCCTACCGCGCAGCCATGAGCGAGCTCGGCAGCGAGGACCGGCAGGAAGTCGGCCGCTGGGCTGACAACCGGGTCGAGAACGCGACGGTCTCCGGCATGACGGTCCTCCTTGCCCGGGGTGGGAGGGTGCCCTTGCTCAGGCTTGCTTGCGGCGCGCGACCGCGGCGGCGACCACCGCGGGGTCCAACTCGACCTTGCGATAAGTCTTCTCGAAATCGAAGTAGACGTCCTCGTTGTCCATGAGTCCCTCCACCATACGAACGGAGATCAGCAACCGCGTCCGCATTTCGTAGAAGGCGTCCGGATCGTCCCCTGCCGGCGTCGCGCCGCCCCAGAGCGGCAAGCTGCGCCCGCGCACCACCACGCGCAGCCAGCCCTCGTGGACCAAGGTGTCGCGGTCCGCCACGAAGCGGACGTCGTCGAACCCCTGGTATATCCAGCTTTCCGGCGCCGCCTCCATCAACACGGCGTACATCTGCCGGCGATCCTTGTTGGCGACCGATCGCGGGCCTTCGATGGTTCCATAAAAATAGGACACGCCGTCGGGGGTCATGGTTCGCATGGCCGCCTCCGGGTCCATCTCGTTCTCGGCGCGCACATGGGCCAGATAGACCTCCAGCGAGGCTCGGCCGCCTTCATCGGTCGTGCGGGCGATCGTTCGCTCGATCTCCGCGACCATGTCGCTCATGAGACAGAGGTCGGAGCTTTTCACCGGAGTTTGCGTCATGGGGTCTTTCCCGACGGGCCTGCAAAGGCTTTTCGCCTTTGGGAGGGTACTGTCAACCAAATGCACCCTGCGGTAAGGCGGCGCGATAGGCGGGCGAAATGGCGCGCAAACCGAAGCCCGACGACCCGTTCCCCTGGTTCGATTCCTCTCCCGAGGTGATCCCGCTGGTGGTGATGCTGTACGTCCGCTATCTCGGCCGCCCTGGCCGAGTGACGGACGGTCGTCGGCTAGAGCCAGAGGGGATTGGGGTCATTGCACCCGGGTGGAGACAAGTTGCCGTTGGGCTGACAGCACCCAGGCAAGCGTTACTGCATGAACCAGCCGTGGCTTACGACGATCGACTGGCCCGTCAACGCGTTTGACGGAAAGGCCGCCAGGAACACGGCGGTGCGCGCGACGTCGTCAAGCGTGGTGAACTCTCCGTCGACCGTCTCCTTCAGCATGACGGTCTTGACCACTGCCTCTTCACTGATGCCGAGTTCCTTGGCCTGCTCGGGGATCTGCTTTTCCACCAGCGGAGTCATCACGAAGCCGGGGCAGATCACGTTGGCGCGCACGCCGTGCTTGGCGCCCTCTTTGGCCACCACCTTGGCCAGGCCGATCAGTCCATGCTTGGCCGTGACATAGGGCGCCTTGAGGAGCGACGCCTCCTTGGAGTGGACCGAGCCCATATAGATCACCGTGCCGCCCTGGCCCTTGGCGTACATGTGGCGGAGGCAGGCGCGGGTGGTCAGGAAGCCGCCGTCGAGGTGGATAGCCAGCATCTTCTTCCAGTCTGCGAACTGGAACTCCTCGATCGGCGCGACGATCTGCACGCCTGCATTGGAAACCAGCACGTCGATGCGGCCGAAGCGATCGGCCACCGAGTCGATCTGTGCGTCGACCTGAGCCTCGACGGTGACGTCCATGGCCACGCCGATCGCGCGCTCTCCGGTCGGGTCGAACTCGGCCGCCGTCGCGCGGGCCGCGTCGATGTTGATGTCGGCGATGGCGACCCTGGCCCCTTCGGCCAGGAATTGCCGGGCGATCTCCTTGCCGATGCCGCTTGCGGCCCCGGTGATGATCGCCACCTTGTCTTGCAACGTCATGCGGGGTCCTTTTCGGTACGGAGCGGGCTGTGGCGGCGCGTCGGGCTGAGGAAGTCATAGACGTGCACAGCCTGTTGTTCGACCGGCAGGGCCAGCACCTCGGGGTGAGCTAGGGTCGTCGCAGCGTCCCGGCGTCCGGCGGCCCAGTGGTCTTCCATGCTCAGGCGCGAGAACTCGTAGTCCTTCGACTGGCCCTCGTGATCTGGCGAGCGGTAGATCAGCTGAACGATGTTATAGCGCGCGGGATCGCTAGCCCGCGCCAGCAGCTTGGCCTGCGGCGTCGCCGCCAGCTCCGGAGGCATCAGGGCCAGTAGCTCATTGTAGACGGCGCGCATCCGCTGCAGCTTGCGGAAGCCGTCCGTGGCTGCGCGGGTGCGGCTGGAAAATTGGATCTCCTTGGCGCGGGCCGCCACCGCCACTAGGTCCCGCGGCGCTTCGCCCGTGGCGCTCCACAGGTCGACCTGGAAGATCAGGGTGTCGAGCTCGGAGCGAGACGAGAGCACCCAGTCGAGCGGTGTATTCGAGACCAGGCCGCCGTCCCAGTAGAGCTCGCCGTCGATCTCCACGGCGGGAAAGGCCGGTGGCAGGGCGCCGCTGGCCATCACGTGCTCCGGCCCGATCCTGTGGATCTCGTTGTCGAAGTAGGTGAAGTTCCCGGTTCGCACGTTCACCGCGCCGACGCTGAAGCGCATGGCGCGGGCGTTGATGCGGTCGAAATCGACCAACCGCTCGAGCGTCGCCCGCAGGGGGGCGGTGTCGTACCAGCTGGTGGCCGCCGCCGAGCCGGGGGGCTGCAGGAATGGCGGCGGCAAGCGCGGCAGGAAGAAGTCGGGCACGCCCTCGGCCATGATCTGCCCCGCCGAGAGCTGGTTGAGCCAGCTGCGCACCGGCCCGTCGCTCAGGGGGCCGCTCCAGCCCGTCGCCCAGGCCGAGCCGCCGGCGCTGACCAGCTCCCAGAAGGCGCGTAGCTTGTCGATGCGATGTTCCGGCGCATTGCCGGCGATCAGCGCGCTGTTGATCGCGCCGATTGAGATGCCGGCGATCCAACCCGGCTCGACGCCTTTCCCCGACAAGGCTTCGTAGACGCCCGCCTGATAGGCGCCCAAAGCCCCGCCGCCCTGCAGCAGCAGCGCCACGCTTTGGAAGGGCGTGCCGTTCGCCCGCGGAATTGCGGCTGGCGCGACCACACCGCCGGTCTTCCCTAGTGTGAAGTCGTTCGTCATATGGACGCCTCCCGGCTTGTGGCGTGCTCGCGAGGGAGGTCTAGCCTGCGGCTGCCTAGGAAATATGACCGCACCGCCACATGCTGAGGGAAAGACGCTTGGAGCGGCTTTTCGCCGACCAACGCGCCCAAGGGTCCGTGGCTTCAGATCGCTGCGTGCGCATTGTTCATGCATCAGGTAGGCGCCGCGCGGACGACGGAATGGGCAGGTTAAGTCGGCCAGGCCGCAGAAACCCCTGCCCAGGCGGCTTACCGGCCGCGCTCCGGGAGTCGCTGCGACCATTCCAGCCCGGAACTGCTATTCCCGCCTCAGCGCTCGCGGACGGCGGCTTCCGCGGCTTCGAAGCCGATCTTTGAGTGTTGACCGTCGCAGAACGGCTTTGTCACCGAAGCCCCGCAGCGACATAGGAACACCTTGGGCTTTCCGCTCAGGTCGTATGGCGCGCCGTTCGCGTCGGTGAGCTTCAGTTCGGCGAGATCGCCCTCAACCATGTAAGGGCCGTTCTTGAGGGTCGTGATTTGAAGAGCCATGAGCCTCGCGCCTTCGTGCGAAAGAACGCTGATGCGGCGCGGGTGGGGAGTCAATCACATACGCGCCAACAGGCGGTGCTGGAGCGACCGCCTGGCCTCTCCGGCGGCTCACGGCGGCGACCCGCAGCGAAGACCTGATGGCGCGGATGCTGGATTTCGCCGAAGCTGGCGTGCTCGCCCAGGGCCACGCGAGCAAGGACAGGCTTGAGGAGGGCCGGCGATGAGCAAGTCGATCTTCGTAACCGGCGGCGCGGGCGGCCTGGGCTTGGCGATGTGCCGCCACTTCCACGCGCAAGGCTGGACCGTGGGGCTGGGCGACGTGGACCAGGCCGGGCTGGACCGCGCGCTGGCTGAGCTCGGTCCCGAGCGGGCCCGCGGCTTCAGCCTGGACGTTCGCTCGCGTCCCGCCTGGGATGCGGCCCTGGCCGGGTTCGCCGAATTCGCCGGCGGGCGGATCGACGTGCTGGTCAACAACGCTGGCATCTCCACGCGCGTCCTGTTCCAGGACCTGCCCCCCGGCGGCTTCGACCAGGAGATCGACATCAACCTGCGCGGCGTGCTGCACGGCTGCCAGGCCATCCTGCCCTACATGGGCCGGGGCCAGGGCGGGACGATCATCAATGTGGCCTCCGCCGCGGGCCTTTACGGGACGGCGCGGCTGGCGGTCTATTCGGCCACCAAGGGGGCGGTCCGCTCGCTGTCGGAAGCGCTGGACCTCGACCTTGGTCTGATCGGGATTCGGGTAGCCTGCCTGATGCCGGGCATGACCGACACGCCGATCCTCGACAAGCTCGATGATCCGAAGTGGGGCAACATGCGCAAGATCGTCGAGGCGCGCGGCGTCAAGATCGGCCGGCCGGAGGACCTGGCCCGACGAGTCGGCGAGATGCTGGAGACCGACGAACTGCACTACGGCTTCGCCGTCCACGACGAGGCGCAGGTGGCGCACCTCAACCAGGTGCGCGCCAAGCGGCGCGGCGTGCTCAAGCCCCAGTCGTTCGCCAAGACGCGGCCATGAGCGTCTCTCAGGCGCCGCCTGATGAGGTTTCACTACCGCCTGTGGGCGCGTAAGCCGTAAGATCAGGATTGCTCGACGTCGTCGTTCGCCTCGGCAGTCAGGGAATTGCGCTGTGACTCATATCGAGCCGTTGACGGAGGATCCTCAGTTCGGCGCGCTCGTCCGCGGTTTGACGATGAGCGACCTGTCGGACGTCGGCTTCGTCGAACAGCTGCGCAAGACCTTCTCGACGAATGGCGTCCTCGTTTTTCGAGACACCGATGTCACGACCGAACTGCACCTCGCCCTAAGCAGGGTCTTCGGCCAGCTCGAAATCCACCACATGAAGGAAAAGAACGTTCCGGGTCATCCGGAACTCTGGGAGTTGACCGCTGATGCCGAGGTGGAAGGCATCATCGAAGTCAACGGCGAGGCGCTGTGCGGCTACATACCCTGGCACATCGACTACTGGTTCATTCCGCGTCCGAACTGGGGGTCCTGCCTGCGCGCGATCAAGGTTCCGGAGAGGGGCGGCGACACCGGATTCCTCGACCTGGCCCGGGTCTACGAACGGCTGCCGCAGCGCCTCAAGAGCACGATCGAGGGCCGTGAGGTGACCGGCTTCCTGCGCATGGGCGAGGCGATGTTCCGCTATTACCCGTTCCTGGACGTGAAGATCATCGATCTGGGCAGCGCTCAGCGCGCGGTGCAGGCACGGGAAGAGATGGTGTCCACCGGCACGGCCTTCCCCTTCGTCATCGAGGAACCCTACACCAGGCGCCGTGTCCTGAACTTCTCGCCGATGCTGGCGAAGTCCGTCCTCGGCATGGAGGACGAGGAGGCCCACGCCCTGTTCCTGGAGTTGGCGAGCTACTTCGATAGTCCGGACCTGGTCTATCGGCACAAGTGGAGCGTCGGCGAAATGGTCATCTGGAACAACCGGCGTCTCGCGCACATGGCCTATGGCACGCCGGTCGGCCTGGAACGGTTGTGCTGGCGCACCACCATCCTGTCGTCCGACGACCTCGGGCGCGCGCTCACCTCGGATGGAAATCAGAAGTGGAGCAGCGAGGAGGCCGCCGCCTAGGTCCCCTCGCCAGGAGCCCCTTTCCAAGCGTGACCCAGCTCATCACATCAGCAACCTGGGGGCTCGCGGCTACCCTCAGAGATGTTCCGATCGTTCGCGTAGCGGTCGGAAGAAGGCTTGGATCTCTCCCGCCAAGGCTTCCGGGTCTTCCAGCGCCGGGAAGTGACCGCCCCGCTGCATGGCGGTCCACCGACGGATATCGGCGTAGACCGTCTGCGCGACCGATCGCGGCGGCGTCAGTATTTCGTGCGGGAACTCGGCGTACCCCATCGGGACCGACACCCGCTCACCCGGCGGCACGATCCCGGGTGAGTGCATGCGCGCGTAGTAGGGCCAGAAGGTGGAATTGATGGCGCCGGTCGCCCAGTAGAGCATGACGTTGTCCAAAAGCACGTCGCGCGAAAAGTGGGCGTCAACATCGCCCGCGCAGTCGCTCCAACTCCTGAATTTCTCGATGATCCAGGCGGCGAGCCCGGCTGGTGAATCTGTCAGTCCATAGGCGAGCGTCTGGGGCTTGGTGCCCATGATCGTCAAATAGCCCGTCTCCTCCTTGAGCCAGCGCGCGAGCTGCTCGTTGTAGCGACGCTCGGCTGGCGTGCAGGGGTCCGCCACCGGCTGGCGCGGGACGACCAGCAAGGTGATGTGGATGCCGGTCAGCCTGTCCGGATGGGCGAAGCCAAGGCGCGTGGCGATATAGGCGCCCCAATCGTGTCCATGGGCCGCGAAGGCAGGATAGCCCAGACCGCCCATCAGCTCGGCGAAAACGTCTGCGATCTCCTCAATTCCGGCGCGCGGCTGATCCGGCTCGAAGGAGAACCCGTGCCCGGGGAGGGACGGCGCAACGACGGTGAATGCATCGTCCGGGGAACCACCGAAGGCGCTTGGCTGGGTTAGGCGAGGGATAAGTTCCCGGAACTCGACGAGCGAACCCGGCCAACCGTGGCTCAGGAGCAGCGGGAAGGGGGATTTCCCCTCCCCTTGTTCGTGGATGAAATGAATGCGCTGGCCCCTGATGCGGGTCGTGAACTGGCGGAGCGCGTTCAGCCGTCGCTCGCGCGACCGCCAGTCATAGCCGTGCATCCAATAGTCCGTGAGGCGACGCATGTAGCCGAGCTCGGCGCCCAGGCTCCAGCCGGACCCGGGGACCTCATCGGGCCAACGTGTCCGCGCGAGGCGCGCCTTCAGGTCATCCAGAATCTCGTCGGGCAGCCCGATGCGGAAGGGCTCCACCGCAAAACTGCTCATGCGCCGACCTCTTCGCGAAAGCGCGCAAGAAGAATATCCCCGCCGCGATCCGTCCGGGACCTCTACCGAAAACGACGCTCCGCCGCATTCGCGGAGTGGCGGTAGGTCATGCGCGAAATCAGAACGCCCCAGCCCCTGCTGCGACAACTGGAGACAAGTTCGCGTTGGACGGAGAGCGCCGCTTGCTCATCCAGCGCCTAGGGGAAGGGGCGCAGCGGCGCGGTGAGCTGAACCCAATTCACCTTGTCCTCCGGATCCGCCAACAGGAAGCACGCCTCGAGGCTGTGGCGATGGAAGAGGCGAAGGAGGGCTGCGTCGGATTCGGGGCCGGCCGTTACGACGAAGTCCTCGATCACCCGATCCGCCTCGGCCCATGAGCTCACGGGCCTGCCCGTGATGGCGGCCACGTCCGCCAAGTACCGGCGTTCGAATGCCGGCTGGTGACGATCGACGCGCCGGAGGAACCGGAGCGCCAGGATCTGTTTTCGCCGCTGGTATGCGCTGTACTCGTCGGTCGCGGTGAGGCCGTTCGCATGAAGTTCGAGCGCCTGTTGCGCGATATCGTAGCGGGTGGGCTCCGGTTCTGGCGACGGAAGCGGCTCGAGTTCAATGCCCATGATCTCAGCGATGCATTCGAGAGCGAACTTCAGGCAGAAGGACGCCCAGATCATGTACTCGTGCTGATCGTGTCCCGCTTTCGGGTTGTTGATGTCGTTCGCCGTCATCAACGGGGTCACGATGCAAAAGACGACAGTGTGATACCGAAGTCTATGAGGGTCGACCCGAAGCCCGCTCAGCTCCTCGTACAGGCTGCAGATTTCCGACATTTCGCCGATATATTCCTGCAGGTTCCGAAGACGGAGCGCGGCAAGATCGGTGTGGAAGTCGCCAAGGCAGACGAATTCGAAATCGCGTAGCGCCAGCAGTTCCCCGTCCTTGAACATGAACTGGCCGGAATCGACCGAAATCGTCCGCGGGCCTTCGGGATTGGCGGGTACGTTCCGCTCAATCCAACTTCGAACGAATTCGATACCCGGCATGGGGATTTTCTTGTGCCGCAGATAGATCTGTTCGATGGCCCTATAGTGGGTAAGCGGCAGGTCCGCGGGGTCATCCGGACCCGGGGCGCCCGCGGCCTCGACGGCGGCGGTGCTGACCTCATGCATGGACACCATCTGGGCGATCAGCTGGCGACGGACGGCCGCGCGCTCCGCCTCCGTTTCCGCTTCGCTCAGGCTGGTGTGACCTTCGACCAACTCCATGACCAGGGCCGCCGGCTCTTCGATGTAGCCGTAGTAGTGCGGCACCCGCACACCACTCTTCTCGAACAGCTCGTGGATAGCGGCCTCGTACCTAAGCGGCCGCGGCGGAAAATCGCCTTTGCGGTCCCCGCGTACGTAGAGCTTGCAGGTCTGGCCGTTCACCTCTGCTTCCACGAGCCAGGCCGGTCGCCAGCGGGCCTCGCGCTCGAACTTTCGAACCGGCCCCACCTGCGCTTCGATCCAAGCCTGGATCTTGGCTTCATCGCTGTCAGCATCAGCCGCGAGGTCCACGTCGTTTCCCCTGTTCCGTTATTGAGCTGAGGATATGAAGCCGCGCCCGACGAGAAATCAATCCGCTCGGATCCGTCGTTCCCCAGCCGCCAGGGTCAAACCTGGATCAGGTGGGCCACCTCCGCCGTGGTGGCCCCCGAGACCGCGCCGTGCTTCACGATGCGGCCGCGCTGCATGACGAAGTAGACATCGGCGAAGGCCCAGGCGAAGTCGAGGTTCTGCTCGACGATCAGAACCCCCACCCCCAGTTCGCGGCGGATGGCGGCCAGCGCCGCCTCGATCTGCTGGACGATGTTGGGCTGGATGCCCTCGGTGGGCTCGTCGAGGAGCAGCAGCGCCGGCCGGCCGGCCAGCGCGCGGCCGATCGCCAACTGCTGCTGCTCGCCGCCCGAGAGCACGCCGGCCTTGCGTTGGCCGATATCCTTCAGCTTGGGGAACAGGTCGTAGATATAGTCGGGCACCTTCTTGGGATGGTCGCCCTTGACCTTCGACAACGCCGAGAGCCCGACGCTCAGGTTCTCCTCCACCGTCAGGTGGGGAAAGACGTGACGGCCCTGGGGCACGAAACCCACCCCTTGGCGGGCCCGCTCGTGGGCCTGCTGGCGGCTGACGTCGACGCTGTTCACGAAGACCTGCCCGTCCATCAGCCTGAGCTGGCCGACGATGGCCTTCAGCAGCGTGGTCTTGCCGACCCCGTTGCGGCCCAGGATGGCGCCCGCCGCGCCGGCCTTGAGGTCCAGCGCCACGTCCCAGAGCACCTGGCTCTTGCCGTAGGCCACGTCGACGGCGCGAAGGTTGAGGACGTCGCTCATGCGCGGGGCCGCCCGAGGTAGATGGATGCCACGTCCGGGTCGTTGCGGACCTCGGCCAGCGAGCCTTCCTTGAACAGGGCGCCCTGGTGCAGCACGGCCACATGGCCGCCCATCTGTTCGACGAAGTCGATGTCGTGGTCGATCACCAGCACCGTGTGCTTGCCGATCAGGCGCAGGATGATCTCCGCCGTGCGGGTGGACTCCGCCGCCCCCATGCCGGCCGTCGGCTCGTCCAGCAGGATCAGTTCGGCGTCGGTGGCGACCACCATGCCGATCTCCAGCCACTGCTTCTCGCCATGCGACAGCTCTCCGGCCAGGACATCGCGCCGCTCGGTGAGGCCGACCATCTCCAGCACCGTCTCGGCCCGCTCGCGGCTCTCCGCCGGGCCCTTGACGCTGAAGCTCTTCCACCAGCGACGGTCGCGTGTCGCGGCGATGGCCAGGTTGTCGATCACCGACAGGCCCACCAGTACGCCCGGCGTTTGAAACTTGCGGCAGACCCCCAGGCCGACGATGCGGTCCTCGCGCAGCTTGGAGATGTCCTCGCCCCGCAGCAGCACCCGGCCGGTGGTGGGGCGCACCCGGCCGATGATGGTGTCGCACATGGTCGACTTGCCGGCGCCGTTGGGGCCGATGACGATGGTCAGGCTGCCCGGCATGAGCGAGAGGGAAAGATCGTTCAGCGCCTTGAACCCGTCATAGTCGACGGTGACGTTCTGCAGCTCCAGCAACGGGGTCGTGGGCGCGGCGGCGACGTTCATTGCGCGGCCTCCTTGACCGGCGCCGGCGCCGTTTCGGGTTCCAGCGCGGCGGCTTGCGCCAGAGCCTTGCGGCGGCCGGCGAACAGGCCGGCCAGGCCCTTGGGCATGACGGTCACCACCAGGATGAAGACCAGGCCCAGGATGTAGAGCCAGCCTTCCGGCACGACGCTGGAGATCTTGTCCTTGGCGAAGTTGACCGCCAGCGCGCCGGCGATGGCGCCGGCCAGGCTGGTGCGGCCGCCGACCGCGGCCCAGACCACCATCTCGATCGACGGCGTCACCGCCACCAGCGCTGGCGAGATCACGCCGGCATGCAGGGCGAACAGCGCGCCGGAAACCCCAGCCAGCGCGCCCGCGATGGCGAAGGCGACGATCTTGTAGGGCGTCGGGTCATAGCCGAGGAACCGCACCCGGTTGGTGTTGTCCCGGGTCGCCCGCAGCAGCCGTCCGAAGCGCGAGTTGAGCAGCCACAGCCCGCCCAGCAAGGCCAGCGCCACGATGACCACCGTCGCCCAGTAGAGGCCCCAGATCACCAGCCGGTCGTTCAGCGTGAACCCGAACAGTGTCTTGTAGTTGGTCAGGCCGTTGAAGCCGCCGGTATAGCCCTGCTGGCTGATCAGCAGGGTCGCGAACGCCAGCGTCACCGCCTGGGTGATGAGCGCGAAGTAGACCCCGCCGATGCGCCGGCGGAACACCAGCCAGCCCAGCCCCGCGGCGACCAGCCCCGGGATCGCCACCACGCCAGCCAACATCGCCAACGGGTTCCTGAAGATCGCCCACCACCAGGGCAGGCTGGCGACGTTGGACCAGACCATGAAGTCCGGCGTCGCCTCGCCGACGTCCAGCGCCACGAGCTTCAGGTGCATGGCCAGCACATAGCCGCCGAGACCGAAGAACATCCCCTGGCCCAGGCTCAGGATGCCGCCGTGGCCCCAGATCAGCACCAGCCCCATGGCGGTCAGCGACAGCGCCAGGAACCGGCCCGTCAGGCTGAGGTCGTAGCTCGACAGGTAAAACGGCGCGGCGAGGGCGGCCAGCAAAGCCGCGACGCCGGCGATGAGTTTGACGGTCGGGGCGGGCATGGGCGGCTACTCGTCCAGCGCGCGCGAGCGGATCGAGATCACGCCGTGCGGCCTAAACTGGAGGAAGGCGATGACGAACAGCAGGGTGACGACCTGCGAGAAGCTGGCGTCGACGAACACCTGCGACATGGCCGAGACGACGCCGATCATCAGGGCGGCGATGGCGCAGCCGGCGATGCTCCCCAGGCCGCCCAGGATGACGACCAGGAAGGCGGTGACGATATAGCTCTGGCCCACGGTGGGCGTGACCGGCCCCAGCAGGGCCAGCACCACGCCGGCGACCCCGGCGACCGCCGAGCCCAGGGCGAAGACGAACATGTCCACCTGCCGCACGCTGACGCCCATGGCCGACGCCGTCGCCCGGTCCTGGTTGGCGGCGCGAACCAGAAGGCCGATCCTGGACGTCTTGAGGAGCAGCGCCAGCCCGCTCAGCGCCATCGCCGCGATCAGGATGATGAAGAGCCGTGTCAGCGGCAGCGACAGCGGCCCGAGCTCAACGGCGCCGTCCATCCAGCTGGGCGCGGTCACCGAGACCCCAGTGGCGCCGAAGATGTCACGGGCGGCCTGCTGCACGATCAGGCTGACGCCCCAGGTCGCCAGCAGGGTGTCCAGAGGACGTTCCGCCAGGCGGCTGACCAGAGTGGTCTCCAGCAGCGCGCCCAGGAGGCCGCCGCCGACCGCGGCGGCCAGGACGGCCGCCGGGATCCCCAGCGGCCCCGGAACCAGCTTGATCGTGAGGAAGGCGATGTAGCCGCCCAGCATCACGATCTCGCCGTGGGCCATGTTGATGACCCGCATCAGTCCGAAGCTGAGCGCCAGGCCCAGCGCGGCGAGGATGTAGATGGACCCGACGCTCAGCCCGTTGAACACCTGGCCCAGCAGAAAGGTCGAGTCCATCTGTACGCCCCTCGGTTACGACACGACTAGCCGATCTTGCAGGTCTTGCCCGGGAAGGTCAGCGGATCGTAGGGCTCGGGCTCGATCGGCGCCGGCGAGTTCCAGATGATCTTGAACTTCCCGGCCTCGTCGAGCTGGCCGATGTAGCCCGTCTGCACCAGGCTGTTGTTGGCGATGAACTTCACCGGGCCGAGCGGCGTCGGGACGGCGTCCAGGGTCACCGCGGCGGCGCGAACCGCGGCCGGGTCGAACGACCCCGCCTTCTCCACGGCGGCCTTCCAGATGTAGACGTCGACGTAGCCGTGGACCATCGGGTCGCTGGTGACCTTGTCGGCGCCGAACTTGGCCTGGTAGGCGGCGATGAACTTGGCGTTCTCCGGGTTCTCCAGGGTCTGGAAGTAGTTCCAGGACGCATAGGAGCCCTTCACCAGCGCCGGACCCATCGACAACGCCTCTTCCTCGGCGATCGACAGCGACATGATCGGGACCTTGTCCGGGGTCAGGCCGGCCGCGGTCATCTGCTTGAAGAAGGCGACGTTGGAGTCGCCGTTCAGGGTGTTGAGGATGAAGTCGGGCTTGGCCGCCTTGATCTTGGCGATCACGCCCGAGAATTCGGTGCCGCCGAGCGGCTGGTATTCCTCGCCCGAAACCTTCATGCCGCCGCCTTCGATATGCTTGCGGGCGATCAGGTTGGCGGTGCGCGGGAAGACGTAGTCGGAGCCGACCAGGAAGTAGGTCTTGAAGCCCTTTTCCTTTGCCCAGGCCAGCGCCGGCAGCATCTGCTGGTTCGGCTGCGCGCCCGAGTACATGATGTTCGGCGAGCATTCGTTGCCCTCGAACTGCACCGGGTACCAGAGCAGGTTCTTGGACTTCTCGAAGACCGGCAGCATCGCCTTGCGGCTGGCCGAGGTCCAACCCCCGAACACGGTGGCCACCTTGTCGCTGTCGGTCAGCTTGGAGGCCTTCTGGGCGAAGACCGAGGGGTCCGAGGCGCCGTCCTCGACGATGGCCTCGATCTGCTTGCCCATCACCCCGCCGGCGGCGTTGATCTCGTCGATCGCCATCACCTCGGCGTTCTTCACGGTCACTTCGCTGATCGCCATGGTGCCGGTCAGCGACTGCAGCACCCCCACCTTGACGGTCTCGCCGCCCGATCCCGCCGCAGCCGTCTCGTTACCGCCGCCCTTGTTGCAGGCGACCAGCGCCGTGCTCATCAGCAGCATGGCGGCCCACCGGCCCACCTTCGCCCCCATCGTCATCTCGAAAATCCCTCTTGCTGTTGCCGCCGAGGTCCTTCCGGTCGGCCCGGCGATCCCCGTCTCCCTCGACTATGTTGAGGTCGCCGGAGGGGGGGCATGGGCCATTTGACGTAGGCTTGCGGGGGTCCGCTTTGCGGACGCGGTCCGACCGCTGCTCGCGACCCATTGCCGCCATTCGCCAAGTGCGGTTACGTCAGCCTGCGGTGAGGAGAGGCTTCGATGGACCGCTCAACAGTCGAGCTTGTCGGCCTAATAACCGCTAACTCGCGAGCGGTCGCCTACGACCTAGTAGAGCCGCTCCTCCGCGTGCTTATGACCTGCCACTCGACGTTCGGCGGCGACCTTGAGAAGGCGATGATCATGATGGCGATCACCGTGCGATCCAGCCGCCACCCTGATTTTCGCAAGCTCGACGACGAGCGTGCAGGCGCGCTAGCGGTGCTGCCCGGATACGGCACCAATATGCGGTCGGTGGCCGAGTCCATCGGTATGCCGAAGGAGACCGTCCGGCGGAAAGTGCAGCAGTTGCTAGATGCGGGATGGATTGCCAGATCGGGCACACATCTCTGCTACAGCGTGGAGGGCTACAACGCCGTAGAACCGGTTCGGAACATGGTCACTCAGATGTATGCGCGAGGCTACGGCGTAGTCGGCGCGCTCGCTAGGGCCGCTGTCCCAAACTGAGCCGCTGTGACCGCTGCCATAATTGACAGTTCCACTCGGTCGAAAGAAGTTCTCGCCGCACTTCGTTGCGGAGGTGCAAACAGGTCAATTTGGGGGCGCTCGCTTAGGCAGAGCACCCTCCTTTCGCTCTTCAGGTGGTTTGCGCGCGTCGGCGCTCTAGCTTAGGCGACGTGGCGCGCCAACGTCGGCTTTCCACCCACAAGCGACCTTGGGAAGGTCCGACCCTGAGCGGACCTCATCCTCGGGCACGCCCCAGTCTGCGAAGGCAAGCATCGGAACTCGTGGCGCGCGGCTGCGCTTCCAGAGCAACGAGGCACCAGTTGGAATTGCAGACGCCCGAAGAACTTCCAGAGCACATTCGCGCGACGGTAGCGGCCATCGCCACACTGCACGTGGAACACCGCCGTGGCCGGACCGGCGTGCAGCGTGTGACCGAAGCCATTGCGGCTCGTGTGGCCACGCCGGCGTTCCTAGCGGCCGTGCTGTTGGCGGCGGTCGGTTGGACCACCTTAAATCTCTCGTTGGCTGCGGCGGGCTTCGAGCCTCTGGACCCTCCGCCGTTCTTCTGGCTTCAGGGCGTGGCGGGCTTTTCGGCTTTGCTGACCACAATCACCATCCTCATCAAGCAACGGCGGGAGGATGAACTCACAGAGCTGCGTCAGAACCTCATCCTCGAACTGGCCATCCTCAGCGAGCAGAAAAGCGCCAAGGTGCTGGAACGCATCGAGGCGCTGCGTCGAGACATGCCGAACGTAGGCAATGATCTAGACCCCGAGGCAGATGCGCTCGCCAAGCCGGCGAATCCGGAACTCGTCGCAGCGGCGCTTCGCGATGAGCCCCGCGTGGCTCCGCCGGAGCCGCCCGATCTGAGTGGGACCTGACCGCTTTCGGTCACCGGCGTGCAATGGGTCACCGCAGTGTCAGCAAGCCACCCCCCTTGGACGTTCGGAAGGTCAGCTTGCGCAGGGCTGCGCGTCCGGGCCACACTTCTAACAAGCTGTGCTGGAGCCGGATGTGCGTGAGATGCTCCTCAGGGGGGTGTTGCTGGTGAGCTTAGGCTTGTGCGGGCCCGCCTTCGGGCAGCCGGACACGACAACTGAGGGGCCGACGACCTACGACGCGATTTTCAAACCTCTCCTGCACCCAGAAGCGCGATAGGCAGTTCTGGGGCCTGTTGGTCCGTTTTATCCCGAGGTGGCGATCACCTATACCCACGCGGGGGCGAGCGTACGGACAGGCGAGGCCATTCTGGAGTGCCAGATCAAGGGCTCTGGTCAATTAGACAGATGTAAGGTCCTTTCGTCGAACCCAATGCCCGTGTTCGGCGTAGCCGCGCAACGGATGGCCACGATGCGGCGGATCATCGTGAGTGGCGGACCTCCGGACGGCCAGCGTGTGCGTGTCCGCGTGCCGTTCGATCCTGCAACAAAGGCGCAGGTCGTCCCTTAAGGACTGATATCGTTTCAAGGTCCGCACTCCACCCATCACAGACCTCCGGAGTGTCGGCTCCCCGGCGTGCCTGCTGGCGTCCGCTGAGCGGAAGTGATCCGAGGCCGGCTTAGACCCAAAGTGGCCGTTCAACTGCGCTGATCGTCCAACGCTGAGTGTCCGCTTCCACCCTTCTTGCGGGCGGGCCGATCGGGCGGGATTGCGAGCCGGCGCGGGGGAGCAGGACCCGACCTCACGGCTGCCTCAGAACAGGCGGCGGCGCCTGTATTCCGGGCGCTTGTCGGCGGAGCCGCCGGCCACGCCTTTTGGAAGGTGTCATTTGCGAATGGCGGCGCCAGGGCTGGCGCAGTCGATGCCAGAATCCTGTTTGTGTCATGGTCGCTGAGGCGGCTCCCGATGCCGTGACCACGCCGCTCGGCGCTGCGCGACGCCAGCGGGTCGTTCGCGCGCGGCGGCAATACAACCAGTGGGTCGCCAACCAGACGCTGGAAGACTTCGCGCTCCGCTTCACCGCCGAGTCGGCGCGCAAATGGAGCCTGTCGCGGATCGCGCACACGGCGCTGGGGTCGATCGCCTTCCTGGCCTGTGAAGCCGTCGGCGCCTCGATCACCCTGCAGTACGGCTTCGCCAATGCCTGTGCGGCCTTGCTGGCGATGGCTGCGGTCATCGTCGTGACCGGGTTTCCGATCTGCTACTACGCCGCCCGCTATGGGGTGGACATGGACCTGCTCACCCGCGGGTCCGGGTTTGGCTACATCGGCTCGACGATCACCTCGGCGATCTACGCCTGCTTCACCTTCATCCTGTTCGCCATCGAGGCGGTGATCTTGTCGACAGCGCTGGAGCTGTGCTTCGGCATCCCGCTGGCGCTCGGCCACATCGTCAGCGCGGTGATCGTCATCCCCATCGCCGCCTACGGCATCAAGCGCATCAGCTGGCTGCAGAACTGGAGCCAGCCGGTGTGGCTGGTGCTCCAGATCGCGCCGCTGATCTACCTGGCGCTGAACGCCGGCAAGCTGGAGGGATGGACCTCGTTCACAGCCGTGGCTGGGCCGGGCTTCAACCTGGCGATGTTCGCCGCCGCCGCCGCGGTGCTGCTCTCGCTCCTGCCGCAGATCGGCGAACAGGTGGACTATCTGCGGTTCATGCCGCCGCCGCGGGCCGGAAACCGCGTGCGCTGGTGGGCGGCGCTGACGCTCGCCGGCCCCGGCTGGATCCTGTTGGGCGGCGTCAAGATCCTGATCGGCTCGGCGCTCGCCTATATCGCCGTCACCCAGGGCTTTGGCGTCGACGCCGCCACCGCGCCGGCCCACCTCTACCACCTGGTGTTCCGCGGCCTGCTGGACAGCCCGGCCGGCGCCCTGGTGCTGACCGGCCTGTTCGTCGCCGTCTGCCAGGTGAAGATCAACGTCACCAACGCCTACGCCGGCTCGATCGCGGCCTCCAACTTCTTCTCGCGCCTCACCCACCGCCACCCCGGCCGGGTGGTCTGGCTGGTGTTCAACATCTTCGTCGCCGTGCAGCTTATGGAAGTCGGCATCGTCAACGCGGTAGGCGAGATCCTGGCGCTGTACGCCAACTTCGCCGTCGCCTGGGTGGGGGCGGTGACGGCCGACCTGCTGATCAACAAGCCGCTGGGCCTCAGCCCAAAGGGCATCGAGTTCAAGCGCGCCCATCTCTACGATATCAACCCCGTCGGCGTCGGCGCGATGGCCGCCTCGCTGGGGGTCTCGACCCTGCTGTTCCTGGGCGTCGCCGGCGCCGTGGCCGAGGCGCTCGCCCCTCTGGTGGGCTTGGCCGTCGCCTTCGTCGCGGCGCCGGCGATCGCCTGGGCGACCAAGGGCCGCTACTACCTGGCGCGCACAGACAGTCTGAACGTCCCGGCCGGCTCGAAGCTCGTCTGCACCGTCTGCGAAAACCCCTTCGAGGGGCCGGACATGGCGCACTGCCCCGTCTACTCCGGGCCAATCTGCTCGCTCTGCTGCACCTTGGAGGCCCGCTGCCACGACGCCTGCAAGGAGAACTCCCAGGTCGTGGAGCAGATCGCCGGTCTCGGCCGCCGCTTCCTTCCCAGCGGCCTGATGCGCGGCGCGCCAGCCGTGGTCAGCCGCTTCTTCGGCGTCATGGCGGTCAGCGGCGTGGCGCTTTGGGGCGTGCTGTCGCTGATCTACCAGCACCAGGCGCGGCACGTCGCCGACCTCGCTCCGATCCGCGACACCCTGCTCATGGTGTTCGTGGCCCTGATCTCGCTGACCGCTTTCGCCGGTTGGTTCTTCGTCCTGGCCGGCGAGAACCAGCGCGCCGCTGAGACCGAAAGCGACCGCCAGACCACCATGCTGCTGGAGGAGATCGAGGCCCACCAGCGGACCGACGCGGCCCTGCAGAAGGCCAAGGACGCAGCCGAGAGCGCCAACATCGCCAAGAGCCGCTACATCGTCGGCGTCAGCCACGAGATCCGCGCCCCGCTGAACGCCATCTCCGGCTACGCCCAGCTCCTCGAGCGCGACCCGCAGCAGAACGCCGCCGACGCCATTCGGGTGATCCGGCGAAGCGCCACCCACCTGGCCGACCTGGTCGACGGGCTGCTGGACATCTCCCGCATCGAGAACGGCACGCTTCGACTGGAACGCAGCCGGGTCAACCTGCTGGAGCTCCTGAACCAGATCGTCGACATGTTCCGCCTGCAGGCGGCGAGCAAGGGCCTGGCCTTCCGCCATTCCTGGCCTGACACCCTGCCGACCCATATCTACATCGACGAGAAACGCCTGCGGCAGGTGCTCATCAACCTGCTGTCCAACGCCATCAAGTATACCGACGCGGGCGAGGCGTCGCTGCAGGTGGAGTGGCGCGGCCAGACCGCCTCCTTCATCGTCTCCGACACCGGCGTCGGCATTCACGAGCGCGACCTGGAGCGGATCTTTCAGCCCTTCGAGCGGCTGGGCCAGCAGACGGGCCGGCCGGGCGTGGGCCTGGGACTGACCATCACCAAGGTGCTGACCGTGGTGCTGGGCGGCGACATCACGGTACGAAGCGAGCCCGGCATCGGCAGCGCCTTCACCGTGAAGCTGTTCCTCAACGACGTTCCGCCGCCTGTCGAGCGGGCGCCGGATTCGCTCCGCATCGGCGGCTACGCGGGCCGCCGCCGGCGGGTGCTGGTGACGGATGACGACCCGACGCACCTGGATCTCGTGCGCCAGCTCCTGCAACCGCTGGGCTTCGAGCTGTCGTTCGCGCGCGACGGCGAGCAGGCGATCGCCGCAGCGAGCCGCGAGCCGCCGGACCTGGTGATCATGGACATCGCCATGCCGGGCATGACCGGCTGGGAAGCGGCACGGGCGCTGCGCAGCCAGTTCGGCGACACGGTGGAGATCCTGATGGTCTCGGCCAACGCCCATGACTTCTCCCGCGGCCGGCAGGAGGACGACCCTCACGACGATTACCTGATCAAGCCCTACGAGATCGCAGACCTTTACGACCGCATCCGCACCCTGTTGGACCTGCAGTGGACGCAGGCGCCCGCAAAGGCGCCGGCATGAGCCGGGACGCCGCCCTGATCCTGGTCGTCGACGACGACGCCGAGACCCGCGACATGCTCAGCCGGGCGCTGGAGCGGTCGGGCTACGGCGTGCTCACCGCCGCCGACGGCCCCGCCGCGCTGGAGGCGGTCCGCCTGGGGCGGCCCCAACTGGTGGTGCTCGACGCCGTCATGCCCGGCCAGTCGGGTTTCGACGTCTGCCGCGAGCTGAAACAGGCGCCAGGCACCGCCCACCTGCCGGTGATCTTCCTCACAGGCCTCTCGGACACGGAGCACGTCATCGAGGGACTGCGCGCCGGCGGCGTCGACTACGTCACCAAGCCGATCGTGCTGGACGAACTTACCGCACGCATCAGCGTCCACCTGGCCACGGCGGGGCTGGCGCACAGCGCCCGGGTGGCGCTCGACGTGGCCGGCCGCGCCATGCTGGCCGTCGACGGCCAAGGCCGGCCGCTATGGCGGACCCCGCAGAGCGAGACCATGCTGGCGGCGTTCGGCGCGGATCAGGAAAAGGGCGGCCTCCCCGCCCCGCTCGCCCAGGCGATCGCCGGGCTGATCGCGCGCAAGGACGATCCCGGGACCCCGCCGGTGCGGGTGGAGACGGGCGCCGGCGCCGTCGGCGTCGCCTACGTCGGCTGCATGCGGGAGGAGTTCTATTTCCGCCTGAGCGAACTGGTCGAGGGTCGCGAGGCTGAGGTGCTGCGCCTGCAGCTTGGGCTGACCGCGCGGGAGGCGGAGGTGCTGGTCTGGATCGCCGCCGGCAAGTCCAACCGCGACATCTCCGAGATCCTGAACATCAGTCCCCGCACGGTGAACAAGCACCTTGAGCAGGTCTTCACCAAGCTGGGCGTCGAGAACCGCGCGGCCGCGGCCGCCATCGCCACCCGTATCATGACCGCCTAGCTGAGAATGAAAGCCGGGGCGGAAGCCGTCTATCGCCTCCGCCCCGGTTCAGTTGCGCGGGGGCCAAGGGGAGTGGAACCCCCCGCGCGGCCATCACTCAGAACTGCAGTTGCACGCCAGCCGTCAGCCGGTCGTTGTCGCCGCCGCTCGACACGTCGAAGTGCGAGTATTCCAGCGACAGCCGGGCGTTGTGGCCCTTGATGATGTAGTTCAGCGTCGCGTCGTACTGCTTCAGCTTCACGCCCGTCGCGTCGGCCTTGAACTGCTGGTAGCGCGCCACCGGCTGCAGCTTGCCGATGCCGACCTCGGTCGGGAACAGCACGCCGCCGGAGACCATGAAGGCCTTGCCGTCCGCCAGGCCGCCGACGTTCGAGGTCGGGGCGGAGCCGCCGAAGCCCGGCGCAACGTCCGCGACCCCGTCCAGGTTGTAGTTGTAGTAGGCGCCTTCCAGCGTGAGAGCGCCGCCGTCCATGATCTTCTTCTCCATGAGCGCGTCCACGCTCCAGGACTTGTAGGTCCCGGCGGTCGCCGCCGTCCCCACCCCGTCCTTCTGGTAGAAGCCGGCCACGGCCACCGTCAGGATGTCGGCCGCGCCGTAGTAGGTGCTGCTGGTGTAGTAGCCGGGGTTGTCCTCCACGTCCCAGAAGTTGAACGCCAGCCGGCCGGTGAACAGCGGCTTGTGCCCCTGGTTGGACGCGCCCGGAAAGCGGTTGTGGCCCTTGAAGGCGCCCACCGCATAGGTCAGCTTTTTGTCGAACACCTTGCCCCAGACGGTGATCCCGTCATCGCGTCCGGCGAACTTGGCCGGATACTGCGAGACCACGCCGGGATAGCTCCAGGAGCTGATGTAGTAGGGGCCGTCCAGGTTGGCCCGGTCGCTCGGCGGCAGCATCCGTCCGATCCAGACGTTGAACTCGTCCATCGGCTGAAACCGCGCGTAGCCGTCCAGCAACTTGATGTTGCCGTCGCCGTCGCGCTCGGTGTTGAAGGTCGCGCCGATCGAACTGGTGAGCTCGCCGTTCACGTACAGCCGCACGCTGTCGAGGTTGAAGTCGGTGGACCCGGAGCCGTCGGAGGCGCCGTGCTCGTCATAGGCGGCGCTGGCCCGCATCCCCAGCCCGATGCTGATCGACTGGTCGCCGTCGCCGATCTTGATCGTGCCGGACGCCTGCGCCGCACTCACTGGGACGAGCAGGGCGCCTGCGCTGGCGGCGGCGAGCAGGAGGCGCGTGGAAGCAGGTCGCGGAAGCGAATACTTGATCATATTGAAATCCCCCGTGGAAGAACGTCGCGTCCTCCGAACCGTTGTTCTGGAGGCCGCTTATCGTGCCGATCACGATGGTTTTCGATTTGCCGAAATCGAATACGTCAAAGCGCGTAGGTCCGCCGGGCCGCGGTGGACAGCCCGCCGGCGACGCGACAGGCTCGCCTCCATGGACGCCGCGACACCCCCGACCGCCGCCGAGCCGCCCGCGCAGCGCGCGGTGGGCGAGGGCCGCGTCAGGCTTGGGCGCGGCGGGCTCGAGCGGCTGCACCAAGCGGGCTCGGCCAAGGTTCGCTTCTGCGCAACCCAGGACGGCGTCCGGGAAGCGGTCCTGCTCAACACCGCCGGCGGCCTCACAGGCGGCGACCGCTTCGCCTGGAGCGTCGCCCTGGCCCAGGGCGCCCGCGGCCGCGTGGTCACCCAGGCCTGCGAGAAGGTCTACCGCTCCACCGGACCGCCCGCGAACGTCGATGTCGCTCTGGAGGTCGCCGCCGGCGCCAGGCTGGAGTGGCTGCCGCAGGAAACCATCCTGTTCGAGGGCGCCTGCCTGCGCCGGCGCTTCGACGTGCGGATCGCGCCGGGCGGTCGCCTGCTGGCGGTGGAGGCGGTGATCCTCGGCCGCGCGGCCATGGGCGAGACGCGGATCGAAGCCCGGCTCGACGACCGCTGGCGCGTGCAATGGGGCGAACGACTAATATTCGCCGACAACCTGCGGCTCGATCTTGGGCCGGCGACCACCGGACGCCCGGCCGCGCTGCGCGACGCCTGCGCCTTCGCCCTCGTGCTGCTGGTCGCCGAAGACGCGGAGGCGAGGCTGGACGCGGTCCGCGAGAGCCTGGGCGCGCAGGGGGGAGCGAGCGCATGGGATGGGAAGCTGGTCTGCCGTATCGCCGCCCCCGACGGCCTTGCGCTCCGGCGGGCGATTACGGCGGTGTCGGGCGTGTTGCGCGCCGGCGCCGCCGCCCCCAGGCTTTGGACGGTGTGACCTCGTGAACCTGACCCCTCGCGAAAAGGACAAGCTGCTGGTCAGCATGGCCGCCACGGTGGCCCGCCGCCGCCTCGATCGAGGTGTGAAGCTCAATTACCCGGAGGCCATCGCGCTGATCACCGACTTCGTGGTCGAGGCCGCCCGCGACGGCCGCACCGTCGCCGAGCTGATGGAGGCCGGCGCCCACGTGGTCGCCCGCGATCAGGTGATGGAGGGCGTCGCCGAGATGATCCAGGAGGTCCAGGTGGAGGCCACCTTCCCCGACGGCACCAAGCTGGTCACCGTGCACGAGCCGATCCGATGAAACGCACCCTGCCCTTCGCTGTCGCCCTCGCCGCGGCCCTGCTCGCCGGGCCGGCGCTCGCCCACCCCGGCCACGACGGCTCGACCCTGGCGGCCGGGATCGCCCACCCGCTGAGCGGACTCGACCACATGCTGGCGATGCTGGCCGTGGGCCTGCTGGCGGCCCGCCGCGGCGGCTCCGCCCTCTTCGCCTGGCCCGCCGCCTTCGTGGCCGCCATGCTCGCCGGGTACGGCTTCGGGCTCGCCGCTCCAGGCGCCCTCCCGGCGGAGCCTGGCGTCCTGGCTTCCCTGATCGTGCTGGGCGCGCTCGCCGCCTCGTCGATGCGGGTGGCGACTGTCACCGGCGCCGCTCTGATGGCCGCCTTCGGCCTCTGTCACGGCTTCGCCCACGGCGGGGAGGCCCCCGCAGGCGCGGGCCTGGCCTATCCGGCCGGCTTCGCGCTCGCGACCGCGGGCCTGCATGCGGCGGGCTTCTTGGCCGGCCGCTTCGGACGGGACCGTTTCGTCCGGCTGCTGGGCGGCGCAGTCGCCGCGGCCGGGGTGGCGCTCGCGGTGATGGCGGCATGATTCCGGGCGAGTTCATCGCCGCGGAAGGCGAGCTGGAGCTGAACGCGGGCGCGCCGGTCACGACCCTGCTTGTCGCCAACTCCGGGGACCGGCCGATCCAGGTCGGCAGCCACTACCATTTCGCCGAGACCAATCCCGCCCTGCAATTCGACCGCAAGGCCGCCTGGGGCCTGCGGCTCGACGCCCCCTCCGGCTCGGCGGTGCGCTTCGAGCCCGGCCAGAGCCGGGAGGTCGACCTCGTGCCATTCCGCGGCGCGCGCCGGGCGATCGGCTTCCGCGGGGACGCCATGGGCGATCTCTGATGCGCATCTCCCGCGCCGCCTATGCCGACATGTACGGCCCCACGGTCGGCGACCGCGTCCGCCTGGCGGACACGGACCTCTTCGCAGAGGTGGAGCGCGACCTCACCACCTATGGCGAGGAGGTGAAGTTCGGCGGCGGCAAGACCATCCGCGACGGCATGGGCCAGAGCCAGGTCACCCGCGCCCAGGGCGCCGTCGACACTGTCATCACCAACGCCTTGATCATCGACCACTGGGGGATCGTGAAGGCCGATGTCGGGCTCAAGGACGGCCGCATCGCCCGCATCGGCAAGGCCGGCAACCCCGACATCCAGGATGTGGTCGACATCATCGTCGGCCCAGGCACCGAGGTGATCGCCGGCGAGGGCAAGATCCTCACCGCGGGCGGCATCGACGCCCACATCCACTTCATCTGTCCCCAGCAGATCGAGGAGGCGCTGGCCAGCGGGATCACCACCATGCTGGGCGGCGGCACAGGACCGGCCACCGGCACCAACGCCACCACCTGCACTCCTGGCCCCTGGCATCTCGCCCGCATGATCCAGGCCGCGGACGGCTTCCCGATGAACCTGGCCTTCGCCGGCAAGGGCAACGCCTCGCGGCCCGAGGGGCTCATCGAGCAGATCCGCGCCGGCGCCTGTGCGCTGAAGTTGCACGAGGATTGGGGCACCACCCCAGCCGCCATCGACTGCTGCCTGACCGTCGCCGACGCCTACGACGTGCAGGTGATGATCCACACCGACACAATCAACGAGAGCGGCTTCGTCGAGGATACCGTGGCGGCGTTCCGGGGCCGCACCATCCACGCCTTCCACACCGAGGGCGCCGGCGGCGGACACGCGCCGGACATCATCAAGATCTGCGGCCTGCCCAACGTCATCCCCTCGTCCACCAACCCCACCCGGCCCTACACCCGCAATACGGTGGACGAGCACCTCGACATGCTGATGGTCTGCCACCACCTGGACCCGTCGATCCCCGAGGACCTGGCGTTCGCCGAGAGCCGCATCCGCCGCGAGACCATCGCCGCCGAGGACATCCTGCACGACATCGGCGCCTTCTCGATCATCTCCTCCGACAGCCAGGCGATGGGCCGGGTCGGCGAGGTGATCCTGCGCACCTGGCAAACGGCCCACAAGATGAAGCGCCAGCGCGGCGCGCTCCCCGCCGACGACGCCGCCGACAACGCCCGCATCAAGCGCTATGTCGCCAAGTACACGATCAACCCGGCCATCGCGCAGGGGCTCTCCGCCCACGTCGGCTCGGTCGAGCCGGGAAAACGCGCCGACCTCGTCTTGTGGAGCCCGGCCTTCTTCGGCGTGAAGCCGGACATCGTCATGCTGGGCGGGATGATCGCCTGCGCCCCGATGGGCGACCCGAACGCCTCGATCCCGACACCTCAGCCCGTGCACTATCGGCCGATGTTCGCCGCCTTCGGCGGGGCCGTCGCAGCCTCTTCGGTCACCTTCGTCTCGCAGGCGGCGATCGATGACGGCCTGGCCGCGCAGCTTGGCGTCCACAAGACGCTGGCGGCGGTCTCCAACACTCGCGGCGGCATCGGCAAGGCCGCAATGATCCACAACAGCGCCGCGCCGCACATGGAGGTGGACCCGGAAACCTACGAGGTCCGGGCTGACGGCGAGCTCCTGGTCTGCGAACCTGCCGACGTCCTGCCTATGGCCCAGAGGTATTTCCTGTTTTGACCGTGCCGCGCGTCATCGACGTCCTTTCCCCCGGAAGCTGGTCCGGGCCGGTCTGCGACCACGTCACCCTGGACTACGACGATCGCCACCGCCGGCGCATCGTCCTGACCGGCGATCACGGCGTGAGCTTCCTGGTCGACTTCCCGGAAAGCCGGGTGATCCCTGGCGGCGCGGCGCTGAAGCTCGAGGACGGCCGGCTGGTCGAGATCATCGCCAAGCCCGAAGCCCTTCTGGAGGTGCGCGCCGCCGGCGCCGTCGGCCTGTTGCGGCTCGCCTGGCATATCGGCAACCGCCACCTCGCCGCCCAGGTCGAGCCCGACCGCATCCTGATCCGCGACGACCACGTCATCGCCGCCATGCTGCAGGGCCTGGGAGCCCGGGTTCGCGCGCTTGAGGCCCCCTTCGACCCCGAGGGCGGCGCCTACGGCGGCGCGCACAAGAGCCACGAGCCTCACCCTGGCCCGCACCACGGCCACGCCCATGCGCATGGACACTGAGCCGCACGCCGCGGCGTCCGACGTCCTCTTCGCCTGGTTCTCGCCGGCCTTCCCGACCGGCGCCTTCGCCTATTCGCATGGCCTGGAGACCGCCGCGGCGGAAGGCCTGGTGACCGACGAGGCCGACCTGGGTGAATGGCTTGCCGACGTGCTGGCGCTGGGCGCCGGCTGGACCGACGCGGTGCTGATGAGCCTGGCCTATTGCGCCGACGCCGCCGAACTGGCGCGGCTAGCGGAGCTCGGCACGGCGCTCTCCCCCTCCCGTGAACGCGCCGCCGAGACGCTGGGCCAGGGCGGCGCCTTCGCCGCCGCCATACGCGAGGGGTGGCCCGAGCTCTCGCCGCCCCCGGTGATGCTGGGCCGAGCGCCCTATCCCGTGGCGGCCGGCTGGGCAGCCGGCGCGCTGGGCGCCGACCTGCGGCGCGCGCTTGGCGCCTACCTCACGGGCTTCACCGCCAACCTGATCGCCGCCGGCGTGCGTCTCTCGCTCTGCGGCCAGGCGGGAGGCGTGCGCATCCTGGCGCGCCTCGGTCCAACGATCGCGGCCCTGGCGGCTCGCGCCGTCCATGCGGAGGAAGACGATCTAGGCGGGTGCGCGCTCTGGTCCGACATCGCAAGCCTGCGCCATGAGCCTATCGACGGAAGGCTGTTCCTCTCATGACGAAGACCCCTCTCCGCGTCGGCATCGGCGGCCCGGTCGGCTCCGGCAAGACCACCCTGGTGGAGAAGCTCTGCAAGGCGATGCGCGACCGCTGGTCCGTCGCGGTCATCACCAACGATATCTATACCCGGGAGGACGCCCTGATCCTGGCCCGCATGCAGGCCATCTCCGAGGACCGAATCCTGGGCGTCGAGACCGGCGGCTGCCCCCACACGGCCATCCGCGAGGACGCCTCGATTAACCTGGCCGCGGTGCGCGAGATGGAGGGCCGCTTCCCTGATCTCGACGTGATCTTCATCGAGTCCGGCGGCGACAACTTGGCCGCAACCTTTTCGCCGGACCTCGCCGACCTGACCCTTTATGTGATCAGCGTCTGCCAGGGGGAAAAGATACCCCGCAAGGGCGGCCCGGCGATCACCCGTTCCGACCTCTTGATCATCAACAAGACCGACCTCGCCCCCTACGTCGGCGCGGACCTTTCCATCATGCGAAGCGACGCCGCCCGCCAGCGCGGCGAGCGCCCGGTGGTCTGCACGGACCTGTTGCGGCTGGAAGGCGTCGAAATCGTCGCCGATTTCATCGCAACCAAGGGCGGCCTGCCGGCGAACACCAGCTTTACGGCCGCATAGGCCGGCGCTCCGTCCCCTTGAGCTCGCCGCGCAGGCGTCGTGCGCTCACAGCGCCGTCAGGCCGGCTCCGCCTTGAAGCCGCCCCGGAGGTAGGCGTCGATCGTGCCGGCGCATTCGATCTTGTCGCCGTCGGCGTTGATGTCCGCATAGCGGCGGACGGGCTGCAGGATGGTCATGCCCCGTCGTCCGCACGGGCAGGGATCGAAGTCCGCCGTGACCTTGTCGCCTGAGATCAGGCCGCCCCACCGGTATTCGGTCGTCGGGTCCAGGAAGGCGTGGCGCCCGGTGACCTGGCCTTCGCGCGGAAGCAGCTTCTCGCCGGCCTCGTCCAGGATGAGCGTCGCGGCG
>Ga0068859_100000887_pt1 | contig 30479 bp, 14 predicted proteins | sample KBSSwiS22_FD_66585 | JGI IMG/M metagenome (GOLD analysis project Ga0068859, IMG submission 66585) | Switchgrass rhizosphere microbial communities from Kellogg Biological Station, Michigan, USA - KBS Switchgrass S2-2 | ecosystem: Host-associated > Plants > Roots > Rhizosphere > Soil ...
AAAAATTACGGTTCATCCCGACTGGTATAATAATGTTTATGCTACTGACTGGGATGCAAATGCACAAAACATTGCTGCCAATTATCCTGATATGCAGGGCATGTTTGCCTTTCAGTTACTTGGCAGAGTAGCCTCCAACACAAATAACAACTTCAATGACTGGGGGTACAACCAATCCCAGTATTGGTCTGGTGTTGGTCAGAATTTAGCCGGTGGAGGAACACCCGATCCAAACGGCGGGAGTCATGCCCTGGTTGATGGAAACATTGATTTGTTCAGTAAGCCATGGCCAGCCGACTCTTCAGTGGCAATTCTTAATGACTGGTTTGGAACCAATGGTAAAGGGTTTAACAAAAACCAGTTTGTTTACTGGAATATGGATAACGAGGTAGATATATGGAGTGGCACTCATGATTGGGCAATGCCAACGCAGCTATCGGCTTCCGCTTTTATGGATCGCTACATAGAATTAGCCAGGAAAGCGAAAGCTTTATATCCTGGCATCAAGCTTTGTGGCCCGGTTGCAACTTCTGAATGGCAGTGGTACAAATGGTCAAATGAAAGTATATACATCAATGGCAGGTATTATCCCTGGATTGAGTATTTTATAAAACGTCTCGGCGATGAGTATCACGCAACGGGTATCAAACTGGTAGATGTAGTAGATATTCACAACTATCCCTGGTATAATGGTAATGATGCTGCGGCACTGCAGGGGCACCGGATCTATTATGATACAACCTATGATTACCCGGGTTCTAATGGAATTTTTACAAGTACAGGCGGATGGAATACCACACTTACAAAACAATATATTTTCAAGCGTATCAATGGATGGTTAAACGAACATTTTGGTGCAAACCATGGCATAACATGTGGTGTAAGCGAATGGGGTACCATGTCAAGCAGCAATCCAAGCCTTGAATCCGTTATATATGCTTCGCATTTAGGAACATTTGCAAATAATGGCGTTGAATTATTTTCCCCATGGAACTGGTCTATTGGTATGTGGGAAACCTTACACCTCTTTAGCAACAATGCAAAAAAATATAGTGTTTCAAGTACTTCTTCCAATGAAAATACAGTATCTGCTTACTCATCAGTAAACGAAAGTGCAGACTCATTAACAGTGATGCTCGTAAACCGTGATATGACAACTTCCCGTACGGTTACCATCAATTTGAGCAATTTTACTGTGGCCAATGGAAATTACAAAACGTTGCAGTTGTCATCTTTACCGGCAACAGAAACTTTTGTATCTAACACGCAAAATGCACTTGTACAAAATACAGTGGCGGTAAATTCAAATGCACTTACCATAACTGTACCGGCACTTTCTACCACGGCAATTTTGTTGGTTAAAGCCACCACAACTCCTGTTACCTACGTTGCTTTAGCTAACAGAACTACCGGAATGATGATGGATGGAATGTACAGATACGCCGATAGTTCTATTGCAGGCCAGTGGAGCAATAGTGGCAGCGATGCACAGCAATGGGTTATAGAAACAGTTGGAACTTATGTGAAAATAAAAAACCGTGCTTCAGGTTTATATCTTGATGGTACCGGCAACACCACCAATGGCGCCGTTGTAAAACAAACGATCAGCAGTACCAGTTTTAATCAGCAATGGCAACAGCTACCATCAGGAAATTATATGAAATTTAAAAACCGTAGTACCGGGCAGTACATTGATGGTTTAGGGTTAACTGCTAATCCTTCAAATTTAGGCCAATGGAAAAAAAGCACCAGCAGTAACCAGGAGTGGACAGTGACTAATTTGGCAACTTTACAAATCATTACTGGCACTCCATCAGTTGATGAATCGGACGCTCTGGTACAATTAAATCCAAATCCATTCACAACAAGTTTAAACCTTAATGTTTCAAAGCCTGAAGAAGTAACAAGCATCACAATTTTTGACGTGTCAGGCAGGCTGGTTGAAACTGTTGAACATTCGGCAGTTTCAAGCACCATCACAGTGGGAGCTTTACTGAAACCAGGTTTATACTTAGTTAAGGTAAATGGTATAAGCTGGTCGCAATCTTTTAAGGTTATAAAGTTGTAAAGAAGTAATTATTCCGGAAACAATGATAGAAGTTATCTCAGGATATTTTAAGATAAGCAACGTTCTCAAGTGTTCTTGCAGCAAAATAAACTCAGGCTTACCTGGGATAACTTCTATCTAATTATTCAAATCAACTATGATTCGATTACAAACATTATTGAAAGACCTGTATTTCTTATGGGTAAAAAATAGCCGCTATCAAAAAAACATGCCTTTTATTATTACCCGGTAAGATTGATATAAAAATTAAATGAGCGTAATGTTTGTTCATGATAAATACAAAAAATTGGTAACAAGGCTATGCATAACAGTTATGCTTTTGTTCTTATATCCCGGCACTGTAAAATGCCAGGATATAAAACAACCATCTCTGAGTAAAAGAGCCAGGGAGAATTTTGATTTTAACTGGTTATTCCATAAAGGCGATATCACTATCAGGCGTGCGGTAAAAGCCGGCGGCTATGGAGGCTTAACTGATGTTAATGTAAAAGTTGAAACCAATAAAGAAGCCGTTATTGCATATACCGATGTTGATAAAGCAGCTACGTTTAAACCCGAAGACTGGAAGGAAGTGGATCTTCCGCACGATTGGTGTGTGGAAGGAACTTTCGTTAATGATAATTCAATCGGTAGTCAGCCTGCCGTCAGCGGATATTTGCCTGCGGGCATTGGTTTTTACAGGAAAGAATTTGAAATACCAGGAACTGATAAAGGCAAAAAAATATGCATTGAATTTGATGGAATTTTCAGGAACAGCACTGTTTGGGTGAATGGACATTTGCTTGGTACTCACGAAAGCGGCTACACGCCCTCAAATTATGATTTGACTGACGTTTTGCGTTACGGCAACGAAGGCAAAAATGTTATTCTTGTAAAGGTAGATGCTACTGAATATGAAGGTTGGTGGTACGAAGGGTGTGGTATTTACAGGCATGTTTGGCTCAATAAAACAGACAGACTCCATGTTGACCGATTTGGCACTTATGTTACTACAGCTTTGATTTCGCCAGATGAATCTTCAGTAAGCATAAAAACTACACTAAAAAACGAGTACAAGGTAGCTGAAAATGTTACACTCCTCTCTACAATTGTTGATAATAAAGGAGCCGTACTTGATACCAAAACTTCATCCCTGGTAATTGATCCCCTTAGTTCAATAGAGATTGCACAAAAAGGAGTTATTCAAAAACCTTTGCTTTGGTCGCCCGAAACACCAAACCTATATAAAGTATTGACTGAAGTTTTTAAAGACGGAAATATCATCGACACTTACGAAACTACTTTTGGGGTAAGAACAATCGAAATAAACCGAAATGGAGTATTTCTAAACGGAAAACTTTACCCGGTAAAAGGCACTTGCAACCACCAGGATTTTGCAGGCATTGGAGTTGCTCTTCCCGATAAAATAAACGAATACAAATTAAAACTGCTTAAAGCAATGGGAAGTAATGCCTATCGCTGTTCACATCATCCTCCCACTCCCGAATTGCTTGATATGTGCGACCGAATGGGGCTGCTTGTGCTGGATGAAAACCGGATGTTGTCAAGCAGCGAAGAGGGCATTAAAGATTTGACCACCATGTTATACCGGGATCGAAACCATCCTTCAATATTTATGTGGAGCATGGAAAATGAAGAATGGATGCAGGGAACGCTAATGGGTACCCGAATACTTGAAACGCTGGTTGCAACCACTCATAAAATTGATCCTGCACGCCCTGTAACTGCCGCCATGAATCATGGACGGAACGAAGGCGGGTATAGCGATGTGCTGGATGTGGTGGGATATAACTACGGCGATAAACAATTGGCGTATGTGAAAGACCATGAAAAATATCCTCAGCGAATCCAGTTTTGTACCGAAACCACAAGTTTCATCTCAACACGTGGAGAGTATCAGAACGATTGGGGAAAAGGTTATGTTTCAAACCTCGGATTATGGCAACCCGAATGGGGACCACTGCCTGGCGAAGACTGGGCAGACATTGTCAAATATCCCTATCTTGGTGGCTTGTTTGTATGGACTGGTTTTGATTATCGTGGAGAACCTACACCTTACCGTTGGCCCTGCGTTACATCGCATTTCGGCTTTATGGATATATGTGGTTTTCCCAAAGACGGATATTATGCTTACAAAGCAGCATGGACAAATGAACCGGTGGTACATATTTTTCCGCATTGGAATTGGCCAGGAAAAGAAGGGGATAGCATCAAAGTGCATTGCTACACCAACTGTGAAGAAGTAGAATTATTACTCAATGGCAAAAGCATAGGAAAACAAAAAGCAATTCCATATACTAAATTGATTTGGCCTCTTGTATATCAACCCGGAAAACTTGAAGCACGGGGTTACAAGGGAGGAAAGCTGGTAACCAAAGATGTTGTAGAAACAACAACAGCCCCTTCACAAATAGCATTGAGCAGCGATTGCGACACGCTCAAAGCTGATGGTTGCGACGTGGCTGTTATCAGGATCGCCATCAAAGATGCCAAAGGAAGAGTTGTGCCTGTTGCCAATAACCTGGTGAAGTTTTCCATTGAAGGGCCGGGTAAAATAATCGGAACAGGAAATGGAAATCCAAGCAGCCATGAACCCGATAAAGCCAGTCAGCGCATGGCTTTTAACGGGTATTGCCTGGTGCTGGTTCAAACCAATAAACAAGCTGGAGAAATCAGGCTAACGGCTTCTTCCCAAACACTTAAAGGGGCTGAAGTTATTCTTAAAGTTGAATGAAATTATTAGTTTAAGTATGAATAAATCAAATGGTGCGGTGAAAAAACTTTTCTGTGGATTTATATTTTGCTCCATAAATTTTCTTTATGCCCAAAGTATCGCTGATTGGGAAAATCCCGATGTCAATGGTATTAATAAAGAAAAACCACATGCATTTGGTTTTTTGGCATCCGAAAAGGCAAACAATGCCATGGTTCAGTCGCTTAATGGTACCTGGAAGTTCAATTGGTCACCCGATCCGCAATCCCGGCCAGTTGATTTTTATACCGAGAATTATTCAACAGAAAATTGGAACAACATCCTGGTTCCCGGAAACTGGGAACTGCAGGGATTTGGAACTCCCATTTATACCAACTTCGTCTATCCCTTCAGGAGAGATTCCCCAAAAGTTACCAGCGAACCGGAAAAATATTTTACAAGTTTTCTCCAGCGAAACCCGGTGGGCAGTTATTGTACAACCTTTACCATTCCAGGTAACTGGGATAAAAAACAGGTGTTCATCAACTTTGGTGGCGTACAGTCCGCCATGTACGTATGGATAAACGGACAAAAGGTTGGGTACAGCGAAAACTCTATGTCACCTGCCGAGTTTGATATAACAAAATATATCCGTAACGGTGAAAATAAACTGGCCGTTGAAGTCTATCGCTGGTGCGATGGAAGCTACCTGGAAGATCAGGATATATGGCGAATGAGCGGCATTATCAGAGATGTTGATTTAATTGCACGTCCTAAAAATTTTATCAGCGATTTTTTTGTGAAAGCAGTGCCGGATAATTCATTTAGCAATGCGAACATTGCTATTAACCTGGATATCGACAATCGTTCAACCCAAAATGTTTCGGGATTGTACATAGATGCTGAAGTTTCCGGATTTTCTGCACAAGGTGATATGGTTAATCTCTCATTTGCAGGGAAAGTACCGGTGATTCAAAAATTAAAACAAACATCGCTTCAGCTGCAATCATTGATAAAAAAGCCCAGGCTTTGGTCCGCTGAAACACCGGATTTATATCATCTTATTTTAAAACTTAAAAACAATAAGAACGAGATCGTTGATAAAGCTGAATGTTATTTTGGTGTTCGTAAAATTGAAGTACGTGGAGATGTATTTTATATCAATGGCAAAGCGGTTAAACTAAAAGGAGTGAACCGGCACGAGCAACATCCCCGTACAGGAAAGCATGTAAGCAGAGCAACCATGATAAAGGATTTGGAACTGATGAAGCAGGCCAATATCAACATGATACGTACCTGCCACTATCCTGATGATCCCTTGTTTTATGAACTTTGTGATCAGTATGGTTTTTATGTAATGGACGAAGCCAACCAGGAGTCTCATGGTTTTGGTATTGGAAATAAAGAGATGGGCGATAATCCCGTTTGGAAAAAGTCTCATGTAGAAAGAGCAGTGTCATTGGTGCAACGGGATAAAAACCATCCCTGTGTTATTTTCTGGTCGTTAGGAAATGAAGGTGGTCACGGGCAAAACTTAATTGCCATGGCGGATACTATAAAAAAATTGGATACAAGCCGGGTGATCTATTCTGATACGCAACGTGACGTTGCAGGTATTTACGATGAAGGTTACCTGCATCCTGCTGATCTGAAAAAATTAGGAGAAAAAATAAAAGACAAGCCGGTATTTATGCGTGAATACGCACATGTAATGGGTAATTCAGGCGGAAACCTCCAGGAATACTGGGATGTAATTTATGCCGATCCGAGTCTTACAGGCGCTGCCATCTGGGAATGGGTAGACCAGGGCCTGGCAAAGAAAAAAGATGGCTCACGGCTGCAACTCACTGAACATCCTGATGACTACCAATTGAAGGACAATGAATTTTGGGCTTACGGCGGTGATTTTGGCGATCAGCCTAACGATGGAAATTTTTCTATCAAAGGTTTGATCTCATCAGACAGAAAGCCATATCCTCACTACTATGAGGTTCAGAAAGTTTATCAACCCGTGGTATTTCAGCTTTTAAATGATAAGAACATAACGGTTAGGGTTACCTCCAATTTTGATTTCCTTCCGCTTAGCAACTTCGATTTTGAATATGAATATACATTGAACGGCAAGTCTATACAAAAGGGCAAATTCAATTGCGACAATATCTTACCGGGAACGTCTTCCAATATAGCGCTCCCTTTACTGCAAGCAGCCGATGCATCTTCTTCGGAAATATGCCTGAATATTTATGCTAAACTCAAGTCGGCAACGCTTTGGGCCGAAGAGGGTTTTTGTATTGCCCGTGAGCAGTTTGTTATCAAATCATATATGTGGACAAAGGTATTGCCAACGGAAAAACAGGTAATTGTAACAGAATCATCCTCACAAATAGAATTAAAAACAGAAAAAATGTCCTTTACACTGGACAGGAAAAACGGTTCATTACTAAGTTGGAAAGTTAATGAGCAGGAATTGTTGAAAGGAAAACTTGAACCTTATTTCTGGAAAACACCGAACGATAATCAAAAACAAAGTGGCTATGTGAAAGAATTGGGTAAATGGAAGAAAGCAGCAGAAAATGCGCTGGTTAAGAACATTGATGTATCCAGGAAGGACAATTTGATATCCGTTAAGTTTAATATGAATTTACCATCTATCGGTGCAGAGTATACGCTAAATTACCAATTGAACGGAGAAGGAAAACTACAGGTTGAAGCGACATATACGCCTCTGAGTGATACCATTCCACTGATTCCCAAATTTGGTATGAGGGTTCGTATCCCGGAAAATTATAACAGCATTGACTGGTATGGCTGTGGCCCTTACGAAAATTATCCCGACAGGAAATCAGCTTCTTTAATCGGACTATACAATTCTTCGTTATCGAATTTCATCACTCACTATCCTGCACCGCAAGACAATGCTAACCGTTGCGATGTTCGCTGGTTTTCTTTAAGTACGCAAAATGATAACAGTATTAAAATAACTGGTTTGCAGCCACTGAATTTTCGGGCATGGCCTTATACAGAAGACGATTTGGAAAACACACGGCACGATTACCAGCTTCCGAAACGTGACTTTATAAACCTGAATATTGATTTGAATATTCACGGGGTTGGTGGCGATGATACCTGGGGCGCTAAAACAATGGAGAAATATACCAATGCCGGTAATAAGCCATATCACTTAGATTTTATTATGGAATATGTTGGGAAACAATAGTTTGATAATAACTGACTCATAAAATATAATCAATTAACATAGAGTAATTTAATATGTACATTAAGAATATAAAAAATAAATATAGAGGAATGTTTTTGTTAATTGGCCTATGCCTATTAACCACAAAAACATTTTCACAAAATCCTAATTTCCATATCTATCTCTGTTTAGGACAATCAAACATGGAAGGTCAGGGAGTAATTGAAGCTCAGGATAAAACTGTTGATAGTCGTTTTAAGGTTCTTCAGGCAGTTGAATGCCCTGGCCAAAATATGGGTAACTGGCGTCCGGCAATTCCTCCGTTATGTCAATGTAATACAGGTCTGTCACCAGCCGACTATTTTGGACGAACAATGGTGGCTAATCTTCCTGACAGTATAACTATTGGTGTTATAGATGTTGCTGTTGGTGGTGCTGATATCAGGTTGTTTGACAAGGATCTTTATCAAAAGTACGATTCAATGAGTAAGCAAGAATGGTTTTTATCAAAGTTGCGATCGTATAATGGAAACCCGTATAAACGATTGGTAGATATGGCTAAAATAGCACAAAAGAATGGTGTTATAAAAGGGATTCTTTTGCACCAGGGGGAGAGCAATTCAGGACAGCCGGAATGGTTAGGGTATGTAAAAAAAATATATAACGATTTATTGAATGATCTTTCTTTGAAAGCCGATTCAGTGCCTCTTCTGGCAGGCGAAGTATTGTCTGCTCCGGGAAGTTGTTGTGGCACGTTGATGAATCCAATAATTGATAGCCTGCCGATGATTATACCAACATCATACGTTATTTATTCAGATGGATTAACTGGACAAGACGCTGCTCATTTTGATGCATCAAGTTATCGTAAGCTTGGGAGTAGATATGCTGCAAAAATGCTTTCATTAATGGGAATTGATGCTAAAGGTTCTGACCCTGAAAAGCAAGGATTAAAAACGTCAAAATAGCTTTTGATTGAGTAAATTATAAATAATTAGATACTGCTGTAAAAGCTTCTAAACAAGCGGATAATTTATTGGATAATGATAATGCGAATATAAAGATAACAAATGAACGATTTTAATTTACATAAGGAGAAGTATTTTGCAAAACGAATAGCATTAATATTCATACTAGTTGCAAGCTCTTTTTCAACCTATGCACAAAATGGCATAGAAAGAAAGCAATTATTTGACTATAACTGGAAATTCTTTTTAGGCGATATCTCTGAAGCCAAAACAAACAACTTTAATGATGATAGTTGGAGCAAACTCGATTTGCCTCACGACTGGAGTATCGAAGGGCAAATTAAACCAAAAAATCCTACGGGTATGGGTGGGGGTTATTTTCCTGCCGGGATTGGCTGGTACCGCAAAAACTTCCTGGTGCCCGATGAATGGAAAGCTAAAAAAATAGCAGTTTATTTTGAAGGCGTTTATATGAATTCCGAAGTTTTTATCAACGGAAAATCGCTGGGTGTTTATCCGTATGGCTACACATCGTTCAGTTACGACCTTACACCTTATCTTAATTTTGGAAAAGAAAACGTTATTGCTGTACGGGTCGACAATTCACAACAGATGAACAGCCGCTGGTACAGTGGCTCAGGGATTTATCGTCATGTTTGGATGATGATTACAAACCCCGTGCATGTTGCTCAATGGGGCGTTGCTATCTCAACTACTCTTGTGTCTGCAAAAAGGGTAATGGTAGCAGTGAAAACTACGATCAAAAACGAAACATCATTTTCTCAAAAATTAATTGTCACAACAAATCTTTTCAATGCAAGTTCAAAAAATGCTGGAAACAAACAATCTAAAATTGAACTGGCGGCAAACAGCGAAAAGGAAATTACGCAATTCATTCGTGTAGATGATCCGGTGCTTTGGTCGCCCGATAAGCCCAATTTATATCAAGCCGAAATTCAAATTGCCAATGATAAACAAAAACTTGACGAAACAAAAACCGGCTTTGGTATTCGTTCCATAAAATTTTCTACCGAAAACGGATTTCAACTTAATGGAAAAACAGTGAAAATAAGCGGAGGTTGCGCTCATCACGATAATGGTTGCTTAGGCGCAGCTGCTTTTGACCGTGCCGAGGAGCGCAAAATTGAATTACTTAAAGCCGGTGGTTTTAATGCAGTTCGCACTTCACACAATCCGCCTTCGGAAGCTTTTTTAAATGCATGTGACAGGTTAGGGTTATTAGTAATTGATGAGTCTTTTGATTGTTGGAGAATTGGAAAAAACAAGAATGATTATGCCAGGTATTTTGACCAATGGTGGAAACGTGACTTAGATGCAATGATTTTGCGTGACCGGAATCATCCTTCCATTATCATGTGGAGCACAGGCAATGAAATAATCGAAAGAAAAAAACCGGAAGCCGTTGAAACTGCTCACATGCTTGCAAATGCTATAAAAAAAATAGATAGCTCACGTCCTGTTACATCTGCAATGACTACATGGGACAAGGATTGGGAGATTTTTGATTCGTTGATGGCAGAACATGATGTCTGTGGATACAACTACCAGTTATACCGTGCCGCATCTGATCACCAGCGGGTTCCTTCCAGGATTATCGTGCAGACTGAATCATATCCCCGGGATGCTTTTACTAATTGGAACCTTGTGCAAAGCAACAATTATATTATCGGGGATTTTGTCTGGACAGCAATTGATTATTTGGGCGAATCAGGAATTGGTCGTTGGTATTATTCGGGTGATGTACCCGGAGAGCATTGGGAGAATGATTTTTTTCCATATCATGGCGCTTATTGTGGTGATATAGATTTGATTGGATGGAGAAAACCCATTTCTCATTACAGAAGCATGTTGTATAATGATAACGAAAAACTCTACATGGCTGTTCGTGAACCAACCCCTGAACCGTTAGAAATAAAAGAAACATTGTGGTCGGTATGGCCCACATGGGAGAGTTGGACCTGGCCAGGCTTTGAAGGAAAAACTGTATCTGTTGAAGTGTATTCCAAATACCCAAAAATTCGTCTATACTTTAACGATAGATTAATTGAAGAAAAAAATACCTCAATGGCACAAGAGTTTAAAGCAACATTTTTAGTGCCTTATGCTAAAGGAGTTTTAAAGGCTGTTGGTGTGGAAAATGATAAAGAAGTGGAATTTAAAATTTTGCAAACAAGCGGCGATGCTGCCAAAATGAAACTAACAGCCGACCGGAAAGAGATACTGGCCAACGGACAAGACTTGTCGTACATAACTGTTGAAATAACAGACAAGGACGGAATATTTCAGCCGAATGCTACTAACCGCCTTCATTTCAAAATTGATGGGCCCGGTATAATTGCAGGAGTAGACAATGCCGATATGAAAGACTGGGAACAATATGCAGGCAACACACGTAAGGCGTGGAAAGGGAGAGCTTTGGTAGTAATAAAAAGTACTCGCCAGGCAGGTGAAATTAAACTAACAATTACATCACCTGGACTTGAAACGGCAGAAATAAAAATATTTTCAATAAACAACATTAAGTGAACAGGTTATCATAGCAGAAGCCGAAACGCAGCATTGCATCAATAATCAAAAAAATTACTTCGCTATAAAATAAGATGAAAATGCAAAAAAAAATATTGTCAACAATTGTTTTTGGCATTGTTATGTCCAATCTTGTTGCACAAACCAAAGTAATAGACATTTGGAATGGCAAAGTGCCCAATTCCATTATCAATAAAAGCATCAGCGAAACTGTTGACTCATCAGATAACTGGATCAAAAGAAAAAATGTTACTAATCCTACTTTAGAAATGTACGCTGCTGAAAAGAATACTGTTAATGGAACAGCAGTGATCATTTGCCCGGGTGGCGCCTATTCAGTTTTGGCCATTATTCATGAAGGTGCTGCAGTGGCCAAATGGTTTAATAGCTTCGGAGTTACTGCATTCGTGTTAAATTATCGTTTACCTGACGATGCAATCATGAAAGATAAAAGCATTGCACCTTTACAAGATGCACAACAAGCGATGCGGCTGGTTCGGTTACATGCAAAAGAATGGAACATCAATCCTGACAAAATAGGAATAATGGGTTTTTCGGCAGGCGGGCATGTGGCGTCTTCATTGTCGGTACATTATAATGATGAAGTGTATCAAACAAAAGATTCTGTTAGTGCAAGGCCTGATTTTTCAATTTTAATTTATCCGGTAATTACAATGGATTCGGCAACAACTAATACCTGGTCAAGGTATAAGCTGATTGGGAAAAATCCGGCAAAAAAAGAAGTACAATATTTTTCAAACGAATTGCAGGTGACTAAAAATACGCCACCTGCATTTTTAGTCCATTCCATTGATGATGATGCCGTGCCTGTTCAAAACAGCATTAACTATGCTCTGGCATTGCATAAAAATAAAATTCCCTGCGAATTGCATCTTTATCAATCAGGAGGCCATGGGTATGGTATGGGGCGAACAGCAAATACCGAATCGTCCTGGACAGAAGCTTGTAAAAAATGGTTGAGTATGAATGGATATTAATGATAGTTAAATTTGATAATATGGTAAAAGCATTTTGCTACGGATCTGTGTTCTCCGCTCTATTAACTAGTGCATCGGTCACGTATGCTCAAACTAATGAACTTCATGTAAAGTCTCCTAATGGGAAAATTGACATGAAGTTGGAATATGGAGCGAAAATCTCCTGGTCAGTGGAACAGGAAAATACAACAGTTATTGCTCCTTCCACTATCTCATTAACACTTGAAAATGGTGTGGTTTTAGGAAACAACGTAAAAGTGATGAGCGTTAAAAAATCATCAGTCAACAGTTCTTTTGCCACCCCTATTTATAAAAAGCAAACAGTGGTTGATGAGTATAATCAGGTAATTGTAAATTGTAAGGGTGACTTCGGCCTGGTTTTAAGAGCCTATAACGATGGTGTTGCTTACCGTTTTTTCACAACTAAGAAAGGGCAAATCATTATTGAATCTGAGGAAGCTAATTTTAACTTCAACAAAGATTATAAAGCTTATGTTCCTTATGTGAGGGATTTAAGGGAAAATGATATGTATTCATCTGCTTTCGAATCCATGTATGATGAAATTCCCATTTCTAAATTTGTTAAAGACTCATTAGCTATAACGCCCTTACTTATTGATTTAGGTAATGGAAAAAAAGCAGCAATCGTTGAGGCTGAATTGGATGATTATCCTGGTATGTTCTTAACGAAAAACAACACAACGCAGTCATGTTTGCAGGGTGCATTTGCCCATTATCCAAAGGAAGAACGCCTGGGCGGGTTTAAGAAAATGAACTATATGGTGGCAAAGCGGGAACCATTTATTGCCCAAACAAATGGTTCCCGTAATTTCCCCTGGAGAGCTATCATAATAAGTGAAAGCGATAAAGACCTGCTGAATAATGATATGGTCCAAAAGCTTTCTGCGCCTTCAAAAATTGCAGACGAAAGCTGGATAAAACCGGGAAAAGTAGCCTGGGATTGGTGGAATGATTGGAACATATCTAAGGTTGATTTTAAGTCAGGAATTAATACAGCAACCTATAAATATTATATTGATTTTGCTTCAAAAAACCACATAGAGTATGTTGTGCTGGATGAAGGCTGGAGTGAAGATACCAATATGATGAAAATTTCGCCTGACATGAACATAGACGAACTCGTCAACTATGCAAAACAGAAAAATGTTGGCATTATTCTCTGGGCTTCCTGGTATGCTATAAATCAAGGCTTGGATGATGCATTTTCTCACTATTCAAAAATGGGCGTAAAGGGGTTTAAAATTGATTTTATAGACCGGGACGACCAAAAAATGGTAAAGTCGATTTACGATATGGCTAAAAAGGCAGCGTCCTATCAACTTATTTTAGATTTCCACGGTATGTATAAACCTACCGGCATTCAGCGAGCCTATCCAAATATTGTCAATTTTGAAGGCGTTAAAGGCTTAGAGAATGTGAAGTGGACACCGAATGATGATATGCCTCGATATGAGACCAGTATCCCATTCATTAGAATGTTGGCGGGTCCTTTGGATTATACGCCAGGGGCTATGCGTAATGCAACAAAACCAGATTTTCATCCAAGTAATTCCATGCCGGTGAGCCAGGGAACAAGATGCCATCAACTGGCTATGTATGTTGTTTTTGAAGCGCCTTTGCAAATGCTGGCAGATAACCCTACCACTTATACGAAAGAGCAGGAAAGCACCCATTTCATTGCTCAAATTCCTACCACTTTTGATGAAACAATTGCCCTCGATGGAAAAGTTGGGGAATGTGTTGCTATCGCCAGGCGAAAGGGAGATAAATGGTTTGTAGGTGGGTTAACAAACTGGTCGGCAAGAGAAATAGCGGTTGACCTGGCTTTCCTGGGCAAGGGAACCTACTCCGTCGAAATTTTTAAAGATGGAATTAATGCTAACAAAGATGCAACAGATTATAAACGTGAAATGGTTAAAGTTACAAGTGCAGATAATTTAAAAATCAATATGGCAAATGGTGGTGGTTTTGCAATGATAATTAGTCCTGAAAATTAATTATTATGGGAGAATCTAATAGTGCGTACATTTTATTTTGAGCACAGCTGCATTGCTACTATAAAATCCGGTTGCGTTTTTAATCTGGTTTCCATTATTTGTTTAAGCCTTGGATAAAACCAGCCGATTGGATGAATAAAAACAAAATAAAAGTAGTATGAATAATAATAAAGGGAAGTTAGTGTTTAAAAAAGTGATTTTGGTTGCCCTAATCATTCTTATTGGTAACTATTCACAAGCTCAAACGGCAATGGCTAATATTCCATCCAGGCATGTATCAAGTTTAAACGGGCTATGGAGCGTTTTGGTGGACCTGGGCGATATTGGTAGTTGGAAAAAGTTTTGGATAGAACCCCAACTTCAAAAGAAGACTGATTTTTATGAATATTCTTTTAATGGTGCGCCAACATTAAAGGTGCCTGGCGACTTTAATTCGCAGATCTGCGAACTCAGTTTTTATGAAGGTACTGTTTGGTACAAAAAGGATTTTACTGTTTCGCAAAAAAAGGATGCCAGGTTGTTTCTGCACTTTGGAGCAGTTAACTATTTGGCAGATGTATATCTGAATGGTGAGAAAATTGGAAGCCATGAAGGAGGTTTCACTCCGTTTCAATTTGAAATTACTAACAAAGTGAAAAATGGCGGGAATACATTAATTGTAAAAGTAGGTAACCACCGTTTAGGAAATGGAATTCCTGGTTATGGTTACGACTGGTTGAATTATGGTGGCATTACCCGGGATGTAAATTTAATTGAAACCCGAAATACCTACATTGATGACTATTTCATCCAGCTAAAAAAAGGCAGTTTGAAAAATGTATTTGGCTGGGTTCAGCTTAACGGGGAAAAACAGGAGCAAAAAATTAAAATAAAAATTCCGGAACTAAATATCGTTTATACAACTAAAACCAATACCAGCGGTTTTGCAAAAATTGATTTTACTGCCGATTTCAAGTTATGGTCACCAGGAAGTCCAAAATTGTACAACGTAATTGTTGAAAGTGAAACCGATTCTATTGCAGATGAAATTGGCTTCAGGTGTATTGAAACGAAAGGTGCTGAAGTATTACTGAATAAAAAACCAATTTTTTTAAAGGCTGTAAATATCCACGAGGAAAATCCATTGAAAAAGTCCAGGGCGTATTCTTTGGAAGATGATAAGCTATTGTTGAATGCCGCCAAAGAATTGGGATGTAACCTGGTAAGATTGGCGCACTATCCGCACAACGAGAACATGGTTAGGGAAGCCGAAAAAATGGGAATAATGGTATGGAGTGAAATGCCGGTTTATCAACATATTCAATTTTCGGATAGCCTTGTTCCACAAAAAATGGAGACGATGATGAATGAAATGATTCGGCGAGATAAAAACCGCTGTGGGGTTATTGTGTGGAGTCTTTCAAACGAAACCTATCCGGGTATGCCCAATAGAACTAAAGCACTTATAGACCTCACAGGAAAATGTAAAGCCATAGATACTACCCGATTGGTGGTTCATGTTATTAACACGCAAGGCTACAGTAATAATACTTTCAACGTTTGGGACACGCTCTATAATTATTCCGATTTAATTGCCCTTAACGAGTATATAGGTTGGTATATTCCCTGGCAGGGAAAGCCCTCGGAAGTAAAGTGGAGAATTAACTTGCCCAATAAGCCGGTATTTATCTCTGAATTTGGAGGGGAGGCATTACATGGCAACAAAAATGTTCCAACCGACCAGGCCTCATCCTGGTCCGAAGAATACCAGGAACAGATTTATAAAGACCAAATAATAATGTTTGCCACCATTCCTGATTTGGTGGGTGTTTGTCCATGGATATTGTTTGATTACAGATCCTTAGGCAGAATGCATCCTGTGTATCAGAAAGGGTATAACCGAAAAGGACTAATATCCGATAATGGGGAAAAGAAAAAAGCCTGGTACATCATGCATGATTATTACAAAGCAAAATGAAATAAAATATGAAAGTAAAAATAATAATTTGCCTGGTTGTTTTTTGCATTAGCCTGGTTAAAATAAATGTTGCCCAAACCAGTGCCCCTGCTGCATTTGGCCCTGTTCCTTCCGAAAACCAAATGCGGGTACAGCAAATGGAAGAGTATGCTTTTATCCATTTTTCATTAAATACATATACCGATCAATCCTGGGGTTTTGGTAATGAAGATATAAAATTGTTTAACCCCAAAAATCTCGATTGCCGCCAATGGGCCCGGGTATGCAAACAAGCTGGTATGAAAGGCATAATCATTACTGCAAAACATCATTGTGGATTTTGTTTGTGGTCATCTGCATACACAAACTATTCCGTAAAAAATGCACCCTGGAAAAATGGCAAAGGTGATGTGGTTCGTGAAATGGCTGATGCCTGCAAAGAATATGGATTGAAGCTGGGAATTTATTTATCACCATGGGATAGAAACAGATCCGATTATGGCACCGCAGCATACATTACTTATTTCAGAAATCAATTAACAGAATTACTAACTAATTACGGGCCAATATTTGAAGTGTGGTTTGATGGAGCCAATGGCGGCGATGGATATTATGGTGGCGCAAATGAAACCCGTAGAATTGATGCTAAAACTTATTACGACTGGGAAAATACTTATAAGTTAGTTCACCAATTGCAACCACAATGTGTAATATGGAACGATGGTGGTAAAAGGGGAGACTTGCGTTGGGTGGGAACAGAAGCTGGCTACGTTGGCGAAACCAATTGGAGTTTATTAGATAGTACCGGCGAAGTTTCATGGAATATGTTGCACTTTGGTTTAGAAAATGGAAACGCATGGGTGCAGGCAGAAGTAAACACTTCTATCCGCCCCGAATGGTTTTATCATCCCGCCGAAAACACCCGGGTAAAAGCATTGCCGCAATTGATGGATCTATATTACAATTCAGTTGGCCGTAATGCTACGATGCTCCTCAATTTTCCCATTATGCCCAATGGATTAATTAATGCCATTGATGAAAAAAATGCAACAGAATTTGCTGCTACTGTAAAAAGAACATTTGCCATAAACCTGGCCAAAAATGCAAAAGTGACGGCAACAAATTTTCGCAATAACGATAAAACATTTAGTGCTCAAAATGTTACTGATGAAAATAAAAATACTTATTGGGCCACCGATGATAATGTTACTGCATCTTCACTAACAATAAATTTTGGAAAAGCAACCTCTTTCAACCGGTTTTTGGTGCAGGAGTATATTCGTTTGGGGCAAAGAGTAAAATCATTTTCTATTGAAGCATTGGTTGATGGTAGTTGGAAAGAATTAGCCAAAGCTACAACCATTGGGTATAAACGCATACTTCGTTTTCCTGCAATTACCGCAACCAAACTCCGGTTCAATATTATCGCAGCAAAAGCATGTCCGTTAATAGCTGGCATTGGTGTTTACAATGCTCCGCAAATTTTAGCTGCGCCAACCATTATCCGCAATCAATCGGGCGAAATAACTATAACGCCTGCGGATGCAGAATCGCAAATATTTTATACAACAAACGGAACTCCTCCATCAACACAATCAAAAAAATATACAGCGCCATTTGTAACTGATGGAAAAGTTGAAATAAGAGCCATTGCTTTTGATCCCACTTCCCAAAAATCAAGTAGCATAACACACGAAAAATTTGATATTGTAAGAAAGAACTGGAAAATTATTGGCGTTAGTGATGAGAAAATAAATGCCATTATCGATGGGAATAGTTCAACTGCATGGCATCAAAATAATAATATAAAACTTCCTGCAGATGTAATTATTGATTTAGGGAAAGAAGAAAATTTAATTGGGTTCAAATACCTGCCCGACCAAAGTTTGTGGGGTGGCGGACTTATTTCCCAATACCAGTTTTTTGTTTCCACCAATGGCGTTGATTGGATATTAGTAAGCGAAGGTGAATTTCCAAACATAAAAAATAATCCCCTGTGGCAAATAAAAATGATCACAGAAACAAAAGCGAGATATATAAAATTGAGTGCATTGAAAAACGCTGATAACAATAATAATATTGGTTATGCCGAATTGGATGTAATTACAAAATGATTTTGAAAAAGTGAAGGTGATAATAAACATACTTTTAACAACAGTTTTCCTGAGTGTAATAAACACAGGGGTTGCGGCGCAAACAACATTCTTTGTTTCTCCCAGAGGGAAGAATACCAATCCTGGTTCCAAAGAAAAACCATTTGCAGACATAGATCATGCAAAATTAAAAGCAAGGCAAATACACGGGTCTGTTGTGATTTATCTTTTAGAAGGTACTTACTATTTAAACCAACCAATTGTTTTTACACCGGAAGATGCACGAAAGAAAAATGAAACACTTACCATAACAAGTTTCAACAATCAAAAAGTTATCATCAGCGGTGCAGTGGCTTTGCAATTAAAATGGACAAAGTACAAAAATGGAATTTGGCAGGCAGCAATAACGCCCGATGTAATCTTTGATGAATTGTTTGTTAATGGGAAGTTACAGCCGATGGCCCGCTACCCAAACTATGATGCTGCTGCACGTTTTCTTGGAGGAACAGCTGCTGATGCCATTTCAAAGGAACGGGCCGCACATTGGCAATCTCCTGCCGGCGGTTACGTACATGCATTGCACGGTTCTATGTGGGGCGATTTTCATTACATCATTACTGGAAAAAATGACAAGGGCGAACTTACACTTGAAGGAGGCTGGCAAAATAACCGCAAAATGGGCATGCATGAAAAGTATCGCTTTGTTGAAAATGTTTTTGAAGAACTGGATACGGTAAATGAGTGGTATTACAACAAGGAGAAAAAGACACTTTATTATTATCCCCCCAAAGGACTTGATTTAACAACAGCAACAATTGAAACGCCACAGGTTGCTCATTTATTTGAATTTAAAGGCAGTGAAAAAGATCCTGTGACAAATATTAATATAGATGGCCTAACGATTACCCAAACACTACGCACCTTCATGCAGAATAAAGAACCATTGCTGCGCAGCGACTGGACCATCTATCGTGGTGGTGCTGTACTTTATGATGGGGCAGTAAATTGTACGCTTACAAATTGTACGCTCTCCAACCTGGGGGGCAATGCTATATTCTTTAATAAATACAATCGCAGTTGTACTGTATCGGGCTGTCTTATTTCGCATATAGGCGCCAGTGCTGTTTGCTTTGTTGGCGATCCCAATGCTGTTCGTTCACCCAGCTTTGAATATCATGAATTCGTGCCATTAGCGCAGCTTGACCGAATACCCGGCCCAAAGACAAATAATTATCCGGCAGCATGTACTGTGTATAATAACCTGATGTTTGAATTGGGGTATGTGGAAAAGCAATCGGCAGGTGTGCAATTGTCTATGTGCAGCAGTATTACAGTAAGCCACAACACTATTTATGATGTACCCCGTGCAGGTATAAATGTAAGTGAAGGAACATGGGGCGGACATGTCATTGAATACAACGATGTATTCAATACTGTAAAAGAAAGTGGCGACCACGGCTCGTTTAATTCGTGGGGCCGTGACCGTTACTGGCACCCGGATAAAAAAGTGCTTGACACTATAGTTGAAAACCATTTTGATCTTACCATGCTTGATGTAGTGAAGCCCATTATTATCCGCAACAACCGAATGCGTTGCGACCATGGCTGGGACATTGACCTTGATGATGGATCAAGTAACTACAGGATCTATAACAATCTTTGTCTGAACGGTGGAATAAAATTGCGTGAAGGAGTAAACCGGGTTGTTGAAAACAATATCATGATCAATAATACATTCCATCCGCATGTGTGGTTTACAAACAGCAACGATGTATTCTGCCACAACATTGTTTCAGCTGGCTACCAACCCATCAATATTACTGTTTGGGGTAAAGAAACAGATTATAATGTATTTCCTGATTCGGCTTCGCTTAAAGCTGCGCAAAACAGGGGAACAGACAAACACGCTGTTTGTGGCGAGTTGTTTTTTGTAAATCCGCAAAATGGAGATTTTCGTTTGAAAGATGGCTCTGTAGCTTTTTCTGCAGGGTTCAAAAATTTTGCAATGGATAGTTTTGGTGTTGTTTCAGCCAAATTAAAAGCTATATCAAAAAAAGTAATAGTATCATCTGTATTCTCACTTAATGGAGTGGAGAAAAAGGAGGTGATTGACTTTGCAGGAGCAAAAGTAAAAAATCTTACAACTCCCGGCGAGCAATCGGCAACCGGGATGAACGCTATAAGAGGTGTATTAGTGATGGAAGTTAAATCTGGTTCAATTGCAGCTAAGTTTTTGCAGGTAAACGATGTGATCTTAAAGTTTAATTCCAGGCAGGTAAATAATTTACATGACTTAGAGGAAGCTCAAATTGCAGAGAATAACGCTAACACAGCAATAGTGGTTTTTAGAAATCAAAAGGAAATCAAAATAAAAATGAAGTAAATGATAGTAAGTAAAATGTATAACATGAAAGGATTTGGCATTTTAAAAATGTTCCGTTTCTGCATGCTGATTTTTGGGCTATTCCTAACCGGTAGTGTTTTTGCCCAGCTTCCGGCTGCAAACGAAATTGCAGGCAAAATGAAAATGGGCTGGAATATGGGGAATACATTGGAAGCAACTTGTGGTGAAACTGCGTGGGGCGGAGCTGTTACAACACAAAGACTAATTGATTCGGTAAAAGCTGCAGGTTTCAATTCTGTGCGTATTCCCTGTGCATGGTTTTGCCATTCCGATACTGTGAACAGTGTTATTGATAAGGATTGGATGAATCGTGTACAACAAGTGGTGGATTATTGTATAAACGATAGCTTGTATGTTGTTTTAAATATGCACTGGGATAAAGGCTGGCTCGAAAACAGGGTGAATAAATTAAACCAGGAAAAAGTAAATGAAAGATTAAAAAAATACTGGACACAGATAGCCAATCATTTTAAAAATTATGATGAACATTTATTGTTTGCCGGAGCAAATGAACCCGATGTGAAAGATAGTATTGGCATGTCGGTTTTACTTTCATATTATCAAACTTTTATTAATGCTGTACGTGCTACCGGCGGCAACAACAGTTCAAGAACGCTTATCATCCAGGGGCCATCAACAGATATTGATAACACCAATAAATTGATGAATGATTTACCAAAAGATAATATTAAAAACAGGTTGATGGTGGAGGTGCATTATTATTCCCCATACCAGTTTTGTTTAATGGAAAAAGATGCCAGTTGGGGTAAAAGATTTTATTACTGGGGTAAAGATCATCATTCCAAAACAGATACGGCTTACAATGCTACATGGGGCGAGGAAAGTACAATAGAAGAAAAATTAGGGCTGATGAAACAAAAATTTGCCGATAAAGGAATACCCATAATCATTGGTGAGTTTGGGGCGTACAAACGAACATTAAAATCACCGTCAGATCAAAAACTGCATAATGCATCAGTAGAATATTTTCAGCAATATTTTGTAAAGTCTGCTATCAGCAAAGGGTTTGTGCCATTTTATTGGGATATAAATATGGGGTTATTTGACAGAGCAAAATGCAAAATTCTGGATAACGAAATTTTAAAAGCCATCATGCAGGGAGCAAATGAAAAATAGTTTTATGAAACACTTGATTAAGTTAATAGCAGTACTTTTTATTTTTTCGCAGGTTAAAGGACAAAATGCCCAACGCTTTTTTCCAAAAGAAAATTTGATTACTACGGGTATTTATTATTATCCCGAACACTGGAATGAAAACCAGTGGGAACGGGATATTAAGAAAATTTCGGAGATGGGTTTTGAGTTTGTGCATATAGCCGAGTTCGCCTGGTTTAAAATGGAACCTGTAGAAGGGAAGTATGAATTTTCGTGGCTCGACAAAGTGGTACAGCTCTGCGAAAAATACCATTTAAAAATAGTGATGTGTACTCCTTCGGCAACTACGCCAACATGGATGCGTATCAATTATCCCGAAACCTTTATCATGTATGGCAATTATGTCCGTGCAGAGAATGGTACAAGAGGATTGGGGTCTATAGTAAATGCAAAATACAGAATGTTTGTAAAAAACATTGTGACAGCAATGGCAAAACGTTATGGGCAAAATAAAAATATAACCGGGTGGCAATTGGATAATGAGCCACCGGCTTTTGCTGATTATAGCCCTTCTTCACAAGAAGCCTTTAGACAATGGTTAAAAAATAAATATAAAACTATTGATGTTTTAAATGCCGCATGGGGCACAGCATTCTGGAGCCAGTGGTTTAATAATTTTGAACAGGTTATTATTCCCAACACTACATTGGTAAACTGGTGGGGAAATAATCCACATGCGGTGCTTGATTTTAAAAGATACTGCGCAGATGCGCAGGCAGCGTTCCTCGATTTCCAGGCAACTATTTTAAGAGATCATATTTTACCCACACAATACATTACCACTAATTATACCGCAGTGTGTACAGGTGCTGATGCCCGTCGCACAAAAAAATTAGACTTAGCTACCTATACTGCTTATCCCAATGGCGGTAGCAGTAATTTGGGAGAACAGGGTTTTAGATTGGGTGATCATAAAGCTGTATTATTTGCAAGTGAATTTTATAAATCTGTTGGGGGCGTTAGTGGTGTAATGGAAATGCAGCCGGGCCCGGTAAACTGGGGTTACTACAATCCATTACTTGCCCCCGGAACAGTGCGCATGTGGTTGTACCATAGTTTTGCCGCAGGTGGCAGGCTCGCCTGCTCTTACCGGTTTCGGCAAATTTTGTATAGCGCAGAGCAATACCATGCAGGCGCAATAAAAACCGATGGTATTACGCCATCGCCGGGCGGTGAAGATTATATTCAATTTATAAAAGAAATAAAAGACCTCAGAAAGCAGTATAACCCCGAAGCGAAAATGCCGGAAAAACTGGCTGCAAAATCAACTGCCATACTTTGGAATTTAGAAAACTACTGGACGATTGACCGGCAAAAACAAACCTTTCAATGGGATGCATGGAATTATCCGCTAAAATTTTTAGAAATAGCAAAATCATTGGGGGCACCTACTGAAGTAATTTCCGAAACAACTGATTTTTCCAAATACAAAGTATTGATTGTTCCTGCTTATGAAATGGCCGATACGGCATTGGTAAAAAAATGGAACGGGTATGTTGCTAACGGCGGACATTTAATAATTACATGCCGTACTGCGGTAAAAAATCGCAATGGACATTTTTGGGAAGGGGATTGGGCCGCTCCGCTTTCTTCACTGATTGGTGCGCAGGTTAAAGCTACTGATATGCTTTCGGGTTATGCCAAAGGCGATGTTTTGATGAACGCATCGCATTACAACTGGAACAACTGGGGCGATTTATTGCTACCTGCCGAAAACACCGAAACATTGGCTACCTACGATAATCAATTTTATAAAGGCACGGCAGCCGTAGTAAAAAATAAAATTGGTAAAGGCACTGTAACATACATTGGTGTAGATACCGATGATGGAAAATTAGAGAAAGATATCATCCGGGAAATATATACCAATGCAGGAGCAGTCGCAGATGATTTTCCACCAGGGGTTTTTGTGTATTGGCGGGATGGTTTTTATGTGGCGGTGAATTATTCTTCCAATAATTATACAATGGATATTCCCGCAACTGCAAAAATATTGGTGGGCGAAAAAATACTTAAGCCTGCAGGTGTATGCGTATGGAGTGAATAATTTTTTAAATAATAAAATAACTACAATGATGAAAAAAGGAATGCTGCTATTTTGCATTTTGCAAATAGTGATTTCACTGACTGTAACTGTATCGGGGCAAAGAACTATCAATATTGATTGTAACAAAACATCCGGTAAACTCAACACCATGTTTAAAACCTGCGTGGGCGCAGGCCGTGCTAATGAAGGTTTGCGTGCCGACTGGCAACAGCAATTAACTTATGTAAAAAAACAGTGCGACTTTAAGTATATCCGGATGCACGGCTTACTAACCGATGATATGGCGGTATATACAACAGACAGTAAAGGAAACCCACAGTACAATTTTATGTATGTGGATGCGCTGATAGATTTTTTGCAGAGCATAGGCATGAAACCTTTTGTTGAGTTAGGTTTTATGCCCAATGCGCTGGCAAGTGGTAAAGAAACTATTTTTTGGTGGAAAGGAAATGTAACGCCACCAAACGACTATAACAAGTGGGGCGATTTAATTAAAAACCTTACACAGCATTTTACAGAACGCTATGGAGCCGAAGAAGTAAAAACCTGGTATTTTGAGGTATGGAATGAGCCCAACCTCACTCCTGGTTTTTGGACTGGCACACAGGCTGATTATTTTAAGTTGTATAAGTATGCAGCCGAAGCAGTTAAAAGCGTAAATAAAAATTATAGGGTAGGCGGTCCCGCTACTGCCGGCGCTGCGTGGGAAAGTGAGATGATTGACTTTTGCGAAAAAAATAATGTGCCTGTTGATTTTATCAGCACACATTCTTACGGCGTAACACAAGGTTTTTTAGATGAGTATGGACATGGTGGCACTGTACTGAGCAAAGATCCTATGGGAGTAAGCGGCGATGTGTTGCAATCAAGAAAAGAAATTGCAATGTCGAAGAAATCTGATTTGGAATTGCATTATACCGAATGGAGTTCTTCTTACACACCTGCCGATCCATTGCACGACAGTTACCACGAAGCAGCTTATATTTTAGAAAAATTAAAGCAAGTGGGCAATGCTGCCAACTCTATGTCCTATTGGGTATTTACTGATATTTTTGAAGAGCCTGGTCCACGCTACACACCTTTTCATGGCGGCTTTGGATTGCTCACTATCCAGGGTATTAACAAACCTGCTTTTTATGCCTATCAATTTTTAAATAAGTTGGGCAATACAGCATTGGTGAATGAAGATGCACGTTCATGGGCAACAAAAAATGCTCATGGCGATTTGCAATTGTTATTGTGGGATTTTACAAACACACTGCCCGATTCAACAAACAATCAAAACTATTATATCAAAGATCTGCCATCAAAATCAAAAGGTAATGTGAAAATAAATCTATCGCATATCCCAGCCGGAAAATACAAAATGGAAATTTACAAAATTGGTTACAGGGTAAACGATGTTTATACAAGCTACCTTGATATGGGAAAACCCAATCAGTTAAATAAACAACAGGTGGAGCAATTAAAAAATAAAAATAATGGTTCGCCTGTTGCAACACAGCAAATTGAAATAAAACCTGGCGACTCTTTTTCTAAGGAATTTAATATTCGTGAAAACGATGTGATGATGGTAAACCTTATTAAACAATAATTACAACATAGTAAAGCAAGAAATTAAAAAAATGAAAAGAATAATACAGCAATTAATACTCACCACCTCTTTGTTGATAGTGTGTACAGTAAATGCACAAAATGTTATAAAAAATGATAAGGCACAGGAAGAAAAAATACGGTCACTGATCAGCCAAATGTCCTTGCAGGAAAAAGTGAGCCTGCTGCATGCCAACTCAAAATTCTATGTGCCGGGTAATAAACGATTAGGCATACCCGAATTGGCATTAAGTGATGGGCCGCATGGTGTACGTGCCGAAATAAACAGGAATAACTGGGCTTATGCAGGATGGACAAATGATTCTTCTACTTGTTTTCCGCCCGGCACCGCATTGGCTGCCACCTGGAATCCTAAGCTGGCATACCAGCGGGGAATTGTATTGGGTGAAGAAGCCCGCTTTCGAAAAAAGGATATTTTGCTTGGGCCGGGTATCAATATTATCCGCTCACCATTGTGTGGAAGGAATTTTGAGTATATGAGCGAAGATCCTTTTCTGATCTCAAGAATGTCAGTTGCATACATCAAAGCATTGCAATCGAAAGATGTGGCTGCAAGTGTAAAGCATTGGTTGGCTAATAACCAGGAAGAACACAGGGATTCCATTGATGTTTCTATGAGTGAAAGAGCATTACGTGAAATTTATTTGCCCGGTTTTAAAGCATCAATAACTGAAGGCGGCGCTTATACAGTGATGGCAGCATACAACAAATTCAGAGGCGATTGGTGTTCTGAAAATGAATATCTCAACAGGGAAATACTTCGCAAGGAACTTGGTTTTAAAGGTGTATTAATGACCGACTGGTCTGCAGCGCATACAACGGTAAAAGCTGCTTTAACCGGGCTTGACCTCGAAATGGGCACTGATAAGAATGATTATAATGAATGGTATTTTGCCAATCCGTTGATTAAAGCAGTAGAAGAAGGGAAAGTACCAATGGCTGTAGTAGATGAGAAGGTAGCGAATGTGCTTCGTGTAATGATGAATACAAAAATGTTTGATGAGGCAAATCGTGAAAAAGGAAAGATGAATACAAAAGAACATCAGCAAGCTGCATACAATGATGCTGCTGAAGCGGCCGTGTTATTGCAAAATAAGGGGCACCTGCTTCCACTCAATTTCAATAAAATAAAATCAATTGCAGTTATTGGCGATAACGCCACCCGCAAACATTGCGGCGGCGGACTTAGTTCAGAAATAAAAACCTTATACGAAATAACACCGCTGGCTGCTATTCAAAAAAAGTTTGGCGCTGCTGTAAAAATAAATTTTGCACAAGGGTATGAAAAGCGATCTTCATTCAAAGAAGGTAACAACTCCGGCCAGGCAAGTTCAGATAAGGTGGATTGGAAATTGATTGATGAAGCCGTAAAAGTTGCAAAAGAATCAGAAGTGGTTATCATTTTCGGAGGATTAAACCATGATTTTGATACAGAATCTTCCGATAAGCAAAATATGGATCTGCCTTATGGCCAGGATATTTTAATCCAGGAAGTTGCGAAAGCAAATCCTAATACTGTTGTAGTTATCATTGCCGGTTCACCTGTAAAATTATCGGGTATTGATCACCGTGTGCCTGCTATATTATGGTCATGGTTTGGAGGAATGGAAGCTGGAAATGCCGTAGCAGATCTGCTGAGTGGTAAAATAAACCCGTCAGGCAAATTGCCATTCACATTGCCGGTTTCGCTGGATCAGTCCCCTGCACATGCATTGGGTAATTTTCCCGGAAGAAACCTCCGCGTGAATTACGAAGAAGATATCCTGGTGGGGTACCGTTGGTTTGATACTAAAAAAATTGTTCCGGAATTTCCATTTGGATTTGGTCTTTCTTATACTGATTTTACAATAAGCAATTTTGTAACAAACAAAACAAACTATAATAAAGGAGAAACCATCGTTGCAAAATGCACTGTAAAAAATATTGGGTCACGCTATGGGGCAGAAGTGGTGCAGTTGTATGCAAGCGATCCTGTGTGTTCTGTTTTGCGGCCAGAAAAAGAACTCAAGGCTTTTGAAAAAGTTTTTCTGCAACCTGGCGAAACAAAAACGATTGAACTGACTATAAAAGTTGCCGACCTGGCTTTTTATGACGAAGCAAAAAAAGCGTGGAACGTAGAGCCTGGTGATTTTATATTGCAATTAGGTAATTCATCACGCAATATTTTAAAAACAGTCAAAATTTCGGTTCAATAATTATTTTCAAAAACCCGGGTATAAGTAGATAGACAAACATCTGCTACTTAGAATTTCGTTTATACGCTAAAAATAGATTGTCAATGAAAATTACATTAGCCATAGCATTTTTTTGCATCAATAGTTTTTTTGCCGTTGCGCAAAAATTATTTGTTGGCACAAATTATCATCCGCATGATGATAAAAATATTGAAAAAATTAAAACTGATATTCAGTTAATGAAAGCTGCAGGATTCAATGTAGTGCGTATGGGACATTTGGCCTGGGACAGTTACGAACCTTCGGAAGGTAAATTTGATTTTGCCTGGTTTGATAAAGTGATGGACCTGATGAATGATGCAGAAATAAAAGTTATACTCGATATTGCTCTTCATCCGGTGCCCATTTGGTTGCACAAAAAATTTCCATCAATTGATGTTACGGATGCAAGTGGTAATAACCTTTATCCCAATCATCGTTATATGGATGATGTTGGCGATCCTAATTATCAAAAATATGCTTTGCGCTATGCCGATTCTTTATCAAAACATTACAAAAACCATCCTGCTTTAATAGCTTTTGGAATAGATAACGAATCGGGAGATGGACCAATTTCTTATTCTGAAACGGTAAGGCAACGCTTTATTATTTGGGTAAAGAAAAAATATACAACTGTTGAAAAACTAAACTCAGCCTGGGCTACACAGCGTTGGAGCAGAAGAATAAATGCGTTTGATGAAATAGGTTTGCCGCAATCGGGATACGTTACTGGCGCACCTGAAAGAATGTTGGATTTTCGCAGGTTTATTTCTGATGAAATAAATAATTTGTTGCTGAAAGTATTGGATAAAGTAAACGCAAATGCACCCAATGTATTAACCAATACCAACTCGTGGTTTTTCAGTTCTATGAAATATTTTGATGGGGCAGAAGTTGCCTACTCGGGAAAAATGAAACGGCAGGGAGAAGGTTTTTATCCCGGCAATACTTTAACAACCAACTATGGAGTGATGAATTCTTTATTTGGTATTTCACGCATTCAGTTTGAAAGCAAAGAACCATTTTGGTGCAATGAATTTACTACAATGACTGCAGTGCCTAATTCTATTCGTAAATCAGCTTATGCCACTTTGTTTTACGGCAATCAAATGGTTTGCGGGTGGACGTGGCAAAGCATGCACGCAGGCGAAGAACAATATTTAGAAGGTATGATGGATTGGGATGGAATTACCAATAGAAAATATGATGAGTATAAAAAAATAGCAACGGAATTTAAAAAAATAGAAAAGTATTTTCCGTATAAATCTAAGCCAGAAGTGGGTATGGCGTTTTCTTTTCCAAGTGTAATTGCAGGAGGTGAGTTTACTGAAAAACAAGATGATCAATTGCAAGCCTGCTGGAATTTATTTTATTGGCGAAATATGGATGCCAATGTGGTTGAAATAAGCAAGAGCGATTTAAAATACAAATTGCTTATTGTTCCCGGAGTTTCGGTGATAGATAAAATCACGGCAGCAAAGATCAGGAACTTTGTTGCAAATGGCGGTACAGTAGTAATGACGGGCAATTCAGCTGTGGTGGATGAAAACGGGCAAGTGTTTAAAACAACAAGACCCGGATTGCTGAACGACGTTTTTGGAATAAGGGTTGGTAGTTATGAAGAAACAGAATCGCTAAATGAGTTATCAAGAAAGTCGTTGTCTGGAAGAAAAATGGAAATTAATTATGAAGGAAAAAATATAAACCTGGAGTCTTCCCGTTTTGATGTGATTGAACCAAAAAGCGCCGAAGTGCTTGCAAGCATTACCAGTTTGGATAAAGATTATCCCATCGTAACAGTAAATAATTATGGAAAAGGGAAAGCCATATTTGTTGGCTTGCCTGCAAATGAAAGAATACTAAACCCTTTATTAGATGATTTGATAAATAAACTAAACATAAAAAAAGGGCTTGATGTTCCTTCGGGAATAATGGCAAGACAAATTGATGAGAAGCATTTCCTGTATTTGAACGTAACCAGCGAGCCAAAAGAAATTCAAATGAATGGAAACTCACGAAGCATACTTTGGAATAAAACCTACACAGGAAATTTTACAATTGCTCCATATGAGCCTGAATTTATTGAAACAGAATAGTGCATATAAACAAAGATTCAAAATCAGGCAGGAATAAAAATAGGTTGGAGAGAGTAAGTTTTAGAATATTTTTGTTGTAGTCAATTTTTTTTGAAAAAAATAGATCAGCAGAACAAAAGCTGGAGTAACACATGTCTTAAGAGAGATAAAAAAAATATATGCAAAGAAGAAAACTCATTAAAGGATTGCTTGCAGCTATGCCTGCACTATGGTTAAAAAATTATGCAGGCGCCATGTCTTTTTCAGCTATAAATAATTTGAAAATGGAACCGGTAGCCGATGGTCCATTTAAACCCACATGGGAATCGTTGGAGAATTATAAAACACCTGAATGGTTTCGGGATGCCAAGTTTGGAATGTGGGCGCACTGGGGGCCGCAATGCCAGCCTGAATCCGGCGACTGGTATGCAAGA
>Ga0068859_100000895_pt1 | contig 30339 bp, 29 predicted proteins | sample KBSSwiS22_FD_66585 | JGI IMG/M metagenome (GOLD analysis project Ga0068859, IMG submission 66585) | Switchgrass rhizosphere microbial communities from Kellogg Biological Station, Michigan, USA - KBS Switchgrass S2-2 | ecosystem: Host-associated > Plants > Roots > Rhizosphere > Soil ...
GTACAGGATTGCTGATCGGCCTGTCGATCACCGTCGCGCTGTTTGGCGCAATGGAAGAGGACAGCGCTCAATTGCGACACGACATGCTGCTGGCGGCGCTGGCCGCATCGGGCCTCGCCATCGCGATGATATTCGCCGGCAGGGCCAGGTCTCGCCGTCGCCGCACCGTGCCACCGGCGGGTCGCGTGCGCGATGTGAGCGAAGCCGCTGCGGGCTGGACGGTCGAACGCACACTCGGTGCCGCTAAGGAAGCGCGCGCCGGGGCTTCATCGAGCAAGGATTACAGGGCGTCGCGCGGCGACAGAACGAGTGCCGCGCGGCCGGAGTTGAAGGCAGCACATCACGAGACACAGACAACTGCGGATGGCGAGACGCGTCGGCTATAATCGCGGACCGCGCCGCGCGGGCCTGTAGCTCAGTTGGTTAGAGCAGAGGACTCATAATCCTTTGGTCGCTGGTTCGAGTCCAGCCGGGCCCACCAAACCCAAGGCCCGTCCGCACTCCAGGCGACCGGCCTTGAACAGACGAATCATCGCCCCAAGCTAACGAACGACGCTTGGGTGGGAAACGGGGTGTCGCCGGCGCGTAAATTGCGCGCGGCGACTGCGGGCCGATAACGGTCGATCACGGGGGCGGCAAGGTGAAAACAATGCGTCGCGCAATATTCATTGGGGCAGCGAGTGCGCTTCTTGCCGGCTGCATGGTGGGTCCGAATTTCCGGGAGCCGGATGCACCTGCGGCACCCCGCTATACCGAGGCCGATCTGCCCGGTGAGACCGCGTCCGCCCCTGGCGCCGCGGGCAGCACGCAGCGTTTCGCGCCGGGACAGGATCTGCCTTCGCAATGGTGGACACTGTTCCATTCCGATCCGCTCGATCGGCTGGTGCGACAGGCGATCGCAGACAGCCCCAACCTGACCGCCGCCGAGGCCGCGTTGCGGGTCGCGCGCGAAAACCTGGCGGCGCAGACCGGAGCACTGCTTTATCCGCAGGTCGATGGCACCCTGGGGGCGACGCGCCAGAAGATTACGGGCGCTTCGTTTGGCCAGCCCGGTGCGGGCACGACGATATTCAATCTGTACAACGCGTCGGTCAACGTGTCTTATGCGCTCGACGTCGCCGGCCGCAACCGGCGCGAACTCGAAGCGCTGCAATCGCTGGTCGATTATCAGGAGTACCAGCTCGCCGGCGCCCACCTCGCGTTGACATCGAACGTCGTCACTGCCGCCATCCGGGAAGCATCGTTACGCGCGCAGATCGATTCGACGCGCGAGATCATCAATGCCCAGAACCAGTCGCTCGACCTGGTGCGGCGCCAGTTCCAGCTCGGGGCAGTGGGGCGGCTCAATCTGGTAGCGCAACAAGCGCAGGCCGCGCAAACGGAGGCACTGCTGCCGCCGCTCGAGCGCGAGCTTGCCCAGACGCGCCACCAACTCGCCGCACTCGCCGGCCGGGTCCCCAGCGACGGCGGCATTCCCACCTTCGATCTGGCCGCCTTGACCTTGCCGCAGGACTTGCCGCTCTCGCTGCCGTCGGCGCTGGCGCGGCAGCGGCCCGATGTCCGCGCCGCGGAGGCGCTGCTGCACCAGGCCAGCGCGCAGATCGGGGTCGCCACGGCAAACCAGTATCCGCAGATCAACCTGACCGGCAGCTTCGGTGCGCAGTCGACCGAGCTGCATAGTCTTTTCGCCGGCCCGAGCATATGGAGCATCGGCGCCGGATTGCTGCAACCGCTGTTCCACGCCGGCGAGCTCGAGCACAAGCGCCGCGCCGCCGTCGCGGCCTACGACCAGGCCGCGGCGCAGTATCGGGAGACGGTGCTGCTCGCGTTCCAGAACGTGGCCGATGCCCTGCGCGCGCTAGAGGCCGATGCGCGAACGTTGAAGGCGCAGTCCGACGCCGAAGCGCTCGCCCGCGAGACGCTGAACCTGACACAACGGCAATTCCAGCTCGGCGCCACGAACTATATCGCGCTGCTCGATGCGCAGCGCCAGTTCAACGTGGCGCGGTTCGCGCTGGTCCAGGCCCAGGCGAACCGCTACGCCGACACCGCGGCGCTGTTCCAGGCGCTCGGCGGCGGCTGGTGGAACGGCGACGCGGCCGCGCCTCCGGCCTGATCGCGCCGGCGATTCAAACTCACCACCGATTCCTACTCGAACATTCGAACGGAGAAGTTTGCGATGAAGCCTTCAATGAAGAAACGCATGATCATCATGCTGGTGCTCGTCGGAGTGCTGCTCGGCGGCATCGTGGGCTTCAATGTATTCAAGGGCTACATGATGCAGAAATACATGGCCTCCGCGCCGGTGCCTCCGGCGACGGTCAGCGCGGCCAAGGTCGACTACCAGGAATGGCAGCCGCAGCTCAATGCGATCGGCACGCTGCGCGCGATACGCGGCGTCGACGTAACCACCGAGGTCGCAGGACTGGTCCGCAGCATCAACTTCAAATCGGGTGACGAGGTCAAGGCCGGCCAGGTGCTCGCCCAGCTCAACGACGAGACCGAGATCGCGCAACTCAATTCGCTGCAGGCGGCGGCCGATCTCGCGGCGACGGTCTACGAGCGCGACAAGCAACTGCTCGCCGCGGAAGTCGCCAGCAAGGCCCAGGTCGACGCCGATGCCGGGGACCTGAAGAGCAAGCAGGCGCTAGTCGCGCAGCAGGCGGCGCTGATCCGCAAGAAGACGCTGCGAGCCCCGTTCACCGGCAAGCTGGGCATCAGCACCGTCAATCCGGGGCAGTACCTGAACCCGGCCGACAAGCTGGTCACGCTGCAGACGATCGACCCGATCTACGTCGACTTCAATCTGCCGCAGCAACAGCTGCCGCAGATCTCGGTGGGACAGAAAGTGACGCTGACCAGCGATGCCTACCCGGGGCAGACTTTCATCGGCAAGGTGAATGCGATCAACCCGAAGATCGATCCCGCGACGCGCAACGTGCAGATCGAAGCGACGGTGCCGAACCCCAAGCGCGAGCTGCTGCCCGGCATGTTCGCCAGCGTCAGGGTCGACCGGGGCGCGCAGCAGCGCTATTTGACCTTGCCGCAGACGGCGATCACGTTCAACCCTTATGGCGATACCGTATTCGTCGTCAAGACGTCGGACCAGAAGGACGCGAAGGGCAACCAGCAACTGACTGCGCAGCAGGTGTTCGTGACGACCGGTCCGACCCGCGGCGACCAGGTGGCGATCCTGAAGGGCATCGAGCCGGGCACGCAGGTCGTCACCAGCGGCCAGGTGAAGCTCAAGAATGGCACCCCGCTGGTCATCGACAATTCGGTTCAGCCGACGAATAACCCCAATCCGACCGTGCAGGAAAAATAATGAACTTCACCGACATCTTCATTCGCAAGCCCGTGCTTGCGACGACGATCAGCCTTCTGATCCTTGTGCTCGGTGTCCGATCGTTGTTGGGCCTATCGGTACGGCAGTACCCGAAGACACAGAATGCCGTCGTCACGATCAGCACTGCCTATTACGGCGCCGACGCGGCGACCGTCGCCGGCTTCATCACCCAGCCGCTCGAAGGCGCGATCGCGCAGGCGCAGGGTATCGACTACCTGTCGTCGACCAGCACGTCGGGTGTGTCGTCGATCACGGCGACTTTGCGCCTCAACTACGACGCCAACCGCGCGCTGACCGAAATCAACACGCAGGTCAACTCGGTGCGCAACCAGTTGCCGCCCGAGGCGCAGCAGCCGGTGCTTAACGTGCAGGTCGGGCAGCAGATCGACGCGATGTACATGGGCTTTTTCGGGCAGGCGCTACCCAACAACAACGTCACCGACTACCTGGTCCGCGTCGTCAAGCCCAAGCTGGATTCGATCGAAGGCGTGCAGGTCGCCGAAATCCTCGGCGCGCGGACCTTTGCGCTGCGGGCCTGGCTCGACCCGGCACGGATGGCGGCCTACGGCGTCACCGCGACCGACATACGCACGGCGCTGGGTAACAACAATTATCTCGCGGCCCTCGGCACGACCAAGGGCCAGATGGTCAGCGTCGACCTGACTGCGGCGACCAGCTTGCACTCGGTGGACGAATTCAAGAAGCTGGTGATCAAGCAGAAGGACGGCGCAATTGTGCGTCTCGAAGACGTCGCGACCGTGAGTCTCGGCGCGGAGAACTACGATTTTTCGACCGCATTCGGCGGACGCAACTCGGTGTTCATCGGCATCAAGGTCGCACCGGACGCCAACGTGCTCGACGTCGTCAAGCGCGTGCGCAAAGTGTTTCCCGATATCCAGGCCGAGATGCCCAACGGCATCACCGGCGACATCGTCTACGACTCGACAAAGTTCATCAGCAGCTCGATCGACGAGGTGATCAAGACGCTGGGCGAGTCGCTGGCAATCGTCGCGATTGTCATCTTCCTTTTCCTCGGCAGCTTCCGTGCCGTCATAGTCCCGCTGATCGCGATGCCGCTGTCGCTGATTGGCGCCTTTTTCGTCATGCTGGCGTTCGGCTATTCGATCAACCTGCTGACCTTGCTGGCGCTGGTCCTGGCGATCGGCCTGGTCGTCGACGACGCGATCATCGTCGTCGAGAACGTCGACCGGCACATGAAGGAGGAGGGCAAATCGCCGCTTCAGGCCTCCTTGATCGCCGCTCGCGAGCTCGGCGGACCGATTATCGCGATGACGATCGTGCTGGTCGCGGTCTACGTTCCGATCGGCTTCCAGGGGGGGCTGACCGGCGCGCTGTTCACCGAATTCGCCTTCACCCTTGCCGGAGCGGTAACGGTGTCGGGCATCGTCGCGCTGACCTTGTCGCCGATGATGACGTCGCGCTTTTTCCGCAGCGAGCAGGAAAGCGGGCGCTTCGTCCGCTTCATCGACCGGCAATTCGACCGCCTGCATCGCGGTTACCAGCGGCGATTGCACGGCACGCTCGATACATGGTCGGTTCCGGTGGTCATGGGGGTGATACTGCTCGCGGGCGTCGTCTATCTTTTCATGACGTCGAAGTCGGAGCTCGCGCCGCAGGAGGACCAGGGCATCGTGCTGACCCAGATCATCGGCCCGCCTAACGCGACTTCGCAGCAGATGGATGTCTACTCGAAGCAGGTGTTCGAGATCGCCAAGAGTATTCCCGAGTACGACCAGATGTTCCAGATCACCGGCGTACCGACCACCAACCAGGGCTTCGGCGGCGTGCTGTTCAAGACCTGGAGTGAGCGGACCAAGAGTGCCACCCAGCTGCAGCAGGAGCTGCAGCAGAAATGGAACAGCGTCGCCGGCGCGCGGGTGGCCGCCTTCCAGTTCCCGTCGCTGCCAGGCTCGCAAGGCCTGCCGATGCAGTTCGTGATCAAGACGACCGAGCCCTACCAGAAGCTCAATGACGTCGCGCAGGCGGTGTTGGCAAAGGCGCAGGCCAGCGGGATGTTCTTCTATGTGGATACCGATCTCAAGGTGGACAAGCCGCAGACGACGGTCCACGTCGATCGCGACATGGTGGCGACGCTGGGGATGACGCAGCAGGACGTCGGCGCCGCGCTCGGCGCGGCGCTGGGCGGCGGCTATGTCAACTATTTCTCGATCGCAGGCCACTCGTACAAGGTGATCCCGCAGGTGCTGCAGGAGGATCGGTTGAACGCCAGCCAGGTGCTCGACTATCACATCCGCACCGCCGACGGATCGCTGGTCCCGGCGTCGACGGTGGCGACGCAGAAAACCGAGGTGGTCCCCGAGGGCATCGCGCGCTTCCAGCAGCTCAACTCGGCAACGATCTTCGGTGTCTATTCGCCGGCGGTGTCGCAGAACCAGGTGCTCGACTTCATGCGGACGACGCTGCAGCAGGTCGCGCCCAGCGGCTACTCGTACGACTACTCGGGCGTCTCGCGCCAGTTCGTGCAGGAGTCCGGCGGGTTCGTGATCACCCTGCTGTTCGCGGTGATCATCGTTTTCCTCGCTCTATCGGCGCAGTTCGAGAGCTTTCGCGATCCGGTTGTCATCCTGGTGTCGGTGCCGCTGGCGCTGTTCGGCGCGCTGATCTTCATCAACCTCGGGCTTGCGACGCTCAACATCTACACGCAAGTCGGACTGGTGACGCTGATGGGGCTGATCAGCAAGCACGGCATCCTGATCGTGCAGTTCGCCAACCAGCTGCAAGCCGAAGGCAAGACCAAGCGCGAGGCGATCGAGCAAGCCGCAGGAGTGCGCCTGCGACCGATCCTGATGACGACCGCGGCGATGGTGCTCGGCGTCGTGCCGCTGGTGATCGCCGCGGGCGCGGGTGCGGCCGGCCGCCACGCGATGGGCCTGGTGATCTTTACCGGCCTGTCGATCGGCACGCTGTTCACGCTGTTCGTCGTACCTGCGGTGTACATGTTGCTCGCTGCAGATCACCACAAGGCTGCGGCGACCACGGTCGAAGGCGCGCCCCAGCCGCAACCGCAGCCTTAGGAACGGCGGGCCGCGGCGCCTTAGTGCCGCGGCGCGTCGCTGCCGATGCGGTCCGGCGCGGCAAATCGCAGCTGGCGCGTGGTGGTGACACGTGGCACGGCAATTGCTCGATTGCCCTTGCCCGGGGCGGGCGGCGCTTACCGACGCACTCCTCGCCCTTCGCGCCGGCTTTGCTCCGGGCCCTTCGCGCCACCGCCGTCTTGCCGCCGCGCATTCTCACTCGCCCGGTCAGCCCAGTCCGACTTGTTACGGTGCTATAGCCGCACGTACTCGTATTCGATCGGAAGGCTGTTGATGCCGCGCTCGGGCGGGGCGATCCAGCCGGCCATCTTGCCGGGCGCGATGACCTGCCGCATCAGGCTCTTCACGAACCTGCGGTCGGCAGCGGTCGGCAGCCATTCACCTTCGCGGCGACGAAATTCGCTCTCGTCGATAATCGCGCCCTCCGGATCGCAGTGCACGCCGGCCCAGACGCCGATCGCGCGGTGAAAGCGCGGCGACGGCAGCGCCAGGCGCTGCCCCATGCCCGCACGCTCGAACTGGCGGTTCCAGCGCTTGAGCCCCAGCTCGCAGTCGCGCACGTACGAGGTTCGCAGCACTTCGTTCATCGCGTTGCGCAGCGGAATGCTCTCGGTCTTGATGCCGCGCGCCCGATCGGGCTGCGCGAGCTCGAACGCAACGTCGACACAGCGGTGATCGTCGTACTGCGACTCGTCGGGGCGGCCCTTGAGGCCGGTGGCGAAGCTCGACGCGGCGTTCGACGACACTTCCGATCCGAACAGGTCGAGCGAGGATGAGAACCAGAAATTGAGGTAGCGCTGGAACGTCGGCAGATCGATCGCGCCGGCGTTACGCACTGCCGCGGGATCGTCGGTGCCGAGCTCGGTCATCACCTCCAGCGCGCGCTTGATCACGCGCGAAAGCCCGGTCTCGCCGACGAACATGTGGTGCGCCTCTTCGGTCAGCATGAACCGGGTCGTCCGCGCCAGTGGGTCGAACGCCGATTCGGCGAGGCTTTTGAGCTGATATTTGCCGTCGCGGTCGGTGAAATAGGTGAACATGAAAAACGACAGCCAGTCGGTCACCGGCTCGTTGAACGTCCCCAGGATCCGCGGCTTGTCGGCGTCGCCCGAATGCCGCTCGAGCAACTCCTCGGCTTCCTCGCGTCCATCGCGCCCGAAATATGCGTGCAGCAGATAGACCATCGCCCACAGGTGGCGGCCTTCCTCGACGTTGATCTGGAACAGGTTGCGCAGGTCGTACAGCGACGGACAGCTGTGCCCGAGCAGGCGCTGCTGCTCGACCGACGCCGGCTCGGTATCCCCCTGGGTGACGATCAGCCGCCGCAGCGGCGAGCGATATTCGCCGGGCACCTGCTGCCATGCCGCCTCGCCCATGTGGTCGCCGAACCCTACGGTGCGTGCCGGCTCGGCGTCGGCGAGGAAGATGCCCCAGCGGTAGTCAGGCATGCGCACCTCGCCGTAGCTTGCCCAACCTGCGGCGTCGACGCCAACCGCGGTGCGCAGGTAGATGTCCGCGGCAGCGAAGTCGGACGGACCCATCGTCTGCCACCACTGCAGGAACTTCGGCTGCCAATGCTCGAGCGCGCGTTGCAGCGTTCTATCGTCGGTCAGATTGACGTTGTTCGGAATCTTTTCGTTGTAGTTGATCGCCATGATCGCTTGCCTCGGAGCGTCCGTTAGCTAGACGCGTTCCCAGTCGAATTTTGCCCGCGTGCCGCTGCCGAAAAGCTTCAGCGCGCCGTCCTTGCCGACCGCGTTCGGCCGCTGGAAAACCCAGTTCTGCCACGCCGCCAGCCGGCCGAATATGCGCGCGTGCATCGTCTCGGGTCCCGAAAAGCGCAGGCTCGCCTCCATGCCGGACAGCGCATCGGGCGACAGGCTCGCGCGCTCTTCCAACGCAAGCCGGATCTCGTCGTCCCAGTCGATGTCGTCCGGCGTGAACGTGACCAGACCCGCTTCGCGCGCGACATCGGAGGTGAGCATGACGCCGACGCGATCCGGCGCGAGCGTATCGACGGCGAAACGATTGGCGAGCCGCGTGCGTCCGTTGCACATCGGATAGGCGCCGAAATTCTGCGCCGACAGCGCGATAGCCGGCTCGGCATCGCGCTCGTCGGGGAGTGCCAGCATATAGCTGCGGTCCGCCGCGAGTGCCAGCTCGAGCAGGGTGCCGGCAAAGCACGAGCCGCGATCGATCAGCGCGAACACCGAGCGCGCCGACACGTCGAGCCGGGACAAGGTGCGCCGCCACAGGCCGATCGTCTCGCGCACCAGCCAGTGGTCGGCGTGCTTGGCGAGCGTCGCATCGACCGCCATGACCGCCGCAGGACCGCCGGCGGTTCGCATCACCCAGGTGCCGATGTCGAGCTCGTTGGTGCGCAGCAACAGCATCGCGTCGTCGAGCTCGCGCGCAAGCGCCAGCGGCCACCAGTTCGCCCCCTGCGCCGTGATCGCTTCGATCGAGTCGGGAGTCTGGTCCGCCGGAGCGCGCAAGGTGAATGTCGCGATGCGACCGGCGCGATCGAGTGCGACGTCGAGGTTCGGATAACGGATGCCGGATTCGGTCACCGTCCTTTTGAGCGGAGCGAGCACGATGCCGCGCGGCGGCGCATCTTCGGAGAAACGCGAGCCCGCGGCAGCGAGATCCTTCGCGCGGCTCGCGAGGGTCTGGCCGAACGTGCTCGGGGTCGCGATGGCGTCGACCAGGCCCCAGGCTTTGGCGCGATCGGCGCGCACGCCTTCGATCGTCGTGCAAAAAACGTCGGCGAGATCGCGGCGCAGCCTTCTCTTGTCCGTCAGCCGGGTCAGCCCGCCGGTGCCCGGCAGGACGGCCAGCAGGGGGACTTCGGGCAGGCTCACCGTCGACGACCGGTCGTCGATCATCAGGATTTCGTCGCAGGCGAGCGCCAGCTCGTAACCGCCGCCGGCCGTCGTGCCGTTCAGCGCAGCGATTGATTTCAATCCCGAATAGAGGCTTGCGTCCTCGATGCCGTTGCGCGTTTCGTTGGTGAACTTGCAGAAGTTGACTTTCCAGGCGTGCGACGACGCACCGAGCATGTAGATATTGGCGCCCGAGCAGAACATGCGCTCCTTGCCGCTGGTGATCACCAGGCAACGCACCTCCGGATGCTCGAAGCGCAGCCGCTGCAGCGCATCGGCGAGCTCGATGTCGACGCCGAGATCGTACGAATTGAGCTTGAGCTTATACCCCGGCTGAAGGCCGCGATCCTCGTCGACATCGAGGACCAGGGTCGCGACCGCCCCGTCGATGCTCATGCGCCAGTGCGCGTAATGGTCGGGGTCGGTGTCGAAGGTCACCATCGCAGTCATCCGGGGCGCTTGGCGGTCTCGGCGGTGCCGGCTGCGGCAGTAAGCTGCGCGAGCAGCCGCAGGCTCTGCGCGATCGACTTGCCCGACGTGTCGACGATCGCGTCGGCCTTGCGGTACAGCAGCTCGCGTCCGGCCAGGATGCGCTTCAGATCTTCCATCGCCTCGGTACTTCCGGCCATCGGCCGCTGATCGCCCTGAGCGACCACGCGTGCCATATGCTCTTCGGGTTTGGCCTTCAGCCATACGACGTGGCAGGTCGACAGCAGCAAGTCGAAGGTTTCCGGCTCGGAGACGATGCTGCCGCCGGTCGCGATCACCATCGCCTCGTCGCGCAGCAGCAGCGCTTCCAGCGCGCGCCGCTCGTGACGGCGGTAGACCGGCAGACCGTACAGGAGGAACAGCTCGGCCAGCGATGCGCCCGCCGCCCGCTCGATTTCGCGGTCGAGCTCGATAAAGGGCACGCGGCGCCTGGCGGCGAGCCGCTTGCCCAGCGTCGTCTTGCCGGCGCCGCGCAGGCCGATCAGCGCGATCCGGCGCTTTCGTTGCTGTCCCCCGGCACCGAACGCGCGGTGCAGTGTGTCCGAGGCACGGCGTATTTCCGGCGCCGAAAGTCGCGACAGCCATTGCATCAGCAGCGCGACCTCGGTCGACGCCTCGGGGCCATTTCGTGTCAGCTGCTCGACCGGCACATCGATCGCCTGCGCGATCTGCTTCAACAGCAGGATCGAAACATTGCCCCGCCCCGATTCCAGCGATGCGAGATAGCGCTCGGACACGCCCGAATCATGCGCCAGCGTGCGGCGCGACATCCCGCGCCGTGCGCGGATCTCGCGAACGCGCTCACCGATTGCGGCCAGATAGGCGGCATCAGTGTCGCGGCCGGAAGGTAGCCGCGTACGCGCCGGCGAGACCGTGCTCATGTCCGGCGCGAGCCCCCGGGTTCGCGCCTGGCTCGGTTGGTGCGATAATGCATTTTATTGCATCCAGATTTCAAGATATGTACTATAGTTCATGACCGTCCCGATGACAAGCCCGATGACTAGCCTCGACCGATGCTGAACGTCAATATCCTGGTCGGCACGATGACCGGTACCGCGCAGCTGGTCGCGCAGGAGATCGAGCTCGCCTTCGCCGACGCGCAAACAGGAATCGACGTCACGTTCATGGATGCGCTCGATCGACGCGTGTTCGAGCGGCCCGGCGTATTCCTCATCTGCACGTCGACCTACGGCCAGGGCGACGTGCCCGACAACGCCAAGACCTTCTACGCCGATCTCGCCGCGTGCCGCGAGTCGCTGGCGCACGTGCATTACGGCGTGTTTGCGCTCGGCGACAGCACGCACGTCGGCACCTACTGTTTCGGCGGCAGGCGTTTCGACGAAGCGCTGGCGGCGCGGGGGGCGCGGCGCATCGGCGAAGTGATGCAGCACAACGCCAGCGGCGGCACGCTGCCGGAAGACGTGGCGCTGGAATGGTTTCCGGAATGGCTGCGGCAGGCGCGCACCACCCTCGAGGCAGCGGAATCCGACCCTGCGGTCGCGGCGCAAGACGCGCGGCCCGCAAGCGATTGACGAGGCCCGGCATGCGCCGCCACAATCGCCAGTCCCGCTTCCAGCCGACGCGACTATGACCGCACGGACACCTGGCTTTGCCCAGGCAGACCATTCGGCGTCGCCGCCGCGCTTGAGCATTCCCCGCGCCTACAACGCCGCCGTGGACCTGGTCGAGCGCAATCTCGCCGCCGGTCGCAGTGGGCACACTGCGTTCATCGACGATGCCGGACGCTATACCTACGGCGAGCTCGCGCAGCGCGTCAACCGCTGCGCCAACGCCTGGAAACGTCTGGGCCTTCGCACCGAGGATCGAGTCGTCCTGCTGCTGCATGACAGCATCGATTTTCCGACGGCGTTTCTGGGCGCGATCCGCGCCGGCGTCGTGCCGATCCCCTGCAATACGCTGCTCACCGCCGCCGACTACGAATATCTGCTGGCCGACAGCCGCGCGCGGGCCATCGTCGTCTCCGCGCCGCTCGCGTCGGTGATCGCGCCACTCGCCGCCCGCGTCGATGCGCTCGAGCACGTCATCGTCTCCGGCGGCGCCGTCGACGGCACCGTGGCCTTTGCCGACTGGATCGCGTCCGAGTCGGCCGATGCGCCGGTCGCGGCGACGACGGCGGACGACGTCTGCTTCTGGCTGTATTCGTCGGGATCGACCGGCAGCCCGAAGGGCGCCGTGCATCTGCATGCCGACCTGATCCAAACCGCGGAGCTCTATGCGCGCCCGGTACTCGGCATCGCACCGGACGACGTGGTGTTCTCCGCGGCCAAGCTCTTTTTCGCCTACGGGCTGGGCAATGCCCTGACTTTTCCGCTTTCGGTCGGCGCGACCAGCGTGCTGATGGCCGAGCGGCCGACGCCGGCGGCGGTGTTCAGGCGCCTGGTCGGCGAGCGGCCGACGATTTTCTACGGCGTGCCGACCCTGTACGCGGCGATGCTCGCCAGCGCGGAATTTCCGGGGCGCGACCGGCTCGGTCTGCGCCGCTGCGTCTCCGCCGGAGAGGCGCTGCCGGCGGACCTCGGTAAGCGCTGGCGCGACAGGACCGGCGTCGACATCCTCGACGGCCTGGGCTCGACCGAGATGCTGCATATCTTCCTGTCCAATCGTCCCGATGACGTCTGCTACGGCACGACCGGCAGGCCGGTGCCTGGCTACGCCCTGCGCGTCGTCGACGAACAAGGCGATCCGGTCGCGACCGGCGAGATCGGCGAGCTTCAGGTCAACGGACCGACGAGCTCGCCGTACTACTGGAACAATCGCGCCAAGAGCCTGGCCACGTTTCTCGGGCCGTGGACCCGCAGCGGCGACAAGTACATCGTCGACGCCGACGGCCGCTACGTCTATTGCGGCCGCACCGACGACATGCTCAAGGTCGGCGGCGTGTATGTCTCGCCATTCGAGGTCGAGGCGGCGCTGGCAACGCACGAGGCCGTTCTCGAATCCGCGGTCGTCGGCTGCGCCGATGCGAGCGAGCTGATCAAGCCGAAGGCCTTTGTCGTGCTCAAGCCCGGACATACGCCCGGGCCCGCTCTCGCTGCGGCGCTGCAGGAGCACGTCAAGTCGCTGCTTGCGCCGTTCAAATATCCGCGCTGGATCGAATTCGTCGCCGACTTGCCGAAGACCGCGACCGGCAAGATCCAGCGCTTCAAGCTGCGAGCACCGGCGTAGGACACCAGAACATGACGGAATGCCCACCCGCTGCTACCATCGCAGCGCCGACAAGATCAAAACCTCGGAGGAGAAGCAAATGACAGACCGGCGTCAGTTCATCCAGCAGGCAGGACTTCTTGCATCGGCAGCCGCAATCGGCGGGCTTACGCCAACGATCGCGCGAGCACAGAACGCCAAGATCAGAGTCGGCATGATGCTGCCGTACACGGGAACCTTCGCGGCGCTCGGCACGGCGATCACTCAGGGCTTCAATCTCGCGGTCGAGGAAAACGGCGGCATGCTCGGCGGGCGCGCGATCGAATACTTCACCGTGGACGACGAGTCGGAGCCATCCAAGGCGACCGACAACGCGAACAAGCTCGTGCAGCGCGACAAGGTCGACGTGCTGCTCGGCACCGTGCATTCCGGCGTCGTGATGGCGATGGTCAAGGTCGCGCGCGACAACGGCACACTCCTGATCATCCCGAACGCGGGTGCCAACGCCGCGACCGGCGGCCAGTGCGCGCCGAACATTTTTCGCACGTCGTTTTCCAACTGGCAGCCGGCGCACCCGATGGGCAAGGTGATGTACGACAAGGGCCATCGCAAGGTCGTCACGCTGACTTGGAAATACGGCGCCGGCGAGGAATCGATCGAAAGCTTCAAGGAGGCGTTCACCAAGGCCGGCGGCTCGATCACCAAGGAAATGTATCTGCCGTTCCCGAACGTCGAGTTCCAGCCGTTCATCACCGAAATCGCGTCACTCAAGCCCGACGCGGTGTTCGTGTTTTTTGCCGGCGGCGGTGCGGTCAAGTTCACCAAGGACTACGCGGCCGCGGGCCTCAAGGACAAGATCCCGTTGTATGGCAGCGGTTTTCTCACCGACGGCACACTGGAAGCGCAAGGCGCTTCCGCGCAGGGACTGCTGACGACCTTGCACTACGGCGATGGCATCGAGAACCCGAAGAACAAGCAGTTCCGCTACAACTACGGCAAGAAATACGGCATCCAGGCCGACGTCTACGCGGTCCAGGGTTACGACGCCGCACTGTTGCTGCACGGCGGCCTCAATGCGGTCAAAGGCAGTTTCGGCGACAAAAAGGCGCTGTACGGCGCGCTGGAGAAGGTCAAGATCGACAGCCCGCGCGGGCCTTGGACAATGTCGAAGGCGCACAATCCGATCCAGGACATTTATCTGCGCCGCGTCGAGGGTAACGCGAACCAGGTGATCGGCATCGCATGGAAAGCGCTGGAGGACCCGGCGCGCGGCTGCAAGATGTCGGCTGCCTAGCACTTGCTCGCACGTTATTCCGGCGGGGGCAGTCGTCCCCGCTTCTTTTTTTGTGCAGGCTATGCGCCGATGCCAGGCGCGCGTGACGGACCCATGCCGTGGAATGGCTGATCCAGATCCTCAATAGCGTGCAATACGGCCTGCTGCTGTTCCTGGTCGCGAGCGGGCTCACCTTGATCTTCGGCATCATGGGCGTCATCAATCTCGCCCACGGCAGCTTCTACATGATCGGGGCCTACCTCGCGTTCACGCTGTCGTCGCTGACCGGCAGCCTGTGGGTCGCGATACCGCTGGGGATCGTGCTCGCCGCGGCGCTCGGACTAGTTCTCGAATGGGCGTTGATCAGCCGCCTATACCGCCGCGACCATTTGTACCAGGTCCTGCTGACCTTCGGGCTGATTCTCATCTTCGAGGAACTGCGCAGCATCATCGTCGGCGACGACGTGCACAGCGTCGCGATCCCCGCCGCGCTCGCGGCATCGCTTCCGTTGACCGAGACGCTTTCGTACCCCGTGTACCGGCTGTTCATTTCGGCCGTCTGCCTGGCCCTCGCGGGTCTGATGTACGTGACGATACAGAAAACGCGGTTCGGCATGATGATCCGGGCTGCCGCATCGAATCCCGAAATGGCGACCTCGCTGGGTCTCGATATCCGCTGGATCCACGCGCTGGTCTTCGCCGCGGGCGTGGCGCTGGCAGCATTCGCCGGCATGATCGCCGCGCCCGTGTCGTCGGTGTTTCCAGGCATGGGCAACCAAGTGCTGATCGTCTGCTTCGTGATCGTCGTCATCGGCGGCATCGGCTCGCTCAAGGGCGCTCTAATCGCCGCACTGCTGATCGGCTTCGCCGATACGTTCGGCAAGGTGCTTCTGCCCGATTACGCGAGCATCGCCGTCTACCTGTTGATGGCCATCGTGCTGCTGTTCCGTCCGCTGGGGCTGTTCGGCCGTGCGTGAGCATCGGCGCGGTCGCCGCTCCCGCGCGCGAGACGCGGCATGAAGCGCAGCCTTCTGCCGTTGCTCATCGTCGCAGTCATCCTGCTGCTGCTGTTTCCGGTGATCGCGGAAAAGTTCTATCTGCAGCTGGTTACCAAGATCATGATCCTGTCGATTTTCGCGCTGTCGCTCGACCTCTTGGTCGGCTACACCGGACTCGTAAGCCTCGGCCACGCCGCCTACTTCGGGATCGCCGCCTACACCTACGCGCTGGCTTCGCCGTCCGCCGATCCGGCCAACGTCTGGCTGACCTTGCCGCTTGCGCTGGCGGCAAGCGCCGCGGCCGCGCTGCTGGTCGGCGCGCTGGTGGTGCGCACCTCGGGTGTGTACTTCATCATGGTGACGCTGGCGTTCGCCCAGATGGCGTACTACTTCTTTCACGACACGCGTATCGCCGGCGGGTCCGACGGAATGTACGTCAATACGCGGCCCGACGCTCTGGTGCCGGGCCTGGATCTGGCCAACGATCTTCATTTCTATTATTTCGTGCTCGCCGCGCTTGCCATCGTTTTCGCGCTGCTCGCGATCATCCTGCGCTCGCCGTTCGGTCGGGCGCTGCAGGGCATCAAGGCGAACGAGCACCGGATGCGCGCGCTCGGCTTCGCCACCTTGCGCTACAAGCTCGCCGCGTTCGTGCTGGCAGGAACGATCGCGGGACTCGCCGGCTATCTCGCCGCGGCGAAGGAAGGCTACGTCAATCCGGAGATGATGGCATGGCATCAATCGGGCACCGTGCTGATGATGCTGATCCTGGGCGGCATGGGAACGCTGTTCGGCGCGGTGCTCGGCGCCTTTTCCTACGTGCTGTTGCAGGAATGGTTTTCCGCGCTGACCAAGCACTGGCAGCTGTTGATGGGGCTGTTCATCGTCGCCGCGGTGCTGCTGTTGCCGCAGGGGCTGATCGGCCTGCATCAGCTGCGGATAAAGTCGCGCTTGCCGCGCGCCGAGGGCGACAGTGACTGAGCCGGTGCTCGCCGCGACCGCGCTCGGACGCCGCTTCGGCGGCCTGGTCGCCGTCGACGACGTCAGCTTGTCGCTGGCGCCGAAGACGGTGCACGCGGTCATCGGGCCGAACGGCGCCGGCAAATCGACCCTGGTCAACCTGCTCTCCGGCGAGCTGCGGCCATCGACCGGCACGATCCGCCTGGGCGCGCTGGACATCACGGACTGGCCATCGCACCGCGTCGCGCAGCACGGCGTGGCAAGATCGTTCCAGCACACCAATGTCTTCGGCGCCTTTTCCGCATTCGAAAATTGCCGGCTGGCCGCGCAGTCGCACCACAGGAATTTCGGCCGCTGGTTCAAGCCGGCGGAGCGCTACGGCGACTGGAATGTCGCGGCGGACGCGGCGCTGGCGATCGTCGGCCTGGCCGCGCGCGCCGGCATCGCCGCCGCCGCACTGTCGCACGGCGAACGCCGCGCGCTGGAGATCGCGATGGCGCTCGCCACTCATCCTAGCGTCCTACTGCTCGACGAGCCGCTCGCGGGGATGGGGCCCGAAGAATCAGCGCACATCGTCGCGCTGCTCAAGCGCCTGGCGGCAGACCATGCAATCCTGCTGGTCGAGCACGACATGGACGCGGTGTTCGCGCTGGCCGACCGGCTGACGGTGATGGTCAACGGGCGCATATTGGCGAGCGGCGCGCCGGAGGCGATCCGCGCCAATGCCGAGGTACAGCGCGCGTACCTGGGTACCGAAGCGGTGAACGCGCTGTGATGACCGCGCCATTGCTCGAAGCGCGCAAGCTGCACAGCTACTACGGCAGCAGCCACGTGCTGCAGGGCGTCGACTTTTCGATCGGCGCCGGCGAGGTGGTCGCGCTGATGGGCCGAAACGGCATGGGCAAGACAACCTTGCTCCGGTCGATGCTCGGCTTGCTCAAATCGCGTACCGGCGAAGTCGACATCGATGGCGTCAGCGCCACCGATATGCCGCCGCATAAGATTGCCCGTCTCGGGCTTGCGTTCGTGCCCGAGAACCGCGGCATCTTCCCGACGCTGACAGTGCGCGAGAATCTGCTGGTCGCCGCCCGGCCCGCCGCCGGCGGCAGCGGGTGGACGTTCGAACGGGTGATGACGACTTTTCCCGCGCTTGCCGCGCGGCTCGGGCACCGCGGCAACCAGCTGTCGGGCGGCGAGCAGCAAATGCTGACCATCGGCCGCGCACTGTTGACCAATCCCCGCCTGCTGATCCTCGACGAGGCGACCGAGGGTCTGGCGCCACTCATCGCGACGACGATCTGGCGGACGATACGCACGATCCGCGACGGCGGCATCGCGACGGTGATCGTCGACAAGCACTTCGCGATGCTGGCCGAGCTCGCCGACCGCTGCGTGATCCTGGTAAAGGGACGCAAGGTGTTCGACGGCTCGCCCGCCGAGCTCGCGGCGCAGCCGGGCCTGCGCGAGCAGCATCTGGGCATCTAGCGCGCGTTCGATCGATGCCGCGGGCGCGATTTTTCGATGTCGCTGGCCATCGGCTGGAATGCGTGCGCATCCGCGGAGCGAAGAGCGCACCGACGCTGGTCTTTCTGCACGAGGGTCTCGGCTCAGTGGCCTTGTGGAAGGATTTTCCGGCGCGCGTCGCCGAGGCGACCGGCTGCCCTGTGCTGGTTTACTCGCGGGCGGGATACGGGCGATCGTCGCCGGCTGTGCTGCCGCGTGTGCCCAACTACATGCACGTCGAGGCGCTCACCGTCCTGCCGGCGCTGCTCGACCGGCTCGGGATCGCGGATCCGGTATTGGTCGGACACAGCGACGGCGCATCGATCGCGCTATTGCACGCGGGTTCGGGCAGCCGCCCGGTGCGCGCGCTGGTCGCGCTCGCGCCGCACGTGTTCGTCGAGGATATGTCGATCGCGAGCATCGACGAAGTGCGCCGGCAATACGAGACCACCGACTTGCGCGAAAAGCTCGCTCGCCGCCACGCCGATCCCGACGCCGCGTTCCGCGGCTGGAACGACGTCTGGCTGGCGCCGGCGTTTCGCAGCTGGAACATCGAGGCGTGCCTGCCCGGCGTGCGCTGTCCGCTGCTGCTGATCCAGGGCAGCGACGACGAGTACGGAAGCGCAGCGCAGCTCGACGCGATCGAGCGCCAGGTCGGCGGCAAAGTCGCGCGGATCGAGCTCGCCGATTGCCGTCACTCGCCGCATCGCGATCAGCCAGAAGCCACACTCGCGGCGATCGCCGACTTCGTCGCTACGACTTGACGGCGTTTTGCAAGGCCAGCGCGCGCTGATAAAGGCGATTGCGCGCCGCGCCCGATTGCGCGACCGCGATGCGTACCGCCTGGGCCAGCGGCAGCTCGGCCAGCAGCGGCTTCAGCAAGGCGTCGTGCTCGCCGGCGTCGGCCTCCGCGGCGGCGTCGTCCGGCGCAGCGACGATCAGCACGAACTCGCCGCGGATCCGGTCCGCGGCGGCCGCAAGCCAGGCGGACGCTTCGGCCAGCGCGCAGCGATGCAGCGTCTCGAAGCGCTTGGTCAATTCGCGCGCAATGACGATCTCGCGCTGCGGATCGAGCACGGCGGCAAGTAAGGCCACCGTCGCGGCAACGCGATGCGGCGCCTCGTAGAAGACCAGCGCATAGGGCAAATGGCGTACCCGCTCGAGTGCCGCACGGCGCGCGCCGGCCGCGACCGGCAGGAATCCCAGGAACAGCCACTGCGGCGTCGCGATGCCTGCCGCCGAAAGCGCCGCTGTCACCGCCGACGGACCGGGGATCGGCACGATCGCGAAGCCCGCCGCCGAAACGGCGCGCACCAGCGCGGCCCCCGGATCGCTGATCGCCGGCGTGCCGGCATCGGTGATCAGCGCGACGCGCTTGCCGGACGAAAGCGATTCGATAATGGCGGCCGCGCGCTTGTGCTCGTTGTGCTCGTGCAGCGACACCAGGCGCGCGTGAAGACCATAGTGCGCGAGCAACCCGGCGCTGACGCGCGTGTCCTCGGCCGCAATCACGTCGACCTGTCCCAGCACGTCGAGCGCGCGCAGGGTCAGGTCGCGCAGGTTACCGATCGGTGTCGCCACCACATATAATGTTCGCTCCAGCGCCGGCAACGGCTCCCCTCTGCTCATGGTCGACGATTTCCTTTCGATGGCCCGATTGCCGGCGTGGCTGCGCGCAGCGGTGCTCGCCGCCACGGTGCTCGGCGTCGGCGCGTGCGCCACGCCGCCATTGTCGGGCCGCGCGCCTCCGCCGCCAAGCACGGTGCCGCCCGCGGTTGAGATCGAACAGCCGCCGCTGGTGCCGCCGCCTCCCTTTGCGGTGACGCCCGCGCCGACTCCGCCGCCTCCCCTGACCGCGACGCCCGTGCCGACTCCACCGCCGATCGCCGGAGCCGCGCCCGCGCGCGTCACCAGCACGACAATCGCATTGATCCTACCGCTCGAGTCGCCGACCTATGGCCGCGCCGCCAGCGCCGTGAAGGCCGGCTTCGTCGCCGCGGCGGCGCGCGCCGGCGCCAGTGCGCGCGTGCAAGTGATCGGGCACGGCGACGATGGCGTGCTGCCGGCATTCGCCACGGCGGCGCAAAGCGGTGTCGCCCTCGCCGTCGGCCCGCTGACGCGCGATGACTTGAAGATCGTCCTTGCGATGTCGCCGCTTCGGCCGCGGATGCTCGCGCTGAACCAGTCCGACGAAGGGGCGCCGCCGCCTGGCGGCGTCTATGCGTTGACGCTCGCCGTCGAGCAGGACGCTGCGCTGTTGATGCGTGTCGCGCGCGGCGATGGCGTCAAGGCGATCGCCGTCGTCGGCAGCGATGCGCCGTTTCAGCGTCGGTTCAGCCAGTCGTTCGTCGCCGCGTGGCGGCGCGAAGGCGGCGCGGCGCCGCGCGAATACCGGTTCGACGCGAGCCCCGAGCAGCTGGGCACGCTGCGCCGCGAGCTCGCCGCGCAGCCGATCGATGCGGTCGTTCTGGCGGTCGATGCGAGCGAGGCGGCGCTGGCGAAGTCGTTCCTCCGGGGCAGGGTCTACGCGAGCAGCCAGATCACCGACGGCCTGCCGGCCCAGATGCTGTACGACCTGGAAAACGTCCGCTACATCGAAGTACCGTGGCTGGCCGAGCCCGACAATCCGGCGTTTGCCGGCGTGCCGCGCGCCGATTACGACGACCCGGTGCTGGAGCGGCTCTACGCGCTGGGCATCGATGCGTTCGCGCTGGCGCAGATGCTGGCCGAACCGACGCCGCCCGATCGGATCGAGCTCGACGGCGCGACCGGTCATCTGTCGCTGCTGCCGTCGCGGGCCTTTGCGCGCGAAGGCCGCGTGATGACCATCCACGACGGCCGCGTGCTGGCCGAGCCGCCGGCGCGATGAAGCGATGAATCGCGGCGCGGCGGCGGAAGCGCTCGCGGCCGAGTTCCTCCAGCGGCGGGGCCTCAAGATCGTCGCGCGCAACTACCGCTGTCGCGGCGGCGAGATCGATCTGATTGCCAGCGACGGCGACACGCTGATCTTCGTCGAGGTGAGGCTGCGCAGCGATGCCGCGTTCGGCGGCGCGGCCGAGAGCATCACCGCGGCCAAGAAAAAACGCCTGACGTTCGCCGCCGCCCATTATCTGAGCCGCTTAAGCCAAATGAGCCAAATGAGCAAGGAGCCGCCGTGCCGCTTCGATGCCATTCTGCTCTCCTCGCTCGACCCGGGCCGGATCGAATGGCTGGTCGATATCGACGCCAACTGACGCCTGGCGAGGCCAAGTTGCTACAATGCCCCTCGACCGATGGATACCACGCACCGCATCCGCGCGCATTTCGCCGACAGCGCCGAACTCAAGCTCGCGGCGGTCGACGTGATGGCGCCGTTGATCGCGCGCGCGGCGGGCCTGATGACCGATTGCCTGCTGGCGGACGGCAAGATCCTGGCCTGTGGCAACGGCGGCTCGGCGTCCGACGCCCAGCATTTCGCGGCCGAGATGGTTGGACGCTTCGAGCGCGAGCGCCCGGAGTTGCCGGCGCTGTCGCTGGCGACCGATACCTCGATCCTGACCGCAGTGGCCAACGACTATGACTTCAGCCAGGTGTTCGCCAAGCAGGTGCGCGCGCTGGGACGCAGCGGCGACGTGCTGCTCGCGCTGTCGACGTCGGGCAACTCGGCCAATGTCGCGCTGGCGATCGATGCCGCTCACGAGCGCGAAATGCGGGTCGTTGCGCTGACGGGCCGGGGCGGAGGCCGCATCGGTGAACTCCTCACCGGCGTCGATGTCCACCTCTGCGTCCCGCATTCGGTGACCGCCCGCATCCAGGAAGTGCACCTGTTGACGATACACTGCCTGTGTGACGCGATCGATACCAACCTGCTCGGCGAAGAGAGCTGAAAAAACTGAACCCTGGGGAAACGCGAGGAATCATGAAGAGGTTCGATACCATCATGCGGATTGCGGCAACCTTGTCGCTCGCCGCCGGCGCGACGCTGCTCAACGGCTGCATTCCGCTGGTGATTGGGGGTGCCGTGGTGACCGCCCAGGTCGCCACCGACCGGAGAACGACCGGTGCCCAGCTCGACGACGAGTTCATCGAGGACAAGGCAATCGCGCAGATCTCCGATCGTCTCAAGAGCGATATCCACGTCAACGTGACCAGCTACAACGGCATAGCGCTGCTGACCGGCGAGGCCCCGACCGAGGCCTCGAAAAACGAGGTGGCGCAGGTCGTGCGATCGATGCCGAAAGTGCGCATTGTGCAGAACGAGCTCGTCGTCGGCCCAACCAGCTCGTTTTCCGCCCGGACCAACGACACGGTGACCACCTCCAAGGTCAAGTCACGATTCGTCGAGGCATACAACAAGTTCCAGATCAATCACGTCAAGGTCGTCACCGAGCGCAACGTCGTCTACCTGATGGGCATCGTGAAGCGCGACGAGGGCGATGCCGCCGCCGAGATCGCCCGCACGACCAGCGGCGTGGAGCGCGTCGTCAAGGTGTTCGAATACATCAGTTGAGCGCTTCGTCCGACCGGCCCGGGGCAGAGGGGCCGAGCTTCGCGTCCAAGATCGCTACGGCCGAGAGCCGCGCGGCGCAGATCGCGGCGCTGCCGCGGCCGCTGGTGTTCACCAACGGCGTGTTCGACATCCTGCACCGCGGCCATGTCAGCTACCTCGACCACGCGCGCCGGCTCGGCGCCTCGCTGGTCGTCGGCGTCAACAGCGACGCATCGGCGCGCCGCCTCGGCAAGGGCGGTGATCGGCCGATCAATTCGCTCGACGACCGCATCGCGGTCCTCGCCGCTCTCGAATCGGTGAGTCTGGCCATTGCCTTCGACGAAGACACCCCGCTGGCGCTCGTGCTCGAATGCCATCCCGACGTCATCGCCAAGGGCGCCGACTACACGGCGGCCACGACCGTCGGCGCCGCCGAAGTCATCAATTGGGGCGGACGCTTCGAGGCGATACCGCTGCTGCCCGGACGCTCGACCAGCGCGCTGCTGACGCGCTTGCGGCGCTGAAAGCGCGAGGGCGAGGCGGCACAGCACGTTTGCTATAATTTGCTGCTTTAGCGAGCGAAGTCGATGTTCCAGACGATCGATGCACTCGAGCTCTCGCGCCTGATGCAAAGCGGAGACGCGCCACGGGTGGTCGACGTGCGCACCGCGGCCGAAGTGTCCCGCGGGACGATAGGCGGCGCGCTGCACATCGAGCTGTCGACGTTGCCGGCGCGACTCTCCGAGCTCGACAGCGACGCCCCTGTTGTCGTCTTTTGTCAGTCGGGTGCGCGGTCGGCGCAAGCCTGCGCTTACCTCGCCGAGCGCGGCTTTCGCCGCGCATTCAATCTGGGCGGAGGCCTCGCCGGCTGGGTGCGGGCAGGCCTGCCACTGAATGGCCTGGACCGATAATGGATCAGACAGTGCAATTCGAACGTGAAGTCGATGCGCGCGGCTTGAATTGTCCGCTGCCGATTCTTCGTACCAAGAAAGCGCTGAACGACATGGCGAGTGGCCAGGTTCTGCGCATCCTGGCGACCGATCCCTCATCGGTTCGCGACTTCGAGGCGTTCGCCCGGCAGACCGGCAATCAGCTGCTGCAGCAAAGCGAGCAGAACGGCGAATTCATTTTCCTGCTGCGGCGCAAGTAGCAGCCGGCGCGAACGCGCGCGACGATGCTTTTCCACTTCGATAGCGAATGATCATGGCCGATACGCAAGAGATCGTCGAGCTCACCGAGGAGAATTTCGCCGAGTCGATCAACGATCATCCGTTCGCGGTCGTTGATTTCTGGGCGCCATGGTGCGCGCCGTGCCGTGCGTTCGCGCCGGTGTTCGCCGCCGCCGCAGTCAAGTATCCCGAGGTCAGGTTCGCCAAGGTCAACACCGAGGAGCAGCAGGTGCTGGCCGGCCATTTCAACATCCGCTCGATCCCGACGCTGATGATCTTCCGCGACAACATCATCGTGTTCGCCGAAGCCGGTGCGCTGCCCGCCAGTGCGCTCGACCAGGTCTTGACCGCGGCCAAGGCGCTCGACATGGAAGCGGTGCGGCGCGAGCTTGCCGCGCAGGAAGCGCCTGCGGCCGACGGGAATTAGGCAGATCCCTGCTCCGCGCTCCTGCTTGCATCGTGTTTCAGGGCGGACGCGGTTTTGCGTCATTCCCGGCTTAGTTGCCGGAGCGCTCGTTCGCGGTCGCATCCCCGCTACGCGGGGCCCCTGCTCCGCGCTTACTCGCGTTACCGCCGATAGCGGTTCAGGAAGTCGGTGACGATGCCGCGCTGGCTCTTGTCGATCGCCGCTTCCATCGTGTTGTCGAGCGGATCGTATTGGAGAACCCGGCGAAACGCGGCGATCGCCTCCTGGTGGTAGCCCTGCGCCTGCAGCGAGTAGCCGAGGCAGCGCCATGGCTCGGCATTCCAGAATTCCAGATCCGACCATGCCCGGCAGAGCTCGGCGGCGCGGCGCCAGTTGCCGGCGTTGAGCATGCGCGGGCCTTCGCCGCGCAGCAGCGCGAGCCGCGCCTGGCGATCGGCGAACAGCGCCGTCGTATCGGCGTCGTTGACGCTGCCGGTGTCCGGCGCCGATCCGGTCCCGCTAGCGCTCTGCGATCCGCGGTCGAGCAATCCGATCTTGCCGACGTCGCCCTGGAAGCCGCGCGGCAGCAGCCCCGGTGCCGAAGGCGTCCAGCCGGCGACCGCGCTCTTGGCGGCGACGATCGATTCGGTCATCGGCTCATGCCACGCGACGCCGTACAGCCACAGCATCGCCGCCAGGCCGACGACGCCGGTGACCATGTTCAATATTCCGGGCGGACTGTGCGTCACCAGGCAGTCTTCGGCAAAGTCCCAGCTCGTCTCGCCCTGCTGCGCGACTTTTTCGTAGGCGAGCGCGATCAGCACCGGCGCGAACAGCGGGAATCCGCAGGCGAGACCCGCCCACCAGACGTGGAACGAGCGGCGCAGCGCGCGCTGCAGCTGCGCACGCACGTCGCGTCGCGCGTAGGCGTTGCTGATCGAGAATTGCAGATAGACGCCGAACAGCCATTTGCCCGGCGTCTGCTGCAGCGATGCAATCAGCAGCGATTCGATCGGAATCCATGAGGCCGTGATCAACATCGGCGCCAGCAGCGGATGGCCGAGCCAGAAGGCGACGTCGTCGCTGACGACGCCGGCGTTGTGCAGCTCCGATAACAGCAGCGCCAGCACCAGTCCCCAGATCGCGTAGTCGAACAGGCGTGCCGCCAGGCGATTCCACGGGCGCGGCTCGCTGGTGCGTCCCGACTTCGCCCGTTCGAGCTCGGCCATGCGCAGCTGGAATATCCAGCTCGCGTCTTCCTGCGGCGCGTCGGTGCCGAGAAACACGCTCTTCTCGCGGCGCCAGTTGAGAATCGCGAGATCGGTCTGCGGAATCAGCGCCGGAATGCGCGGCACGTGACCGCGGCGCACCCACGAGAGGCCGTGCACGACGCCGTAGATCAGCGAGAGCACGAGCAGCAGCAGCGTCAGCCAGACCAGCACCTGCTTGGCGACCAGCACCGAATCGGCCGGCGTCACGAACACGATCGCACCGGTGATGAACGCGCCGAACAGCAGGCACAGCGCGAGCTGGCCCATCGCCGAGCGCCCGAACGACGCGACACGCTCGGTCAGTCCGGGGTGATGCAGGCTCTTGTCCGGCGCCCCGATCGCCGTGGTCAGCAGCTTCTCGTCGGCGGCCTCGATGACTTCGTCTTCATCGTGCGCCGCCGTACCCTCAGCCTCGGCAGTGGCGGCGACGTTGCTGACGAAGCGCGAAATGCGCTGCTCGGTGCTGCCCTCGGCGGCAACGGCGAGCTCTTGATCGTAATGCTGCCTGTGCTCGGGATCGCTTAGTATGCGGCTGGCATGATTGATGAAACGCAAGGCCTCTTCTACGTTGCCTTGGCCGTCGCGTGTTTTCGCATAATATTTTCGGATCAGGCGACGCAGCGCGGCCCGCACCTCTTCGTCCGGTGCGAGCTGCGGTACTCCCAATGCCTCGTAGAGCGTTGCCTTCATCGCCAATCGCAGGAAAATGCACGCAATCTGACGTTGGAATGTTCCGGGAAACCGGTGGACAATGCAAGTTATCGATAATTACCCCCGAAAACGCCAAGTTCCGGCACACGCGGGGCGGCAGACGATGCCGCTGTGCGGCAGCATCGGCGCCAGGATCGCCGGCGAGGACCTGGGCCGCCCGGCGCTCAATATGTCGGCTACCAATGAAAAAGCGGCCGCACGGGCCGCTTTTTTTGCCAGGCAAGAGAGCCTATTCGCTCGACTTGTCCTCACGGTGGGCGTCGCTTGTGAAAAAAAGCGGCCGCAGGGGCCGCTTTTTTTTCGCTCGCCAAGAAGTTATTCGCTCCCTTTGTCCTCACGGTGGGCGAGCTTCTCGCGAATGCGCGCCGATTTGCCCGAGCGATCACGCAGGTAGTACAGCTTGGCGCGACGCACGTCGCCCTTGCGCTTGACTTCGATGCTCGCGATCAGCGGCGAGTAGGTCTGGAACGACCGCTCCACGCCTTCGCCACTCGAGATCTTGCGCACGACGAACGACGAATTGAGGCCGCGGTTGCGCTTGGCGATGACCACGCCTTCGTAGGCCTGCACGCGCTTGCGCTCGCCTTCGACGACGTTGACGTTGACGATCACGGTGTCGCCCGGCGCGAAATCCGGCACCGTCTTGCCCAGACGGGCCATTTCTTCCTTGTCCAGCGTATCGATGATGTTCATGCGTTGCTCCTTGATCAATGGTTCCGGCCGTTGGCCTGGCGCGCAGCGCAGGTCGCCACCTGATGCGCGCTGTTTGTTTTAGACATCCCGTACTCGTAAAACTGCTGCCTGCTGCTACCGCTACTTGTCGGCCGCCCTTCCGCCGCCCTCGCGCTTGAATTCCTCGAGCAACTTCGTATCTTCCGCCGACAGGCTTTTCTCCGCCAGCAAATCCGGTCGCCGCAGCCAGGTGCGCCCCAGCGACTGCTTGCGCCGCCAGCGCGCGATCTCGGCGTGGTTTCCCGACAACAGCACCGCCGGCACCACGCCGCCTTCCAGCTGCTCGGGCCGCGTGTAATGCGGACAATCGAGCAGCCCGTCGACAAACGATTCCTCGACGTTCGATTGCGCGTCGTTCAGCACGCCCGGAAGCTGCCGCACGATCGCATCGATCAGCAGCAGCGCCGGCAATTCGCCGCCCGACACGACAAAATCTCCGATCGAGACTTCGAGGTCGATCTCCTTTTCCAGCAAGCGCTCGTCGACGCCCTCGTAGCGTCCCGCGAGCAGTATCAACCCCGGCTCCGCGGCGAGCTTTGCCACGCGCGCATGACGCAACGGCTCGCCTTGCGGCGACAGGTAGACGACGGGCGAGCGCTCGACACCCGCGGCCTGCATGTCTCGCCGCGCCGCGTCCAGCGCCTTGGTCAGCGGCTCTGCCCGCATCACCATCCCCGGCCCGCCGCCGAACGGCCGGTCGTCGACCGTCCGATAGCTGTCGGTAGCAAAGTCGCGCGGATTGCGGCAGCCCAGCGTCCAGATGCCGCGCTCGAGCGCACGTCCCATGACGCCGTACGCCGCCGCGCCCTGCACCATCTCCGGAAACAGCGTGACGACTTCGATCCTGACCATGCTCGCCGCGGCGCGCTCTTCTCTCGATTCGCCGCGTCCTTGCTTCAATAGTCTTCCTGCCAGTCGACGACAATCCGGCCAGCCGCCGGCTCGATCGTATCGACATACGCCGGCACCATCGGAATCAGGCGTTCGGCCCCGTCGCTTTCGACGCGCAGCACCGGATGCGCTCCGGTATCCAGCAATCCGGCCACGCGGCCCAGCGTCCGACCGGCGCGGTTGACGACATTCAAACCGACCAGGTCCGACCAGTAATGCTCGTCCGGCGCGGTCTTGGGCAATGACTTGCGCGGCACGCCGGCGACAAATCCGCGCAGCCCCTGCGCCGCTTCCCGACTCGCAATGCCTTCGATCGCGGCGATGATCGAGCCGCCGTGAATTTGCGCTTCGGCTACGCGATAACGCGTCCATTCCTTGCTCTCGTCCGGTGCGAGCCACCACGTCTTGTACGCGAGCAGCGTTTCCGGCGCCGCGGTGAACGGCTTGAGCCTCACCCATCCCTTGATGCCGAACGGGGCGAGCAGGCGCCCCATCACCACGATGTCGGTGGGCGCGACCGCGTCGTCGCGCCCGGCGCCGCGCTTGCTAGCCAGCGGTCGGCGCGGCGGCTTCGGCAGTCGGCGCGGCGGCGGCGGCGGCAGTTGGCGTAGCCGCTGCGGCAGGCTTCGCCGCCGACGCCTGCTTGACCAGGCCGGCGACGGTATCGGACAGCTTGGCGCCCTGATGCGTCCAGTGGTCGATACGATCGAGCGACAGGCGCAGGCTCTCCTGGCCTTCGCGAGCGATCGGATTGTAGAAACCGACGCGCTCGATAAACCGTCCGTCGCGGCGGTTGCGCGAATCGGCGACGACGACGTTGAAAAACGGGCGCTTCTTGGCGCCGCCTCGAGCGAGTCTGATTACGACCATGGCAAAGTCCCGGGTTGAGCCGCAAAAAAAGACGTTGATTATACGACGAAATCCGTTCTGCCCGCAATCGGCGGCGCGACGCGCCCGGACTGTCCTAGCGCAGGCCCGGAAAGGCGCCTTTGAGGCCCCGCATCATCTTCTGGATGCCGCCCTTGGAGACCATTTTCATCATTTTCTGCGTCTGCTCGAACTGGGCGAGCAGGCGATTGACTTCCTGCACCGACGCGCCGGCGCCGGCCGCGATCCGGCGCTTGCGCGATGCTTTCAGGAGCTCTGGCTTGGCGCGCTCGGCCGGGGTCATCGAGTTGATGATGCCCTCGAGGCGGCGAATGGCGCCATCGTCGACCTGTGTGCCTTGTGCGGCGCGCGCGAGCTCGCCGGGCAGCTTGTCGATCAGCTCCTGCATGCCGCCCATCTTGCGCATCTGCCCGATCTGCGCCTTGAAGTCCTCGAGGTCGAAGCCTTTGCCGGACTTGACCTTCTTGGCGAGCTTTTGCGCGTCGGCGACATCGACCTGCCGCTGCGCCCCTTCGATCAGGCCCAGCACATCGCCCATGCCGAGAATGCGCATCGCCATGCGCTCGGGATGAAACACTTCGAGCCCATCGAGCTTTTCGGACACGCCGGCGAACTTGATCGGCGCCCCGGTCACCTGACGCACCGAAAGCGCCGCGCCGCCGCGCGCATCGCCGTCGAGCTTGGTCAGGATGACGCCGGTCAGCGGCAGCACAGCGCCGAATGCCTTCGCCGTATTGACCGCATCCTGGCCCTGCATCGCGTCGACGACGAACAGCGTCTCGACCGGCTTGACCGCGGCGTGCAAGGCGGCGATCTCGCGCATCATCGCGTCGTCGATGGCCAGCCGTCCGGCGGTGTCGACGATGACGATCTCGTGATAGTGACGTCGCGCCCAGTCGACGCTCGCAACCGCGATGTCCACCGGAGCTTGGTCGGTCGACGACGGGAAGAAATCGACGCCGACCTGGCCGGCCAGCGTCTTGAGCTGCTCGATCGCTGCAGGACGGTAGACGTCGCAGCTCACCAGCAGCACTTTCTTGCGCATGTCCTGGCGCAACAGCCGCGCGAGCTTCCCCGCGCTGGTGGTCTTGCCGGAGCCTTGCAGTCCGGCGAGCAGGATCACCGCCGGCGGAACGACGGCGAGATCGAGCGGCGCCGTCGGGCCGCCGATCAGCCGCGTCAATTCGCGCTGGACGATGCCGACGAACGCCTGTCCCGGGGTCAGCGATCCGGCCACGTCGCTGCCGATCGCTTTTTCGCGCACGATCGCGATGAAGTCGCGGACGACCGGAAGCGCGACGTCGGCCTCGAGCAGCGCCATCCTGACTTCGCGCAGCGCTTCCTGGATGTTGGCGTCGGTGAGCCGCGCTTCACCGCGCAGCGTCTTGGCGACGCGGCCTAGCCGTTGGGTCAGATTGTCGAGCATCGTCGATGGATTCGCGTTGCGAAAAGCGCTGCCGGGAACCGGCGCGCCCTTGGTGTAGACTGCCAAAAACAAACATGATTTTACTCTACCTGGCGGTCGCCGCCGCCTACCTCGCCGCCACCTGGCTCGAATGGCGGCATCTCGCGCAAGCGCCGGAGCCTGCATCGTCCGCTACCGCGATCGCCCGATGGCTGCCCGCGCTCGCGCTCGCCGGACACGCGGTGCTCGTATCGAGCGTCGTGTTCGCCGGCGGCAGCGTCGACTTGAGCCTCGCCAATGCGCTGTCCGCAGTCGCCGGCCTGATCGCATTGTTCGCATGGCTCGGCTCGCGCGCGGGTACGCTGCCCGGCGTCGCCGTGATCGCGCTGCCGGTCGCGGCGGTCGCGGCGTTGTTGCCGCTGCTGTTCGCCAATCCGCACCGGATGTCGCTCTCCGACGAACCGTGGGCCGCCTTGCACATCGCCGTGGCGCTTACCGCGTACGCGATGCTGATCGTCGCGGGGCTGCAGGCGTTGTTGCTGATGGGCTTCCAGCGGCGTTTGCATCGCGGCGTGGCCGTGCGCGGCGGGGCGGAAATGCCGCCGCTGCTGACGCTCGAGCGCTTCCTGTTCCGGCTGGTCAGCCTCGGTTATGCGCTGCTGACGCTGACCCTGCTGAGCGGCATCGTTTTTTCCGAGGAATTGT
>Ga0068859_100000898_pt1 | contig 30313 bp, 21 predicted proteins | sample KBSSwiS22_FD_66585 | JGI IMG/M metagenome (GOLD analysis project Ga0068859, IMG submission 66585) | Switchgrass rhizosphere microbial communities from Kellogg Biological Station, Michigan, USA - KBS Switchgrass S2-2 | ecosystem: Host-associated > Plants > Roots > Rhizosphere > Soil ...
GATCCGGCCGGCCTCACCTGGACGCAGGTCTCGATCGCCGCGACGGCGGCGTTCCTTCCGAACATCTTCAAGGGCGAATTTGACTTCACCATCAACGTTGAAAAGAACACGGCGTGGGAAGTCGAGACAGTCAGCGGCGCACACTACGGCATCGTCAGCCTCGGAGATATCGTCGGCGGTTTACTGGGGAACCAGGACTCAGTGCCGGCCACTTTGCGCGACATTCAGTTCGCTGATTTCTCAGTTAGCGCCACGAGACCTGCGCCAAACTCGCCGTTTACTTACCGCATTAATTGCCGAGCTGAGGCCGCTTTCCCAATCCTCGAGCGCGAGCTTACGGCGCAACTCAATCTGTCGGTCACGAAAGCTTCGAGCAGCTATGAGATTGTCCTGACCGGCGCCTTTGTCATCGGTCAGGAGGAGTTCAATTTCGAACTGGATCTCGGCACCGCGAAGTCCGAGATTACGGCCACGTGGGCGCAGACCGGGGATCCGCTTGAGTTCAGCGATATCGCCAGCGCGCTTGGTTGGGATTCGATGCCGACGCCGCCAGAGAATCTCGATCTCGGACTTACCGACGCGCAGCTTACCTATAACTTCTCGAACGCGACGGTCGCGCTGACGGCCCATTCAGTGAACTACGGCGAACTGGTTTTTGCTTCGCAGAGCTCGGAGGCCGGCAGCCGTCAGTACGTGTTCGCTTTGGAGGTGCCCGCCGATATTGAGCTGAGTAATTTGCCGGTTGTGGGCGACAAGTTGCCGGCGAATATCGGGATCAGCGACTTGCAACTTGTGATTGCGTCGGCTGAGCTGAGCGAAAATGATGTTTCGGCAGTCAACGCTCTCCTCAAGACGAATTCGAGCGCCGGCCCGAGTGGAGAGAGCGCGACGAATATTAGTTTAACTCCGCAAACGCTGGCTGCCGGGCCCACAATCGCCGCGACGTTGCACGTGTTGACCGAGCAACAACCGTTAAACATCTCGCTCACGAACAGTTCCGATTCGGCTGAGCCGACGCCCGCGGAGGTTACCGCGACGAGCGATTCGGATGCCGATCCCGCGCCGGCCCCCGCGCCCGCGCCAAGTTATCAATCGAACGTCAAGTGGTTCACCGTCGGGAAATCTTTTGGACCCGTCTCGCTGCGGCGAATGGGCGTGCAGTATCAGGAATCGATTCTCTCGTTTGTGTTTGACGCAGCGATCTCGGCCGGCGGGCTGACGCTTACGCTGGAGGATCTCTCGGTTGGCTCGCAACTCACGAAGTTTACGCCGCAGTTTTCGCTGCACGGCCTGGGTATTGACTACTCAGCCGGGGACGTCGAGATCAGTGGCGCGTTCCTCAGGGTTCATATTGAGAAAGATGGCTTGGAATACGACGAGTATGACGGCGGCGCGATCATCAAAACGAGCGAACTGAGCTTGTCCGCGCTCGGCTCATACGCGAAGCCTGAAAATTATGAGTCGCTCTTCATTTACGGAGTCCTGAATTATCCATTCGGCGGTCCACCCTTCTTTTTCGTCACCGGTCTCGCCGCAGGCTTCGGATACAACCGGGCCTTCATCGTTCCACCGATCGACGACGTCGCTAAGTTTCCGCTGATCCAGGAAGCAGTCGGCGGCAGCGGCTCGCCCAATGACCTGATGACGGAACTCGAGACGCTGCGCGATTACATTCCGGCAACTCTGGGCGACACTTTTCTCGCAGTGGGCGTCAAGTTCACGTCTTTCAAGATGATCGATTCGTTCGCCCTGCTGGCTTTCGTGTTTGGAACTCAGTTTGAGATTGACGTGCTCGGTCTCTCAACCTTGATCGTTCCCACTCCGGAAGAGGGGAAATCGGTCACGCCTCTGGCCGAGGTTCAGATGGCCTTGCGGGCCACGTTCATCCCGGCGCAGGGCTTCCTCGGCGTCAGTGCGCAACTGACCAGCGCTTCGTATGTCTTTTCGAAGGATTGTCACCTGACCGGCGGCTTCGCGTTCTACAGTTGGTTTTCAGGGCCGCACGCCGGCGACTTTGTCCAAACGTTGGGCGGCTACCACCCGAGCTTCAATGTTCCCGCTCATTATCCCCAAGTGCCGCGGCTCGCGCTGAACTGGCAGATCGATGATCACGTTTCGATCAAGGGCGATCTGTACTACGCGCTGACTGCATCCACGTTGATGGCCGGCGGATCGCTGCAGGCGACCTGGTCGGCCGGTGATCTCAAAGCGTGGTTCAACGCGGGAGCAGATTTCCTGATTGCGTGGAAGCCTTATCACTACGACGCGAAGATATATATCGACATGGGCGTGTCGTACACGTTCAGCTTCTTTGGCAGCCATACAATCAGTGTGGACGTGGGCGCCGACCTGCACGTTTGGGGGCCGGAGTTCTCGGGCACGGCCCACATTCATCTGTGGATCGTATCGTTCACTGTTTCTTTCGGCGCCGGCTCAAGTCAGACGCCGCAGCCAATCGACTGGACAACATTCAGTCAGTCGTTCCTGCCGGCGGCGAGTGATGTTTGCAGCATTGCCGTGAAATCAGGATTGATTAAGAAAGTCGGCACGGACGGCAACGATTTAGGCATGATCAATCCAAAGGACATCGTGCTGACAACGAACTCAGTTGTTCCTTCGACTGGGGCCAAAATCGGCGCGGCGGAAGCCGTCAACCGGCTTTACTACACGGCAAAAGGATCGGACGCGGTGCTGTTGCCGTTCCCGGATAAGCCTCAGGACTCTTCGCCGTCCGCGGTTGCTCACAAGATCGGTTTACCCGGTGTCGGATCGATGGCCATTCAGACGGCGGAGTTGACGTCCACGCATTTCGTCACGATCACTTACACGGACGAAAAGACCAACGTGTCGCGTAACGTTGAATCGGCATTCTTTAAGTTCGTCCCGATCCTCAAGAATGTTCCGGCGGGACTCTGGGGCGAGTCGCTGGCGCCAAATCTGAATGCCCCGGGTTTTGTCGAACAAGCGCTGACCGGGTTCGAGATTAGTCCGAAAGCTCCACCGGCGCCCGGCACAACCATGACCATTCCGCGTACCAAGTTGCAGTTCGAGGACCCCGACGTGGTAAGTGACGCTTTTACCCCGCAAGTTGCTGCGCCGCTCACTTTTGACCGCGGCGATGACGACGATCGGCGCAAAACTATCGATGGAGAGATTGCCCAAAACGCGGTGCGAGCGCAGGTAATCGCCGCGCTTGGAATAACCGCTGAAATAAGTCTTAGCGCGGCAGTTGCTGACGAGTTTTTGATTTCGCCGCAGATTGTGGACTGACGAATCGAGATGCCTACGACCACCGACACAGATCCGGTTCAGATCGAATTTGTTGCGCACCATGAGCCGCTGCTTGAAAGCGGGCTTTATGAGATCACCGTGCAACAGGTGGTTAATACTCAGGCAACCGGCCAAAAGCACATCGATGCGCACTTCACTACCGCGACAAAACAGTTTTCAGTCTACGGACCGCAATTCACGCTGGCGCCCGACGAGATCTACTCAGTTTTTCCCCCGCCGGGCAGTCTTGGCGATCATGCTAACGTTCTGCCGCATGTGATTCTTAATCGCAGCACCCTGCCCTGGGAGCGGCGGGCCGACAATTCTATTAATGACGTGCACCCGTGGTTGGCGCTGCTCGTTTTTGCGGATGGAGAAGTGCCGCCGGCGACGCTCGGGCAAGCAAGCGAGCTGGGCGTGGCTCTGAAACCAGGTACGCAAAATCCCAACGACAAAATCAGTGTCATTGATGTTCCGCGAGCTTTGCTTGAGGCAATCGTCCCTTCGCTCGAAGAGTTGAAACTACTCGCGCACGTGCGTCAGGGAAGAGATGCCGCGGGCAATGTCGCTGGCGACGAGCTTTCGGTGGTGATCAGTAATCGTCTGCCGCAGAAAGGCGGAACCAGCATTGCGCATCTGGTTTCGGTGGAAGATCTGTACGCGAAAGGAGCGTTTGATTTCGCGAGCCAAACCGGCGCGACGATTCGACTCGTCAGTCTGAAGAGTTGGAGTTTTGCCTGCGAGAATCCGAAGCAGGATTTCAAAGGCCTGTTGACGCATTTGAACTGCGGTTCGCTTCGTTTGCCGCACAACGACAGTGAGACGGCCGAGACCTACTTGCAGCTTGGCTATGTGCCTTTGCCGCATTTCATGCGCGCCGGCGATCGCACCGTCTCGTGGTACCACAGTCCGTTGGCTACCGGCCCGAACACAGACGAATCTCCACTGCCAGCCACGGCCGCGGATCAGTTAGTCCGCTTTAGTCGCGCCAATGGCATGTTCGACGTGTCGTACGCGGCTGCGTGGGAACTTGGACGCTTGCTGGTATTACAGAGCAAACAGACATCTGTAAGTCTCTACCAGTGGAAGAGGATGGTGGCGCAACAGGCGAATCGGGTGCAGCAGCGCCTAAATGCCGCGCACCTTCCGGATCAAAGATCGACCGCCGACATTCCGTTTCCTGATGACGCCGGCTCGTGGTTTCACCGTCTCAGCCTTTTGCAGGGAGTGCCGTTCAACTATTTGGTGCCGGATGAAGAGATGCTGCCGACTGAGTCGATCCGGTTTTTATGGCTCGATCGATTCTGGATCGATTGTTTACTTGACGGTGCGTTCAGCGTCGGCCGAGTGACGGGCGGCGACGAAGATGCTGATCGACAGAGTCTTCACTGTCCGTATCCTCCCCAGGTCAGCGACCTAACCCTCGCGAACATGCCGGCGACCAACTCGTATCCAAACGTCAGCGGCTTTATTTTGCGCTCTGAGGTAGTCGCGGGTTGGCCGAGCCTGCTGGCTGATGCTTACGATCAGCCGCAAGGCGGAAACCAACTCAACCTGCTTCGCCTCGAGCGGATTTCGAAAGATGTGCTGATCGCGCTGTTCGAAGGTGAGATGAAGCGCGTCGAAATTCACCAGAAACCGGAAGCGCTGCATTTCGGCGTCGATCCCCGCGAAGAAGGCGGCTTTTACAAAACGGTGCGCAATGACGCAGGCGATCCGGTTAAGGACCAGAGCGGTAATTTCGTTTCAATCGATCTCGGCGAAACGTCAGGTTTGTGGAAGCAGTTTTCGCAACGAGTGTTCGACATTAACGCGCTGGCAGACCAACTCCACACGGACTCGAAGGCTGCCGGCGAGTTCACCTCGGCGCAGTTTGCCTTGCAGATGATTGAAGGCGTTGAGAAGGTGAACTTTCAGATAACCGCGTAAGCAGTACTTGATGGACCTAAAACAACTCGAACTTGATTGTCAGATACTTCTTCGGGTTCTGACGGAAGTCGTAGAGCAGCTTGACGCCTTCTGACGAGAAATTGTTCACGTTGTTGTAGAGCGATTCGTCGGTGAGCAGTTTGCCCACCGTGCCTTCGCCGCGCTGGGCGCCGGCCACGACGTTGTCGATGCGCGCGGCGGTCGTATTGAAGCGGGCAATCGCGGTGCGCGCGTCGTTGTAGATCCCTTCGTCCTTGATCAGTTTGCCGAGCGTGCCCTGGCCGGCGTTCACTCCGGCGATTAGCTGATCAATGTTGTTCATCGAATGGTTTACGCGATCGGCGATGCTATTGATCTTGTTGTACATCTCGTCGCTCGAGAAGAATTTCCCGGCCGTGCCGCGTCCGGCGCGCAGATCCTCAGACATCTTCTTCAGGTTCGCGGCGACATCATTGGCGTTGTTATAGAGCGCTTCATCGTAGACGAATCTGCCGGCTGAGCCTTTGCCGCTCTTAATCTGTCGCGCCAAATCTTCCGCGTCCTGAATCGTCGCGTTCAGGTTGTTGTAGAGAGATTCATCATTGAACAGACGACCGACTGTGCCTTTGCCGTCGCGAACGTTCTTGACGATTTCGTTCATTTGATCGGACAGCTTGCCTAGTTTCTCAGCCAGTTCGGTGCCGCGGGTGGCCAGGTCGCTCATGGTGCTGCCAGCCGTGGCCGGCAGCAGAAAATTCTCAGTCACCGGTTGACCGAGCGGCGTGCCGGGCGTGATGTTCACAATCATTTCGCTGCCGAGAATGCTGGGCGAAGCCTGCTGTGCGGTTGAGTCCGTGCGAATGCGATCAGTCGCCGGAATGCCATCAATTTTTGTGTCGATGGTCAGGAACGCTTCAATCTTTTGCGGATTTGGGCCAGTGCCGACTTCGGACGGGCTCAGCAGCCGGAGGTGATCGACTTTGCCGATTTTCACGCCCGCCAGCTTCACGTCGGATCCTTCGCGCAGGCCGTTGGCGTCGGCGAACCGCGCGCGCAGGTGCAGGTGGCTCTTAAAGGGATTAAGTTCGCCTGAGGCGTTCAGAATCAAAACGACAAGTACCGCGAGCGCGATAAAAACGAGCAAGCCAACCCGCAGCTCGCTCAGTCCAATAGTCTTGGTTGATTTTGGCATGTTAATACCTGCAATTCTTCAATAGGATTTGCGGTTGATACCGTGCAATCTCCATGACTCTGTGGAGAATCGCTTCAAACCTTTCTTCACCACAGAGTCACAGAGGTTTCACAGAGACACAGAGAAATCAAAAATCGGCAATCGCAATTCAAAAATGACCTCAGTGTCCGCGCAGAAACTTATGAATGTACGGATCCTGATCTTTTCGCAACGTCTCGTCCGTGCCGCTGAAAATTATCTGCCCGTCCCGCATCATCAAAACCTTGCTGTTGATGAGACAAAGTTTTTCGCCTTCTTTTTCGAATACTACTTCGCCGGCCTCGTTCACGACCGCGTATTCGGACGTCAGATATTCGACATTGTTCATCTCGTGCGTCACGAAAATCGACGAGACGTCTTCCAGGTCCCGCAGTTTCATGGCCAACTCGCAAATAGTGCGCGCCGTCGGCGGATCGAGTCCCGCAGTCGGTTCGTCGAACATAACGATTTTGGGGTCGCCCACCAGCGCCCGCGCGATTCCCACGCGGCGCCGCATACCTCCTGACAACTCGGACGGCATTTTGTCGATCGCCGCTTCCAGGTTAACGAACCGCAACATGCGACGGACTTCGTTTTCGACTTCTTCTTCCGGCACGCCCTGTTCATGTAGTTTGAAGGCGACGTTCTCGTAGACCGAGAGCGAGTCAAACAAAGCTCCTTCCTGAAAGATCATCCCGATCTTTTTGCGGATGCGCATCATCTGGACTTCGTTATAGTTGGTTATATCTTCGCCATCGACCAGAATTTGTCCCGTGTCGGGTTTGAGCAGACCGAGCACCAGCTTGATCGTCGTTGACTTGCCACAGCCCGAGCCGCCGAGGATGATTTTCGTCTCACCCTTCATCACCTTGAAACTCAGGTCGTTCAGAATTTTGCGATCGTCGAAAATCATCGTGACGTTGCGAAACTCAATCGCCGGAATAGCTCGATCGGTATCGTCGACTTCGCGAAAAGTCGACTCCGCGGCCTGCTCGCTGACTTGATTGTCCTTGGTCTCGTCGATTGAAGCCTGCGTCATCATGATTGGGTGCCCAGGATAAGTTGAAGTGCGCGTGCCAGAATAAAGTCCGTGATAATTACGATAATCGAGGCCATCACGACCGCTGAAGTGGTCGAACGGCCGACACCAACTGTGCCGCCTTCGGTCTTCAGTCCCTTGTGACAGGCGATTGTACCCATCAGAAAAGCGAAGAACAAAGGTTTGATGATTCCGCCAATGATGTCGTCGGTCGTGATGCCATCCTTCACGGAATTAATGAACATGGAAGAAGGCAGGTTAAACAACCAGGTCGAGACCGCCCAGCCACCGCCGATTCCCATCACGTCCGTAATCAAGGTCAACAACGGCAGAGTGATCACCAGGGCGAGAATTCGCGGCGCCACTAATTTCCGAACTGGATCAGTTCCCAGCGCGCGCATCGCGTCAATCTGTTCCGATACGACCATCGAACCCAGTTCAGCCGAGATCGCCGAGACGACACGTCCGGTTACCATCAAGGCGCTCAGGACCGGGCCGAGTTCACGGACTAAAGAGATCGAGACCAAATATCCCAGTTGATCGACCGCGCCGTACGATGCCAGGGTCTGATAGGTTTGCAGCGTCAAAACGCCGCCGGTAAAGAATCCGGTAAGAATGATGATCGTCAGCGACCCCACGCCGATGTAATCCATCTGCGCGATGGCCTCGGGAACATAATGAGGTTTCTTGAAGGCTCCGCGGGCGGCTCGGGCCGCGAGCAGGGACATGTCCTGGAGGTCAGATAGAAAGCGAAGGATGATGTTCATCCGAGATCCAATTTATTGAAAGAGAGCTGCCTGCGTTCGCGGTGGCGACTGGTATTAAATAAGAACTGCCGTTCGGCAAAAGCGCTCATCTGACAATAGATTTGACGCCAATCCGGTGCGGGCGAGTTTTCAACAGAGCGGCCTATAATGCGCAAAACCAAACGTTAACGTCAAGGTTGCGTTGCTGATAGGTAGTGGCCTGATTCGACTTTCTCCGTGTCTCTGTGAATTCTCCGTGTCTCTGTGGTGCAGTCTTTTTTCGGGATTTTTCACCACAGAGTCACAGAGGTACCCAGAGAGGACACAGAGAAAAACGGGTTCTATTTGATCGTCGCGATCGGTGATGCGAGATAATTAGCCCGACAAAAAAGCCGGCCCGATAGCCCCGAACCGGCCTTAAGAATGAGTGCGTGGGAAAGGTTAAGGCTTTCGCTGCTGTTGACGTAGGGCTCGGCGCTGCGGGGGCGTTAGCAGGGAATTATTTGGATCCCTTTGTTGCAAACCCTGCTGACGCTGGTTAAGGCCGTTCCCCACTCCCTGTTGGCGGTCGCGCCGCAGGGCCATATTCCTCTGGCGCATTTCTCTCAATTTTGTTCGCTGTTCAGGTGTCAGAACCTGAAGAATCCTGGCCTCTGTTACCGAGCGCAGTCGAATGGTATTAGCCTGGGCCGCGGCAACCTCGCGTGAACGCTGCGCGATCAAGGACTCGTCGGGGCTCGGAGATTCGATGGCTTCCGTCAGACGGCGCTGCGCCTGGCGCACGTTAAAGTTGGCCGCCTGACGTTCGTCTTTCAACTCCCGGTTAATCTCCCGAATTTTCTGAATTTGATCCGGTTTCAGGTCCAACGGCCGCAGGTCGGTCATTTGATTTGCCGGAAGGTCGGCCGTTTGCGTTTGGACCATCGGAGATGAATTCTCGGTTTGAGTTGTCTGTGCAGCAATTCCGCCACCCAGGCCAAACAGCATGACCGTGGCGGCGAGTGCTGCGAGCTTTATTGATTTAATATCGCGGTTCATTTGATTACCATCCTTGGGGATCATCGCTACAGACTTCATTGATTAGGTTGATCTGAGATCACGAAGGGCAGTTCCTCATCATCAGCGCCGGGAACCAGACGTAAATCGGCGGCCAGCTGTTCGCGCTCCTCCTGAGTCAGACCCTTGACGCGCGGCCGGTTGGCACGGCGTGAGGTCGTCACTGCAACTCGCGGCGCGGGTGGCTGATCCACTGCCTCGTTTGGTTTTTGTCCGGTCGTCTGTTGTTCTCTGGCCACCTGCATTTTAGCTTCAGCCACAGCCCGGTCTAAATCTGCCCTGGTAAACCTGGTCTCAGCGGTATTCGCCACCGAATTCGGCTTTTGCCAACTACGGGATACTGCGAAAATAAGCAGCGCGCAAAGCAGCAAGCCGGCGAAAGCCGTCGCGCCCCGCAGCCACAGCGGAGCTACACTGAAGAATTCGCGCAAGGCCTCTACCGCTGATAGTCTTCGTTCGGAACGAGTGAATTGAGTTGCCGCGACTGCCGGTTCTGCGACAACGGCCGCGTGAGTGAATGAGGTGCCGAGCGCTTCGTTACGCCAAACGACAATCGATTCATGCATCTGATCAAAAACCGCAAACTCACTGCGGCAAGCCTCGCACTCTTGTAAGTGGGCACGAAAATCGCGCGCATCAGATTCGCTGGCCTCGCCGTAAAGATAGGTGACCAGGTCTTCGGCTCGATGACAAACTGGTCGTCCATTCACGTCTTGCATGATAAAACTCTCCTCGATCAGATCGCCCGGCTGTCGCCGAATTTTTGCAGGCGCATCTGCAGTTGTCTAAGCGCGGTGTAAAGCCGGCTCTTGACTGTGCTGAGCGGAATCTCAAGCGCGTCAGCGATCTCCTGAAACGTCAGCTCTTCAAACTCTTTCATGACAACTACCTGTCGCAAATCCGGAGGCAGCGTGCCGACCGCCCGTCGCACTGCCTGAGTTCGCTCGATCGTTTCGGCATTTCGCGCCGGCGACGCATCAAGCGGTAAAGCGAACACTGCCGCATTCTTTTCGGCCTCGTCTTCAAGCGCCGTTTCGCTGCGAACCCTGGCCCGTCGTTGCCGCGTAATGCATTGGTTCACGGCAATGCGATGGAGCCACGAAGAAACCCTGGCCTCACCGCGAAACCCGCGGAGGTTTCGAAACGCAGCGAGAAAAGTCTCCTGGGTCGCGTCGCGCGCGTCTTCTTCGCGGCCGAGCATGCCAAACGAAAGGGCAAAAATGCGCCGCTCCCAACGACGCACAATTTCGCCGAACGCCTCTGGATCGCCAGACAGCGCGCGTTCAACCATTTGCTCGTCGTTCGTGGCCGTTTCCATCTGGTCTGGGCTCGCGCCGGCCGCGGGCATCCAAATGTCGCGCGCAACAACCCGCGCAGTCAACTCTTTAGACGTGCGGCGTCATCCGCAAGTTTGCAAAAAACTCCGCCAACCACGGTAATCCGCTTCGCAAACGCCGAAAAGGCCCCAAGTCAGGCGAGTTTTGAGTTTGCCGATACTAACTCTCGCTATTTCAGTAGTTAAATAATGACCAAACCCGTTGACACCTGCTGGTTCAAACCACTAATCTACATGGGGCCGAACAGCGGAGGTCGGCGCCGAAATCTGTCTCGCTTTTTTCACCATCCCCTGTCCACGTGCTTGAATCTTTAGGTCGAATTCGTCTTTTGTACGTCGTCCTGGCAGTTCTACTGCTGGTCGGCCTGCTCCCACTGACCCTCGCCGGGACCATGCTGTCACGTCGAAGCGCGGATGAAATTCGCGCCATAGAGGGCCGGTATCAGGCGCAGTTAGTGCGCGACAAGGCCCGACAGATTGAGTTGTACGGTCAGCGTTACCGGGACGTCGTGGTTGGGTTGGCCCGGGCTTTTGAAATCGCCGGGGGAAACCGCTTCACTACCGACGCCGGATACGACGTGCGTTTGCAACGCAGCCTTCAGGATGATCCGAACTTGATCGCTCTGGCTATTTGTCCGGTCAAAGGCGAAGTGCATCGCGCCTTTCAATTCGATTTGATCAAACGCGAAGAAGTTGACCAGCGTATTGCCGACGTCCTGGCCAGGATGAACAGTCGCGGGGTGATCATCAGCCGGCCCCAGATCATTCGCTCGGGACAAGAGATGGGATTGACGATCGCCGCTCCGGTCATGAACGGGGAAGAGATTGTTGCTGCCGTAGTCGCCGTCGTTTCGTTCCAGGAGGCTTTCAAGGCGCTCCAGCAAAAGTCCACCAACAGCACTCGGGAAATGTTGGATGCGGGCCTGCCGGTGGTATTCGTCGTCGATCAAAACGGTAAGGCGGTAGCGCATCCCGATGCGGCCATAGCATTTTCTGAAAGACCGATGACTGATCTGAAAGTAGTTCAGGACTGGCTTGAAACCGGAGCCCAGGTGCAATCGGCTCTGGCGCCGTTTACTTTGGAGCGTGATGGGCACGTGACGCCGATGCTGGGATCGTATGCGACGGTTGAGCTCGATCGTGGCTCGTTGCTGGGAGTCATAGCGATCCAGGACGAGAGCGCGGCGTTAGCGTCGGTGGGTGACATGCGCAATCAGGTGCTGTTTGTGAGTTTTGTCGCGGCCATCCTGGCGCTTTTTATTGGGTTCTTTTTTGCCGATCAACTGACGCGTCCGGTGAGCGAGTTGGCAGCCGGCGCTCGTCGGATTGCCGCTGGTGACTTCTCTCGGCGCGTGAAGGTGTTGGGTCGCACTGAATTGGGCGAGCTCGGGGCATCGTTCAATCAAATGACCGATCAAATCGAAAGCTTTGTTGGAGACCTGCAACGTTCGGCCGAGGAGAACCGGGAACTTTTCCTGGGCACGGTCAAAGCGCTGGCGGCGGCGATTGACGGCAAAGACCCGTATACCCGCGGTCATTCCGAACGAGTTTCTCGATTCTCAGTTGCGACGGCCCAGGCGCTGCGCTTGCCCGAAGATGAGATTGAAAAGATTCGCGTCAGTGCTTTGTTGCACGATGTCGGGAAAATCGGGATCGACGATCGCATACTGAAGAAACCTGCGGCTTTGACTGACGACGAGTTCGAGATCATGAAGAGCCACCCGCAGAAGGGTTTCAAGATCATGTCGCAGATTCCGGCGATGCGGGACTTCCTGCCCGGCATGTACATGCATCACGAAATGATTAACGGTGAAGGTTACCCGCAGGGGCTCCGCGGAGATCAGATTCCGATGCAGGCGCGCATCGTCTCAGTCGCCGACACTTTTGATGCGATGACGACCGAGCGTCCCTATCAGCGCGCGATGGATTTGTCGGCCGCCTTAACGCGTCTGAAGAGTTTCGTTGGCTCGCGTTATGACGCGAGCGTAGTTGCCGCCTTTGTCGCCGCCTGTGAAGCCGGAAAGATTCGGCCGGGAGTTTCCCGCGTGACTCGTCAACAAAGCGAAGTTCCGGCGCTCCAACCATTGCCGGTAGTGACAACACCCGATTCGGTTCTGGCGGTGAGTTAGTGTCAGAAGCCCGACCGTGAGGGAGGGCACTTTAATCTTACGAAGCCCTTGCTTACGCGCGGGCTTCTGACCCGCGGCGCATCGCTTTTGTGGCGGTGCGCCGCTTCTGCTTATAATCGCCTTTAGATTTCCCGTATTCATTTAGATCGGAGTTTTGATGGCTTTCTGGCGAAGGAAAAAGGATGAGTTTGTCTCGCTGGGGTTAAACCGTGCCGCGGACGAAGCGGCACCGCAGCTTCCGCCTGAGCCCGAGCCTCCGGTCGAAAAACCCGCCAGTGAAGTGAAAACGGTCGCGTCGCGCGAAGCTGAACCGGTGCAGAAGGCGGCGCCGTGGCAGACGTCGGTCCTGGGTCTTGACCTCTCAATCGAGCAATTACAAGCTCGCGAAGCAGCGCTTGAACAGGAATTATCGGCGCGATTTCGGCGCGCGGTCGCGGCCACCCGCGAGTCTCTGTCCGATAGAATCGATACCGTTTTTGCCGGCGCGAAAAGGATTGATGCCGAACTGCTTGATGAATTGGAAGAAGCTTTGATTGCCGCCGATATCGGGGTCCCCACGACGATGCACGTGCTCGAAACTGTGCGTCGCGGCATCAGCCGCAAAGAAATTGACGACATTGAAAAGCTAAAACAGTCGATCAAGTCCGAATTATTGTCGATCCTGCATGCCTCTGAGAAACAGGGCGTCGCGTCGGAAGCCAGTGTGCCGGACGACATCGCGCCCTACGTAATGATGATCGTCGGCGTGAATGGTGTCGGCAAAACTACCACGATTGGGAAGCTGGCCCAGCGTATCAAAGCTGAGGGCAATGATGTTTTGATTTGTGCCGCCGACACATTTCGCGCCGCGGCGTCCGATCAATTGGCCATTTGGGCCGAGCGCACCGGCGTGCCCCTGATTCAGCAGAAACAGGGAACTGATCCTGCGGCAGTGCTGTTCGATTCAATGAAAGCAGCGAAGGCCCGCGGCTCAGACGTTCTGATTGTGGATACCGCGGGGCGGCTGCATAACAAATCAAACTTGATGGCGGAACTCGAAAAGATGAAGCGCGTGGCCGGCCGTGAAGTTGAAGGCGCGCCGCACGAGACTCTGCTGGTCGTCGATGCCGTTACCGGCCAGAATGGTCTGGAGCAGGCGCGACAGTTTTTGAAAGTGGCCGGGGTAACCGGAATCGTTTTGACCAAGCTCGATGGCACAGCGAAGGGTGGAATTGCCGTGGCGATTGCCAAGGAACTTGGCTTGCCGATTCGCTATGCGGGCATCGGCGAGAAGGTTGACGACCTGGTCGTGTTCGATGCTGAGCAATACGTAAACAGTCTGTTTAATTGAAAACTACTGTCGGCCAGGTCAGACGGCCGGTCAAACGTCGGGACTCCCTTATCCCACCTGCTGACGCAGGTGGTACTGACATCGTGGACAAATCTACTGAACGAGACAAGCTGATGATGTCGCGTGCGCTCGAACTAGCCGCGCAGGGAATTGGCCAGGTCAGCCCGGGCCCTCTCGTCGGTACGGTCATCCTCGATGAGCACGGAGAGATTGCCGGCGAAGGGTTCTATCTCTACGATCAAGTTAAACACGCAGAAACCCTGGCGCTCGAACAAGCGGGCGCACGGGCGCGCGGCGGCACTGCCTACGTTTCTCTCGAGCCTCATGCGCATCAGGGCCGGACCTCGCCGTGCACCGCGCTGCTCATTAACGCCGGTATCAAACGCGTCGTCGCGCCTATTGAAGATCCCAACCCGAAAGTTTCCGGTCGCGGCTTTGCCCGTTTACGGCAGGCCGGGATTGAAGTCTGCACCGGCGCCCTGGCCGGAGAAGCCACCCGGCTGAATGAAGCGTACATTCACTTCATGCGCAGCGGCCGGTCATTCGTTCATTTGAAGATGGCCGTTTCGCTGGATGGGAAGGTCGCTACGGCTAGCGGGGATTCGCGCTGGATAACCGGAGAAGCCGCTCGGGCGCAGGTCCACGAACTGCGTCATCAAAGTGATGCAATCATGATTGGTGGACATACCGCGCGCGCGGACGACCCGCTTTTGACTGACCGTTCCGGGAAAAAGCGCCGGCGTCCCTTAGTGCGCGTAGTAATTGAGCACTACCTTGGCGTCTCGCCGCAGTCACAACTGGCGCAAACAACTGAGGCCGCGCCGGTAATCATTTTCGCTTGCGAGGAGCCGGAAGCTGATAACGTCAGCGCGTTACAGGCGCAAGGCGTCGAGGTTGTCGTGCAGGACTCTGTGCTCGACTTGAACAGCGTGCTCGAGGAGTTGGGCAGACGATCAATTCAAACCGTTCTGGTTGAAGGCGGCCCGTCTCTGGCTGGCCTGCTAATCGAAGGGGGGCTGGTGAATAAAGTAACGTTCTTCGTGGCCCCGATGATCATCGGAGGTCAGGATGCCCCTTCGGCGATCGGCGGCGGCGGTGCGGAAAAAATCGCCGACGCACTACAACTGGAACAGGTAGAGGCCAGGCAATACGGTCGCGACATCGAAGTGACCGGATATCCAAAAAACAAGGATGAAGGATGAGGGCGGAAGGATGAGAAAAGAGAAGCCGGAGATGGGTGCCGACAGATCTGAAACTGGCTTTCATCCTTCATCCGTCCGCCTTCATCCTTCAACTCCCAAACGCCGCTTCGGCCAGAATTTTCTGGTCGACAAGAACGCAATCGAAAGAATCATCTCTGCAGTCGACCCCCAGCCTGATGAAACCATTATTGAAATCGGCCCGGGCCGTGGTGCGCTGACCTCGCGACTGGCGGAAGAGGCTGGCCGGCTGATCGCCATCGAGTTCGACCGTGAACTGGCGCCGCAGCTACGCAAACAATTCTCGGGTGCTGCGAACCTCGAGGTGATCGAGGCCGATGCGCTAACGTTCGATTTCTGTGAAGCAATCGAACCTGCAACCCAGGCGCGCGTCGTCGCCAATCTCCCTTACAACATCGGCACTGCGATTCTGCAACGACTGATCGAACAGCGAGGGTGCATCAGCGAAATGACCCTCATGCTGCAACGGGAAGTCGTGGACCGGATCATGGCCCGGGCAGGATCGAGCGAACGCGGCTACCTCTCAGTTTTGATTGAAGCGTATTGCGAAGCGGAAAGATTATTCGACGTGTCGCCGCAAGCCTTCCGTCCGGCGCCGAAAGTCTGGAGCAGCGTTGTGCGTTTGCGTGTGCGACAAAAGTTTGCTGCTGAGGTGAAAGACGAAAGGCTTTTGTGGCAGGTTGTGAGCGCCGGCTTTGCTCATCCGCGCAAGACGATCCTTAACAACCTGCGCGAAGCTCCGGAATCGCTTCAGGAAGTATTGAGAAAACACGGCGGCGCCAGCATCGTTCTTTGCGAAGCGTGTATTACGCCTTTGCGCCGGGCTGAGACTTTTACCTTCGAAGAATGGGCGTTGCTGGTGAACGCGATGGGTTAATCATGCTTGCCAGTGATGATCGGCGGTTAGCTCCGGTCGGTTGGATAAGAAACCGCAGAGCACAACCTGCGCTCACCCTGAACCGCTAATCCACCAACGCTGCCAACCTTTTAGGCGCCAGATCCCGATAGGCCTGCCGCAAGCTCTCGGTAACCACGTTCCAATCAACTTCGGCCAGGTCAAGTCTGATTCCGATCCAACCCCTGGCTCCCAAATAATCGGGCACGAAAAACGTTTCGGGATCGGTCCGAATCATCCGGCGCTGATCGTTGCGATTCGATTTGCAGGCCAGAGAGATCATGCCATCACCATGATGATCGAATGAATAGTAAGCGAGAGTTTTCTTGCGAATACTGATTTTGAGATGTTCGTGCAGCGGCTCAACGGTGACTTCAGGAAGGGATTCGCAAATCTTAACGAGCTGCGATCGTCGTGATTTTGCAGTGGCGAGTTGTTGTGAAGAGAGGGTCATGACTCAAGATCACTCCATACCAGATGTGAACCTTCAACGAGCTGCGGAGCAGCGGTCAGAATTAAGCCCAGGGCGAGGCTTTGCGAGGTCAGTCAACTATATAGTTACCTTTGCGAGCCTTGGGTCAACCCATTGAAGGTGATCGAGCCCCGAAGGGGCGACTGCACTGACTGTAAATCAGAGGCACCCTGGTTAATAACTCTCTGTCGCCGCTTCGCGGCTCCGCAAATCTAACGGACCATTACCCAGGGCTCACAAAGCCTCGCCTTGGGCTTAACTCTGATCGCTGCTTCGCAGCTTTGTTGCGGGTTCAGTTCCCGCGAAAGCAAAGCCGACCAGGACCGCGTCTGAACGCCTATCGGGACGCTGCACCGTCTTTTGCGCTCGGCCAGATTCTGACCGCGAACATGATCGTAGCGGCAACGTAAAACATCCCCAGGGCAGCGGAGGCCCCTACCCATATCATTGTATGTTCGCTAATGGCCCCCATGACGAAGCCGGCCAACACGATCAGTCCGGCAGTGGGCACAGCCGTCACAATCACTGTCGTCGCGCTACGCAAACGTACCAACCTCATGCCGATGGCGTCCCCGCCGTCGCCCCATAAGTAGTCCTCCCACTTCGCGGCGGCCGAGGCGTTCTCAACATGCTGGCGAATGAAACGTGAAACTGCTCTGGCGTGAAGGCCGTATTCGAGAATCTTGGCATCAATCAAGATGGCCAACACCGGAACTGCGAGGACCGCGGCGGCGACGAGCGCTCGTCCTTTGACTATCCCCGCACTTAACTCCGGGTATTTAATGACGAGGAAGGCGATCATGCCGCCACAAAGCGTCAGCTTCTGTAACCAGAGTCCCGGAACCTTCTCGACGTATGACGCAGCCTCAGCTCGCAGCGACTTGTAAAGCTCGAGGCTGATTACGGAGTCCTGGTTCGATCCGTCAGGTGCCATCCCAGCTTCCATAATGCATCAAGAGACGCGCCAGTACTACCAGGTCGATCCCAGGTGTCAACGGCGCCGGCTTATTCGCTCATCAGCGGCCGCGTTGCCGGCGTTTCAGTTCGACCTCGGACGATTACATGCACCCCATCCTTCGGCCGCAAAGACATCGCCGGATAAATCTCGACCGGTTGATCAGAAGCAAGTTCCAGGCGAAATCTTTGTCCGATGGTTGCCAGCACCAGGATGATTTCCATCATCGCGAATGAGGCGCCGATGCAAGCCCGCGGGCCACCGCCAAAAGGGAAGTAAGCGTACTTTGGTAAACGCTCTTCGAATTCCTCAGTCCATCGTTCCGGTATGAACTCATCGGGATTATCAAAGAACCGCGCGTCGCGCTGCGTCACCCACTGAAACATGAAGACCTGCGTTCCGGCCGGCACTGGATAGCCGCCGATTTCGCAATCAGCGATGGCTTCGCGGCCAAGCCCATAAGCCGGCGGATAGAGCCGCATGCATTCTTTGGCAATCTGCTCTGTGTACTTCAATTTCGGCAAATCGGCCATCGCCGGTGCGCGGCCGCCGAGCACTTCGTCAAGCTCTCGATGAAATCTCTTTTCCGCCTGCGGATGTCTTCCCAGCAAATACCATGACCACGAGAGCGTGAGCGCCGTGGTTTCATGTCCCGCGAGAAACAGCGTCATCACTTCATCGCGCAGTTGCTGGTCGTTCATCTGACTGCCATCTTCATCGCGCGCCGCCAGCAGCATGGAAAGCAGGTCGCCTTCATCCTTTCCGCCGGCCCGTCGTTCGGCGATGATTCGATAAACAACCTCATCAATTCGCCTGGCGAACTTTTGAAAACGCAGATGCGCGGGCGTGGGCAGCCGGTTATCCAGAATCCATTTCAAAGTTGCCTGCGCCGCGAACGGCTTAACCAGTTCTTTCAACGTGTCGCCCACATGATCGACGTCATTCGAAACATCGGCACTAAACAAACAGCGCACTACAATTTCGAGTGTCAGGCGCATCATTTCCCGATGCATGTCGCGCGCTTCGCCGGGCTGCCAACTCTCAAGCAAACGGCGCGAGTAATCCACCATCGTGTCGGCATAAGCCGAGATTCGATGACGATGAAACGCCGGTGATGAGAGGCGCCGCTGGCGCTTCCACTCTTCACCTTCGCTGGTCAGCAAGCCATTCCCGACCAGCGTTTGAAAGAAATTCGAGCGCAATGACATCGCTTTGCGGAAGTTCTTCGGGTTGGTTGAGAGGACGTATTCAATCTCGTTTGGGTGATAAAGAAACAAGGCTGGCACGTAGAGAAAGCGCATCCAGACGATATCGCCATACTCGCGTCGAGCCCGTTCAATAAAGCCGAGCGAGTCGCGATTGAATTCGCGCATCACACCCATGACCGGTGTGCCTTTCGGTCCCGGCGGGCGCCGCATGGCGTTCGACCGTTTGCCGGCCGCCATCACCCGCGCGAGTTCGCTAATCGAAGGGTTCGACTTCATCGAAGGTCTATTTCAAGAGGTCAGTGTAAATTCCCGGTTCGCTGTCAGGGATAACCATTGCGCCAACCGCTTGCTTATAGAACTCAACCGGACCGGCAGAGCCTATGACTCCATAGACGTAACCAAGTTCGCGTAAGCCCCAGAGCGATTCCAGCAGAAGTGCCTTGCCAATTCCCCGACCTCGCTCGCCTTCCGCCACACCGGTCGGGCCAAAGAACGCTTTGCGCGTGCATTCGTATCCGGCGAAACCGATCACGCGGCCGTCGCTGGTCGCGATGAAGACCGTCACTGGTTTGTTGGCAAAGCCAACGGCGACCTCGTCCGCCCAGGCACTGGAAAAACTATTTCTGATGAATTCCCTGATGGGCGTAATCTCGAATGGTTGCGCGCGACGAACGTTGATTCCTGCCTGGATAAGGCCTTCGCGCGCGGGCAACTTGAGTAGATTGACCAGTAAGTCGGGCATGAATTCAGTTTAGCGGAGAAGCCGGTGAGTCGAAAGAGCCCCCTGAGGGAATGGCCGAGCCAGATCCTGGCAAGCTTCCGTTGAATTGCGGGACTCAATTTCATTTGCTAAACCTGCCGAGCATAAGATTGGCTTGGCCAGATCACTCACTCAATCACCTGTAGTTTCTTACTTTGCGGTTGTTCTTTGCGTCTTTGCGATTTGGCGTGAACGAAATTCAGTTGAAAGGTCGATTTCACGCAAAGGCGCTAAGACCCAAAGGATCGCAAAGTTGAATCAGGACACTACTCAATCCCACCTCAAATTGGTACGCATAGGCTTTCACGCTAAGATGTAATTTACATTAATTCTGATGAGCGAGTTTTCGCCCGAAGTAACCGACCCCCTCGAGACCCGACCGTCCGGCCGCAACGACGAACAATCGATGTTGGGCCGCCATGTCGGTCCTTATCGCATTGAGCGGGAAATTGGCCACGGCGGCATGGGCACCGTGTACGAAGCCTGGCGCGCCGACGGGGAATTTCAGCATCGCGTCGCCATCAAGCTAATCAAAAGCGGTCTGGAGCGGGACTTCGTTCTGCGGCGCTTCCGCAACGAACGTCAGATTCTTGCCGCGCTCGATCATCCCAATATCGGACGCCTGCTCGGCGGCGGCACAACTCCGGACGGCAACCCTTACTTTGTTATGGAGTACATCGAGGGGCGGCCGCTTTACCAGTACGCGGACGCTCAACGATTGCACATCAGCGATCGGCTGCGCCTCTTTATTCAAATTTGCGATGCCGTGCAATACGCTCACGACAAACTGGTGATTCATCGCGATATCAAGCCGACGAACATCCTGGTCTCACAAACGGGAGCGCCCAAACTGCTCGACTTTGGAATTGCGAAGTTACTCAATCCGGAACTGGTTTCAGACACGACTCCGCAGACCACCTTGGGCGTGCGTTTGATGACGATCGAATACGCGAGCCCGGAACAGGTGCAGGCGTTGCCCGTTACTTTTCGGAGCGACGTTTACAGCCTCGGCGTGATTTTGTATGAGCTTCTGACCGGCCATTCGCCATATCGTTTTCGCAACCTGATGCCGCATGAGGTGGCGCGCGCGATCATTGAAGATGAACCTGAACAACCAAGTGTCGCAGTGTCTCGGCCAGGTCCGAGTATCCCGGTAAGCCTGGTAGATCGGGACGCGGCGACTTTGTCCACCGCGGAAGATACCAGGCCTCAACTGGTTGTGAATTTGCGACAGGAGCTGGCCGGGAATCTCGATAACATTGTACTGAAAGCTTTGCGCAAAGAACCGGCCCAGCGCTATGAATCCGCCATGGCTTTGCGCGACGACATCCTCCGTCACTTGAATGGATGGGCGGTGCTGGCGCCGGCCTACGCGCCGTTGCGCAAAGCTGAGACGGACGTCAAGTCGATCGCAATCCTGCCGCTCAAGCTTCTCAATTTGGGTCCCACAACGGACACCGGCGAAAGTTTTCTCGGCGTAGGACTCGCGGATGCGTTGATTACCCGTTTGAGCGGCGTCCGCAGTTTGGCGGTTCGTCCGACCAGCGCGATTGTTCCTTATGGCGACGCGACAACTGATCCCTTGCGCGCCGGTCGCGAGTTGAGCGTGGACTATGTGCTCGATGGCCGGATCAAAATGGTTGGGAATCGCGTCCGCGTCTCCCTTCAGTTGCTGGACATTCAACAGGGCGCAAATTCGTGGGCCGAGCAATTCGACGAGCAATATTCCGACGCACTTGATCTCGAAGATTCAATCTCAGCCAAAGTAGCCCAATCGTTGTTGCCGCAACTGGCAGAAACCGGTCAGGTAAGATTTCGCAAACGCGGCACAGATAGCGCGCAGGCTTTTGATGCCTATCTGCGGGGCCGTTATTTTTGGAACAAGTTTACGCCCGGATCTCTGCCCAAGGCGCTGACCTCGTTTGAAGAGGCGATCAAGCTCGATCCGAATTACGCTCTGGCGCACGTCGGCTTGGCCGACTTTTACAATTGGGCGGCCATTTACGGAATTTTGCCGCCGGGCGTGACCATTCCCCTGGCCAAAGCGACCGCCAAACGCGCGATTGAACTGGATGACTCGCTCGGTGAGGCGTACGCCACTTACGGTCTTTCGATCGAAACGGCCGATTGTAATTGGGAAGAGAGTGAGCGGATCTACCAGCGCGCGCTGGAATTGAATCCGAATTATCCTTTGACCCACGAATGGTATTCCAGCCTTTTGATCGGAACCGGCAGGTTCGAAGAGGGGCTGCGCGAAATCTTCCGGGCGGAGGAATTGGATCCGCTTTCGTTGCGCGAGATGACCCTGGTCGTCTGGTCCTATTACCAGGTCCGTCGGTTTGAAGAGGCAATCAATAAGGCCCAACAGATCATTGAACTCGATCGGAACTATCCGCAGGGACATTTCCAACTGGGGAATGCTTTACTCGAAGTCGGCGAACTGGAAAAGGGTTTGGCTGCACTCCGTGAAGGAGCGAAATTAATGGGCGACGCGGCGTTGCCGATGAGCATTCTTTGCTTCGGGTTGGTTGCTGCCGGCAAACGAGATGAAGCTGAGAAGGTGCGAACTGATCTGCTGACCCTCGCCTCAACCAGCTACGTTAAAGAGTATTTTCTCGCGACGGCGCACCTGGCATTGGGATATCACGATGAGGCGCTCGGGTCTTTGGAGAAAGCGGCTGCGGAACGAGATCCCTGGCTGGTTTGGTGGGGGACAGAAACGAAGCTTGATCCGCTGCGAAAGCACCCGCGGTTCATCGAAGCCTTCCGATCAACAAATAATCCCATGGCGTTTTGATTTGGAGTGCGCCGGCTTGTCGGCGCTTTCAAAAGCGGTGACAAGTCACCGCTCCAAATTAACCACCCAGCGGCCATTTCGCCTTCAGCTCTTCCACCGTTCCATTAAACACGTCGACATCCATGTCGTACTCGGTCCCGGGAACGGTGTAAAGACACCTGGTTCTATCCGCGGCGTTGCAATTCATCTCGCACGAAAACTGCCAGAGTGTATAGGTCTTCCAGGTGCCCGCCGGAAAATCCGTCACGCCCTTCTTGAATCGCGCATACCAGAGATGCGTCTTCGCAAACACATCGTCCTCGCCGTATTGATCCGCAATCGCTTTCGTCACCACGTTGTTGGCGTAAACGACTGGATAGCGTCCGGTCTTTTCCCTGATGCGCTTGATGAATTCGCGCGCCTCCTCAAAGCTCATGTGCCTGGTGTTGTCGGTGCTCTCCAGATCCAGCGCGATTAGATCGTCAGCGTCAGGCTTTGCGGTTTCCAAAAAGAAATCAGCCTGTTTGATTGGATCGCCGGGCTTGCCGTAATGATAACCGCCCCACTTGTAGCCGCGCTTCTTCGCTTCCACCTTCCGCTCGGCGTACTTCGTGTCTACGCGAAATCCAATCGTGGCGCGATGAATGATGGCAACGACGCGTTTGTCGGTGGCGAGCTGCTCCCAATCAATTGGATTGCCTTCGAAGGGATCGATGGCGAGAGCGATATCGGGGTTTTTCCAGGGTTCGGTAAATTCGGGCGATTGAGCGAAGGCGCACGACAAGGTCGCTAGAACAGTTGCGATTAGGAGAAAATCCCTTGCCAGGATTACTTTCAACTTGTCTCTTTCCGATTGTCTCATCGAATAGCCAGGAATTCCGCAACATCGATTTCGGCGTCGCGCAAATGCTCCCTTCAAAGTGTAACGGTCAACCTCGTCGTGAAGAGGAAAATACTATGATGCGGCCGTCGGCATGTTTCATCTTAACGTGACTACCCTTTCGATGGACTTCGACGAAGTCGAGCCGCTTGAGCGCTGCGAGGACTTGCTTGCCTGAGACAACTGGGAGTTTCACATCGTCAATTCAACGAGTTCCTGGTCTTCACGGAGTTCGTTTGGTTCGGGCTCGAGATAGAGATCAATTGCTTCACGAATATTTTGAAGGGCCTCTGCTTTGGTTCTGCCTTGAGACCAACAGCTCTTGAGCGACGGAACGTGAGCGACAAAATAACCGTCCTCGCCGGGCTCGATGATGACCTTGATGTTCATTGCACTTGAGATTAGCACCGCCCCGGATGGGGCTCAAGCCGATTTGCAGTAGCCAGCTTTCAATTACATGTTGGGGAAGTGAATCCCAGAGACGAAAGGTGACTGCATACCATCCGCCCTCCCGTGTCCAATGCGGAGGTAAGCGCCGCGACGTTTCTTGATCTCGGTCACGGGCGGGACGCCCGTGCCACTTTCGTCGGCAAGCTCACCTTCTTTTGCAGTTTCGACTTCCACAGCAGGGCAGTATTGCTAAATTAGAAAATCTGGCAAGTAATAGAATTTTGCATCTCGGATTGGTAGAGCATCACGGGCGGCACGCCCGTGCCACGGTTGGCGTGCTATACTTCCGAGTCCCGTCCAGAGAGTTGAGTCAAAACCTATAGTGGCAAATGTCTTAGAAATTATTCCCCTCGGCGGCATCGGCGAGTTCGGGATGAACTGTACGCTGATGCGCTTTGGCGATGAGATGATCATCATCGACGCCGGGATGGGGTTCCCCGAAGAGAGCGCCTATGGCGTCGATGTTTGCATTCCTGACTTTGAAATCCTCGAACAGTATCGCGACGAGATCACTGCGATCATCCTGACGCATGGTCACGAAGATCATCTGGGCGCGTTGCCTTACGTGCTGAAGAAAATCAATGTGCCGGTTTACGCGTCGCACTTTACTCTGGCGCTGGCGGAAAGCAAGTTGGATGAGCACGATCTTCTCGGCGACGTTCTGTTACATCGCGTCGAGCCGCGCGACGTTGTCACGCTGGGCTCTTTCACGATCGAATTCATTCGCGCCTCGCACAGCTTGATCGATTGCTTTCATCTGGCGATCAAAACACCCGTCGGCACAATCATTCATACGGGCGATTACAAGGTTGATGAGACGCCGGTCATCGGCGAGCCCATCGATTTGCGCAGCCTGCGCCGTTATGGACAGGAAGGCGTGCTCGCGCTGCTTTCTGATTCGACCAACGCCACAGTCCCCGGGCGCACACCTTCAGAACGCGCCGTCATCCCGGCCTTTGAAGAGATCTTTGCCGAAGCGCAGGGCCGCATCATCGTCGCTGCGTTTGCGTCCTCGATTCATCGTATCCAAATCGTTTTTGATGTAGCGCAGCAGTTCAACCGAAAAGTCTGTGTGCTCGGTCGTTCGATGCAAAAGAACGTTGAAATCGCTGATCGGCTCGGCTATCTCGACATTCATGACGGAATGCTGGTTTCGATCAACGATACGAAGACGATGCGCGATAACGAAATCGTTTTCCTCGTCACCGGTTCACAGGCAGAGCCGCGCGCGGCTCTCTATCAAATGGCCACGCAGATTTACAAAGGCCTGACTATCGAAGAAGGCGACACAGTCGTACTGTCAGCGCGCATCATTCCGGGCAACGAGCGCGCGATCTCCAAGCTGATTGGTTTCATGTACAAGCGCGGCGCAAACATCATCGAAGAAAAGCGCCGGCTGATTCACGTTAGCGGTCATGCCTCGCAGGATGACATACGAATCATGACTGAAGCCGTGCGCCCGAAATTTGTGGTGCCGATTCACGGCGAATATCGCATGTTGTTTCGGCACAAAGAATTTGTGAAGAACCACCTGGGGATTCCTGAGCACCGAATCATTCTGATCGAAAACGGCGATGTGCTGGAACTGGACGGCGAGCGCGCGGCAATCGTTGATAAGCGAGATACCAAGCGTGTCTTTATCGACGATTCAGGATTTGAAGAGATCGAATACGAAACCGTGCGCCAGCGAAAGAAGATGGCCTACGAAGGGATCGTCACCCTGATCGTCACGATCAACGGTGAAAGCGGCGTCCTGGAAACGACTCCGGAAATTGTCGCCCGCGGCGTGCGCGGTCTTGACGAATCAAACGGGTGCATAAAATCTGCGCAAACCGCGGTGGCGAATGCTTTTTCCCGAGCCTCGCCGGCGCAACTCGGAGATTCGACGCTGCTGAAAGAGTATCTGCGACTCGAGCTCAAACGTTTCATCCAGGCCCAGACCGGCTCGCGGCCGCTAATCACTCCCGTTGTCCAGCAAATCTAGTAGCCGCGGCTCCAGGCTAACTGCCTCGTATTGCTGCAGATAAGGTGGCACGCGAAAATTCTTTCCCAAGAGAACCACTGAGCGGCAGAGCCGGGAATCCCGCAGATTTTTGTCCCAAGTTCCGCCGTTTGTTGTATTCTAACTAAGCCGAAGCCCTCTCGGCCCCTCATGGTAATAACGTTGCTCGCTAGTTTCCCCTTTTATTTCCAAATTAATTAACCGTCGAACCCGGTACGACGCTCACCAGGCAAAACCTCAACGCTGATGGATTGGACTAATAAGGTTGTATTGATTACGGGCGCATCATCCGGAATAGGACGCGCCATGGGAATTGAGCTCGCGCGCCGCGGCGCGTCGGTGGGATTACTTGCCCGCCGTCGCGAAGTGCTCGAAGAAATCGTCGCGGAGATCACGGCAGCCGGAGGGCGCGCGATGGCCTTGCCCGCGGACGTGCTTCACGCCGATTCGGTCCGGGTGGCGGCCTGCGAGCTGCGTCGAAAATTTGGATACATTGACTTGCTGGTGGCCAATGCCGGCGTTGGCGGCACAACTTACGCAGTTGATTTGTGCGAGAACGAAGTTGCCCAGGTGATTCGGGTGAACGTGCTGGGTGCTGTAAACAGCGTCACGGCAGTGATCCCGCACATGATTCAACGCGGCCGCGGACATCTGGTCGCAATCTCAAGCCTCGCGGCTTATCGCGGCCTGCCAAAGTCGGCAGCATACTGCGCTAGTAAGGCTGGTGTCTCGGCGCTGTTTGAAAGTCTGCGCATCGATTTGAGAAAGACCGGCGTTGATGTAACTATTATCCATCCCGGATTTATCAAGACCCCACTCACCGCGGGCCGTATGCGGATGCCTTATTTGTTAGAGTTGGACGAGGCGGTCCGGAAAATGATCTGGGCGATTGAAAAGCGCAAGAAGAATTATTCCTTCCCGTGGCAGTTGGCTTCGATTGTGAGGGCCTGCATGCTGCTCCCGATTCCTGTGTACGATTGGATCGCCGCGCGAAATTCCTTCCGCGAATAAAAGTCTTTCAGTTTTAGATTTGCGATTTAAGATCGGCGGTGTGATACTCGCCCGTCATTGGATTTCTAAATTACGAACCGCAATTCTAAAACTCAAAAGACGAAATGACTCTGATTCAGGCCATCCTGCTCGGCATCGTTCAGGGCCTCACCGAATTTATTCCGATCAGTTCAACTGCGCATTTGGTGCTGGCGAGCCGGGTCCTGGGACTGGCCCTCAATCCGGAACAGTTAACGGCCTCGATTGCGGTGATTCAGCTGGGCACGCTGATCGCGGTTTTCATCTATTTTGCCCGCGACATTTGGAAAATCTCGAGCGCGTTTGTGCGCGACCATCTGAAGTTACTGACGGGGGGCAGGGGAGAGTTCCGTCTTTCTCATGACGCGCGCCTGGGATGGTTGGTTGTGATCGGATCGCTGCCGGTCGCAATCGTTGGCTTACTTTTCAAAAAGCAGATCGAAGGCACGTTTACGAAAAATCTCTGGGTGATCGCAACGATGATGGTCGTCATCGCTCTGCTGTTGGCGGTTGCAGAGGCGGTTGGGAAAAGGCAGCGTCAGATGCAGGACCTCACCATCAAAGACGCGCTCATCGTCGGGTTCGCGCAGTGTCTGGCGCTGATTCCCGGATCCAGTCGTTCTGGTTCAACCATCATGGGCGGTCTGTTTGCCGGCGAAGCCAGAGATACCGCCGCACGATTTTCGTTCCTGCTTTCGATTCCGGCGATCGCCGCGAGCGGCTTGTTAGAGATGAAGGAAGCTCTTCACAGACTTCCTCAGGGCAGCCTGACTGCGCTCGCGGTCGGCACGATCATCTCCGGCATCGTCGGTTATCTGTCGATTTGGTTCCTGATTCGTTTCCTGCGGACGCATACGACGGGCGTGTTCATCGGTTACCGGCTGATTGTGGGCGGGGCGATTCTCCTGCTGTTGTCGATGGGCCGTATTACTCCGCTGTAAAGTCTGGACGAGTTCGGAGTTCCGCCTTCAGGCGGCTCCGGGTCAATAGATCCTGCCGCGTAAACGCGGAACTCCAAACAAGTTGGGCCGGCGCATTGCAAGGTTAGCTCTTACGTTCAACAACAAGTAAACTCCCAACATGACCGCCGCGCCTTCCCTTAAAAAGAAGAGCAAGAAGTGGATTGTTCGAAAAACCGATCATCCGCGTGCGCGGAAGCTTGCGACGCAACTCGGCGTTTCGCCGATTGTCGCTGACTTGCTGGTGGCGCGCGGTTATCAGGATCCGGACGCAGCGAAGAATTTCCTAACTCCGTCACGCGATCATCTTCATGATCCGTTTCTCATGCGCGGAATGTCAGAGGCGGTCGAGCGCGTACTGCGGGCAATCGATCAGCACGAGCCGATCCTTGTTTATGGCGATTATGATGTTGATGGAACGACCGGCACAGCAGTCCTGCTGCGCGCGCTGCGCATGTTGGGAGGGACTGCCGGTTTCCACGTGCCGCACCGTTTCACGGAAGGTTACGGCATTCAACAACCCGCTTTAGAGAAGGCGGCCAGAGATGGCTACAAGCTGGTGGTCAGCGTCGATTGTGGCATACGAGCCCATGAGCCGTTGGTCTGGGCCCGTGAAAATGGGTTGGACATTATCATCACGGATCATCACTTGCCGGATGAAGACGAAGGATCGCCGCCCGCTCTCGCGGTGCTGAATCCAAATCAGCACGGCTGCGATTATCCCGACAAGAGCCTGGCGGGAGTTGGCGTCGCTTTCAAATTGGTCCATGCGCTGTTTCGCGAGCGCGGGAAAGAGTCGGCCGTGCCCGGGTTTCTGAAGATGGTCGCCATCGGCACCGTCGCCGACGTCGCAAAACTGGTGGGCGAGAATCGCGCCATCGTGGCGCTGGGGCTCGCTGATTTGCCGAGTGCGATTAATCCCGGGCTGCGCGCGCTGATCGAGATTGCCGGCTGCGGCGACGATAGCGAAATGACGGCCTACGACCTCGGGTTTCGTATCGGGCCCCGCATCAACGCGGCCGGTCGCATGGATGCCGCCCGCGCAGTGGTCGAACTTTTTGAAGCGAACGACAAAGAAGAAGCTCGGCGCCTGGCTGAGCACCTGGATACGCGCAACCGCGAACGAATGGAAGCGCAGCGCGAGATTTTCAATCGCGCTATTGAGGAATTTGAGAGCAGCGGTACGGATATGAGCCTGTGTTATGCCGCGGTGATTGCCGGCGACGGCTGGCATCGCGGGGTAATCGGCTTGGCCGCATCAAAAATCGCCGAGAGATTGAATCGGCCGTGCGTCGTTATTTCACTCGAGGGCGACAATGGTCACGGCTCCGCGCGCAGTATAGAGGCCTATCACCTGTTCGATGGATTGACCTCATGTCGCGATCTCCTGGAAAAATTCGGCGGGCACTCTCACGCTGCGGGTCTTTCGATTCGTCGCGGACAAATTGAAGACTTTCGACGTCGCTTGAATGAACATGCGGCCTCGTGCTTGACTGAAGATGATCTGGCGCCGTCTCTGTCGATTGATGCGGAACTTGACGCGAAAGAGTTGGGATTTCAGCTGTCAAAGGATTTAAGCGCGCTCGAGCCGTTTGGGGCGGGGAATCCGCGGCCGGTATTTGTGACGCGAAAGTTTCGCGTTTTGAGCGAGCCCCAAATCATCAAAGAGCAGCATCTAAAGTTGCGTGTGAGCGGGGCGAACGACAGACCCATGGAGGCAATCTGGTGGCGCGGCGTCGAGGAGGTTGCCAGACCGCCCCGGATGAATGACTACATCGACCTCGCGTACGAGTTTGAGGCGAACCGGTGGCAGGGCGACATTAGATTGCAGCTGAATGTGCGGGACATGAGAGTGGCACAGACTTAAGTCTGTGTTGCTTTCGCAGAAAAATCACAGACTGAAGTCTGTGCCACTATGCAGGCAGTAACGCGAAAGAAAAGAATCACCGCGGTTGATTTGCGGGCGCGCGTTCCGGCGATTGCCAGGGCGCTGGCCCTGGTTCTGCTGGTCGGAGGCGCGATTTTCGTCGGCGTGTCTTATTACAAGATGCGCAACAACACGCCCTTTCGTTTGAAATCGGAATCTCCAGCGCTTTCGAAAGAGATTACCGGCATCATCAATGGATACGAGCGGCGCATTACCAAAAACGATCGCGTGTATCTATGGCTGCGCGCCGCGCGCGACGTGACCTATGCAGACGGTCATCACGAACTCGAACAGGTAAACCTGCAGGTCTTTCCGCCAGCCGGTGACAAGCCCGATCAAATTATTTCGGATCGATCAATTTATGATGAGAAGAGCGGCGTGCTGCAATTCAACGGAAATGTCCAGATGGAATCTCATGACGGGTTGAAAGTCAGGACCGATTCGGTTCAATTCAATCAGGAAACGAAGATTGCTGAGACCGCCGCGCCCGTCAGCTTTGAGCGGGAAAACGTCTCAGGGCAATCGACCGGCGCGCTGGTTGATAACGACAAGAAGCGCCTGGAATTGCGGAGCGCGGTCGCCGTCACCGTTGCCCCTGAGGCCTTCAAGGATCCAAAAGCCAAAGATGCCAAGCCGCTGACCGGCGCGCGCGCCAAGCCGGTAAACATTCATTCCAGCCAGGCAGTCTTTGAACAGTCGACGATGCGCCTGACCTTTTCCGGAGGCGCGACTGCCGAGCAGGAGCAGGACATCATG
>Ga0068859_100000899_pt1 | contig 30312 bp, 27 predicted proteins | sample KBSSwiS22_FD_66585 | JGI IMG/M metagenome (GOLD analysis project Ga0068859, IMG submission 66585) | Switchgrass rhizosphere microbial communities from Kellogg Biological Station, Michigan, USA - KBS Switchgrass S2-2 | ecosystem: Host-associated > Plants > Roots > Rhizosphere > Soil ...
CGCAGCGACTACCTTTTCCTTGCTCGGATAGAGGCCGGCCTCCATCGACTTGGCGAAGGGGATATGGGTGTTTTCGGTCGTGACGCGGACGATCGGCGCACGCAGGTCCCAGAACCCCTGGTCCGAGACGATCGCCGCTATCTCGCTCGCGGCACTGCACGTTCCGAACGCGCAGTCGACGACGACCAGCCGGCCCGTCTTCTTGACCGATTCGAGGATGGTTGCACTGTCGAGTGGCGCGACGGTGCGCGGGTCGACGATCTCGCAGCCGATGCCGTCCTTGGCGAGCTCGTCGTCAGCGGCGATAGCGTGGGCGACCATTGCGCCGATCGCGACGATCGTGCAGTCCTTGCCCTCGCGCACCCTGTTCGCCACACCGAAGGGGATGAGATACTCCTCTTCAGGTATGTCCGACTTGGACGACCATAACGCGACGTCCTCGAAGCTCATCACCGGATCGTCGTCGCGGATCGCGGACTTCATCAGGCCCTTCATGTCGTAGGCCGAGGAGGGGACCATGATCTTCAGCCCCGGCATGTGCATGAACATGCTGTACGGACGGTCGCTATGCTGCGCTGCGTTGCCGTTGCCGTAGATCATGTTCGCGCGCAGCACGACCGGCACCTTCGCCTGGCCGCCATAGAGAAAGCGCGACTTGGCGATGATCGAGATGATCTGGTCCATGGCGGGATAAAGGAACGGGGCGATCGTAAAATCGACGATCGGCCGCATGCCGACCATGGCAGCACCCGCTGCGACGCCCGCCATACCAGCTTCGGCGATCGGCGTGTCGCGCACCCGCTCCTTGCCGAAGTCCTGGATCATGCCGGTGGTGGTGCCGAACATGTTGCACTCGACGTCTTCTCCCATGACGAAGACGCCCTTGTCCCGCTTCATCTCTTCATACTGGGCGTCGCGGATCGCCTGGAGAAAAGTCTTCTCGGCCATGGGTCCTCAGGCTGCTGGAGCGAAAACGTCATTAAAAGCCTCGGACGCGGCGGGGCTCGGGCTGTCCTTGGCGAACTGCACGGCGTCGGCGACCTCGCTGTCGGCCGCCTCGGCGATGGCATCGAGCTCGGCGTCCTTGAACTTGAAGTCACCGGTCAGGCGGGCGCGGAACAGCGCGATCGGGTCGCGCTTGGCGCGCCAGTCGTCGATCTCGGCATCGGTGCGATAGCCCAGATCGCGGCCCATGTTCGCCGCATGGTCGAAATAGCGATAGGTCTTGGCCTCGATCAGCGTCGGACCTCCGCCTGAGCGTGCGCGGCGCACCGCCTCGGTCACGACCTCATGGACGGCGAGCACGTCCTGGCCGTCGACGACGATGCCCGGAATGCCGTACCCGGCCGCACGGTCGGCGATATTGGCGACGAGCGCGGTCTTGGTGATGGGTGTCGAGACGGCATAGCCGTTATTTTCGCACAGGAAGATCGCTGGCACCTGCCAGATGGCCGCCATGTTGATGCCTTCATGGAAGGCGCCTTCCTGCGAGGCGCCGTCGCCGAAAAAACACAGCGACACCCGGTCGATGCCCTGCATCTTCGCACCGAGCGCGGCACCTGCCGCGACCGGGATGCCGGAGCCGACAATGCTCGTTTCGCCAAGGCTCCCGACCGAGAAGTCGGCGAGATGCATCGAACCGCCCTTGCCTCGGCACACGCCGGTTTCCTTGGCGAGCAGCTCGGCCATGAGCCCGCGCAGCTTCGCGCCTTTACCGATCGGGTGACCGTGGCTGCGATGGTTACCGACCATATAGTCGTCGAGGCGCAGCGCCATGCACGCGCCGACGATCTCGCCCTCCTGGCCGTGGCTGGTGTGGAGCGAGCCGCGGATCTCGCCATTCTTGTGGAGCTCGACCGCAGCATCCTCGAATTTGCGGATACGTTCCATGCGTCGCAGCATCTCGACCAGCTCGTCGCGGTCCAGATTGACCTTCACAAACCCCTCCGCACCTGACATTGCTGCCGATAACCTATATAACCTATTTAGCGATATACAAGACGGCTCACCGTGGGGAACTGAGATGCAAGGCGAGTTTTTCGATGTTCTGATTGTGGGCGCGGGTCATGCCGGCGCCCAAGCGGCGATTGCGCTGCGTCGGGGAGAGTTCGCCGGTTCAATCGCCGTGATCGGCGAGGAGCCCGAGCTGCCCTATGAGCGCCCGCCACTGTCGAAGGACTATCTGTCGGGCGAAAAGGCCTTCGAGCGGATCATGATCCGCTCTCCGGGCTTCTGGGACGAGCGCGAGGTCCGCTTCCTGCTCAATGCGCGGGTAGTCAAGGTCGATGCGGCGAGGCATTGCGTCGTCACCGATGCAGGTCGCAGGATCGGCTATGGCAAGCTGATCTGGGCGGCCGGCGGCCATCCACGCCGCCTCAGCTGTGTCGGCCATGATCTGGTCGGCGTGCACGCCGTGCGCACTAGGGCTGACGTCGACCGCCTGCTCACCGAGATCGGCCGCACGCAACAGGTCGTGGTGATCGGCGGCGGGTATATCGGGCTCGAAGCCGCGGCCGCCCTCGCCAAGTTCGGCAAGTCCGTGACGGTCGTCGAAGCGCAGAACCGCGTGCTGGCGCGGGTCGCCGGCGAGGCGCTATCGCGCTTCTTCGAAGGAGAGCACCGCGCGCACGGCGTTACCGTGATGCTCGACCAGGCCGTCGAATGTATCGAAGGGCAGGGGGCGGTGTCCGGTGTTCGTCTCGCAGATGGTACCGTCCTTCCTGCGCAGATGGTGATCATCGGTATCGGCATCGTGCCCGCGGTCGAGCCGTTGCTCGGCGCCGACGCGGAAGGCGGCAATGGCGTCCGGGTCGACGCGCAGTGCCGTACAACTCTCGCCGATATCTTTGCGGTCGGGGACTGCGCCGCGCATCCGAACCGCTTTGCCGATGGCGCAATCATCCGGCTGGAGTCGGTGCAGAACGCCAACGACCAGGCGATGATCGCGGCGAAGACGATTCTGGGCGAGGCGGCGGAATACGATGCCGTGCCGTGGTTCTGGTCGAACCAGTATGACCTGAAGCTACAGACGGTCGGACTCTCGACGGGTCATGACGAATGGGTGGTGCGAGGCACGATCGCCGATCGCAGCTTCTCGATCATCTACCTCCGTGGCGGTCGCGTCGTTGCGCTGGACTGTGTGAACGCGGCGCGGGACTATGTGCAGGGTCGCGCACTCGTCAATGCGGGCACCCGCCTGCCGATCGCCGCGTTGCGGGACGCGTCGGTCTCGCTCAAGGATCTCGCCGCGGCGAGCGGCGAAACGCCGAGCTAGGCCCTCATTTGCTGACGCCGAGGATCGCCCTGGCGCGCTCGGCGAACTCGGTGCTGGTGATGAAACCCGCCTGGTATTCGAGCGCGGCCTCAAGGTGCGCTTCGCGCTCGCCGATCCGCGCGAGCTGCGTAACGGCACGCAGGCCCGACAGCGGGAGCGAGGCTAGCGAACCGGCCATCGCGAGCGCCGCGTCCCGGGCATTGTCGCAGGCGATCGCCAGTCTCCAGGCATCGGCAGTGGCCGCATCGACTCGGTCGGCAGCGAGAAGGCGCCACACCGCCTGCGGTCCGCCGCGCCGCGCGACATAGAGCGTGCCGCCCGTGGCCGGAATGAGGCCGGCCTTCGCCCAGCCCTGGGCGAGCCAGCCTTCCTTGCCGATGAAGGTCGCTTCGCCGGCGAGTGCGAGGTCACAGCCAAATCCCACCGCGGGCCCGTCGACTGCGGTGATGACGGGGATGGGGCTTTCGCCGATTGCACGGAAGATTGCCTGGAATGTGCCGTAGACGCTCAAGCGGACCGCCTCCACGCCCTGCTCGGCGAGACGGACGATCTCGGCGAGATTGCCACCGGCGCAGAACGCCTTGCCGTTGGCGGTGAGGACGATCGCCGCAGTCGTTTCGCGCGATTGGGCGTCCCAGAGCGCGTTCAGTAGTTGTTTCCCTTCTTCTGGTCCGAGAGCGTTGCGCACTTCGGGCCAATCAAGGGTAATTTCGACGACGGCGTCGTGGCTGGTCGTGATGATGCCCATGGTCAGGAAACCGCGAACCCCCCGTCGATGATGAGCGTCTGCCCGGTGCAATAACTGCCGGCGGCACTGGCCAGCATGAGGATGGGCCCGGCGACCTCGTAAGCGTTGCCGTAGCGGCCGAGCGGGATTCGTCCGGGCGACACCAGTGGGCCGGTCGGCGCGACGTGCGCGGAGGCCCGCGGTTTCGGGTCGAGCGGCAGAAAGGCGCCCGGCAGGACCGAATTGACGAGGATCCCGTCCGAGGCGAGTTCCAGTGCAGCAGACTTTGTCATCGAGTCGAGCGCGGCCTTGGTCGCATTGTAGAGGATCTGGTCGTCGACCGCGGTTCGGGCGCCGCCGATCGACGAGACGTTGATGATCCTGCCGCCCTGGCCCCCCGCGCGCATTGCGCGCGCACACTCGCGCAAGGTGACGAAGCATCCCCAGACATTGGTCTTCTGTAGTCGCTGCCAGTCTGCTTCGTTCGCGGCTTCCATGGCAAAGCGCGGGTAGATCGCTGCATTGTTGACGAGGACGTCGAGGCGTCCGGTGCGCTGGACCGTTTCCGCCACCATCGCCGCGATCGACGCGTCGTCGTCGAGATCGAAGGTAATTGCGATGCCTCCGATTTCCGTCGCGACGGTCTCGGCGCCCGCCGTGTCCATGTCGGCAACGACAACGGTCGCCCCGGCGGCCGCGAACAGTCGCGCTGTCGCCTTGCCGAAGCCCGATGCGCCGCCGGTCACAACGGCGACCTTGCCTTCTAGGCCGAAATGGCGCGAAAGCGCGTCGCTCACGAGATGAGCTGCCCGCCGCCTTCCACGACCAGCAACTGGCCAGTGACGCGCCTGGCTGCCGGGGACGCGAAAAAGGCGACAGCGGTCGCGATGTCTTCCGGATCGTTCTTGCCGAGGGGGATCATCGCCTCGCGGCGCTTCTTCTCTTCGCCCATCTTGGGATCGATCGTACCCGCCGAATGGGCGAGGTTGGTCTCGGTTGTCGTCGGGCCCGGCGCGACGCAGTTCACCGTGATTCCGAACTCGCCGAGCTCGAGCGCGGCGGCCTTCACCAGCATCGGAATTGCTGACTTGCTGGTGCAATAGGCGGCGGCACGCTTGTACGGCTTGACCGCCGCTGTCGAAGCGATGGCCACGATCCGCCCGCGCGTGCCGGCCGCGATCATGGCCTCCGCCGCCTCCTGGATGACGAAGAGATTGCCGCGGACGTTGATCGCCATATAGGTGTCCCAGTCGTCCGCAGTCAGCTCGCGGATCGGTTTCATCACCTTGGACCAACCCGCGTTATTCACGACGATATCGAGGCCGCCGAGCGTCTTGACGGTATTTTGGACGGCGGCGTTTACCGAGGCGCGGTCCGTGACATCAAGCGCGCAGTGCGCGACCCTGCCCGTCGCGGCGAGCTCCTCGGTCGTCGTCGCGACGCGGCCGGTCACGTCGGTGAGCATCACGCTTGCGCCACGAGCGATCAATTCCTCGGTGATCGCACGGCCCAGGCCGTAACTCGCGCCGGTTACGAGCGCGACCTTGCCAGCGAGCTCCATCCTGCCTCCACGTATCTAACCTCGTTATCTATGCCATACGCGAGCGAGGCGCTGATGCCAAGCCGGGCAAATTATTATACTTCATTGCCTTTATTTCAGATGGAAACTTCGTTAGCGTTGTTCACGCAGTGGATAGGGAGTTGCCGTGAACGCAGAACATGAAGCCGTGACGCGGGGCGAGGATATCCGCCTGCCCAAGCTTTCCCATCTCGTCGCCAGTCGCCTGCGCGAACAGATCATCGGGGGCAAGCTGAAGCCCGGCAGCCCGTTGCTGCCGGAAAGCAAGCTTCTCGAGATGTTCAAGGTGTCCCGCCCGACGCTCCGCGAAGCGCTGCGCATTCTCGAAGCCGAGTCCCTTATCAGCATCGGCCGCGGGATGCGCTCGGGCGCTACGGTACTCGGCCCCAACATCAAGAAGGCCGCGGAATATGCGACCTTCATGCTGGTGTCCGAGGGCGTCACGATGCGCGACCTGCAGGAAGCACGATTGTTCTTCGAGCCGGCTATCATCCGTTCCTACGAGGGCGAGGCGGTCCAGCCGGCGGCGAGCGCGCTACGCGCGTGCGTGAGCGAGATCGAGGAGGCGCTGAATCGCAAAGCCTATCTCGCAGTTGTCGCCGGGACCAACCGCTTTCACGAACGACTGGTCGCGGTGTCGGGCAACAAGACTCTGGCGCTCCTGATGGGGATGCTGCAGGCGATCTCTGACGAAGCTTATTCGGTCAACATCGCAACCGATAATCCGGCAAACGAAGTCGCCCTCTTCAAGAACATGCAAAAGACTGTCGCAGGCTATAGTGCGCTGTGCGATCTGCTCGAAAAGGGTAAGACCGAAGAGGCAGCGGCGTTCTGGCGGCGCTATATGGAGCGGTCGCTGGAGTTTCTGAAGCGCTCGAAGATCGGCGATCGCAAGCTCGTTTCTCCTTCAGTCGGGGGCTGAAGTTACTTAGCCGCCGCCGGACCGGGCGTGAAGCTGAACGGCATCGTCAGCCAGCCATTGGCCAGGCCCATCGAAGGAAAACGCTTAGCCCGGGCATGGTCGATCCGGTAGCCCGGCAGGCGCTTGAGCACGCCGCGCACGATGATGCCGACCTCGGCATGCCCGAGGACCGAGCCCAGGCAGCGATGCGGTCCGGCACCGAAGGCCAGATGCTGCTTGGCGTTCACACGGTCGAGCCGTACCTCGGCCGGACATTCGAAGCGGTCGGCATCGTAATTGCCGGAATTGAACATCAGCAGCACCCGGTCACCCTTGGCGAGCTTCTGACCGCGCAATTCGGTGTCTTGTACGACCGTGCGCGCCAGCCCCCCGACGACCGGTGGGAAGTAGCGCAGGAACTCGTCCGTGGCCTTTGAAAGGAAGTTGTCGTCCTCGATCAGCCGCTGATGCAGCTCGGGCCTTGTTTCGAGCCAGTGCAGCGCGTTGGCGCTGGTCGCGGCGGTCGTATCGAAGCCACCGAAGAGAAGCGACTGTAGCATTCCCTTGGCGGTTGCGTGCGGCAGCGGGGCGCCGTTGATCTCGGCGTGAACGAGGGCGGTGATAACGTCGTCGCCAGGCTCGGCACGACGCTCGGCCATGAGTTCCTCCAGGCGGGCGCCGATGCGCATGCGCGCATGGATGGGGTAGTCCGGATGGTCGGTCGGCAGGAAGGCATTGAGCGAGGCGGCCATATAGTCGCGCCACTCCTCCTTTGGGACGCCGACCATGCGGAGCGTCACTTGGGCGGCGACGGGAATGGTAATGTCCTCGACAATATCGCCTTCGCCTTTCTCGACGATGCCATCGATCGCCTCGTCGACGAGTTGTCGTGCGAGATCGATCCAGCGCTGCAGGGCCTGAACCGTGAAGAAGGGCTGCTCGAGCTTGCGCAGCGCTGTATGCTCAGGCGGGTCACTCTCGTTAAGGCTGAAGCGGAACGGATTGCGCGGGATGCGGATGCCCTGCGCACCTTCGCGCACATTCTCCAGGTCATTGTCGCACGAGAAAATCTGCGGGTTGCGCTCGATATGGACGATGTCGTCATATTTGGTGATTGCCCAGAAACCGCCATTGGCGTCCGACCAGGCGACGGGGCAGTGCTCGCGCATCTCAGCGAGTTGCTCGCCCCAATGCGCAGCATAGTCGGCGCTGTGCGGGTCGAGCTGGTAGCTGGGCTTCGCCATCGTCATCATCGCTCTCCTTCGTCGCGCGCGCCGACTTGTCACAACATAACTAACTACGCTAGCGAGTTCTGGTCCGCAAGGCGAGGCGAGTCCGATGGTACAACACGGCGATGAAATGCCTGTCCCGCTAATCGTCGGTGCCGGCAGGGGCGGAATCGAGCGGACCTGCGCGCTGGGCAAGTGCACCATGATGGCGGAGGCGATTCCTGGCGGGCGGACGGCAAACGGGGAAAGCCGCGCGGGGTGCTCAGTCATCTCGATTGGGTCGGGTTCGACGCGGTTTGCCGGGACGTGGCCGCGAGCGGCTATCGCGGCTTCGACGAGACAGTGGCGGTTGTGTCGTAGGAGCAAGAGATGGAGATCAACGACAAGGTCGCGATCGTCACCGGCGGGGCCGGTGGCATCGGTGCGGCGATCGCGGGGCAGCTTGTGAACGAAGGAGCGCGAGTTGCGATCGCGGACATTTCGCTGGAGCGTGCTTCGGCCGTGGCGATGGCGTTGGGCCAGGCGAATGCAATGTCGATCGGGTTGGACGTGACCGACGCCGAAAGCTGCCGCGCGGCGAGACGCGACATCGAGCAGCGCTTCGGCCCGTGCGACATCCTTGTGAGCAACGCCGGTGTCGGCTTCACCGGGACGATTGAGACAATCGATCCGGCCGCGTGGCGCTGGGTCTACGATGTCAATGTCGTGGGATCGCTCAACATGATCCAGACCTTCGTTCCGGCGATGAGGGCGGGTGGGAAGCCGAGCCACGTCGTGCTGACCTGCTCGATCACGGCGCTACATCCCTTTGCGACCCAGGCAGCCTATACCAGCAGCAAGGCAGCCCTGCTGAATATGGCGACCGTCTTGAAGAGCGAACTTGCCGGCGCCGCGATCGGCGTGACGGCCGTGTGCCCGGGAATCGTCGCGACGAATTTGCGCGACAATGCCGTTGCGGCGCGCCCTCCGGCACTCGACGCCAGTACGCCGCCGCCGGGCCTGTCCACGCAACATGGCATGGCGCCAAGCTACATTGGCAAGGCGATTGTCGAGGCGATCGGCAATGATAGCTTCTATCTTTTCACGCACGCCGACTATGCCGCGCCGATCAAGTCGGAATGGGATGCGATGCTGCGGGCGATGCAGCGATCCGCGGATCCGGATTATCACGAGCCCTCCGCCTTTCTCGGCCCGCTTCCCCGCTAGACATCGCTACGTCCGGCAATCTTGTCCGAGCGTCCGGGATTCTGACACGATTTTCCCCATGCGAGGTCAGGGGGTCGTGCGGGCGAGGAGCGCGTGGACGTCACTGCTCCTTTCGATCGTTTCGACGGCCGCGATCAAGGCCGTGGCGCGATCGCTGTCGAGCGCTTTTCCGACAATCGCCCCGAACTTTGCCGAGACTTGGCGCCAGGCCTCCTCCGGACATTCGGGTCGCCGCGCGCCGTCCCGCACGGATTCCAGTATGGTGCCGTCCGCGCAATGTAATCGGATCGTCGCGCGCGTGACGGGCCAATCTTCGAGCTCGACCCGCACGGATGCCATCAGCCGCGATACATCGGGGCGTTCGAGAGTCGTCAGCGAGAAGCTCTTCGGATCCGCGAGGTCGATCCCCGACAGAGCCATGGCGACAACCGCGCGCAGGCTGAATTTCGCCTCGAGGCCGCTTCGGGGTGCCGCGATGTTGCAGATGCGGTCGGCACCACGACCTATCAGAACGATGACCTCGGTGATCCGATCGGGCGAGGGTGGCTGAGTGTCTGCGATCGCATCGATCACTGAATGGGTCACGCCGCACGAGGTATAGCGTTTGAAGCGAGTGTCGAGGATATGCGCGCCGCCCGGCGCCGGTGCCATGGCCGCCTCGAGGTCGGCGCCGCTGCCCATCGTCGCGGGAAAACCCTGGGGATCGCCGAGAATGTCGCGCGGGCCGCCGATACCTGCTTGCGACCACTGCGCCGCGGTGAGGCCCAGCATCGCGGCCCATCCGGCGTGGAGCGGCTTCGCGGCCGTCCCGAACGAGGCCTTGAGGCCGCCCGCACGCGTGGCGGCGAGCCCAAGCGCGCATGCCGTTGACTCCTCGTCGAGTTCGAGCAGATGTGCACAGCCGAGCGCCGCGGCCAGGGCACCGACCGTGGCGGTGGCATGGTAGCCGCGATCGTAATGATGGGGCGCGACCAGCCGGCCGATGCACCCGGCGGCTTCGGTGGCGACGATGAAGCTGGCGATGAAGGCGTGGCCGGGAACGGTGCGGGTGGCCGCGAGGGCGAACAGCGCGGGGAGGATGGCGACGCTGGCATGGCCGCTCATCGCGGGAAGGCCGTCATCATAATCCAACGCATGCGACGCCATGCCATTGGCCAGCGCTGCGTCCGCAGCGCGCAGCCGCATATCCTGTCCGATCAGCTGCGCGTCGCCGCCTCCTTCGGCGCAGAGCAGCCGCGTGAGACGCAGGACGTCCTGATCACGACTGCCGGCGATCGCGACACCGAGCCAATCGAGCAGGGAGGCACGCGCGACAAGCGAGGTGGCACCATCTATTCTTGCCTCGTACGCCCGTCGGATCAGACTCACCGTCACATCGTTCATAGATCGCCTTTCGGCTGCCACGTTCGACGGGGGCACCCTGATGGGTCAACTCTGAACACGCTATGGCATCATCACGAATGGCTATTGGATCAGCGCGCCGTGCTCGCTCCAAGCAGTGTCGGTGTTCAGAGCGAAGGATGCCGACATGTCCATAGCCATTGATGGCGCGAGCGGCTGGCCGGCGCAACACAAGCAGGGCTGGCTTCCCGGCGACATCGATCCAGGCGTGCTGCGTCACGAGGTGAGCGTGGAGGAACAGCGTATCCTGTTCGAGCTCGCCGACCGGTGGCGTGCCACGCGGCGTCCGATAACCGCGATGCAGAGGCCTGACTTCTCGCATCCCACGATCGACGCGATGCTCGCCGAACGGCTCGCGTTCCTGAAGACCGGGCCGGGGCTTGTGGTGATGGCCGGCCTGCACACGCCCGAACGCTCGCTCGACGATCTGCGCCTGGTATATTGGGGTATCGGGCTGCATTTCGGTACCGCGGTGTCGCAGAACCGCCAGGGTGAACTGCTCGGGGAGGTACGGGTCCGCTCGGATGTCGTCGCGCGGCGCGCCTATGGCCATGCGGGAACGATCATGTTGCACACCGATCGCATCGACATTTTATCCCTGTGCTGCGCCAGCAAACCGATCTCCGGCGGTGCTAACCTGTTTGTCAGCGGGCTCACTATTTGGGATGCGGTCGAGCGCGAGCGGCCCGATCTGTTCGCACGGCTCGCGCGCGGCTTCCGGCAGAACCGGCTGGGCGAGCACCGTCAGCCCGGCGACGAGAGCACCGCCTACCGCGTGCCGGTCTTCGCCGCGGAGAATGGGCTGCGCAGCGTGCTGTTCAGCGGGAACGCGTCGCTCGACCATCAGCGTCGTTTCTTCGCCGATGAGCTGACCGCCGCCGATGAGGAGGCGCTCACCTTCCTCGCCGAGGTGCGCGATAGGCCATCTTATGCCTTGCGTGCCACGCTCGATATCGGCGAGGCGGTGTTCCTCAACAATCACGAATTGCTCCATAGCCGGGAACGCTTCGAGGATGGCGAGATGCCTGATCGGAAGCGCTTGCTGCTGCGGCTTTGGCTACAAGGGGCGCCCGTCCGCCCGAAGCCAGATGTCATGACGGTCATGCGTAACGCATCCGGGCTGCAGGGCATCGATCCGCGTCCTGCCGATCTCGAGCTCGCCTGAGTCGGCACAGACATTCCGGACGTCCCGCCTAGCGTGGCGGACGCATGATGCCTGATGCCGGGCGGTCTCGCGGCGATCATGCGTCGGTCGATCAGGGTAGATGATGGGGCCCGAGATGTTGTCATAGTCGCGGCCATCACCATGAGGTGCGGCACTGGACTGCGTGCGGGTACCTGCGCTCGTCGCACATCGAATCCTATGGTCTCAGAGCGCGGGAGGCGGGCACGACCGAAGTGGCGGTGCTCTGCTAGCTGATCCCGCACGGCGCTGATTGGCGGGTGCTCGATGCCGGGCTGGGCGGCGATTACGCCGGACATCCAGACAAAGTGTTCGAGATGTTGGGCGACGTCCTGCGCACGCTCGGCCCGCAGCTGGCGGCAAACAAGGTCGGCCCGGCGAAGACCCGCTATGTCGAAACAAGTCGTTTGTATAGATAACGAAGTAAGCTAGGATGCATTCCAACAATGAGCCGAACCGCGGTGTCGAACAGGAGAGTCTGATGAGCGTGTCGCGGCCTTGGGCGTGGCTGACCATCCTGGTGATTGCCGAGACCGTTTCCGGCTTTGAAAGCTCGATGATGCTGGTCGGGTTGGGCGCGTGGATGCGTCAATACCACGACACGATCAGTGTCAGCTGGATCGTTTCCAGCTATGTCCTGGTCCAGGCCGGTGCGGCGGCGTTGCTCTCGCCGCTGGGGGATGTCTTCGGTCGCAAGCGATTGCTGGTTATCGCCATCGCGGGAGCGGCGATTGGCTCGGTTGTCAGCGCGATGGCGCCGTCGCTTGGCTGGATTGTCGTCGGACGGTCCATCCAGGGCATGGCAGGCGCGATCCTACCGCTCTGTTTCGGGCTCGTGCGTGAGAACCTACCTGCCGAGCGCGTGCCATTCTCCGTCGGTGTCCTGACCGCAGCGGCGGCCATATCGGCCGCGGGCGGCTTCATCATCGGTGGCGTGGTGACCGACCGATCGGGACCGCAGAGCATGTTCGTAGTGAGCGCCGTGGTCGCCCTGGTGGCGCTGCTTCTAACCGCTTTGTTCCTTCCTGCATCGCGCACCGGCACGCGGCCCGAGCGTCTCGATCTCGTTGGCGGCCTGTTGTTCGTACCCGGGGTCACCGGTCTGCTGCTTGTCCTAAGCGATCTGTCGACATGGTCAGCCGGGACGTCGTTCAGCATCGGTCTGGCCTGTATCGCGGTGCTCGTGTGGTGGTGGCAGCATGAATATCGTCACCCGACTCCGCTGATTGACGTACGGTTGTTTGGCAAAAGCGACATCCGGCTCGCCAATCTCGTTATGGCCGGCTGCGCGCTTGGCGCGATGGGTGTGACCCAGGTCACATCGATGCTGCTACAGCAGGATCCGGCGAGCGGGGCGGGGTTCGGTCTTTCCGCAACGGCGGTTGGTGTGCTGAAGTCGCCAATGCTCGTCGGCGGAACTCTGGGCTCGCTTTGGGCCGGTTGGGCATCGGGCCGCTGGAGCGGCCGTGTTCCGATGGTCGCTGGCAGCGTCGGCATCGTATCGGGGCTCGCCTTGCTCGCGGTCGATCACGCTATCGTCTGGCTCATCATCGCCGCAGTGGTGTTCATCATAGCGGCCACGACTGCGTTATATACTGGAGTCCCCAACGTCATCATCGCGGCGTCGCCGGCCAAGCGCACCAGCGAGGTGGTAGGGCTGTCCGCCGTGGTCCGCGCGTTATTCCAGGCGATCGGCGCCCAAACGATTGCGGTAATCCTCGCCGCCTCGACGGTCGGTGCGCAGCATGGCGGCAAGGGTCTTCCCAGCGACCGCGCCTTCTCCCTGGTTTTCGCGTTCATGGCAGCCGCCGGACTGATCTCGCTCGGTGCGGCACTGGCCACCCGGCGGGGGCGCCTGGCCCAGGCAGTGAGCGAGCCGATCGCAGGACTTGCGTCGGATCTCTGACGGTGGAGCGACCACGATGCGGAAGCGATATCTTGGCGCAAATGAGCTACACCAGTCCGTCCTCGCCTCCCGGGCAAGGTTCGCTGATTCGGCTGCTCCAACCATGGCGCCAGGCTGTTGATGAAGCCGCCGTGGGTGTCGGATCGAGGTCGCGCGATTGCGGTTGACCGACGCGGAGATGCCCCGCCTCGACGAGGTAGCGCGCCGCCGTTGCTCTGTCCTCCCACCCCGTCGCCGCGTTCGGCACCCGACCTCCCAAACCGGGCTCGCATCCTGCTCAGTGTGAACCGGCCCGAGTGAACCTATGTCGCGATAGCGAAGCGCTATGACAATGCTCGACAGGGCACCTGCTAGGCGGAGACTGAAGACGGGAAGGATTTCGGCGATGGATTTGGTGATCCGCAACGGCACGGTATTCGATGGGCAGGGCGGCGAGGGGCGGGTCGCGGATATCGGCGTGCGTGACGGGGTGATCGCAAAGGTCGGCGGTGACGTTCCCGCCGGCCGCGAGGAAATCGACGCGACCGGACTGATCGTCACGCCCGGATTCGTCGACATTCATACGCATTACGACGGCCAGGTCATCTGGGACGAGCGGCTTCAACCCTCATCGGTGCACGGTGTGACAACGATCGTGACGGGTAATTGCGGCGTGGGTTTCGCGCCATGCCGGCCGGCCGACCATGAGGCGCTGGTCGAACTGATGGCGGGCGTCGAGGATATCCCGGAGGTCGTGATGACCGACGGTCTTTCCTGGAATTGGGAAAGCTATCCCGAATATCTCGATGCCGTCGCGGCAAAGCCGCATGATGTCGACATCGCCTCGATGCTTCCGCATTCGGCGCTTCGCGTCTTTGTCATGGGCCAGCGCGCGATCGACCGCGAGAATGCGACACCCGATGACATCGCGGAGATGGCGCGTCTGACGCGCGAAGCGATGCGCGCCGGCAGCGTCGGCTTCGCGACGTCACGTAACCTGCAGCATCGCAGCATCACGGGGGAGCCGATTCCCACCGTGCGCGCCGCGGAGGAAGAGTTGCTCGGCATTGCCGGCGCCCTCGAAGCCGAAGGTACTGGCGTGCTCCAGATCCTCACCGACTTCGACCAGTATCGCAGCGTCGATGCCGAGTTCGGGATGCTGCGCCGTCTGGTCGAGAAATCGGGTCGACCGCTGTCGTTCAGTCTGCAACAGAAGCACAGCGACCCCGATGGCTATCGTCACCTTCTCGACCTGACCGATCAGGCGGTCGCCGACGGCCTGCCGATCAAGGCCCAGGTCGCGGTGCGGCCGAGTGGCCTATTGCTCGGGCATCGCCTGTCGCTGACCCCGTTCAGCAAGTGTCCGACCTTTCTCGCGCTCGCCGGCCTGCCATTCGACCAACGCATTGCGAAGCTGCGCGAGTCCGGCACGCGCGCGGCGATCCTTGCCGAGGCGACCGGGACGTGCCGCGAGGCGGTGCGTGCGTTCGGTGATTTCGACCGGATGTTCCCCCTTGGCGACAAGCCTGACTACGAGCCGCCGGTCGAACATAGTATCGCAGCGCGGGCCAAGGCCGCGGGCGTCGATCCGGCGGAATATGCCTATGACATGCTGCTCGAAAATGATGGCGAGGCGATCCTGTTCGGCGCGGCGCAGAATTACGCGGACGGTACCTTCAGTGCCTCGGAGGAGATGATGTCGCGGGAGAATTCGGTGATCGGCCTCGGCGACGGCGGGGCGCATCTCGGTCTGATTTGCGATGCGAGCAATACGACGACTCTGCTCGCGCACTGGACGCGCGACCGCACCCGCGGGCGCAAGATCGCGCTGGCCACCGCAATCCGCTTGCTGACCCACGACTCCGCGCGGGCGGTTGGTCTTGACGACCGCGGCGTGATCGCGCCGGGCTATAAGGCCGACCTGAACGTCATCGACTATGAGCGCGTTAGTCTCAACAGGCCCTATGTTGTTTATGATCTGCCGGCGGGCGGCCGGCGCATCCTGCAGTCAGCCGATGGCTATGTGGCCACGGTCTTGAGCGGTACCGTCACGTACCGCAACGGCGAGGCGACCGGCGCGCTGCCAGGCAAGCTGGTGCGGGGGTTCCAGAAACCTGCGCGGATCGCTGAGATGGTGTGAGCACGCGCGAGGTCCGTCTTCCTCGGGGGGCAATCGAACTGAACGACCTCGCGCATCAACACTGTCTACCTGTTCGGAGGCTGCGCGTTCGATTCGAAGTTAACCCGGGTAACTTAGGTGGCCGAATTCGCGCTGTCGCAGAATCCAACATTATCGCATGACCCAGTGCCCGATCAGCCATCGTGCTGAAAGTGCAGGCTTTTCGTGTCCCTCGAGCTCAACTTCGGCATCATAGGTGATGATCACGAAGCCCGGCTTGTCTTCTGTCACGCCGCTGATCGCGACATGCGCGCGGACGCGTCCGCCGACCGGGACCGGGGTCAGGAATCGGACTCGGTCGAACCCGTAATTGACCCCCAGGCGGGATTCGGAAGGATAGGGCATCGCACTGCGCAGGAGATAGGGCAGCAGCGACAGCGACAGCAGCCCGTGCGCGATCGTTCCTCCAAAGCGGGTGTGGCGCGCACGACCCGGATCGACATGGATGAACGCGTCGTCGCCGGTATGCTCGGCAAACCCATCGATACGCGACTGGTCGACCGTCACCCAATCCGATGTACGCGGCGCTTCGCCGATCATTTTCCTGATCTCGGCGAACGTCGCGCTCTCGCGCTCGCGCGGTTGCGCGTCAGACGACGCCACGTTCCCGCAATCCGGCAACGTCATCCGCTCCGAAACCGAGCTCGGCCAAAACCAGGTCACTATGCTGTCCGACGGTCGGCGGTGCTTCATAGCGCTGCACCGGCGTTAGGCTCATGCGCATTGGACTGGCTACCAGGGGGACCTTGCCGACGGTCGGATGCGGCACCTCGAAATGAAGGCCGCGATGGACGACTTGCGGATCACTCACCACCTCATTGGCGCGGTAGATCGGCGAGGCAACGACGCCTCGCGCATTGAGGTCCTCGAAGAGTGCTTGGGTCGACCACGTGGCGATGCGCTCCTCGAGAAGCTCGGCCAGTGCATCCTGGTGCGTCACCCGGTCCTTTCGGACCGCGAACCGGGGATCTTCCTTCAATTCCGGAAGGCCGAGCGCATCGCACAGCTTGCGATAATCGGGCTCGGCACCCGCCTGGATGTTGAGGAAGCCATCTGCCGTCTTGAAGACCTGTGCCGGCGCCGACCCCGGTGACCTGGTGCCGAGCCGCTCGGGAATCTTGCCTTCCAGCGTCCATTCGATCGTCCGGGCGGACATCGCGGCCACGCCTACATCGAGCAACGCCAGGTCGATATATTGTCCGCCACCACCCGCATCCCGGTGGCGGAGCGCGGCAAGGATGGCGACCGCCGCGTACAGGCCCGTCATCTCGTCGATTACGAAGACGCCGACCCGCTGTGGTTCGCCTTCGGGGTCGCCGGTGACCGCCATCATGCCGCTCATGCCCTGGAACGCGCCATCATATCCCGGACGCTTGGCATAGGGGCCGTCCTGGCCGAACCCGGTGATCGAACAGTAAACGAGTTCAGGGTTGACCGCGCGGAGCCCATTATAGTCGAGACCGTACCGCGCGAGATCGCCCACCTTGTAGTTCTCGATCACCACGTCGGAGGCTGCTGCGAGGCGTCGTACAATCTCCTGTCCTTCGGCACAGGAGATATCGACCGTCAACGAACGCTTGTTGCGGTTGGAGCAAAGATAGTGGCCTGACTCCTGTGTCGGATTTCCTTCCTCGTCCCGTGCGAACGAGGGGCCGTAGCTGCGCAGATCGTCGCCCCGGCCAGGGCGCTCCACCTTGACGACGTCCGCCCCGAGGTCGGCCAGGATCTGGCCGCACCATGGCGCGGAGACGATCCGCCCCAATTCGAGGACGCGAATACCTTTCAGCGCGCTCGACACAACATCAGCTCCGCAGGTCCCAGCTCAGCCAGAGCTCGGACACATTGTTGACCATGCCGGCGTCCTGTTGCGGGACCGTCCCCGGCTTGACGCGAAACTCCGGAATCCGTTTGAGCCATTCCTCCAGCCACAATAGCAGTTCCCGCTTCGCCAGGATCGAGCCCGGGCAGCGATGGGGGCCATTGCCGAACGTCGCATGGGGGATCGGCGCAGGACGCGAGAAGTCGACCGTCATCGGGTCCGACACCGTCTCGCTGTCCAGCCCGACGAGGCCGCTGAACTGCTGGATCTGGTCGCCTTCCTTGAGCTCGACGCCGGCGAGCACGGCGTCCTTCGTGACCAGCCGCGCCGTGTTGGAGACGCCGTGGCGCCGCAATAGTTCTTCCGCCGCGTGCGGAATGAGCTCGGGCTTGTTGACCAGCTGGCGGACGTGCTCGGGGTGGGTGGCGAGGAACAGGGCGCAGAAGCCGAGCAGGTTCTTCACCGTGTCGAGGCCGCCAGACAGGAGTAGCGTCAGCATACCGACGGCATGCGCCTCGTCGACCGGCTGGCCGGCCACCTTGCTGTTGAGGATCTTGGTAATCAGATCGTCGCGCGGATTGGCGCGCCGATCGGCAACGGCGCGCTCGATATAGGCCTTCAGTCCCAGCCGCGCTTCGTGGATCTTGGTTGGGTGCGGCGACTTCACGATCGCATCGGCAAACGGCAGCAATTGCTCGCGGTCTTCGGGCGGTAGGTGCATCATCGTGAGGAACACGACGATCGGCAGGACCTTGGTGAACTCGCTGACGAATTCGACCTCGCCGCGCGGCACGAAGCTCTCGATCAGGGCGACCGCCGTCTGCCGAGCCATGTCCTCGACCTCTGCGACGACCTTCGGGGAGAAGGCTGGGGATATGAGTATGCGCCACGGCGTATGCTCGGGCGGATCGAAGTCCATCGGCGGGGCCGGATAGGGGCGAGGGTTCCTCGGGACGAGCGACGCGCGCATCGAATAGGTCACCGCGTCGTTCTGGATCTCCAGGATTTCCTTCGCCCGCACCGCCATCCAGTAACCGCCGTTGCGCGGCGTCCAGAATACCGGCGGCATTTCGGTTTGAAGGCGCTTCCAGGCGGCGTGAACGCCGTCCTTGGCACCGGGCAGGTTGAAGATGTCGACATCGCGGATCAGCTCGCTGGGCACATGCGCCGGCGGCTCGGAGAGCGGAGGATATTCCCGGTATTGCATCGCGCTGCTTTCAATACTGGCTGGTCGGAATTTCGATCACCAGCCCGTCGAGTTCATCGGTCACCAGAAGCTGGCACGTGAGGCGGCTTGTGGGGCGGACATCGATCGCGCACTCCACCATCACCCGCTCTTCTTCGCTTGGTGCCGGAATCTTGTCGGCCCAGTCCGGGTCCACATAGGCGTGGCAGGTCGCGCAACTCAGGCACCCGCCGCATTCGGCCGCAATGCCTTCGACGCCATTGTCCAGTGCTGCGCGCATCACTGACTCGCCGACATTCGCTTTGACGACCTTGCGCTGGCCATTCGCTTCGATGAACGTAATCTGCGCCATCGCGCTGCACTCTCCCACTGAAGCGGACGGATATCCGCCGCCGATCGATGTTGCGTCAGCGGGGGTTTCGCAGTAACCGCCGATATAGTCAACTTGTATATCTATGTTGCGGGGCCACGAGATGCCGATGAATTTCCTGCCCGATAGCGAGGACGCGCTCTATCGCGAGCGTTTTCGTGAGCTTGCGGACCGCTTCGGCTGGCCAGAGATGAAAGCGATGCGCGCCGAAATCGAGGGACTCGAGGTGGAACGCTATTCCCCGTCCTTCCATGCCGAGATGGCGCGGGCCGGCCTCGTCGGGCTGACCTGGCCGGCGCCCTATGGACAGGCGGCGCGCGTCGACCAGCAATTCCTGATGGCCGAGGAACTCGAATGCCAGGGCTTTCCCGGCTACGGCCTGACCACCAACCAGCGCGGCGGCGGCATGTTGTTGCGCAGCGGAACACCCGAACAGATCGCCGAACATCTCCCGCATGTCGTGGACGGGAGCTGGACCTATTGCCAGGGGCTCTCGGAGCCTGGCGCTGGCAGCGACCTGTTGTCGCTGAAGACACGCGCGGTGCGCGACGGCGATCACTATGTGATCAACGGCGCCAAGCTGTGGACTTCCTCGGCCCATATGTCGAAATTCTGCAGCCTGCTCGTCCGCACCAACCCGAACGAGACGCGGCATCGCGGTCTCTCGGTGCTGCTGGTTGAGCTGAATTCGCCCGGGATCACTATTCAGCCGGTGCATGTGATGGGCGGCTGGCGCGTCAATGCCGTGTTCTACGACAATGTGCGGGTGCCCGCCGCCAACCTCGTCGGCGAGGAAGGTCGGGGCTGGAATGTCATTACCGGTAATCTCGACGAAGAACGCGCGATGAGCTTCGGCGGGACCGAAACCCGCCTTTTGTGCGCGCGGCTGATCCACCGGCTTGCCGGGCGTGCCGACGACCTCGCCGAGGGCGATCTCGAGTTGCTCGGGCGTTTCGTCATGGAACTCGAGGCGGATCGCTTGCTCTACCTGCGCGTCGGGCTGGCCGCGGCGCGCGGCGAAGACACCTCGGGCATCGGGCCGATGAGCAAGGTCTATGGATCCGAACTCGCCCAGTGCTTCATCCAATGGGCGTGCGACCTCGTCGGACATGAAACTCTGCTGGCCGATGCCGACGACGTGCTCGCCGCGGACCTCGAGCAGCAGCTTCGCGTCGCCACGGCGCTCACCATCATCGGCGGCACGAGCGAAGTGCAGCGCAATATCGTGGCGACCCGCCACCTCAACCTGCCGCGGAGCAACTGATGCTGGATGAACGCTGGAGTGAAGACGTCGAGACGATCGGCGATGCGTTGCGCAAGCTGCTGAGCACCGAATGCGCGCCGGTCAATGTGCGAGCGGCCGAGGCGGCGGCCGACGGGCGTGATCCGGCGTTGGAGGCCCAACTCGATGCCTTCGGCCTGAACGAACTCGAAGCCGATGCCGAGCTGTTCGCTCGAATCGCCTATGAACTGGGGCGCGCGCTCGCACCGACCGACCATGTCGAGACGATGCCGGTGCTGGCGTTGATGGGGCGGTCGCGAATCGCGCTGGCTTTCGACGGGCCGGTCCCCGCCACCGTCAGCTCGGTCGCGTTTGCGAAGGGCGAGAAGCTTTTGATCGCACCGCTCAGCGGTACGCCGCAGCGGGCGGCATCGGGAGACTGGATCGTCACGCCGACGTTGAACGAGGGTGTCGGCGAGATCGCGGGCGACCGTGATCTCGCCGAGCGCCTGCGTCGGTTCCTAGCTCTTGTCGAAGCGGCACGGCTGGCCGGCGCGGCGCAGGCGCTGCTGGCCTATGGGGCGGCCTATGCGCGCGAGCGTGAACAATTCGGGAAGGCCATCGGATCCTATCAAGGGGTGGCGCATCGCCTGTCCCGCGCCGCGGGCGAGGCCGATGCCGCCGAACTTCTCGTCAGAAAGGCTGCCTTCAGTGCTTTATCCGCTGCCGGAGGCGACGGCGCTCCGGCCGAACATCTGGCAATCATGGTCCGGGCCAAGGCGATCGAGGCGGCGCGATTCGTCGCGACGAACGTCCACCAGGTGTTCGGCGGCAACGGCTTTGCGCTTGAATATGATGTCCAGCTCTACAGCAGACGAATCCGCAACTGGTCGAATCGCGGTCGACGCGCGTCGGCCGAACTGGCGGAACTGGGGCGGATGGTGCTGGAACCAGCGCGTCGCGACGAATTGCCTGGCCTGTGGCACTATCAACGCGGTCTGCGGCTTCCCCGTTGGGCGTACGAAGCCGATGGCGGTGCCTGATCAGCAGACCATGAAGAACGCGTTAGCCAGTACTGCCCAATCGCTGGCTGCCGGCTTTGGCGCCGATGATTGCGGGCGCAGGATCCGCGCGCTCTTCGGCGCCAGTACGACGCTGATCTTCTCGTGGGACGGTCCCGGCGCGGTGCCAAGCTTGTCGAACATGTGCCTCTCACAATGCGTCGTTGCGCATCGAAGCGAAGATGGTATCGAACTCTGGAGCCAAGGGCAACTAGGTTATACAAGTTAGCGCGGAGGAGTCGACGAAATGATCAAGGTCGTGATGATGGTCGCGCGGCTGCCCGCCATCAGTTTCGAACAGTTCCGAGATCATTATGAGGCACGGCATGTGCCGCTGGCGCTCGCGAGATTCGGCTATCTACGACGCTATGTTCGTAACTATCTCCCCCCCGTCGACGGGCAGCCGGCGCCGCCCTGCGATTGCATCACGGAGCTCTGGTTCGACGACATGGAGGCGCTGCGCGCCCAGTCCGCGGCTACGCGTGGCGATGCCGAACTCGAGGCGGACGAGAAGCTGTTCATGGATAAGGAGCGGACGCGTTCCTTCGTTGTCGATGAACGCGCCAGCATGATGGCTTGAAGCGTATCAGGAGATGTGCACCGCTTTGGTGACAAGGTGCGCGGCGACGCCCTCGGGGCCGTCCTCCGACCCATAGCCAGAGTCCTTCAGTCCGCCGAACGGGCTGTCCGCCCAGCTCAGACGGACATTGTTGATGCCGATCATCCCGGCCTCGATGTCGTCGCCCAGGCGATTTTGCCGCCGTCCATTCTCGGTAAAGCAATATGCGGCTAAGCCGAACGGCAGGCGATTGGCTTGCTCCACCGCGTCCGCCTCGGTCCTGAACGGCGCCAGGAGCGCGAGAGGACCGAAGGGCTCTTCGTTCATCGCCGCCGCGTCGATGGGAACGTCGGCGAGAAGCGTTGGCGGGAAGAAGAACCCCTTGGAGTCAGTGATATCGCCTCCGGCGAGCGTACGCGCGCCACGCTTGCGGGCGTCCGCGACGAATGCTGCGACCGCGTCCGGTCGGCGCGGATTTGCCAATGGTCCCATTTGCGTACCCTCGGCCATGCCGTTGCCGGTCTTAATCGCTCTGGTACGTTCCGCGAAGCGGGACGCGAAGCGCTCATACACGCCCTCCTGGACATAGAAGCGGGTCGGGGCGATGCACACCTGGCCGGCATTGCGAAACTTGTGGCCCACCAGCATCTCGACCGTACGATCGAGGGCGCAGTCGTCGAAGACGAGAACCGGGGCGTGGCCGCCAAGTTCCATTGTCGCCTTCATCATCGTCGCCGATGCGAGTGTCAGCAGATGCTTGCCCACCGACACCGAGCCCGTGAAGCTCAGTTTGCGCGTGATCGGCGAGGCTAGCAACCGGCGCGATATCATATCGGGCACGCCGAACACCAACTGCGCGACATCGCCGTCGAGCCCGGCATCGATCAGGCAGCGCATCACCTCGATCGCGCTCTCCGCCGTTTCCTCGCTGGGCTTGATGATGATCGAACAGCCGGCAGCTAGCGCGGGCGCAAGTTTCCGCACGACGTTGGTGACCGGGAAATTCCACGCGCAGAAGGCAGCGACCGGGCCGATGGGCTGATGCAACACCAGCGATCTGGTGCCCGAGGTTCGCGGCAGCACACGGCCTGTGATCCGCATTGACTCGGCGGCGTGAAAATCGAGTAGGCTCGCAGCATAGTGGATCTCTGTGCGCGCCTCGCTCAGCGGCTTGCCCTGCTCGCCCGTGACGATTGCAGCGATCGGGTTCATCCGCTCGCGCAGCAGGCGCGCGGCTTGGCGCAGCACCGACTCACGCTGCTCGGGCTGAACGGCCCGCCATTTCTCGAAACCCCGCGCGGTTGCGGCAAGTGCCTCGTCGAGATCGGCCTCGGCCTTGTCGTCTCCTTAAATCATGTGGCCAGTCAGCCAGCGTGAAGGTCGAGGATGGCGACGGCCGCGGCCAGTGCCGCCAGCGGCTCGGCCGCGCCCCCTGCGGGTCCGGCGCCGTGACCCACGAAGATCGCCCGCTCGCTGGCAATGTCCACGATCAGCCCCGTGTCTCGCCCGTGTTGATCCACACGCTCTTCACTTCGGTATATTGGTCGAGCGCGTTGATGCCCATTTCGCGGCCGATGCCGCTCGCCTTCATTCCGCCGAACGGGATGGCGTGGCCGCCCATCCGATAGGTGTTGACCCACACCACGCCGGCGCGAATTCGTTCGATCATGCGGTGCGCGCGGCCGAGGTCGCGGGTCCAGACGCCGGAAGCGAGCCCGAACGCCGTCTCGTTTGCGATGGCGATGGCTTGCTCCTCGGTCTCGAACCGGATCAGGCTGGCGACCGGTCCGAAGATTTCCTCACGCGCGAGCCGCGAATCGTTATCGACACGGTCGAACACTGTCGGTGCGACGAAGAAGCCGGGGCGGTCGAGGCGCTCGCCGCCGGCCAGACAGGCAAAACCCTCCGTCCGGCCGACGTGGAAATAGGCCGTCACTTTGTCGAGCTGTGCGCGCGACGCAAGTGGACCCAGCTCGGTGTCCGGGTCGAGCGGATCTCCTGCCCGGATAGTCCGGGCACGCTCGGCCAGCTGGCCGGCAATATGGTCATAGACCCCCGCCTGCACCAGGACGCGCGAGCCTGCGTTGCAGGCTTGGCCGGTGGCGGCGAAGATGCCGGCTTCGATGCCTGTGACGGCCGCCTCGAGATCGGCGTCGTCGAACACGATGTTTGGCGACTTGCCGCCCAGTTCGAGTGATACACGGGCATGGCGCTCGGCCGCGACCTTGGCGATCGCTGTCCCCGTCGCCGTCGAACCGGTGAAAGCGATCTTGTCGACCAGGGGATGCGCGACCAGCGCGTCTCCCGCACCTCGGCCGAATCCGGTGACGATATTGACGACCCCTGGGGGAAAGCCGGCCTGCTCAATCAGTTCCCCGAGAATTAGGGTAGAGGTCGGCGTGACCTCGGACGGCTTGATCACGATCGTGTTGCCGGCGGCCAGTGCGGGCAGGAGCTTCCAGCCAAGCAATGTGATCGGCGAGTTCCACGGTGTGATCGCCGCAATGACGCCGATCGGCTCGCGCCGCGTATAGGCGACATGGTTCGGAAAGCTTGGCTGGACAGTGTAGCCGTGCACGGTTTCGCCAAGTGCACCGTAAAAGGCGCAGTCGGCCGCGAGGCTGCGCGTTCCGCCCATCATTTCGGCGAGCAGCTTGCCGTTCTCGCGCACCTGGGTGGCCGCGATCCGGTCGACATTTGCCTCCACCAGCTCGCCGAACCGCCGCAGCAGTGCCGCGCGCCGCGCCGGTGGGGTGCGTGACCAGCCCTCGAACGCGTTATGGGCGGCGCGCACCGCCCGATCGACGTCTTCGGCGCCCGCGCGCGGCACTTCGCCCCATTCGGTTTCGGTGTAGGGATCGACGCAACGGAACGTCTCGCCGCTCGCCGCCTGTACCCAGTCACCACCGATCAGCATGGCGGATCGCGTCTGGGCTGCGCTCGCCCAATTGTCGCGGATGGCGTTCATTTCTCCTCAGCCGCCAGTCTCCCACGCGCCGTGCCCAGCGCCGAGAGAATTGCGTTGATTTCCATCACATGCTCCGCCGTCTTCACCAGTCTGTCGATATCGCTCGGCGAAGGCACGAGGAACGATGAGGGAACCCAGGCGCCATCGGCTTCCTGATGTGCGATGAACCATTCGCCCATCCGCGCGACATGGGGGAGCCACTCCCCGGCAGGATCCGCCACAAGCATCGCTGCCGCGCCCCATCCGAACTTGCAGATCTGGACGGAACCCGGATCGTCGAATTGCTCCGCGCACCCCTCGATGTTGAAGCACAAGAGCCGCCGCGCTAGGTCGAGCGGCGCCTCAATGCCGCGCCGCTGTGCATGGGCGGCGAGGAATGCGGCCGCCATGCCCGGCGTGTAAAATGTCTGGCGGGGCTGGGAAAAGTCAGTGATCGCCAGCCAGGTGAGCGATGGCTCGGGTTCAATCAGCAGGGCCGATCCACGCCGAAAGGTAAAGAAGCGCGTTTCCGCGTCGGCTGGCTGTGCGGCGGCAAGATCGGCGACCCAGTGCCAGCACAGGTCGGCAATATCGTCCTGGCCCGTGATCACCGCCGCCAGCCCGGCCTGCGCCGTCGACAGCAGGTCGCAGATGTCGGTTGCGCGGTCCGCGACAGGGGCAATCGCGAAGCCGCCGGTCGTCGGATCCTGCATGTTGCGCAGGGCGTTCATCGCGGCAAGGGAAGTGGCAAAGCGCTCGTTGAGCCATGCGCCAATTGCGAAATGAGCAAGTGGATAGGCCCCGAACCTGCCGGCACCGAGTGCCGGCCCGGGCGCGAACCCCCCGTCGGGCGCGAGTTGGCCGCGCTCCGCCCAGGCGATCACGCGCGCCGCAAGCTCGCTCTCTCCCGAAATGGCAAGCGCCCAGGGTACGCGGGCCCAACCGTTGCGCTCGAGCGCACCGACCGGCATGCCGTCGTCGGCGGCATGGCGCCTGAGCCAACCAACACCGGCGTCACGCGCCGCCCTTACCCGTTCGATCGCGGCGTCGAGCGCGCCAGCGTTCATGACAGGCTGCCGGGTGTAAAGCTTACCGGCATGCTGATGATGCCGGCATTGTTCGCGAATGAGGGATAATATTCGAGACGGTCATGCTCGATCCGGTAATCTGGCATGCGCCGCAGCAGCGCGCGCAGCATATGCCTGATTTCCAGTCTCGCGAGGGGCGCGCCCAGGCAGCGATGGTGGCCGCCGCCGAAGCTCATATGATCGCGGGCGTTCTTCCGGTCGAGCCGGACCTCCGCCGGATCATCGAACACCGCGGGGTCGCGATTGGCAGCAGACCAGGAGAACAGGACCCGCTCGCCCTTCCGCATCTGCTGGCCGTGCATCTCCATGTCGCATGCGACGGTTCGCGCCGTGCCATGGTTCGGGGGATAAACCCGCAGGATCTCGTTGATCAGCTGATCCATCAAGGCGTCGTCGGTCATCAGTTGCTCGCGCTCGTCGATATGGTGCTCGAGCCACCGCACTGCGGAGAGCGTCGTCGACATGACCGTACCGAACCCGCCGAATATCGCGGCCGAAACCATGCCTACCTGGATCTCCAGATCGAGACGCTCGCCCTGAATCGTTTTCGTCGCGAGCGCGCTGATGATATCGTTTTGTGGATCCGAGGCGCGCGCGACAAGCAGTTCACGCAGCAGTGACTGGACGAACTTGATCTCCTTGATGGGGTAATCGGGATGGGTTGAAGGCAGCAGCGAGGCCTGGTGGGCCGAGAGCATGAAGGTCTTCCAGTGGGCAGGGTCGATGCCCACCAGCGCGATCGTGTTCTGCGCTGCGATGCGCATGGCGAAGTCGGTCGCCAGGTCGCATTCGCCCTTGCCGATGAATTCCGCCATTGCCTCGTCGATGTGCTTCAGGATGATCGGCAGCATGCGCTGCATGGACTTGGGCGTGAAGAACGGCGCCTCGACGTGGCGACGCGCGGTGTGCACCGGCGGATCGCTCTCCGAAAGCGAGAGGTTGTAGGGCAGTTCAGGGATCAGGATGCCCTTCGCCCACGGTTTCTCAGGATCTCCGTGCGCGGACGAGAAGCGGTCGGGACTGCGCACCGCCTCGGCAAGGTCGGTATAGCTGCTGAGGACCCAATAGCCACCGTGCGCTTCCGACCAGGCGAGGGGGCAGCTGGTCGCGCGCTCCTCCGCGGACTGTGCCCAGTTCTTCTTATATTCCTCGCTGTGGTGGTCGAAGGGGATGACCTTGCGTGCGTCGCTCATTGCGTGGCGCCTTCCATGGATGGGGTATCAACCTCGTCGGCGATGAAGGTGATCATGGTCGATCGGTCCATGAAGTTTTCCTCGTCACGCGCCAGGATCTGGCCTTCTTCGCTCCGCGTCCAATCGAGGCTCGCCTGGAGGCCCGCAGCGTCGTCGAACCAGAACTCGGTCACGCAGTCATAGGGCGGCTCCGGCTGGCCCGGGAACGGCGCGAGATAGTTGCGGGCGTAGCGGACAAGATGGGCCAGGTTGCGCTTCGCGAGCGGTGCGTGCGTGGCCTCGTAATGTGCTCGGAATTGCTCATGGGTAAGCCCGGGCTTGCGCCGCACGAAGAGGATCAATTTGGGCATCGCTCAGTGGCTCCTCGCGACGATCTCGTCGAGAATGGGAATGATCGCGTCGCAGAAGCGGACGGGGTCGTCCGACGGCGCGAAATGGCCAAGGCCGGGCAGTTCGCGGAATTCGACGCCGGGGATATTTTCGGCGACCGCCCGGCCTCCATTTTTCGGGAACAGCATGCTCGCGTCATATTCGCCGGCAACGACGAACACCGGCGTCGCCGCCGTATCGATCAGATGCCCGTCCTCGCGTAGGTCGTGCAGGTTCATGAAATAGTCGTTGTCTCCGGCGTAGACGCCGGGAAAATTGGAGCGGTAGACCCAATAGACCTCCTGGGCGGAGGCCTCTGGTGCGCCCGGTGCGGTCGCGGCCAGGATGCGCGAAGCGAAGTAATCTGTCGAGGTCAGTGGGTGCCGGTGAATGTCATTGTCGTAGCCGCCACGCGACACGATCTCGTACCAACCGTTGATCGACGCGAAGCCGCGGAAGCGATCGGCATGGTGCGCGGCGAGGTCGAGGGCGAGCTGTCCGCCGACGGAGGTACCGAGGAAGATCGGCCGGTCCAGCCCGAGCGTCGCGCAGATCGCCACGCACCAGCCCATCAGCTCTTGTTTGCTCGGCCGATAATCGCTCTCCCACCATCGTTCACCGATCGGGGGCAGGGACCGCCCGTGCATGGGTAGATCCCAGGCGATCATGCGGAAGCGCTTTTGCAGGTCCGGATTAGCAAGCATGTGGCGATATTGGCGGCTATCGGCGCCCGCCGTATGTTGCAGCACCAGAGTGACCGGTCCCGCGCCGGCCTCCTCATAATAAACCCGCGCCTCGCGATCTCCATGGCGCACGAAGGCATAGCGTCCGATGGCATTGTCGGTCGCTCGATAGGGCTCCGAGTCGTGCTCGACCCGCATCGCCTTTCCCGCGAGCGTCTCGCGCAGTACGATGAAGAGACGCTGCAGCGCTCCCTGATAGGGTGCGGCCAACGCGTGGAACGGGGCATCGATCACGGCGCCGTGCATTCCTCCGACGCTCAGCGACTCGAAGCCTGGTGCCGGCGACACGACCATTGCCCGTTCCCAGAAGGAAAGGGGCGCGCGAAGGACGATGTCGGCATCACCCTCGGCATCGCTGATTGCGACTGGTGCCCCATCTTCGACCCGCAGGTCGAACGATTCGCTTACCATGTCGACCCGAATCGAGGCGCTTAGCCGACGCAGCTTGAGTCGGAGTTCGCGGTCGGCCTGAAAGGCGCTCAGCAAGGTGTGGCGATCTATCATCCCGCTCCCTTCGTCCGGAGATGCCGGCAGGTTTGACAAGCGCGTTTGCGCGTGACACGTCGTTAGCGAGGTTTTCGATGTCCGCCAAGCGCCGCGGTGCGATACATCGGTAGGAGAGAGGCGATGACGCCGGATTCGTCACAGCCCGGTACGGGTTCGCGAACGATGTTCGACAAGATCTGGGACGCCCATGTGATCGAGGCGAGGGCCGACGGGTCGTACCTGTTGTGGGTCGATCGCCATATCCTCAATGAAGGCACCAGTGTCGAGGCGTTCGAGGGGCTGCGCCGTCGCAATATCGCGGTCGCGCGACCGGCCATGAACCTCGCGGTCGCCGACCACGCGGTGCCGACTGTCGGCCGCGATGCTCCGTTGCCGGCGGGGCGCCAACGCGAACGGATCGAGTTGCTCGCCAGCAACTGCGAGGCATTCAGGATCCCGCACATCGATTTTCGTGCAGCGCGCCAAGGCATTTGCCACGTCATCGCGCCCGAGCAGGGGTTCGTATTGCCCGGTATGGTCGCCGTGTGCGGGGATAGCCATACCGCCACGCTTGGGGCGCTCGGTGCGCTCGGCTTCGGCATCGGCACCTCGGAGGTCGAGCATGTCCTGGCAACCGGTACAATCGTGCAACAGCAGCGACCCAAGACGATGGCCGTCGAGGTATCGGGGGAACTGGCACCTTGCGTCACCGCGAAGGATCTGATCCTCACAATCATCGGGAGGATCGGTGCAGCCGGCGGGACGGGCTATGCGATTGAATATCGCGGCGCCGCGGTCGCGGCGCTTTCGGTCGAAGCCCGCATGACCCTGTGCAACATGTCCATCGAGGGCGGTGCGCGAGCCGGCATGATCGCGCCCGATGACCGGCTGACTGCCTGGCTTGCGGGCAGGCCGCTCGCCCCGAAAGGGGCTTTATGGGATGCGGCGGTTGCATGCTGGCGGTCGCTGGCCACTGACCCGGACGCGAAATTCAATCGCGTCGTGACGATCGATGCGTCCGAGGTCGCGCCGCAGGTCACCTGGGGCACCAGCCCGGAGCATGTCGTCGCGGTCACAGCATCGGTGCCCGACCCGGCGGCGATCACGGACGAGAGCTCGGCTGCTGCTGCGCGGCGTGCGCTCGACTATCAGCAGCTCACCCCTGGCACCAGCATGACCGACATCGCCATCGACCGCGTCTTCATCGGCTCGTGCACCAATGCGCGCCTCTCCGACCTGCGCGACGCGGCGCGGTTCGTACGCGGTCATCATCTGGCAGCCGGTGTCGAAGGCTTTGTCGTACCTGGCTCGACAGCGGTGCGAGAGGCCGCCGAGCGCGAGGGGCTCGACCGTGTCTTTCTCGCCGCGGGCTTCGAATGGCGGCACTCGGGCTGCTCGATGTGCGGGGGCGCCGAAACCGCGCCGCCCGGCACGCGTGTTGCGGCGACCTCGAACCGAAACTTCGAGCACCGCCAAGGCCGCAATGTTCATACTCATTTGGTCAGTCCCGCAATGGCTGCGGCGGCTGGGATCGCCGGCCATTTCGTCGACATCCGCGAGCTCGAGGCGACCGACTGATGGAGCCGTTCACTCGGCTTGCGGGGATCGCCGCCGCCTTGCCGCTCGACAATGTCGATACCGACATGATCTGGCCGGCAGGGCCGCACATCTCGCTGCGCCGCGGCGAGCAGCAACGCAACGCCTT
>Ga0068859_100000902_pt1 | contig 30301 bp, 25 predicted proteins | sample KBSSwiS22_FD_66585 | JGI IMG/M metagenome (GOLD analysis project Ga0068859, IMG submission 66585) | Switchgrass rhizosphere microbial communities from Kellogg Biological Station, Michigan, USA - KBS Switchgrass S2-2 | ecosystem: Host-associated > Plants > Roots > Rhizosphere > Soil ...
AGAGCGAGACCGGCCACGCCGAGCCCGGCCCGGGCCGTCAGCCGAGGCAGGCCGAGCAGCAGCACCGCCGCGCCGATCCCGAGGACGAGCACGGTGGGACGCAACCAGGCGTGCCATCCCGAGGCGCGGTCGAGCAGCCGGGCACACCACCACGCCGTTGCGGCCGTCACCGCCGCGAGCGCCAGCGCGGCGCCGCGCTGCGAGCGGCGTTCCCACAGCGCCACCGAGCCCATCCCGACCAGCGCGCCGATCGCCGGGGCAAGCGCGATGGTGTAGTACGGGTGGAAGATCCCCTTCATCTCACTGAAGACGGCGCCGGTCACCAGCAGCCAACCGCCCCAGACCCCGAAGGCGGCCCTGGCGCGGTCGGTGCGCGGCCGGCGGGCCGTCAGGACCAGGCCGGCGACCAGCAGCGCGAGCGCCGCCGGCAGGAGCCAGGCGACCTGGCCGCCGATCTGGGAGTTGAACATCCGGCCCCAGCCGGTCTCCCCCCAGGCGCCGCCGGATAGCGACGGCGGGCCGAACGGCCGGCCGGCGGCCCCTGCGCCACGCGCCCCACCGCCGCCGACGCTGCCGGTCTCGTTGCCGGTCAGCCGGCCGAAGCCGTTGTAGCCGAAGGTCAGCTCCCACAGGCTGTTGTGCTGCGAGCCGCCGATGTAGGGCCGGTCGGCCGCCGGCACCAGCGCGACGACGGCGACGAACCAGCCGCCCGCCACGACCAGGGCGAACCCCGAGGCCAGGACGTCCCGCACCCGCCGCCACCAACTGGTGGGCGCGGCCACCAGGTACACCGCCGCGAGCACCGGCACGATCAGGAACGCCTGCAGCATCTTGGTCAGAAACCCGAACCCGATCAGCACCCCGGCCAGCACCAGCCACCGGGCCCTGGCCCGCTCGACGGCCCGCAGCGTCGCGTAGGCGGCACCGATGAGCAGCAGCACCAGCAGTGCGTCCGGATTGTTGAACCGGAACATCAGGACCGCGACCGGCGTCGTCGCGAGCACGGCGCCGGCGATCAGTCCGGCGGCCGGGCTGAACGCCCGCCGGACCGTCGCGTACAGCAGCCCGACGGAGGCCACTCCGCACAGCGCCTCCGGCACGAGGATCGACCACGAGCTCAGCCCGAAGATCCGGACGGACAGGCTCATCAGCCACATCGCCACCGGCGGCTTGTCGACGGTGATCGCGTTGCCGGCGTCCGAGGAGCCGTAGAACAGCGCCTTCCAGCTCACCGAGCCGGCCTGCGCCGCCGCCGAGTAGAACGCGTTGGCCCAGCCGGAGCGACCCAGGCCCCCCAGGTAGAGGACGGCCGTCGCCGCCAGCAGCACCCACAGCGCCGGGCGGGCCCAGCGCGGGTCGTCCGCGGGGCCCCAGGCGAGCCGCGCCAGGAAGCCGCGCCGCCCCGGGCCGCCATGGCCGGCGTCGGCCGCCGTGTCCGGCCGGCCAGGGGCGGGCCACCGGTCGGCGTCGTCCTTGCCAGGCCCGTCAGACCCGTCAGCTTCTTCGGGCGCGAGCACGCCGCCGCCCTGGCTTGCCGTGGCCGGGCCGCCCGTCGTCGCCCCGACGGCCCCGGCCGGGTCAGCCGTGACGGCCCCGTTACCCGCCACGTCCGTCGGGTCGCCGGTGGCCGCCGTCTCGTCGGCATGAACGCGCTGGTCCGGCACGCTCGTGTCAACCGCCCCGGACGCCGGCTCGTGCGTAGTCATACCTCAAGGTTCACCGGACCTGCTGTGGTTTTCCTGAACGGTCCCTGACCGGAGGCCGCGCGGGTAGTTTCAGGTGGCACCGGCAACCACGCTCAGGCGGCCGGCTGGCGCGAGCGGTAGCGCTTGGGCGCCGCCCGCGCCATGGCACATCCGGGCCAACAGTTCCGGACCGACCACCCGGGTACCACGAACACCACACTGAGACACCGGTGGGCTATTGCCTCAAGCAATAGCGGTCCACGACGCTTCGTATGCAGACATACCGCAAATACGTCCCGTGACTGTCGGGAGGGCGACCCCTCCCGACCAGAAAATTCCTGGAATGAGCCGAGCACACTTGGGGATGTGCAACCCATGGCCCGTCACCGCGTTGATCCTCGATCCGTCTCGCGAACAGCTCCCGCCGGATCGACGGCTTCCACGCGCCCCGGGCGACGGCACGCAGCCTCGTTGAACCGGTCGCGGGAGACCGCCGGATCGTCGACGCCCAACCTCCCGCGTCGCGCCACCTCCAGGAGTGTGCTCGCGCGCCGGATCGCGCTGCCTGCCGCGACCTTCGCGGTCGCCGGCGTGGTGACGGTCGGCGGCGCGGTCGCGTTCGCGAGCGGCCCGGGCGACGGCACCGTTGCCCGGCCGCGCCCGGCGAGCTCGGCGCCCGCCGCGGTCCCGTCGACTCAGACCGAGACTCCAGCCGCGACGGACACCCCCGCCGGGGGCACCACCCTCGCTCAGGTCGCCGAGGTCACCACCTCGGCCCCCCCGGCGGTCGGCGGCCAGCCTGCGGGCTCGGTCGCGCCGTCGGCGAGCGACGCCGCGGCGATCTCGGCGGCCATCAAGCACAGCGACCTGACCAGCCAGGTCCCGTCGGACGACTACCGGGTCGTCGACGCGCAGCTGTCCCGCAGCGACCCGACCTGGGCCTGGGCGCAGCTGCTGCCCGTCACCGACACCATCGACCGGGCGCAGGGCGTGCTGCACCGCACGGCGTCCGGCTGGCAGCTGATTCAGCTCGGCAGCTACGAGGTCGGCTGCTCTGTCGCGCCGGCCCAGGTACTCGCCGACCTCGGGCTCGAGTGCCCGCCTCCCGGCTCCAGCGACGTCGGCGGCTGACGGTCGCCGGCGGCGCCAGGCGACTCATCGGCGAACTCCACAGCCCGGGGTTGGCGAGGCGGTGTGGCCCGGGGTTGGCCGACCACGCAGGCGCACAGACGGACGGCGATCAGCCGACCGCTACCGCCGGCCCCACCGACCCAGCCGACGACAGGTAGGCCGCTCCTGACAGGTCCACCCCGTTCAGGCGCCTCCATGATCGCCGTTTCGGCCCTCCCATGGTCGTACCGATTCACAACCACCACCTCAGGGCACAATCGGCGATCAAGGTGACGGGTCGCCAGAGGGCGGGCGGGTACCCCGCGGGGAGCTCAGCCGGTCTCGTCTCCTCTGGGGGGATGGGCCGCGGTGCCATGCGAACGGGACCTCGGCGGCTTGGGCGAGCGGTGGTGCTCCTTGCCACGCGGTTCCTTGATCAACGAGATCGGTACGGGAGCCTGCTTACGCGACCGGGAAGCGGCGCCGCCAGCCTTCTTGGCCGCGGCCCGCTTCGCCGTGGCGGGCTTCGGGGCCGCCCCGGGCTTGGGCTTGGCCGGCTTCGCCACCGCCTGCCCGGCCGTGGCCGACGGCTCGGCACTGGCGGTGGTCGGCTCGCCTGAGCCCGGCTCGGCCGGGGCGGGTTTGGAACCAGCTGGCTTCGACGCGGTCGGCTTGGCGGCGGATGGCTTGGCGGCCTGCCGCGGCCGCGTTGCCTGGCTGTTCGCCGCCGTCTTCTCCGGCTTCGCCTGCTTCCCCCTCCTGCCGGTGGCCTTCCCAGCCGGCGGCCGCGCCGGGCGCGCCGCGGCCGCCTTCCCGGCGCCGGCGGCGCCCGGTTCCGCAGTGGGCCGCGGGATGGCCGGTTCGGCGGCCGGCTCGGCAGCGGCCAGCTCGGCCAGGCGGTAGACGCGACGGGCATTGCCCGCGCCGATCAGCCCGGCGACCCGCTGCGCGTCCTCGACCGTCCAGTCGTCGGCCTCGACGCCGGCGGCCAGGAACTCCCCGAGTGCCCGCCGGAACAGCGTCGCGCCCAGCAGGTAGAGCTCCGCGAGCGCGAACGCGTCCGTCGAGAAGAGCATCTTGCCGAACGGCGCGAGCTCCAGCGCCTCGCCGAGCACCGCCGCGCTCGCCCGTCCGACGTTGTGGGTGGCGAGGCCAACGTCCAGGTAGACGTGCGGGAAGACCTGCGCCAGGTAGCCGGCCTCCCGGTGGTACGGGTAGCAGTGCAGCAGGAGCACTGGGGCGCCCGTCGCGCTCAGCTCCCGCAGCAGGTCGGTGAGCAGCAGCGGGTTCGCGCGGGCCAGGTGCAGGTCGGTGTCGCCGTAGCCGGTGTGGATCTGCACCGGCAGGCCGAGGTCGGCGCCCGTCCAGATCAGGAAGCTGTGCAGCACCGGGTCGGCCAGCCGGATCGGCGCGCCGGCACGCAGCCGGCTCACCCAGCCGCGGACGGAGGCGATCACGGCGCGGTCCGTCGGTCGTGCGGCCGGCAGCTCGAGCCCCACCCGGTACGCCGCCACCGACTTGACGCCGACGACGGCGGCCTTGCCCGTATCGGGTTTGCCGGACGCACCAGACTCTCCTGGTACTTCGGGATTGGCGGGTGCCTGAGGCGAGCCGGCACGGGCGCCGCCCGCTCGCCCGGCTCGGGCGGCCAGCCGGGAGCGGACCAGGTCGGGGAAGTGCGCGACGCCGAGCTGGCCGGTGACGATGTCGAGCGCGACCTGCTCGGCGAGCGGTTCGAGCCGGACGACGTCGTGGGCGCGGGCACCGGCCGCGGTGCCCAGCTGGGCGGAGCTGGTCAGCCGTTCCGGGGCGAAGCCGGTGTCGACGCAGAACTCCTCGATGCCGGCGGCGCGCAGCATCCGGGTGGCCACCTCGTCCGCACCAAGCTCGGCGCGGCGCTCCAGGTACACGTCCGGATCGGCGTGCGGGGGCAGGTCGAGCACCGGGGCGCACCACCGCCGCAGGGCGAAGCCGAGCTGGCCGTCGAAGAACGACGTTCCCGGCGGCGCGGGGTGGTCGGCCTCGGTCATGGCTCGTTCGAACTCGGCCCGGTCCAGCTCTCTGCGTACCAGCCCGTGGCAGTGGTGGTCGACGAGTGGGAGCGTCTCGATCCTGGGCAGCCGCACGCGGTGTGCTTTCCCGGGCTGGCCAGTCACGAAGCGTCTGGCCGGGGCTCGAGCGCGAGGGTGGGGACAGCCAGCCCCAGGGCTGTGGATAACTTGTGGAGAACTGGCTGTGGGCTGTGCACAGAGGCGCGACCGGGATCGCCTGACTGCCCCGGTAGCACGGGGTTTCTGCCGACGCTGTATGGATTCTGCCGCCGGATCCGCGTCACGCATACCTGTGGATAGCTGTGGACAACCGGCGCCCCGGGCGGCGACGCTGCCCGCCTTGGGCACCGGTGGCTGCTACGGCTCCCGGCCCGGCCGTCGACACTACGAACTGTTCCGGGGGAACAGTTCGTCGCCGAATAGTCCACTCCGACGGGACATGGTCCGGCGGAGGTTCCGCTGCGAAGATCAGTCCATGACCTCGTACACGGATCAGGACCTGCTGCGCGAGCTCGAGCCCGTCGCCGCGGCGAACGTCGACCGGCATCTCGGCCTGGCCGCCGAGTGGATGCCGCACGAGTACGTGCCGTGGAGCCAGGGCCGGGACTTCGACGCCCAGCCGTGGGAGCCGGGGCAGTCGACGCTGTCGGACATCGCCCAGCTGGCGTTCGAGGTCAATCTGCTGACCGAGGACAACCTGCCGAGCTACCACCGCGAGATCGCCGTCGGGTTCGGCCTGGACAGCGCCTGGGGCGCCTGGGTCGGCCGGTGGACCGCCGAGGAGGGCCGGCACTCGATCGCGATGCGTGACTACCTGCTGGTCACCCGCGGCATCGACCCGGTCGCCCTCGAACGGGGCCGGATGCACCAGCTGCAGGTCGGCTTCAGCAGTGGCGAGAAGTCCCCGCTGCGGGTCATGTCCTATGTGACGTTCCAGGAGCTGGCCACCCGGATCGCGCACCGCAACACCGGCCGGTTCGCCGAGGACCCGCTGGCCGAGAAGCTGATGGCACGGATAGCCGCCGACGAGAACCTCCACATGATCTTCTACCGGAACCTGACCGCCGCCGCGCTGGAGCTCGACCCCAGCCGGACCGTGCAGGCGATCCGCGACGAGGTCATCGGCTTCGAGATGCCCGGCACCGGAATTCTCGACTTCAACGAGAAGGCCCGCCGGATCGCCGACGCCGGCATCTACGACCTGCGCATCCACCACGATGAGGTGTTGACGCCGGTTCTGCGGCAGTGGAAGTTCTTCCAGCTGGAAGGGCTCGACGCCGCCGCCGAGCAGGCCAGGGACGAGGTCGCCGAGTTCCTCCGCGGGCTGGACGCCTTCGCCACCCACCAGGCTGAGAAGCGGGCGGCCCAGCTGGCCGGCGAAGTGGTCGCGCAAGCCTAGCCAGGTCCCCGGGCGGGCGGCCTGAAGGCCCCTCAAACTGGCATATCGGGGCACCCGCCGCAGACAAATTGGCTGGTATGCCCCATAGTGGCCCCGTGGGCATCCACCGTCGCCAGTCGTGGCATGTCACTCCGTTCCCGGTCGTCGCTGCCGGGCTGGGCGTGGCTGCCCTGGTGGCAGGCCTGGTCGTCAGCCGAGGCCACTCGGACGGCGCGAAGCCTTCAGACGCCCAGCGGCCCCCGGCCGCCTCGGCTATGGTCCTGACCCCGCACGGCACGCCGAGCGCGGGTGACTCGCCGGTGGGAGACGTCTCCGCCCCGGCGGAGGCGTCCGCCACCGAGGGGACCGTGATGACGACAGCCGCCGCGTCCGCCCCTCGGGTCACCGCGAGCCCGGCACCGCCCAAGCCCACCGCCACGGCGCCGCCGTCCAGCGCCATCCACCTGCCCACCGTCAGACTGCCGACCTTCAGATAAGGCGATCCGCCCGAACCGGGCGCGGAGCGCCCTTGGGCGGCTCCGCCGGTACGGGCGCTGAGCGCCCTCCCCTGCGTAGTCCGGGGTGCTGCTTGACGTTGGGATGGGCGGGTTCACGGGTCCAGGCCGAGTATGGGTTTCGCTGTTCGGTTTCGGTGCCGTGGCTGGGTTGGGCTGTCGGGCTCGGGCTAGTAGGGCGGTCGCCCTTAGTGACGCCAGATGGTCTCGGTCACTATCTCGTCGGGGGTGGCGGCGGCGAACAGGTCGATCTCGGCGCAGCGCACGGTGGTGATCGTTTCGTGCAGCTCGGGTCCAAAGGCGGCGAGGAGAACAGGATCGCGCTCGAACGCCGTCACCGCGTCGCCGAGCCGGGCGGGCAGTGGCTCGATGCGGCGGCTGGCGCGCTCCCGCGCCGACAGCGTCGCCGGGTCGACGTCGACCGGCCCGGGCAGCCGGGCCTTCCGCTCGATGCCGGACCGGCCGCAGGCCAGCAGTCCGGCCAGCATGAGGTAGGGGTTGGCGGTCAGGTCGAAGCACTTGATCTCGAGGTTCGGCGACGCGGCGAACCACTGCTCGGCGCTCGCCTTGAGCTCGGCGCCCGGGGCCTGCGCGGCCTGGCCGCCGACCGCCAGGCCCGTCACCAGCCGCAGCGCCGCCTCTCGATTCTCCACGCCCCAGCAGGCGAACGCGCCGGCCCATCGCGACGGCTCCAGCCGCAGGTAGGAGGCGACGCTGGGCGCTCCGACGGCGAGCAGCGCCGGCAGATGGTCCAGGATCCCGGCGGTGAATTGCTCCCCGAGCGCGCTGAGCCCGGCCGGCCCAGTGCCGTCGACGAACACCTCGCGACTGCCGCCCTCGCCCGGCCGCTCGGGTCGGCGCAGGCTCACGTGGGCGTGCCCCCCGTTGCCGACGCCGGCCGCGACGAGCGCCGGCGAGAACGAGGTACGCAGGCCATGCCGAGCACCGATGGCCCGGATCGTCTGGCGGACGAGCACGCTGCTGTCGGCGGCCCCGACCGGGTCCTCCGGGGCGATCGAGACCTCGAACTGGCCGGGCGCGTACTCGGGGTGGATCTGGTCGACCCTCAGGCCCTGGTCGCTGAGCGCGCGGATCAGGTCGCTCAGGTAGTCGGACTGCTCGATGACCCGCCCCATGCCGTAGGCCGGGCCGGGCGCCGCCGGCTCCGGCACGGTGCCCGCCGGGGTGTCGGCCGGGTAGACCGTCCACTCGATCTCGATCCCGGCCAGCGCGAGCAACTCCAGCTCGGCGAACGCCTCGGCCTCCCGGCGCAGGATCGAGCGGGCGTCCTGAGGGTGCGAGCGGCCTAGCTGATCGAACCGGTCGACGGGCGCCCACGCCCAGCCCGGTTGCGCGGCCAGCGGGACGATCCGGTCGAGGTCGGGAAACAGCCGCAGGTCACCGACCGGGCCGCCCGCGTACCGGCCGGCGACGATGCCGTCGTTCAGCAGGAACCCGTCGAACACCGGCGACGCGCCGACGCCGGACTTCGCCGCCCGTTCCAGCCGGCCGACGGGCACACCCTTCACCCGGGTGACCCCGCTGTTGTCGACCCAGGTCAGCGCGATGACGACCACGCCCCGCGCCCGCAGGTCCGCGGCGACGGCTGCCGCCTTGTTCTTCTCGGCCGGCACGGCTCCAGCGATCACAACGCCCCTCACGGTCAGTATCACCGCTGCCACTCCGTCGGCTGCGTGTCAGTACCACGGCTGCCACGCCGCCTCCTGCGTGTCAGTACCACGGCTGCCACTCCGTCGGCTGCGCGCTCCGGCCCCGCCCTCGCGTCGCTCCGGCGAGACCTCCGCACGCCGCCTCCTGCGTGTCAGGCGGTTCGGCCATCGCGGGCCGTCGCCCGCCAGTCTCCCCGCCCCCGCCGCCCAGGCCACCAGCACCCCCGACCGAGCCCCCGCCTGGTTTTAGTCGAGACCCGCCTGATGGGCCAGGACGGCCAGCTGGGCACGGTCGCGGGCGCCGAGTTTGACCATGACGCGACTGACATGGGTACGGGCCGTGGCCGGGCTGATGACGAGCCGGGTCGCGATCTCGTCATTGGACAGGCCGTGCCCGACGAGGCCCATCACCTCGCGTTCCCGCTCGGTGAGGCCGCGCAGATCGGGCGCGCCGGGCCCCACGGGGCGGCGGGCGAACGCCTCGATGACCCGCCTGGTGACGGCCGGGGAGAGCAGTGACTCGCCGGCGGCGACGACTCGGATCGCGCGCAGCAGGTCGGCCGGTTCGCTGTCCTTGAGCACGAATCCGGAGGCGCCGCCGCGCAGCGCCTCGAACACGTACTCGTCGAGCTCGAAGGTCGTGACCATGACCACTCGGGTGTGGCTCAGGGCCGGGTCCGCGGTGACCTCCCGCAGCGCTGCGAGGCCGTCCTGCCCAGGCATCCGGATGTCGAAGAGCGCGACGTCCGGTCTCGTGCGGCGGACGAGCTCGACCGCGCCACGGCCGTCCTCCGCCTCCCCGACGAGTTCCAGGTCCTCCTCGGTCTCGACCAGAACCCGCAGCCCCAGCCGGATCAGCGGCTGGTCGTCGGCGACCACAACTTTGATCAACTACGTCCTCCGCTGGTCACGCTCCGGACCTCATGACGGGTGCCGCCCGGCGTGGCAGCCAGGCGCGGACCCGCCAGCCGCCCTCGGCACACGGCCCGGCGTTCAGCCATCCGCCCAGTTCCTCGGCGCGCTCGCGCAACCCGATCAGCCCATGCCCCTCGCTCCTGGCGGCGGCGGGTGACGGGTCGCGCCGGCGCGGCGGGGTGTCGGCGACCTCGATCGTCACCGAGGTGGTGTCGACGCGCAGCCGGACGGCGACCCGGGCACCGCGCGCGTGCCGCAGCACGTTGGTCAGCGATTCCTGGACGATCCGGAACGCGGCGAGGTCGACATCGGTGGCCAGCTCGCCCAGCGGCCCGCTGGTCTCGGCCTCGACGGGCACCCCGCACAGCCGCACCTCCGCCAGCAGCCCGGGGAGACGGCGCAGGCCCGTGAGCGGGGCCCGTTCGGCGGGATGCGCGGCCGGATCTGACAGTCGGTCTGAGCATGTCACCGGCCCCTGCGCTGTCGCCCGATCCGGCTCCCCAGCCGCGGTCGAGGGCTGGACCGGGACGGCTGGGCCACCCAGGCGTTCGGGCGGCGTCGAGCGGCCCCCGGCGGTCTGGTCAACCGTGGTCTGGTCCGCCGCGGTCTGGCCGGCCCGGGTGAGGGCGAGGGTGGCGCGCAGCTCGTCGAGTGCCTCGACGGACGTGCGGCGGATGGCCTCCAGCGAGAGCTGGGCCTGCTCGGGGCGGCGGTCCAGCACGTGCAGCGCGACACCGGCCTGCAGCGAGATGATCGAGAGGCTGTGCCCGACGACGTCGTGCACCTCGCGGGCCATCCGCAGCCGTTCGGCGTCGATCAGGCGTTGGCGTGCCTCCGCCTCCGCCGTGACCCGCCAGGCACGGTGCTCCCGCGCCAGTGAGCCGACGACGACCGGGCCCGAGCCCACGAGGAGCGCCGCGCCGAGCCCCGCGGCCAGGTCCCAGCCCCCGCCGGCCAGCCCGCGGCCGTAACTCGTCGCCTCGCCGGCGGCGAGCAGGCAGGTCGTGCAGACCGCGGCCAGGGCGGCGATCCGGCGCGGGCTCCCGCGGCCGACGGTGAAGCCCGCGACCGCCAGCGCGATGAAATACGGGCCCTCTGGATACCCCAGGCCCAGGAAAGCTCCGACCAGCGCCCCTTCGAGCGCCAACGTCGGCCGCGGCACCCATCGGCGGGCCAGCAGGGCGACCGCGATCCCGATCAGCAGGGCGTACCCGGGCGCGTCGACGGCCCGGTGTGGCGACGGTGGCGTGCCGGCCCAATGGTCGGCGCTGGCGAGAAACACGGCGATGAACGCGGCCGACAGATGAAAATCGACCAGCAGATACCGAAGGTTCCGCCGAAACCACGTTCCGTCCATCCAGCCGACGGTAACGCCGCCCGGCCCGGCTGGCATCCCCTCGCGCGCGTATCTCCCGTACGCCCGCGGCCGTACCGGCGGACAGCGCAACCTGGCTCGGCCACGACGGGCCAGTCGCGACCCAGCCGGTCGGGAGCCGGGCCGGGGACGGGTCGGTCGGCCAGGAGGGCGGCGCCGGTAGCCTGGGCGGTCGGTCGGAAGGGGCGAGGGGGCCTGCGCACGGTGATCGTCGCGATTGAGGGGATCGACGGGGCGGGCAAGAGGACACTGACGGAGGCGCTGCTCGCCGCGCTCGCCCAGGCCGGACGGAAGGCGGGCACGCTCGCCTTCCCGCGGTACGCCGTGGCCCCGCTCGGCCCGGCGGTGCGCGCGATGCTCACCGGCGACCCGGCCCTGGCGCCCGTCGCCGCGTCGGCCCGGGCCAGCGCGCTGATGTTCGCCCTCGACCGGGCGAACGCGGGCCCGGAGCTGTCCGCCGCCGCCACCGGGGACGCCGTCGTGCTCGTCGACCGGTACGTCGCCTCGAACGCCGCGTACGGCGCGGCCCGGCTGCCGGTCGAGGAGCGGGCCGCCTTCCGCGCGTGGGTGGCCACGCTGGAGCTGGGCGATCTGGCGCTGCCGCGTCCTGACCTGCAGATTCTGCTGCGGGTGCCCGTCGACGTCGCCCGTTCGCAGGCCCGCGCCCGCGCGGCGCTGGACGCGAGCCGCGCTCCCGATCGGTACGAGGTGGACGACGCCCTGCAGGCACGGGTCGCCGACGAGTACGAGCTGCTGGCCCGCTCCGGCTGGGTCTCGCCCTGGGTGACGGTCGACCGCGCCGAGGCCGACGAGCTGAAGCCCGGCCGTGCGTCCGCGGACCACGCCAGGGCGGCCAGCGTGAGCGCCGCCGTCGCGGAGGTCATGCGCAGCCTGCGGTGACCAATCTCCGCGCCAGCGCTCCGTGACCGAGGCGCCGTGCCCGTGCGAGCCGTTCCGCGGAACGCGCGGAACAGCGCGGCTAGCCGGAATCGTCTCGCCGCTCACCGCCAGCGACGCGCACTGGCGTTTCCGGGCCAGCGCCCGCCTCGCGTCACGATCGCGGAGGCGTTCCGCGGAACGCGCGTAACGGGCCGGCGCGCGGTGCCACCTCGCGGAACCGTTCCGCGGAACGCGCGGAACCGGGAGACGGCTGAGATCGAGCCGCCGTTCACTGAGCGTCAGGCCGCGCACCCGGAGGCCGGGTACGGCGGATGGCGTAGGCGGAGTGTCGCCGCCGGGGCGACGACGCGACCGGGTCGGTGACCGCACCCTCGTCGTCATGAGGTCACCGAGGAACGAAAGAGGCACCATGACGCCGTCCACGAGGCCCTATGTGCGCCGGCCCTGGATCGCGCGGGCGGTTGGGGACCGGCTGGCGCCGCGGTTCCGCCCGGCGCTGGTACGCAGGCTGTCCGTGCCTGGCCGAGTCTCGGGCCGGTGGCGCTCGACCCCCGTCGCGGTGCTGGAGTTCGACGGGTCGTCCTACCTGGTCGCGGCGTTCGGCGTGACGGACTGGGCGCTCGACCTGCGCTCCGCCGGTCACGGCCTGTTGACCCGCGCCGACGGCCGCAGCACCTTCGAGATCACCGCTACCGAGGTGCCGGCGGCGGAGCGCGCCCCGATCCTGGCCGCCTACCAGCGGTCCTTCGGCTCGGCGCCCGGCGTGGCTGGCGCGTTCCGGGCCCTGCCCGGCCCGGCCGACCACCCGACCTTCCGGATCGTCGGATGATGCCCGCCGCCGGCGCGAAGACGTCGGCTGACCGGCCAGCCGACGAGCGTCCCCTGGCGGGCCTGGGAGCGCTCGCCCTCGACGTGCGGGGACTGTCGAAGCGGTATGGACGACGGACCGTCGTCAACGATCTCGACCTGCGCGTACCGGCCGGGGCGGTGGCCGGGTTCATCGGGCCGAACGGCGCCGGGAAGACGACGACGCTGCGCATGCTGCTTGGCCTGGTGCGGCCGACGGCCGGAGCGGGCAGCGTGCTCGGCCAGCCGCTGCGCGATCCGGCGCGCTATCTGCCGCGGATCGGCGCGCTGATCGAGAGCCCGGCGCTCTACCCGCGGCTGTCGGCCCGGCGCAATCTGGAGGCGCTGGCGCTCCTGGCGGGCCTGGACGTCGCCGAGGTCGACCCGGTACTGGCCGAGGTGGGCCTCGCCGAGCGGGCCGAGGACGAGGTGCGGTCGTACTCGCTGGGCATGAAGCAGCGGCTGGCGATCGCCGCCGCGCTGCTCGGCGACCCCGACCTGCTGGTGCTCGACGAGCCGACGAACGGCCTCGACCCGCTGGGCATCCGGCTCATGCGCGAGCTGATCCGCGGGCTCGCGGTACGCGGCGACCGGCGGCGGACCGTCGTCGTGTCGTCGCATCTGCTGGCCGAGGTCGAGCAGATCTGCGACTGGATCATCGTGGTCGATCGCGGCCGGCTCGCCTACCAGGGCCCGCCGGACGGGCTGCTGGCCGGCGGCCAGCGGGTCACGCTGCGGCCGGAGCTGCCGGCGGACGTCGGCATGCTCGCCGACCTCGCCGCCGGGCTCGGCTTCACCGTCGAGCGGGACGCGGACCGGGTGCTCGCCGACTTCGTCCCGCGTCAGCCGCCGGCTGGCCTGGCCGGAGCCGGGCACCCGCAGGCGGCGGCTCCGCTCGCCGAGCTCAACCGGGCCGCGCACGCGCGGGGGATCACCCTGGTGGAGATCGCCCCGGCCCGGGTGACGTTGGAGGAGCGCTACACGGGTCTGATCACCGCGAGCAGCGCGGGCGACCAGGCCATCCCCACGGAACGGTTGGGAGCCCTGCGATGACCACCCAGGACGCCTCAAAACCCGCCGACGCGCGTTCCGCCACCGAACGCCCAGGGCGATGGACCGACGATCTTGTGGACAACCAGATCGGCCGGGCTGGGCGGGAGGGCCACCCCTGGCCCGAGAGATCCACACGGGACGGCCGTCTGGTGGCCGTTGGCCGTAGTTTCCAGTCCGAGGCGCGCAAACTGCGCCGTGGGGGCACCTTCCTGGCAATGGGCGGTCTCGCGGCGCTCGCGGTGCTGTCCAGCGTGCTGAGCTTCGCGCTCGCCAAGAACGGCCTGGTCGAGGCCGGCCGCGGGCCCGAGCTCAGCGTGCCGACGCTGCAGGAGCTGACGACCCCCGGCGGCCTGGTCCTCGGTTTCCGGATCGGCTCGACGTTCACCGGCCTGCTCCTGATGGTGCTGTGCGCGGCGACGACGGCGACCGAGTACGCCCAAGGCACGATCAGAGCGATCTTCATGCGGGAACCGCGCCGGGTGGCCTGGCTGGCCGGCCGGATGGGCGCGCTCCTGGGTCTGCTCGTCGTCGCCCTGGTCGGGGCGTTCGTGCTCAGCGCGGGAACGTCGGTGCTGATGGCGGAGCTTCGGAACGTGCCGACCGATCAGTGGTGGACGGCCGACGCGCTGCGCCAGGCGGGCAAGGATTACCTGAACGTACTGGTGGCCACGACCTTCTTCGCCATTACCGGGACGACGCTCGGGCTGCTGGTCCGCTCGACGACGGCCGCCGTCCTGCTCGGCGTCGCGTGGATGTTCCCGCTGGAGCACATCGTCCAGCAGGCCTGGCTGAACGCGGCCAAATGGCTGCCGGGCCTGGTCTTCAACGACATCGGCACCGGCGGGAACGTCGTCTCCGGCTATCGCGGCCCACTGCTGCTCGGCCTCGCCTACGCGGCCGTGCTGGCGCTGGTCGGGGTCGTCAGCCTCGCCCGTCGCGACGTCACGTCCTGACCTCACCCCACCCGGGCTACGCCCAGCGGCGGCCGCCATCGGGCGGCCTGTCGCCGGGCGGCGCGTGGCGGGCCGGCAGGCCGGCGGCCAGCGAGAAATTTCGGCCGACACGCACGGATAATCAGGTCACAGAGCCGAGCCGGATCGATGAGCCAGGCCGCCAGGCCGGGTTGGCGGGGGTCAACCCGGCATTCTTAAGAACCGGAGAAGAACCCAGGCGCGCCGGTTCGCCGGCGCGGCGCGCCGGTGTTCACTGATGAACGTGGCTGACGGGGCTCCGATCGGACGCCGAGTGGTGCTCGGCGTGGCCGCGCTAGGCGCGGTCGGCGTCGCCGTCGGCTCGTCCGTGCAGCGGGCGCTCGACCAGGCGGTCGCGCCGCTGCGGGCCAGGGACACCACCGGCCTGACGAACCTCATTCCGGGCAACGGGTTCGAGATCTACACGGTGACCAGCTCGGTGCCGCACCTGTCCGCCGCCAGCTACCAGCTCAAGGTGCACGGCCTGGTGAACGAGCCTGCGTCGCTGACGCTCGCGGACCTGGAGGCGATGCCACAGACGAAGCTCACCCGCGACTTCCAGTGCGTCACCGGCTGGCGGGTGGGCGATGTGCCGTGGTCCGGAGTGAGGCTCGGGGACCTGCTAGACCGGGTCGGCGTGCGGTCGGGGGCCCGAGCGATCACCTTCCGCTCGTTCGACGGCATCTACGACGAAAGCCTGACGCTGGAGGAGGCCCGCCGGCCGGACGTGCTGGTGGCGCTGCGCATGCTGAGCGGACCGGTCAGCTATGAGCACGGCGGACCGGTACGGCTCTACGTTGCGCCGATGTACGGATACAAGTCGATCAAATGGCTCGGCGAGATCGAGGTGGTCGACGCGGTCGCTCCAGGCTATTGGGAGCGGCGCGGCTACGACGTCGAGGCCTGGATCGGCAAGTCCAACGGCCGCTCGGACAAGGCCGTCTGACATGTCCGTGCTCGAAGGCCAGCAGAACTCGGCCGTGACGCCCGGCGGGGACGATATCCGCCGTTTCGGGCCGGCCACCCGCTGGGTGCACCGCATGACCGCGGCCCTGTTCGGCAGCTGCCTGGCAACGGCCGCGATCCTCTATCTACCGCCGCTGTCGCTCATGTTCGGTCGACGAGACCTGATCATGAACATCCACCTGTACTGCGGGTTCGCACTGCCCGTGCCTGCGCTGCTCGGCTGGCTCACCCTGGGCTTCCGCCGGGACGCGACCGAGCTCAACCGTTTCGCGACACCCGACAGCGCCTGGCTGAGAGCGCGGCTCCCCTTCAGCCAGGCCCGCCGGCAGCGCCAGTCGACACGGCCGCCGGCGACACGGCCGGTAGCGGCGCCGCCGGTAGCGGCGCGGCCCAACCTCCTTCGGGTCGGCGGCAAGTTCAATGCCGGCCAGAAGCTCTACGCGGCGGTGGTCGCCGGCTCGATCCTGGTCTTCCTCGGGACTGGCCTGGTGATGTACCTCGGCCAGGACCTCAGCATTCCCGACCGCTACCGAACCGGCGCCTCCTTCGTCCACACCCTGTTCGCGTACGGCATCTTCTTCGCGGTCTGCGGCCACCTCTGGATGGCCTCGCGCGACCCGGTCGCCCGCGCCGGCATGCGCACCGGCTACGTCCCCCGCTGGTGGGCGGTCTCCGAGCACCCGCACTGGTCGGCGCTGGCACCCGCGCCCGCCGACGGGATCGCCGACGCCCCGAGCCCGGATGCCCCCGATGACGACTCCGCCCCGCCCCAGCACCTGCGTCTTCGCCCCGACGACCCGGCCTGAAGGCCCGTCGCGGCCGCCTGGACGACCAGTCCGAAGCCCCGGGCGGGCGGCTCCCGTGATCGGGTGAACCCGCGGTTGCCGGGGCGGCCACGGATTCGCCCGATCACGAAAGAGCTAGTTCGGATCCCCTTCTGTTGGGTGGTCGGGGCGCGCGTGGCCTCGGACCACCTCTCGCTGTACGTGGCGATGTCACCGAGGACACCTAGTCCTGCCGACGGGGCCGGTAGGTCTTGTAGGGGAGAAAGCGGTGCATGACGTAGAGGTCGACGTCGCCGTTCCAGGGGTGGCGGAAGGCTGACGGCAGCGTGCCGATCACCCGGAACGCGAGCACCCGCCAGATCGCGACCATCCGGGTGTTGCCCGCGACCACCGCGGTCGACTGCATCGCCCGGTAGCCGAGCTCGGTCGCGTGCTCGATCGCCGCCTCGGCCATCGCCCGGTCCGTGCCGTCCGCGACCCGGTCCGGATGGGCCATGAAGACCAGCTGCGCGACGTGGTCCCCGAGCCCTGGCAGCGCCGGGGTGATCTGGGCCGTGGCGACTATCCGCCCGTCGCCCTCGTCGTCCTCCATGACCAGGACGACCGCCGGCGGCGGCAGCATCCAGAGCTTCCGGGCTTCCGCCTCCGTGGTTTCCGGATGCCACACGTGCAGGTCACCGTCCGACACCTGTGCGTGCCACACCGGCCAGATTCCGGCCCAGTCATCGTCAGATGCCGGCCGTGTCCGCACGCCCCCGATCCTGCCCGCCCGTCAATCCCCCTGAAAGGAAATTCCGCCCCCGCGACAGCCCAAAACCCCGCAGTCACTCCCGGTGCCCACCCAGGGCTTCAGTGAGACGATCGCCTACGGCATTCTGACGGAGCACACCGGCGGGCCTTCCAGCGATCGTCGCCCGGTGCGGCTGACGACCGTCGGGACGCCCGGCGACCTAACGGACGGCCCGCTCACCGGTCCCCCCGATTGGGGGGCACGAGGATCACGGGCACCTCTCCAGCAGGCCGATGGTCGTGTACGCCGCGCAGACAGTCGTGCCGACGACCCGCCACCCGGAGCCGGTCCAGACCACGGTGACGGCCACGTCGTCGCTGGTGTGGCCGGGGCGCAGCCGCGGCTCGGTATAGGTCAGTTCGGCCTCGACCGTGGCGTGGGTCGCGTCGACGGCCACCGGCCAGCTGACGGTGGTTTCCAGCGTCGCGGCGAAACCCGGATGGTCGGTGAGGAGCTTGCGACGGGTGCTCAGCAGCGGCTGCCCGCCCTGGACGAGGCCCTCCCACTGGGCGTCCGGCGTGGCCGGCGCGAACACGGCCTGGACGGCGGCCCGGATCGCGGTGGTGTCCGCGTCACCGACCGCGCCGGGCCAGGTGCCCACGCGCAGCCCGGCGGTGATGGCACGGACCTCCGCCCAGTCGACCGGGAGGACGTCGCCGACGAGGACGCCGAGCACGGGGCCGTGCGCACCAACCTGCCAGTAGAGGGCGACGGCATACCGGGGGCCGGCCGCGCCGCCGGGCACCGTCGGGGGGAGCGGGGTGGCACCGTCTCCGACCTGCACGGCGGGCTGGCCGGCGACGGTGGTGCTGACCGCGCCGGGCAGGCCGAACCGTAGCTGGTCGACGGTGTAGCCGTCGGCGCCGGGCAGCCAGTCGGTGATGACGGTGAACGTGGTGGCCCGGCCACCGCCGCGGCGCTGGAAGGAACTGTTGTAGGTCCAGGGCTGGTTGCTGACCCAGCCGGCCGGGCCAGAGGGAATTTTTATCTCGCGCAGGTACGCGGGCAGCGCGAAGCCGTGGTCGTCGCCGACGTGGATGCTGCCCTCCGGCAGCCAGCCGACTGTCACGCTGCCGTAGGTCCACCCGGTGGCACTCGGCCCGGAGGCGCCGACCGCACGTCGGTAGCCCTGGCCGGTGAGCAGGCCCATGGGGATCGTGATACCGGCGACGATCAGGGCGACGAGCGCGGCCACGCCAGCGATCCGGGCCCGGGCACGATGGCGGCGGGCGCGGGCGTGGACGGCGGCACCGAAGGTCGCCGACACGCCGCGGCGGGGCGGATCGGTGCGCAACGCGCGCAGCTGGTCGAGCAGGTCGGTGCCGTCGGTCAGGTTCACAGCTTCTCCCCCCGGGCCGTGGTGGCGACGGGCAACGGGCGTCCGTTGGTCAGAATGTCGGCAGCCGGTTCCGGCCCGGCCGGTGTCCGGGGGGTGTGGGGGCCGAGGCCGGCGAGATGGTCGCTGGCGCGCAGCCGCTCGAGACCGCGGTGAGCCTGGGAACGAACCGTGCCGACCGAGCAGCCGAGCGCCGCGGCGACGTCCGCTTCGGGCAGGTCGTCGATGTAGCGGAGGACGACCACCGCCCGCTGCCGCGGCGGCAGGGCAGCCAGGGCATGGACCAGGCCGTCGCGGACTGTGAGCAGGTCGGCCTGGTCGGCGGCCGGGTCGGCCGGATCCACGGTCCAGGAACCGTCCACGACGAGCGGCACCTCTCGCAGCCGGGCCGTCATCCGGCGCCAGCGAGACGTGGCCGCGTTGACCAGCGCGCGGCGCACGTACGCCTCCGGCGCTCCGGTGGCGATCCGGGGCCAGTGCCGCAGGGTCCTCTCGAACGCGCCCTGAAGCAGGTCCTCTCCGGCAGCCCAATCGCCGCCCGAGAGCAGTACCGCGGTCAGGAGCAACCGGTCAGCCGCGTCTCCCATGAAAGCCTCAAATGATCGTTCCTCATCCGCACGCACCCTCGGCTCCGATCGGCTGGAGTCCTCGTCCACCTCGCCGGGCAACGGCCATTCCGCGGGCCGGCCACGTTCACGGTTCCAAACGCGCCCGGCCCGCCCCGCTATGCGCCGGCATCCGCCTGCCGGGCTCCTGGCGACCGAACGAGATCGACGGACGAACGTCAGTGAGACGCCTAAGGATGAGGCCCCACGCCAGCGCGCGCTCGGCGGCCCGCGGCTGCCCGGGTACGCGGTGGGGGCGGGCAGGCTGCCGGACGCGCCGGGCGAGACCGCCGTCGGCTACGGCCTGCTCGACAAGCTGGGGCTGCGGGTGGGCGACGCGACGACCGTCGACATCAGCGGAGTCGAGCACCACGTCCGCGTTGTCGGCTGGTACCGGACCACCGAGGACACCGGGCAGATCCTGCTCATGCCGCGGTCAGACCTCGGGGCGGACGCGGTGTCCGACCAGTACTGGATGACGCTGACGCCGGGAGCTTCGAAGGGCACTGTGAAGGCAGCGCTGGCCCACCGGCTCGGCGACGGGGTGGAACTGTCGACCCGTTGCCGGGCAGGGGCCCGGCAACGGGTCGCGGGGCTAACTGTTGCTGCTGACCGAGCCGATGATGATGATGAAGACGATGATGTAGAGAATCCAGAACGCCACCGCGGCGACGGCCGAGACGATGCACCAGGTCCGTGCCCGCTTGGAGCAGTCCAGCGCGCCCTGGATGTCGCCCATCTGCTGCTTGCTCTGGACTCGGGTCGAGTTGATGATCGCCACGATGCCGGCCGGCAGGCAGCACAGCAGGGTGACGACGATCGACTGCCACAGGTAGTTCGGGATCGGTGCGCCACCGGGCGGCGGGGCACCAAAACCGCCGCCGGGTGGCGGCGGATAACCGGGCGCGGGCGTGCCGTAGCCCGGCTGACCATAGACCGGCTGACCATAGCCGGGCTGCTGGCCGTAGCCGGGCTGACCGTAACCGTAACCAGGCTGCTGACCGTAACCGGGCTGCTGGCCGTAAGGGTCGCCTGGGTTGCCATATGGCGGAGGAGGAGTCGTCACGGTCGCGGCCGCGCCTTTCGATGGATTCCTGATCGCTCCAGTCGCAGGAGCGCCGTCAGTGCCGGTCGGGGGGTGGGGGTCTCGGGCGAGGTCAGTGCCTGGCCATCGGACAGGTCGGCAGATTACGAGAACGAGGATGGCGCGGCGCGGCCCGGTACGAGGCGTCCGACCGGCCGTCGGATGTCCGGCGGCCGGGTCCGATGTCAGACGTCAGAGCCCCTCAGACGTCGTGATCGGTTGGACTCCACAGCCGGTCAGGCGTTATAGGACGAGCGTGTGCTGAAGTCCACGCTCATCGCGCCGGTGGCGATGAGAATGATGTCGAGCACGACGAGCACGAGCCCAACGACCAGCGAGACGATGCACCAGGTCCGCGCCCGCCGGGACGCGTCCAGGGCACCCTGGATGTCCCCCATCTGCTGGCGGCTCTGCACCCGCGTCGCGTTCACGATCGCGACGATGCCGGCCGGCAGGCAGCACAGGATCGTCACCGCGATGGACTGCCACAGGTAGTTCGGGATCGGAGCGCCGCCCCAGGGCTGCTGAGGCGGTCCGCCGAAGGGCGGCTGGGGCGCGCCGCCGGCCGGGTAGCCCGGCAGTCCGCCGTACCCCGGCGGCTGCTGGCCCTGGCCATAGCCGTAGCCCGGCTCCTGGGGCGCGCCGTACCCCCCGGGTGGCGGCCCATAGCCCGGCTGCTGGCCGTAGGGCGGGTTCGGGGAGCCATACGGCGGCGGAGGTGTCGTCACGGTCGGGACCGCGCCTTTCGAGGTGTCGCGCTCGCCGCGTCGTCAGGCACGGTGAGCAGTGTCATTCGGGTCTTCGTGTGACGTTGGGTCCCTGGGCGGACAGAAGAAATGGTCGGGCCCCAGTTTGATACGGAACGCCGCGCAGCGGTGGAACGCGCCTTTCTGGCCCATCGACAACAGGACTTTCTGGTATCCGTCTGACAGCTACCGGGCGGCCGGGCCGCCAGGTACCGGATGTCCGATAGTCGACAGGGTCACCAGTAGGCCCGCCGTCCAGGGCCCGGCCCAACCGGATCTCAACATCGCGCCCTCCTCCCGCCCACAGCCGAGCCGCCCCACAGCACAGCCACCCCACAGCCGGACCACCTCGGACCGTCAACTGAGCCCGGGCAGCGCGTCTCCCCGGGCAGCGCGGCACATTGTGGCACAACCAAGCCCACCTCTCACCGGGCGCGGCGGGCCGAACGCCCCGGTAGCGCGGATTCCAGGCCGCACACCCTGCCCGCCACCAAGGCCCAGGCCGTGACCCGCCCGAACGGCGCGCGCGGACGACACCTCCGGCGCCCGCGTGTCCGGCACCCGCGTGCCAAGGACATCCAGCCCGCCGCCGGCCGACACAATGGACACCAGAGAAACAACCAAATATCTTCGCCGACGCGACATCACGGGAAGCCCACCCACCGTGCACCAAAGGCATCAGCCCGGAAGTTAGCGTGCGGCACGGCACAGCGAGCAATCCCGCCCCCGTGCCCGCGGTTCGAGCTTGGTCGCCGATTGCCGGCACCCGGGCTGTTCGCACACGGAACGTGATGGGTGCGGGCGTGGGAGAACTTCCGCGGAACGCCGGTCAACGTCGTGCCGACGTTCGCCGACCCGCGCGGCGCCGCCTGCTAAGCCCGCTCTGGTAAAGCCGCGGGAAAGGCATCGGCGGCCGGCGCGCGCGACCGCGAGCGAGACCTACAGTGCGCGTATGGGAAGCGCGCGTGACGAGCGGGCACTGCTCGCCGACGTCATCGAGGCCGCCGGGCCGGACCACCCGACACTGTGCGAGGGCTGGGACACCCACGACCTGGTGGCGCACCTCGTCACCCGCGAACGGGTTCCCAGGGCGGGCCCCGGCCTGATCATCCCCAGGCTGCACGGAATCACCGAACGGGCCGAGCAGGCGACCAGGGCGTCCCGCTCCTTCCCTGAGCTGGTGGCGACCTTCCGCTCCGGGCCGCCCGCCTGGCAGCCCAGCCGGATCGGCCCGCTCGACAACGCCACGAACCTGGTCGAGTTCTTCGTGCACGGCGAGGATGTCCGCCGGGCGGGCCCGCCCGACACCCTGGCCGCCCGGGAGCCGGACCCGGAGCTGAGCGAGGCGCTCTGGGCGTCGGCCCGCCGGATGGCGCGGCTGGCGTACCGCCGGGTGCCGTTCGGGCTCGTGCTGCGACGCACCGACGGGCCGGGCCGGGCCGTCGCCCGCAAGGGCGAGCCCGCGGTGACCCTGGCCGGGCCGGCCGCCGAACTGCTGCTCTACGGCTTCGGCCGGCGCTCGGCCGCCCGGGTCGACCTCGCGGGTGACCCGGACCTCATCGCGACGTTGGGGAAGACCCGGGTGGGGCTGTAGCCGCGGCTGGCAGGGTGGACGGGTGGAAGAACCGATCCCGCGGGTGGCCGCACGAGTGGTGCTGCTCGACCCCTCCGACGCCTTCCTGCTGATCCAGGCGCACGACCCGTTCCTGGCCGACTCGCCGACCTGGTGGCACGTGCCTGGGGGCGGTCTCGACCCGGGCGAGACCCCCGAGCAGGGCGCGATCCGGGAGATCGCCGAGGAGGTCGGCATCCGGCTGGCCGACGTCGGGCCAGCGGTCGGCCTGCGGACCTCGCGCTTCCGGTTCGGCGGGCGCAGCTACGTCCAGCGGGAGACGTTCTTCGTGGTACGGCTGCCCGCCCGGGTCGACGTCGACGACGCGAAGTGGACCGAGGTGGAGCGCAAGTCCACCCTCGACTGGGCCTGGTGGACGGTCGAGGACGTTTCCGGCTCGACCGACACCATCTACCCGCTCGGGCTCGCCGACCTGATCCGCGGCTGGCTCGCGAACGGCCCCGGCCCCACGCCCGTCGAACTGCCATGACTCGAACTGCACAGGCATCAAACAGACGTCGCGCGGTGCCTAAGCGTGGTCGGTCCGGCGGGCCGGCGCCGGAGCCGCGGCGGAGTCGGCGCGGTGGCCGGTGGTCCGGGGTGGGCGGCCGAGCAGCCAGGCACCCCACGGGCCCACCTCGTCCGGCTCGCGGACCGGCGCCCAGGGCACCTCGCGGGAGTCCATGATGTCGAGCACCTTGTCCCAGCGGCCGAGCAGCCGGCCACCCAGCCGGCCGGCGAACGGCCCGCGGCCGAACAGGTATGGGTGCGGCCGGCTGGGCGCCCGCGGCAGCATCCGCTCGTACTCGGCGACGAGACGTTCGCGCCGCCAGGCGGGCGCGGCCTCGTCGTACTCGCGCAGCAGGTCCTCCTCGATCTGGCCATGGTCCGAGATCGCGGCCGAGAACTCGCCGCGCAGTTCGGCCGCGGCCGTTCCAGGGGCATAGGTGTCGCCCGCCGCGATCTGCTGCACGCCCCGCAGGATCGGCTGCATCTCACGCGCGCCGGCGCGCAGCCTGGCGACGGTGCCCGCGGCCTCCGGAAGCACCCTGACCACATCGGGGTAGACGACGAAGTCCGCCGTAGCGAGGTGCTGGCACATCACGGCGACGGCCGCGTCGCCCGCGTGGTGGATCTGCCGGGGATCGGCGGCGGCGGGCGTCCCGGCGTCGAACCAGGCGGCCAGCCGGGCGACGTCGCGGTGGACGGGCTCGACGGCGGCCGCCACACCGCCCTCGGCCGGGGGCTCGTTCGCGCCGGCCGCCGCCTCGGTCCGGCCCTGCTCGTAGGCGCCGGTGGGGGGGCCGGGAGCCTGCTTCCGACGGGCTGCGCGAGACCGGCGCGTCGTCCGATCGGTCAGCCGAGCAGCCAACCGGCTCGGGGCCATCGCCGATTTCGTCAGCGTCCTGTCGCGCATGTGCACCTCCTGGCGCGTGCCCACCCAGCTGGGCGGAGCAGGGGCAGTCAGCCTGGTGCGACGGACGGGCTCGGGTGGGCCGGCGGCCGGGCGGGCCGGTGGCCGAGCCGCGCCGACCGAGCGAGGAACCACCGAGCCAGCACAACCGAGCACCAGGCAAGGAACTCCTGCCCACAAGCCACGCCGTTATCTCCGCGCAGCTTCTTTACTATTCGCCACTCGGGCCGCGCATCCGCACGGTCTGGGCTACCGTTACGTACCGTGTCGGATGTGACCGGCCCGCACAGCCTCACTGGACCGGAACGGGCGATCGACAGCGCCTTCATCCACGTCACCGTGCCTGACGGCACCGTCGCCCCGCCCACGGGCCTCACCCCAACCGAGGGCCCTGTCGGCAGCGACGGCGCGGTCAGCGGCCCGAACCCGGTGACGATCAGCGACGGCGTCGGTGCCGTCGAGTTCGCGGCAGGGGGCGGGTTCGGCGGTGGAGACATCCCCTCGCCTGGAATCAGCGTCGATCTCGCGGTCGGCTACGACCCGGTTGACTACGACCCCCTGGATTACGACCCGGTTGGCTACGACTCGGCAGGCTCGATGCCCGATCCGGCTGTGAACCTGCCGGCCGTTCCTTTCGAGCGGCATCAGGGGACTCTGCTGCCCACCGGTCCCCACACGCTCGCGCCGACTCCGGCGGCCGAACCGCCCCCGCAGGCGCCGCCGTCCATGTTGGAGCAGCGGACGCCACCCGGCCAGTGGGATGACCCGCGGTTCTCCGGAATCGGCCGTGGCGACCTGTTGGAGCTGGCCGGGCGGCTCGAGCAGCTGGACCAGTTGCTCGACCGGCTCGAGGAGGCGAAACGCCAGGCCGCCGACGCGAGCGAGCACCTCGCGCTTACCCGCAGATGGCAGGAGGAGACGGTCCGCACCATCCAGGAGGAGCGAGCCCGGATGCGGCAGCGGCAACATGCGCTCGACGAGCTCGCCGACCGGGCCAGGGCCGCGGTCGAGGTGATGCAGGCGATGTACCGGACCCTCCCGCGTGAAGTGGTGGAGCTGGCGATAGAGCTCCAGGTACTGGACCGCGCCGGGTTCGTCACTCGCCGCCCCGGCCGTCCGCGCCCCGATGACGTGACGTAGCGAAACAGGTGGGCTGCTGCCCGCTACCGCGTCGTGACCAAAAGCGACGCATCTCGGGACGCGGCCCGTTTCGACGCACACTGCAGCTCATCATTAGGCCTTTAGTCCTAATTCTCGGGTCTCCGGTCCCAAGCGGACCTGCGCCTATCGAGGGGGGTCACCCTGGCCCCATAGGACCACTGGGCATAGGAGAGGGAACCCGTAGCGCACCCCCGATCTCCATAACAAAAAGTGTGCGCAGAGTGGTCTCCTACCCAGATCGCGATATCTCCAAGTAGTGTCGCAGCTACCCGACGTGTCCGTCCCGCAGCTAGCCTGTTCCATGAATCGCCGAGCTGGGTAGGTTCGCTAGCTGTCCGCAACAGCGGCGCTCACGGCGCAGCTCTCCCGTGAGAACCGGCCTTTCGGCAAAGACCGGACGTATCGGGGGCACCCACGTTTACCGTGACCATCCACGTGGACTAGTCTTGTCCACGACGTCAGGCTTAACACCGGGATCGAACGCCGAATCCTGCCCGCGGTCCCGGTGTCCCTCCGAGTCGTCACCTCGGGCAGGAGCGGGGGAACCACCCGTGCAACACCGGCCACGCGCGCAAGCGCCGGCCTTGGGGTGAAGCCCGACGCGCGCCAGCCGCGCGACGGGCCGGGCAACCCAGCCCGAACCCGACAGCTCACCTCGCAGGCGTACGGGAAGGACCAGAACTTGTCTGCGCCCTCCGTGCAGTGGGAAAGCGATGCCCCGCCCAGTACCAGCAGGGGCCGCCACCGCGGCCTCTCGGTGGTGGCGAAGGCCAAGGGGCGGACCGCGGTAGCCGCGGCCACTACCGGCGCCATCGCGATCTCCGGAATCGCGCTGGCCGGCTGCGCCCCGACTGCCGACCACGCGAACGACGCGTTTACCGGCGACGGCTCCGCCACCACCGGCCTCAGCCTCGCCGGCGCCCTCGGCGCCACCGGCAACAGCGGCGGCGGCACCACGGTCCAGCCAGTGAGCCTCGCCTCGACCCTCGCGTCCGCGAACGATGGCACGGCGTCCGACCTGGCCGCCCCGATGCTCGCGTCCAAGGCCGACGTCGACCTGAAGATCACGAACCCGAACGTCAACGTCTACGCGGACCAGCCGGTCGAGATCGGCTTCCAGCTGACCAACAAGGACACCGACCAGGCGCTGGCCAACCAGCTGGTCAAGGTGCAGGTCAAGCTGCCGACCGGGTTCGCGACCTTCCTGCACCTGACGACGAACGGCGATGGCTACGCCTCGTACACCGCGCGGGTGCTGACGACGACGCAGATCACCGCGGTGTTCGACGGAACCGACGCGCTGCAGTCCGCCGTCTCGGACAACGTCGGCACGCTGAACGTGATGGCCCAGCCCGCCCCCTCGGCGTCTCGCGGCATCACGGTCAACGCCCCCTCCAACGGCGACCTGGGCGCCAAGGCCGTCTACCTCGCCTCGTTGCAGGCCGGGAAGCCATACGTCTACGGGGCGAACGGCCCGGACTCGTTCGACTGCTCCAGCCTCGTCCAGTACGTGTACAAGCAGCTCGGCCGCAACCTTCCCCGGACGGCCGAGGCCCAGTACGAGGCCACTCTCCACGTCGACCCGTCCCACAAGCAGGTCGGTGACCTGATCTTCTTCGGCAGCCCGGGGAACATGTACCACGTCGGCATCTACGCGGGCGACGGCAAGATGTGGGCGGCTCCGCACAGCGGCGATGTCGTGAAGCTGGAGTCCATCTACACCACGAACTACTACGTCGGTCGCGTTCTGTAGGAGTGCTGGCCGCGCGTCGGCCCCCGGCACGGGTTCGCCCGCCAGGGCCAGACGAGTGGGCAGCCCGCCCCGGACAGTGGCCCGCAGCCACCGTCCGGCTCGCTGGGACGTCCGAGAGCACTTGAAACGCGACGTGGTGACCCGTTCACGCGGATCCGTGCAACGGCCCGCCCTGACGGCGCCTGAGCCCGCCGAGCCCCACCTCGGCGGGCCGGCACCCGGCCCGCCCGAACGGCACACCACCGCGCGGAACGGGTCTCCACGCGTCTCCCGACCGCTAGTCCGTCGGCTCCCTGGCTCGCGGCGCTGCCACCCCCTTCGGCAGCGCCGCCACCCACAGCGCTGACACGGTGACTATCGAGTCGCCAGGCCGATCCATGGCCAGGCCGGCTCAGCCACACCGCACGGTCACTCGTGGCCGCGCCCCCGGACCCGTCCGTCGGCCTCGTCGAGAGCTCCCCCCTCCTGCTCTCGACTCGCTGCCTACGGACGAACCGCCGGCCGATCCCCCTCGGTCCGGCGGGAGGCCCGACCGTCCCCCCGGTCCCGGGCCGACAGGCGGCGCCGCCCTCGCCGGATCTTCCCCCCCATCCGGCGAGGCGGCGCCTGCCGGTTCGCCGCGGTCCCGGCATCAGATCCTCCGTCCGTCCCGCCGGGTCCTCCCCCCGCCCGGCGGGGCGGACGGTTTCCCACCGGGCAGGGCCGAGGCCCCTGCGCCGCGGGACGTCACCAGTCCCGCGACCTCAGCCCCAAGATCTCAGCGGACCTTGCTGGAGGAGAAGCTCCACAACCGGGCTGAGGTGTCCTTGTCGAGGGTGGCGACGCGTTCCCGGTCGGTCGGTACCTGGGTGTCGCAGTTCGGGCCCGGATCCGGGTCGAACTGGCCGACGACCCCTACCGCCGCGAACTGGTCCGGGTTGGCGCAGGCCAGTGCCAGTGCCAGCCGGGCCCCCTCCCCCAGGCCCCAGAGGTAGACACGGCTCGCGTCGACCTTTGTCCAGTCCTTGGACAGGTAGTCGATGACGTCCTTGAGGTACTGCGCGTCCGGCCCGTTCGCGTCGACCTGCCACTGGCTCGCGACCGGCTCCGGGTAGACGAGCGCGAAGTGCTTGCGGTCGGCCAGCCGCGAGACACCGCTGTCGTTCTCGAACACCTTGGTCTTGGTGTTGTCGTCCGACAGGACGAGCACCAGCGGCACAGGGCTCTTCGACTTCTTCTTGGCGTGGATCAGCAGCACACGTCCCTTGGACGCGTAGCTGTCTGGGATCTCCTTCTCGGTCGTCTTCGCGGCTCCACTGCCGTGGGCGAACGTATAGAGCACAGCGATCACGACGATGGCGATGATGGCTGTCCTGCTGTTCTTCTTCCACCAGGCGGGGAGCGGGTTCGCGGGCACGTGTCCAAAGGAATCACACCAGGCACCGGGATGGTGCCGGTTTGCAGCAGGGATGTTGGCCGCACCGTGCCTCGGTGGCATGAAACCGCCGGCAGCGCGGTCGGCACGGCCGTCCGGCCTGCGGGAGTCCGGCGAGACGGTGAGTCAGCCGGGCCGGTTCAGCCGGGCCGTGTCAGCCGACTTCCAGGACGCGCAGGCGGGCCGCGCGCAGGGCGTCGACCTCGGGCGGGCCGGGCAGCGGCGGGAGCTCGCCGTGCACCCACGAGAGCAGGAGATCCGCGACCTCGGGGTTCTGCGCGAGTACCGGGCCGTGCAGGTACGTCCCGAGCACCTTCCCGTGGACCAGACCGTCGGTGCCGTCCGGGATGCCGTTCCCCAGCCCGACGCGGACCCGCCCGAAGGGAACGCCACGCGCCCCGGGCAGCGGCCGGGTTCGCCCGCCGTGGTTCTCGTAGCCGAGCACGGTCGGCAGCCGCAGGGACGGGTCCGGGTCGAGCACGATGTCCCCGACGACCCGCGGCGGCAGTGGCGCGTCTGGCGGGTCGAACGACCGCCGGGTCTCCACGTCGATCAGCCCGAGCCCGTCGTAGATCTTGCCGCCGGCCGGGAAGCTTTGGCCGATCACCTGGTAACCGGCACAGACCGCGAGCACCGCGGCACCCCCGGCGACGGCGCGAGCGATCGCGTTGTTGTGGCGCAACCCTTCGGCCGCGAGCGTCTGCGGCTCGTCCTCGCCGCCGCCCAGCAGATAGAGGTCGCAGCCTTCGGGTACCGGCTCGCCGGCCGGAACGCTGACCACCTCGGCCGCCATCCCGCGCCAGCGCAGCCGCTGGGCCAGCACGATCGCGTTCCCGCCGTCGCCGTAAGTGCCGAGCAGCTCGGGGTAGATGAGCGCGATCCGAGTGGTCGACTCGCGGGTGGGCCGCGTCTCGGCCCGTTCGGGCAGCTGGGCGTCGGACCGGTCCTCACGACCCGCCGACATCCGGACCGCGTCCGGTATCGCCCGTCGCGACGGCGGCTCGAACAGCTGGCGCACCGGGAACCGCGGCTGGACGTAACGGCTCGGCGGCTGCGTCTGCGCCGGGTACCGCTCGCCGGGATCGGCCTCGTCCGGCCGTCCTGTCCATGGCTCGGGCAGCCGGTCGGACTGGCGTCCCTGGCCGGGTGGGGGGGCCGCCGGCGGCGGGTAGCCGCCTCCCGGAGACAGCGCCGTGGTCGACAGGTCCCGGGTCGGCGGGTAGTTCTCGCGCGGGAACTCGCCGGTCCACTGCTGACCGTCTGGCGGCTGGTGGTCCTCGCTACGCGGGTAGCGGAGCCGCGTGCGCTCGGCGGTGTCGGGTACCGGTGCCGGCCGGTAGGGCGCCACGGCGTTGCCCGGCTGGCCGGGCCCGGTCTCCCGCTCGGCGCCCGACTGGCCGGCGCGCTCGTCCGTCCGCTGGTCGGGCCGACGGTTCGGGTCCGGCTCGAAGATGCTCATCGGGCGCCCTCATGGATCGGGGCCGCCGGGGTGGCCGGTGGGCGGCGCGGCGCGGGCGCCGTCCGCACGAGCAGGTCACGGAAGGCCGTGTAGTTCGCGACGACGTCGAGCATCGCCTCACCTGCCGCGTCGGCGGCCGCCTCCGCACTCGGGTGCACCGTGTGCCGGACCCCCGCGTAGGCCAGCCGCACGCTCATGTCCTCCTTGCGCTGGCCGGTGACGAGGACCGGCCGGCCGGCCAGGCGTTCGAACGGGACGTCCCAGATCCACGACGGGTCGCGGCCGTCAGCGGTCTGTGAGTTGAAGTCGATGATCAGGCTGCGCGACGGCGTGGAGTTGATCAGCTCCATCATCTCGACCCAGCCGGCGGGGTTCTTCGCCAGCAGCATCCGGGCTCGGGTGTCGAACGCGCCGAGCAGCACGTCCTGATAGCGGCCCTGGACGTCGCCGAGGTCGGTCATCGCGGCGAGCGCGTCCTCGACCGGCACCCCAAACTCCCGGGCCGCGGCCGCGGCCATCGCCGCGTTGCCGAGGTTGACCCGGCCAGGCAGCCCGATCTGCGCCCGGATGACGCGGCCGAACCACATGATCTCGTCAAGGCCCGTGACCGCGACGATCGGCTCCGGGCGCGCGAGCCCGCACTCCGACCACCAGCCGGTCTCGTTGCGGTGCAGCAGCTTCGCGCACTGCGGGCAGACCATCGCGTC